>Ga0256901_1001019_pt1 | contig 14675 bp, 24 predicted proteins | sample MC6MC0689MT_FD_190200 | JGI IMG/M metagenome (GOLD analysis project Ga0256901, IMG submission 190200) | Metatranscriptome of enriched soil aggregate microbial communities from Iowa State University, Ames, United States - MC6-MC0689-MT... | ecosystem: Environmental > Terrestrial > Soil >... | reverse complement strand
GGCTCTGATAGATGATCGGCTTGATGACCTGACTGTCATCGACCAAGTACCAGGCCGGAGACGAACCGGCAGCGAAGTTGGAGACCGAAGTTTCCTTGCCGTCTTCATCGTAGCCGGGATGATCGGTGTCGAAAAAGTTCTGGCCGTCATAGCACTTGGTCGTTTCGCCGTTCTTCAGGAGCGGGAAAACCAGCTGATCCGGGAACTGCGCGGCATTCTGGCCGAGCTGCGCCGCCATGGATGAGAGGAAGCCCAACTGATCGTCTTCCACCTGGGAGATGCGAACGCCGATCGTGCCTTCAAATTCCTTGTTGCGGATCGTGTAGGTTTGCATCGACAGGTCGTGAACGATGCGGTCGCCGATCCATTCACGAATTCCCGGCAGATCGTCCATACGCGGATATTCGTTTGCCGCTGTCGTCGATGGAACGGTCATGGCGACGGTCTGATAATGTGTCGTCGTGGAACCAAGCTGTGCGTTGAACGCTGTCGAAATGGCCGTATAGAGGCCGCGCATTGTGGATGGAGTGATATCCATGGGTCGTTTTTCCTTATGCGCCGACAGAAACCCACGTGCGGCCGTCACCGAGACCGGCAATGGTGCCGACCTTCAGCTTGCCGCCCGTAGCGTCGAGCGTGAGAGTTGCATCATCGGTGGCGTAGACCGGCTTGCCGATGTCGGCGAAAGTGGCCTCAAATTCGAAACCGCGCGTGTCGCGAATGGCAGTAACGGTCAGATCGCCGTCAGCGCCATCGCGGTTATCGACATGGAATTCCGCCAGACCAACGATCGCAATAGCATCGGCATGGGCTGCGGGTACTGCCAGACCGGCAGCGGTGACGGCGACGATTGCCCGTCCGAAAAAGCGGATGCCCGCCTTGACCGGATAGCCGAACCGGGTACCGTCGCGGCTCGGGATTTCGAGATCGCGAGTAGCGGCCATCAGAACAACTCCTTGTGGAACTTCTTGGTCTTTGCGAACTCGGCGGGATCAATGCCCATCAGCTCGCAAATCTGCTGATCTTCGGGAGACAGCGCCGGATCGCCACTTTCCTGCAGTTTGTAGTTGCGCAGCGTTGCCGAATGCAGCGAAGGGAGAAGCTTGATCTCGTCCTCGACTTCCTGCGCATTCTTCATGTGACGGCTGATGAAATGCTCGCGGAGCGCCGGGACCACTTTGCCATCTTCGACAGCGCGATTGACAACCGCTTCCGCCTTGTCGCGCGCCGCCCCGTTTGTCAGGGTGGTAACCTTCGACTGAAGGTCCGTGACCGTCTTGCGCAACTCGACCTTCTCGGCATCGTCGTCTCCCGACTGGCGGGACTGAAGCGAGGTGACGATCTGGTCGCCGGAGGCATCGATATTGACACCGGCAGTTTCCACGACCTTCGCAAGCGTTGCCGAATGCAAGGTCTTTTCCGTGACGGCGGCGAGGATCGCAGCCGCGTCGGCGTCTTCTGGAAGGCCAAGCGCCTTCCGCAGTTCTTCTTCCATGTCCGGTTCTCCGGTTAGGTTGGCTGTATGGAGGGAATTGAGCTTGAGGTTCGGATCGTTGGTGAGCGAGGCCCGACCGATCTCAAGAACACGGTGCGGCTTGCCCTCGGTCACGAAGAGCGCTGGCGACAGGTAGCCATATTCGCGGCCACTGACTGCTGCATTGCCGCGAGCGTTCCATTCAACCTTGCCCCAGATGCCGTCCTCGCGGGCTTCCATGTCCACGATCCAGCCAAGGGCCGGGCTTTCGAAGCCCTGCGTTCCAAGCTTGTCTGTGGAATGATTGATGTCGATCGGAAGCTTGCGGCCAGCATTGCGGAACTGCGCTACGATCTGCTGGAGATCACCGGCAACGTAAGGGCCGCGACCGTCTGCCCCGCTGAAGGTGCCAGCAGGCATCAAGTGCACCCATTCCGGCACAGCGGTTACCGACACGTCATCGACGGCCGGAAGGTTCATCATAAGGGAGGTCAGACGCTTTTTCATGAACGTGAGAAAACCACGTTCGGCAAAAGCATATCATGCCCGCGACCGCGGGCACCTATGAAAGAGCTTTAAATGCGGCGTTGAAGTGCGCTGAAAACGGTCTCGGAAATCATGACCTGGTCATCATCGGAAATACCGAGATAAGGACGCGCCGGTATCGTAACCGACTTTGCCAGCACAATGCCAGATGCCAGACGAAAAACAAGATGTGAAGCACTTTTCGGCTTGATGGTCGCGCCGAGCTGGTGAACGGCGGCATAAGGCGTATTGGTTCCGACCGTCACCTGGTCACGGCCTGCACGATGATTGATGCTGTCGCGCAGACGGCCGCTTTCCGTCAGGATACGACTATTGCGCTTGGTTTTCTTGTATTCGGAGTTCAAAGCCTTCCAGGCAACGCCATCGGGCGATTTCTGCGAAACGAACCGACGATGTGTCGAGCCGACAAGGCCGGAGCCTATGGCGCTCATGATCGGCGTTGTGTCGCCCATCACGGTAATCAGCCGGGTGAAGGCTTGGTGGACCGCCTTGTCCTCGATCTGGACATTGATGGAAACGCCGCTCATTCTGCCTCTCCATCGAGCCAGCTCATGCCGGGATTATATTCAAAGCCCGGATCGACGCCCTGGGGAACGCGAACAGTGCGCCCGCCGACTTCCTCGGCGCGAAAGACGAGATCGGGTGAAGGATCAGGGCCAGCCTTGCCCTGACGGCGCAACCCACCTTCGGAAACCGGCGTAACAAAACAACCGCAGCGCCAGCCGTTCGGCGGATAGTTCGTGATCCAGAAGGGATCGTCGGCGCGCCACACCATGCCGTCCCAGGACAAATGTTCCTTGCGCGGATGAAGCGAACCGGAATGGTTGTATTGCCAATACGGAAAGGCTTCGAGCGTCTCGGGTTCCGTGAGCTTGGCATACCGACCGGCTGCATAGGCCGTGCGCAGATTGGTATCGAAGATGATGCGGGTGCGCCAGTTCCGTTTGCCGCGATAATCCCAACCATGTTTTTCCACGATTGCATCAAATGACTGGCGGAACTCCTCGATTGTGGTGCCTTCTTCAAGCGCTCTTTGGATCTCGCGACGGAAGTCATCGAGCAGCGCATCCGTGGCAGCTCCGGCAACCATGAAAGCTCTCGAATGAGCCGCTGCATAAACATCGGTCCAGACTTGCGTCTTGACGTTGGCCTTGCCGGATAAGAAGCGGATCGCTTCATCAAAGGGCAGATCGAGGGCCGATATCGTATCTGTCATCGTGGAAGCTCCCGAACCATCAAATTTGAAGGCCATTTGAAGGCCATAGACGCGCATTCCGGATTTTTTGCGGGATCGCTTCACAAAAGAAGCTGATGCGCGTCTGTGGCGGTTTATTTGCGTCCGGCAATGTCATCGATCAAAGCGGCCTGTCCGGCGAGATGCGCCAAAGCCATTCCGCGTGCCATGGCTTGTGAAAGCTCATCCGGTGAAAGTTTCATCCGGGCGAGCTGGTCGGCTGCGTCGGCAATCGTTTCCGCCGACATCAGCGCCGTGCGGATTTCTTCGGTAAGGCCCGCAAGTGCTCCCGCCGCATCATCCTGAAGCCGGTCAGTTAGCTTCCCGATAATATCTTCAGTCGGCGATTTCGTTTCGCGAGCGTTCAGCATCTTGCGAACCGAGTTAAGCTCAGGCGCATGCCCGTCCGATTCAAACAAGCGATCCATCATGGAAGGCTGACGCCCACCGATAACCTCTTCTCCTTCTACTGGAGCCGGAGCGCCGAGGCGTTCGCGGATATAAGATGCGCCAACCGTGAGACCGTGTTTGGCAAACTTGTCGAAGGCTTCGGCAAACTCCTTCAACATCACTTCGTCCGGACGCCCGATACGGACGATCGGATAATGATCCTGCGGCCCGAAATTCATGGCGATCAGGTTTGGAATAAGCTGGCGAATGATGGTCGCGGTGATCATCATTGCGTCCGCGCGCTCAATATCCTCCTGGACAAGACGATGCTCACGAGCAACCGCATGTCCCCCGCCGACAGCGTCAGTCGTGGTCGTCTGACCAAGAACGGCTTTCGATACCTGCCGGTCCATCCAGTCGGCCCGACGCTCGTAAAGGTCGATTGAAGTGCCCTTCGCAGCCACTTCCTGAAACTCGATCTTCATGCTGTCGGGCATGATCGCAGCCATATCGCCAGCAATCTGCGTCACAGCGCGCCACAGGACATCCTTGTCCTCTTCCTTGGCGTCACCTTCGTAACGGCCGATGCGGATCGGCATGCCGAAGTTCTGGACGAAGATCGCCCAGTCCTTCAGTGTGAAGCTCTTATACATCCATGCCCAGGAGGCGACGCGAGCAATGCCGGAACGGATCGTCAGCCCCGATTTTGACGGGTGACGGTGGATGATAAACTTGTGAGCCGGTAACGGTTCTTCAGCCGGATCGTCGCGAAGCACAACCGTTTCACCGTCTGCGCGGGCAAATGTAAACCAACGCTGCGGCCTGTATGTAATCTCGCGCGGTTCCCACCGGCTAAGCCGGGTTTGCCAATCGATCTCCATTACGGAGAATCCCTTGCCGATTGCGTCAAGCATATCGAACAGACATGCCCGCAGCACATCATCATTGATCCACGACTGCACGAACTCGGCGTGTTTCTTGTGATCGGCCGCGTCACTGGCTGGCTTCACTGTAATCGGGAGCTGTGCCACGGAACGCTTGCGGGTGGACATCACCCCGAAATAATGAAGGTCGCGCTCCTCGATGTCCTCTGCAAGCTCCAGATAGGAGAGCGGATCACCTTCAGCAGCTGCGCGATGAATGGCTGAAAGACGACGCGGGTTAAGCCCCTCGGCCGGATGACCGGAGATGACGGGACGAACGCCGCCGGTTGTCGGCCCGGCATAAGGTCTGGTGACTTCCTGCCGCTTCAGCGGATTGCCATACTGATCGACCAACTGTGCCATCAGAGCGAACCTCTCAATTGTGGATTAATCGAACGCTCGCGATCATCGGATCGGCTGCGGCCATCGGACGGCACATTGCGGCGTGTTTCGTACCCGTATGCCATATGCGGCGTACTGGCGGCATGGATGCCAAGGAACGCAGCCCATGTCCGGTCGGCGTGATCGTCGTCTCGCTCGGCAACAAATCGCGGCGCGCCGGTCGGAGATGTGACCTTGCGCAGTTTGTGCAAATCGGAGCGAAGCGGAACATTGCCCATCGGAATGCGAACGGTACGGTCCTCGAAACGCTCCTTGCCGCCATTCGCCATGATCAGCTTGCTGCCGGTGCTAAACAGGACGCCCTCGACACGACGACCGTAGCGGCGCTGCGCGTCCTCGACCACTTTTTCGCCCATGCCAGTCTGGTCGATACAGGCACGCGCCACACGATAACGCATCATCACGTCATCAAAGGCAGCATCCATGTCGGCAAAGGTGGCGCGCTTCTGCTCGATGATTTCGCGACACCACAAGACATCGCCGATCTCTTCCCATACCCAGATCACATGAAGGTCGTTGCGTCGGCCGATATCGCGCCCGACATAGCAGGCGTTGCCCTGATATCCTTCCGGGCTTCCTGCATTGTCGTCTTCGACCGATGAGATCAATTCGTATGATAGCCAGGCGCTCGCCTCATCGAGATACTGCAGCTCATATTCCTGCGCCCAGGCATCTTCGTCGGCAATACCGGCGCGCAGCTCCTCGATGTTGCGCGGCAAGCCGTCCCTGACCGCCTGATAGATATCGACAACATGCCGTGACCAGGTATCGTCATTGGCGGTGTCCAGCTCAAAGAATTTCCCGCTCTTGCCATTCGGTGTCGACGTGACACGCAGTTTCCAGTTGGCGGAAATGACCGGAAAGAGCGCCTTCCAGATCGCGTTACTATCTTTGTGGAAGGCGAACTCATCCAGAAAAACGTTGGCAGAGAATCCGCGCGCTGTGTCGGGATTTGCTGGCAGAGCCGTGATACGGGTGCCATGCGGTAATGTCACTTCCAGCGCCTTGTAGCTGCCGGTGTCACCCTTCCAATCAAACTCGCTGGCGTCAAATGCCATGCCGTAAGCCTTGGCGTGAGGGTATATTCCTTCCAACATGGCTTCACGGGCTTGACGTTCACCACGGCTCAAAATCACCCACCGTGTACGCTGGCTCTTTACCGCGTGCTCAAAACTGTCATCAACACATTCAAGTGTTGTGGTGAACGTCTTGCCGGTTTGGCGTGCAAACTTGCCAATTTTAAAGCGGCTTTTATCTGTGAGCCAGCGGCGCTGATAACCGTAAAGCAAAGGCTGTGTCATCAGGATGTCCCGTAGGCTTCGCGGATCATGCGCAAGATTTCTTCGCCATCCACCTTGCGGCCTGCTTTCTCGACGGCGTCGGTCGCATCTCCGACAGCCTTCGCCAGTTTGGCATTGGCTTCCTCTTCGGCCTTGCGGCGATGCTCAGCAGAATGGCGTTGGGCAACCACGGTTTCCTTGTAAGCGCGCGCCAGTTCCATGGCATTCTTGGAATTGAGGCCATCGCCATCGAGCAGTTCATCAATGAGCGTTTTAAGAAATTCGCCAAGGACGATATCGGACTTGCTGATTTCCTCGGGCGTGAGCTTCTCCGCAATGCCAGCATAGATGTAACGTCGTTCCTCCAACTGAGAGGCGCGGCGGGACAGGCGCATCGCTTTACGGTTAAAAGCCGACTTCGATATCGGTCCGATGCCCTTGACTTCCAGACGATCGTTCAGCTCAAAAAGAATGTCCGCCTGACTGCGGCGGCGTTCATTCAACTGACTGATTGCCCAGACCACATCGTCCTGGGCATCCTCTGGTAGCAACTCCAGACTGTCCAGCCTGGAACGGCCGCGCCTATCTTCTGTCATGGCTCATCACTCCACGTCGCCCGGTCGCTGGATGCCTTCGAGGACGATCCGGCGTTCAACGTGATCGCGGCCTGTCCTGGTCAATGTGGCGATAAGGGCTGTGCCTGCGGCACTGATGCGTACAGCGCCAGCTTCTGTTTCAAGCCAGCGCATCTGATTGCGCAGATATTCGCGGGTGCGTTTGTAGCCGAAGACCTCCAGCTCGCGTTCAAGCAGGCTGTCGTTCAGACTGGCATTCGTCTCCATCGCGAGCGCCTTCAGGATGATGAGGCGTACATTCTGATCGACAAAATCCTTGTAACCCGCCGTCATTCCTAACGTCCTTTCTGCATCAAAAATTCTTCAACACGGCGCGTCGTCCGTTCGGTTGCCTCCGACGACTTCGCCATGATGCCCATCTGGCCCTTGATCTCGGTGATCGCGAGCTGGAGCTGATGGACGGTTTCAGTGTTCGGCATGTGTGACAAATCATTCTCGACCTTTGACAGTCGGTGTTCATGATCCGAAACCTTGGCCGATATCTCCTTCGCGCCCTTACCGATGTAGCCGCTGACCACACCGAGGAAGGCCGCAGCCGCCAGCAAGAAATTGATGAGCTGCCCGATCTGGGCGAGTGAGATATTCTCCAGCATTAACGACGCCCCCTGGACTGCTCGCGTTCAAGTTTGCTCTGACAGTCCACACACCGGCGCGCCGATGGCAGGGCTGCAAGCCGCTCCGGCTCGATCTCTTCACCGCAGCGGACGCAGATGTCTGATCCGTCTCCAATCAATGCAGCTGACGCGGCAGCTATTCCCGCGTCCCGCTCTTGCTCGGCGCGCAGATCGGCCAGCTCATGTGCCTTGTTGCCCGCTTCCATCACTTCGGCCGCTCCGCTGGCACTGGCACCGCATCGATGGCAGCAATGGCCGCGCCGCGCCGTTGTTCGCAGACGGCGAGTGCGGCGCGATCCTTGCCCCAAAGTGGCGTCAGCTCTTTCGCCGACAGCGCGCGATCAGGCAGAGTGACAGGCGGATCGCATGGCTTGCGCGCTTCAGACGGCACTTGGCCCCTGACGAACTCAGTACGGAGGATTGGCTTTACCCCCGAGGAACTGGTTGTTGAGCAGCCGTGAGCGATCGACATCGATGCCACTGCCAGGAGTGTCAGAAAGTGCCGCATTGGCATCCTCCAGTTCAAAGACCTTGTTGTTAAGACGGTAGATTTCGGCCTGCGCCTTTTCCTGCGCAGCCTGGGAGGCTTTCATCTGCTCAATGATGTTCTTCGCTGCAGCTTCATTGGCCTCGGCGATCTGTTGGGACCAATACGCATCACGGGATTTTTCGGCGGTTGCAACCGCATCGCTGATCGTATCGCGGAGCGCGCGGGCAGCACCGAAAGCCAAGGTCGCCGCCGCCAGCAATATGATGGCGGCGACAACAATCTGGGAGGTCCACTTGGCGAACCATGCCGAGAACCATGCGATCATGGCCGGTCCTCCCGCCGATCGGTGAATAGCGTTTTTGCCTGCGCCCAATAATCGACAGACCCGAAGCCGCGATGGACGCCGAGAACGCCGACGATCAGCGCGACCATGGAAGGCACCACGATCGGAGCAATCGCAACGGCCTGTTCGGAGCCGACAGATGCAGCGCCGACAAGAATGATGATGACAGTCCAGGCGAGATAGAAACTGCCCCAGAGATAGCGGCGGCTGGAAGTATAGCCCGGTTCCTTGATCGGCTCGCTCATGTCACATCCTCCGGCATGAAACGCTGAAGGCTCTTCATCGTCTTCGGTCCGACCAGGCCATCGGCGACCAGACGATGATCGCGCTGGAAGGCCTTCACGGCTTGCTCAGTTCCGGGTCCAAAAATCCCGTCGATCGACAGATGGTAAAAACCAGCAGCACGAAGGCCGCGCTGGAGATCAGCAACGGAAAGACCCCGCATGCCACGACGCAACACAGTGTCTCCCGGCTCGAAGGCGATAGCGTCGGCGCTGATCTCCGCAACGATGTCCTTGGCCTTGGCAAGATATGCTGCGCGGTCGCTCAAACCATTCGTGCCACCGTTGATGCGCTTGGTGATGGCGACAAGATCATCTCGGTCGGCAAGGTCGTTGAGATTGCGAGTGGACCAGAAATAAAAGACGGCCCATGCAGCCCATGGCCACGTCGCCACCAGTTCGGGCTTCAGCTCGAAGTTCGGCGCATCAGAGTGGTACTGCCGTATCCACATTGCGAAGGCGCGATAATTGGCGCGGCCGGTCAACTGGATCGGGCCACGGCCCTTGAAGCGCTTGCCGTCACCGGGCTGTGTATTGCCGAGATCGGCGCGACCTTCATAGGCGGCACCGCTGGCGTATTCTTCCATTGCGCAAAAGCCATCGCTCTCGTGGGCGAGTTGTGCGATGAAATGAACGATGCGAAGTGCGCTCGTGACCTGAAATCGCTTGAGCAGTTCCGGCAGCAAAGGCCCAAACGATGAAATGATGGATTGCTGTTGTGCAATCTTTTTGACCGCGACGCGCGGAGCGAGCGCGGCCAGCACCGTGTGATTGATCTGGGATGCAAGGTCGGTCACATCACGCCCTCCGCGAAACTGTCTTCTTTGGCTGTTGCCGTTGGCCGTGATTGGCCGGTTCAAGACAGTTTTACGCGGGCACGCGATTGTTAATCATGCCGTAGAAGGAAGGCGCGACGGTATCTATTCGGATGGAAACATTTCGATCTGACGGTCGTCAGATTTCTTGGTGCGGTATTTCACCGGTGAGCGCTGAAACAGCTTCTCAACACCATTTTCAGTGATGCCCAACTTACGGGCAATCTGTGCATTCGACAAGCCATCGTCGTCACGATAGCGGCGCGCGCGAAGATCGCGCACTAATGGCACGCTTATGTAATCACCGCCATAGCGACGTGAGAGCTTGTTTGCAATATCGATCCCGACACTATCGATAAGCTGCGAGCGATCGATATTCGACGGAACGTAAAGGCGAATGCCTGCATGCTCTTCTGCAAGGCGGATGAGGCCGTCCTCACCAAGCAGACCAAGCAGCTCTGCTACGAGACGATGATCCTTCAATGCTGCCTCCCGATCTCTGCGGAAAGCGCCAGTTGTTGCGCGGTGACCAGACGCAAGCGGGCCTCCAGCTCGACACGCTTATGGCAGTGCGGACGGAGTGCATGGATACGCCGCTGAAGGGTATTGCGTTCCGTCTGAAGCCGCTCGATCTCGGCCAATTCCGGCGCGATGAACAGAGGCAGATTAACCAGAGGCGCGGATTGCTGAACCATCATCATGCCCTCACCATTGCCAAAACGCGCACGGCGCGCTTTATTGGAGGAAATTTCAGGGGGTTGTTATGAGACTGGTACTGGCTGGATTTGCACTTTTGGCGAGCAGCGTCGTCGCCCATGCCGATGATCTTTCCACGATGCAACTCGCAAGTGGGCTCGGCAGCGTGCTGGCGGCAGAAGAAGCTTGCGGGCTGTCGTTCGATCAAGGTGCGATTGAGAAATTTATTACGGCCAAAGTGCCAGCCGACAATCTGAACTTTGCAGGCACATTGAATATGATGGTGTCTGGAGCGAAACTCGAACTGGACGGCATGTCGCCGTCCCAAAAGACCGCGAATTGTACGCAAGTCAAACGTGTCGCAAAATCCTACGGGTTCACGAATTAACCGCGCCACGCGCCCGGTTTTCTCCAAGCGAGTTGTTATCGTTTCTGATGTGGCGCGGATCGTGAAAATCATGGCCGCGCCGTTTTTCTGATCTCTGCGCCAAGCGCATTCATGACCGGTTGCCAGTGCTGCGGCTTCAGCTCTTCAAAATCGAACTGGTCATCAAGGCTGAGAACTGCCCGGACGTATCGGGTGAAGCTACCCGGCTCCGGCAGTCTGCCTTGCTGAGAAAGCACACTCCATTGCGCTGCCGCAACTTTCGCGCCGTCTGCGCGCCTCCAGCCCTGCATGAACATATCTTCCTGCCAGACCGGACCGACTTCGCGTTCGATCCACTTCTTGATGCTCTCGATCGCTACGCGCGCATCGGCCCAATCATGAACAAAACGAACATGATCGATTTTCGTCTGGCGCTTTACGAAGGCCAGCAAAGCTTCATCGGCGGGGTTATCAAAAACCCCAAGGTTCCAGCCTGCGATCCACAGAGCTTGGAGCTTTCCGGCGAACTTGCCTTCAAGGCGCTTTCGAGACCCTTTTGAAGCGGGCTTGAAGCCCTGGCGACGAAACTCATCAATCAGCTTCAGGCGCTCGCCTTCAGTCATGGCCGCAGACGAATGCTTGCCGGTGACGCGAATGCAGATCGCGCGATAGGTATCGTCGTCAAGGTCTAGCTGCTTTTTCGCAACGTGTATGGCGGCGGTGGATTTCATATCAATTTTCCCTCGGCGCGATGGGAACTGGACCGGACCCGAACGGATTAAAGGTGTCCGCTTCCCGAATATGCTCTACGGCCTTCAATGGGTCCGCGTGTCTCCAATCCGGCCACCGGCGAATGAAGTTGCATGCCTGTTTCGCGACGATGATTTTGATGATCTGTTCGGGCGACAAATCGAGCCGCGCCATGCCGTTAAGTGCCAACAGGACAATGTCAGCCCATTCCTTCGGATCAGTTGGATTTGTCTCGATCTCGATCAGTTCTTTGCGGATATGATCGATTGTGCCTTCCGTCCGCCGCCCAGGGCCGAACGTGGCAAAATTCCATTTGATGAACTCTTCTAGCCAGACGGCATTAATCAGGGGAATAGTCATGCTGCACCTGCCTTCGTTGGACGCATGAAGACACGGCGATGATGATGCTCGCAGAAGCTGGAGCCGATTTTCACCGGATGGCCGCAAAACAAATGCTGTTCACCTTTGGCGGCGTTGTTGACCGCGAACCGGCATTGGCGAAGGTTTAGGTCCGCTAACGGCAGGCCGAGCGGATCGATCGGCGTTTCGATCGAGGCAACGTCCTCGCAAATGAACACCGGTTCCGGCTTTATAGCTGCGGCGACCGGCGCGGGCTGTGACTGCTGGGCTGGAGATCGTCGGGCAGCAGTTTTCATGCGGCCGGATTTATAAGGTGACGATTCCGCCTTTGGCTTTCGTGCGCCACCGACACCGGCTCGAAGCCCGATTTCACTCAGCATCTTGTCGCGGTGAATGACGCTGATGATCGCATTGCGGCTGATACCGAGGCGCTTGCTCATCTGACCGGCAGAGAGACCTTCGCGCAGCAGCTCGGCTACGACCTGCTTGCGATCGTCAGTCCAGGTCTTTTGAGAATGGTTGCTCATTTAAGAATTACCTTTCGGCGGAACAATGCCGTCACAGCGGCATGGAGCGTCATCACGAAGCGTGAGAAATTGAATCGGGCCGATTTCGGTGTGGGCCGCTCTGCGGTGTGAGGGTGAGCGTATCGATCAACCATGTTGCGGCAGAAGGTCGGGCCGTCGATGCCTTCAGGCACGGCATAGAAATCCGTGCCTGAAGGGCTAAACACCACACAAACACCAGACAGCAGAACACCTGATACGCGACCTTGCTGATGGCGAGTACGAGATTTCTGGATGGTGCTCATGCCGCACCTGTCAACCGGTGACGGTGTTCGACGCGAACAATGCGATGGTGGAGCGTCAAACTGTATCCGGTCTCCTGAGAGCGGACCAAGTCATCCGTGGTCACCAGTTTGTCACCAACACCGTGCGGCCGCGCCAGATTGACGAAATGATTGCCATCGGCCCAAGCCCATGCCTGAAACGGACCTGCATCTACAACCTTGCCGATACCGCCGCCCTGATCTTCCACGTCCCACCAAAGGAAGTCTTGACCGTTGTCCTGAAAGTGAAAGCGGATCATGCGTCACCGCCTTCTGGATACTTCTCGCCGCAGAATGGGCAGTAGGACAGGAACATGCCAACAGGCTTTGCTCCGCGCTTCTTCTCGATTACCTCTGTTTGAAGCATGATCGTCGGAGCGGCTCGATTGCCGAATACGAGAGCCTGGGTCAGGCGGGTGTTTCGCTCGGCCAACTTCTCGTCCACGTTTTTGATGCAATCACACATGGCCGCACCTCACGCCTTGGCCATGTCGATCGTGACTGCACGCCACTGATCGGTGATGGATGCCCGCTCGTAAAAGCGCACATATTCCTTGGAGCCGGTGATACGCATCGCCTCGCGGATGGCCCGCATGGCTTCCTGCCAACGCGGATCATCGATATCGAGCCGCAACAGCATGAAGATTTCGGAGCGGTTGACTTTGCCTTCCTTGTCGGTGTTGAAGGCCCGCGTAATAACTGCGCGAATTTCCGGTCGACTATCAGCGGCCCATTCGGTCAGGCATTCATCCAGGAGGCGCTTGGCGACCTGCAGCTGCGGTCCGAAATCCACGAAATCGGCAATCTGGACCGTGACACGCTTCAGGCCGTCAAAACTCTGATAGGTGCGGTTGCCCTTGGGGCCACCCTTGGTGACGCCATATTCCTGCTGGAGAAGCGCATCAAACTCGCCAAGGTCGGTCATAGTGTGACCGCGAAACCGGCTGATCTGTTCCGAAAGGCTGGATGCGTATCGCATGACCTTGCGGACGACTTCATCTTCCAGCTTGTCAGCGGGCTTGATGGCTTCCAACGGGACCAGGTTTCCCTTGGCGTCCGCCATGTAGGGTTTGCCATTCACCATCGTGAAGCCCTGTTCTGGCTGTTCTTCCAGGATGCAGGCTGCAAGTGCTTCGGTCATTGTCGTATCCTTGTGTTCTGGTGGCTCAGGCGCGGTCGGCGCGTAGGGTGAAATTGGGTTTGAAGAGGACGACGTTGGTGTCGCCCTGGTAGAGTTGGTCCAGCAGAGCTTGTCGGGTTCGGTCATCGTTACGACCCATGCCGTTCCAGCGGTGACGGCTGATCTCATGCTCGCGCTTGACAGCGAGAGCGCCGCATTCGTAGAGCGCTGCGTTAAAATTCTGGACATCAGCCGGAGTGAGGAAAACGCCTTGCGTCTCGTACTTCAGGAACGACCGACGCCATGCGAAAAGCGTGTCACTCAATGCATAAAGATCGGCATCCATGGTTATGCTCCTTCCTTGATAAGGCTGTGCGGGCATCCACTCCGGCATGCCTGAAACATGCGGATGCGATGGGCGTTGGTCGTTGCGAATGGCTTGCGCTGCCAAAGCACACAGGTGTTGCGTGGCAGATCGCCGAGGACCGGGCAGTCAACGGTCTCGGCCATCAAGGCACCACGAACAGCTTGTTCAACGCGGCCGATATCGCCGTTCTGATAGCTGTTGGAGAGAACCTGACTGACGGCGGAAGCCGAATAGCCGACCTTGCGAGAAATCGCAGACTGGCTTTCATGGTCACAGGCTTCCGCCAGAATGACAATCCAGTCCGGGATGACATGTCCCCAGGCAGCGCGCGCCTTGTCGATGTTGGAGAGCTTGGCGGCGATCATGGTTGCACCTCTTCGGTCACAACCGGGCCGACAATCTCATGACGGTTCTGGTCAAAGACGCCCTTGGCGCGCAGGATAATCGGCGGCAGCGGTCCGGTGTTCATGTCTGGCGAAAGCCGATAGATACCGAGATTGCCGGATTTTCCTTTCTGCATCTCAATCAAATAGCCAGCCTTGGCCAGAAACTTGATGTAGGATTTCGCCGCCTCGATGCCGATGCGTGTTTCATCGGTCGAAGCCCAGATGGAAATATCCTGCGCAGTGAAACCTTGAGCACCTGCGCTCATGCGCATGTGGTTCCACATGGCTTTCTGTTTGCTGACGCCTTCGATCACAGTGCCGTCGCGGCGTACCTTGGGTGTCATCGACTGGCGGATGGCGACCTTGTACGTCG
>Ga0256901_1001018_pt1 | contig 14676 bp, 14 predicted proteins | sample MC6MC0689MT_FD_190200 | JGI IMG/M metagenome (GOLD analysis project Ga0256901, IMG submission 190200) | Metatranscriptome of enriched soil aggregate microbial communities from Iowa State University, Ames, United States - MC6-MC0689-MT... | ecosystem: Environmental > Terrestrial > Soil >... | reverse complement strand
GAAGATTGCTGCGCTGTACGGTGATATCGATGACATCCGTGACGACGCACGCAGCGCCGCTGCGATTGGACTTGCGGCGGCTTCGTTGCGGTATGATGACAATCCTGGCAAGCTGAGTGTTGCTGTCGGCGGAGGTTTCTGGCGCGGACAGAGTGCATTTGCCGTTGGCGCCGGTTACACCAATGACGACGCCACCATTCGTGCAAACCTGTCCGGAACTGCGGCTGGAGGACGTGTCGGCGTCGGCGGTGGTCTCAGCTTCACTCTGAACTGATCCGGGGCATCATGCAAAGACCATTGCTGGCCTTACTGATAGGTTGTCTGTCCGCAAGCGGCGGCGCTTACGGACAGGCTCTCACTCCGCAATATTTCCTGAAACCGCCCGATATGCAGTTACCTCAGGGGGTTGCCTGGGGTGAGTTCAGACGCACGATCCAGCCGTTTGAAAACTGGACGGTCATCTGTGATGAAAACCTGAAGGCGAAGCAAAGGGTTTGCAATATCAGCCAGATTGTCCTCGACCGTACCGGCGGGCAGGTCTTCAGCTGGTCGCTGGCCGCAACACGAACCGGTGACCCGTTTTTTCTTCTGCGGGTGCCGGCAACAATCAACCGGTCGAAAGGAATGAAGGTGACGTTTGCCAGCCGTCCAACAGCGGTCATACTGCAATATGAGGGCTGTGATGCGTCGGTATGCATGGCGATGATGCCTGCGGGACCGGTGACCCGTGAGAACATCGATAAGGGATCAGATGTGACGGTTTCATTCACCATGTCTGATGACACCGTGACAGATATTGTGGTGCCTTTACACGGTTTAAAACCAGCACTTACCGTTCTCAACTGAGCCTCGCAACGATGGCATTGTGCTGCGGCCCCTGCCATCGCCTTCCGCTGACCGCGCTTCTTTCAGGGGGGCAGCGTCACATCCGGCAATCGGTAGCCCACAAAGGGCAGTGCAGGCAGGCCGCGACTGGCGCAAACAGAGTTTTAATTTACCCTTGGCAGACCAGATTTGCAGGTCATACATCATTGGTGGCGGGAATGATGGTGCTGCTCAGTACATGCAGGCGCAGATGAATTTGAAAGCCGGCGCGATGCCGGTCTGGTACTGGTAATCTGCCGCTGACTGATTATAACACGTGTCGCCGTCCTGTGGCCCAGCCAGGAACCTGAAACAAAGCGGTATGGGTAAAAAGAGAATGTCAGATCGCTCTTCGGCAAATGTCAGTTATCCCGTTCCTGCATCTCCCTGTGGCATTACCGAAGTCCGTCGTATAGAGGCGCTGGCGCTCGAAGACTGCAGCTGGCGCTTCCATTTAACCGGATTCGGCGCTGGAGAGGCACTCGATCACCGCGCTTGCCAGATTGATGACAACAAAATCGGCTCCCAGGTCGGCTCGCCAGCGTTCGGCTTCAGAATCTGTACTGGTCGACTGGAGAGCAAAAAGGGCGACACCAATCCGTGCTGCTGGTTTGAGCCGCTTCAGACGCCGCACTGAGAATCTGGCCCGCTTTGCGAAATTGGTATCAAGGACACAAAGAACAATGGCAGTCGCTGCCTCAACTTCATTTTTGCCGAGCCGGCTGGGCTGGAATTGCGTGTGTTCAACGACGTTCGACACAGCGCCCTGTACCTTAAGGACCTGAGCCAGCATCGCAGCGGTCACGTCGTCGAGTCCCCCCCTCGCTCCAATGCAAAGGATGGTTTTGCCATCTCCCGGTGGCAGTTCCAGAGTCGTCGTGACGTGTTCGTCCGAAGTCGTTTTCAGCGCGACGTCCTCGTCATCATCCAGTTCTTCGGCTGCAATCTGTGTGAGATTTTCCACCAGCAGCTTCGCACTTTGCACGGTGCGTTCAAGTTGCAGATCAGTGAGGGCACCGCGTGCCCTGTCAGTCTGTGCAATCAGAAGAGCCGGGATGGCAACGCGGTCATAGAATTCGACAAGAAATTTCTGTTCGAGATATTCCACCGCGTTATCGGTTGCCTCGCTGGGATCACCTGCCAGCAACCTCTGATAAAGCCGCTCTTCGGGTCCCAGCACCGGCTCAGAGCCGAACAGAATTTCGAGAAACCGGAATTGTGGCACATAGCGCCCGAGCACGACCAGACATACAGTCAGCGGCGTCGAGAGAACCAGACCGATCGGACCCCATAACCATGTCCAGATGATCGCCGATATGATAATTGCCAGCGGCGACAGCCCGGTTCTCGATCCGTACAGCCATGGCTCGATCAGATTATTGCTGATCAGTTCGATGACCAGAAACAGGGCGATGGTCCACAACAGCAGGCTCCACCCCGGTGCGATTGCGAATGCGAGAAACAATGGCATGACAGCGGCAATTACCGGACCGATATAGGGTGCAAATCGCAAAACGATGGCCAGCATTCCCCATAAAAGAGCGTTGGGGATGCCGAGCAACCACAGTCCGATCCCGAGCGGCACACCATAGGTAACATTGACCAGCAGCTGTGTAAGCAGATATTTGCCGACGCGGCTTCCCGCCTCCTCGATTGCGATCGTCGTGCGGTGAAGATCGCTGTAGCCGACCAGCCGGATAAAGCGATCCCGCAGGTCCTCTCGTTCATGCAACATGAAGATGACAACAACCAGTACGAGACCTGCTGTTGCAAGTGGACCAATGAGCGGGCCGATAATGTTTTCAAGGGTTTCCACCGGATTGCGCGGTGAGAATATTTCGACCAGCACCGGTTTTGTTTTCGGTGCACGGTCAGCAACGGTATCCTGGGCGCTATCCTCCTGCTGGCTGAATTCACTTCCAAGCCGCTCTGCAAATCTGTTGAGCCGGTCAATCAGGCTGTTTTCCGTGCTGGCTTCTTTCAGAGTCCGCACTTTTTCGATTATGTTATACTGGTAACGGGCGATATTTTGTCCGACTTCAGTCACCTGGAATGCAAGGATCGCGGCGAACAGGGATATGACCAGAAACCCCGCTGTTACACTGATAACAATTGCAATTATTCGCGACAGTCCCAGCCGGCGTAACCGGGAAACGATGGGTGCCAGCATGAAGGTGAGGAGAACTGCGATAGCGAGGGGGAGGAATATTTCTTTCGCGAAATAGAGTATGGCGACAGCAGCGGCCATTGCCGCCAGCGCTGGCAGTCGTGAATATTCCGGGTCGCCAGGCCTCCCTGACTGGTCCAATTTCAATCCGTGGTGCATCGCGCCTCTTCAAAATCCCCAACAACCGCTTTCAAATGATCCTCCCGCTCAGCCCGGGGCACCAGAACATTTGATGATGCTGCCGATCGGTACAACGACCTTGAAGCGCTTTTGTTGCATAGCGTTGGGCACCAATCTGCGTTCGCATGCCACCTTTCCCATGTCGGCCCTCATCAGAAATTCAGGAACGTTCATCGGCCAATATGGTTGTGTATCTGTCGCATAACCACACAGGAGCTGAATGAGCATGGAAAATCCACTGACGCAGACCGCAGCAATGGTGCCGCCGGGCATTGGCCAGATCTGGGCGCTGGCCATTCAGTATGGTTTGTCACTGCTGGGCGCGATTGTGCTGCTGATTGGTGGCTGGATTCTTGCGCGCCTTCTGAGCCGGTGGTGTTACCGGGCGCTGTCGGGGGTCAGGGGAATTGACGAAACGCTGGCAATGTTTTTCTCGAAAGTCCTTAACTATGCCCTGCTTCTGGTCGTTCTGGTCATGGTCCTTGGGCAGTTTGGCGTGCAAACAGCTTCCATCATTGCTGCCCTGGGTGCTGCGGGCCTTGCCATAGGACTGGCATTACAGGGAACACTTCAGAACATCGCTGCCGGGATCATGTTACTGGTTCTCCGACCCTTTCGTGTCGGAGAATATATTGAAACGGCTTCGGTGAAGGGGACTGTCCGTGAGGTGGGCTTGTTTGCGACCGAATTGAAGACGGAAGACGGCATGTATCTGATGGCCCCCAACTCAACTTTGTGGAATACACCGATTATAAATTTTACACGGGAACCAGAGCGGAGACAGGTTTTCAGCCTCAGTATCGCATCGGACGCCGACGTTGGTGATGTTAAGGCTCTTGTATGTCAAACCATTGCCGCTGATGATCGTGTCCGCACTCATCCTGAACCCCGCGCATATGTGGAGGACCTCGCGGCTGACACAGTCAGTTTACGCGTTGAATACTGGGTTAACACAGGGGGCTGGAAGGCGACACGCAACGACGTTGTAGAAACCGTGAAATCGGCTTTAGCCGACAATGGGGTTACGCTGCGATAGCAATTTTCCCGAGGGAGTGCCAGTTGTGGGTGGTCGGATCTTCTTCAGCCGACCAGCGCAATCTATTGTAATACCCCGTCTGAACGTGGAACATTCTGCGGTACATCCGGTTAGGTTCCCGATTGCAACAGCAAAGGATCTCCCAATGACGATGAACCTTAACGGCAAGCGAATACTGATTGTTGCGACGCATGGATACGAGCGTTCCGAGCTTCATGTTCCGCTCGATGCTTTGAAAAAACAGGGTGCTGAGGTGCAGATTGCCTCTGTGGATAAGCAGCCAATCAGAAGCTGGGCGAACGGGGACTGGGGAGACACAGTTCGTGTTGACCATATTGTTGCTGACATAAAGGCGGAGCAATTTGACGCCCTGGTACTTCCCGGAGGACAAATCAATCCGGATGTGCTGCGAACAAAGCCAGATGTCATTGCACTGATACGTGATTTCTACGCGCAGGGAAAAGTTGTTGCCGCGATATGCCACGCGCCATGGCTGCTTGTGGAGGCTGATCTGCTCAGAGGACGACGCGCAACATCCTATCCCTCTGTGCGAACAGACGTTATCAATGCCGGTGGCCAGTGGACGGATGAAGCAGTCGTCTCCGATAATCGACTTATCACCTCGCGTAATCCTGACGATCTGCCTGACTTTGTTAGCAGGATCAGTGAAGAACTCCTGGACGATCAGAAGGCAGAACAGGAACCACGATAGGACCGCCCGGGAATTGGCCGGACCGTCAGACCGGGCAATTTCTGAGAAAGACAGATGTTCATGTCAGAAACCGGATTTTTCAGCAGAAGCGCAGTTGCCGTTGCACCGGCTCTGATCGGTTGTATACTGGAGTATGAGGGTTGTGGCGGCCTTATTGTTGAAACAGAAGCCTATACCCGTGATGATCCCGCCTCGCATTCGTTTGGGGGACAGACTGCGCGCAACTCGTCCATGTTCGGGGCGGCTGCCACCGCCTATGTATACCGTTCCTACGGGATTCACTGGTGCATGAATATCGTGTGTAGTGAGGGATCAGCGGTTCTGATCCGGGCACTGCAGCCCCTGACGGGGATTGCAATGATGCAAATCAGACGCGCCAGGACGGATGTCCGTCACCTGTGTTCGGGTCCTGGCAAGCTGACGCAGGCTCTGGGGATCACCGGAAAGTCCGATGGAAAACCGATCAGCCAGCCGCCATTTCAGTTCCAGACAGCCTCAGACAGGCTTACCGTTATCTCCGGTACGAGGATTGGTATTACCCGCGCGCAGGATCGCCGCTGGCGGTTCTGCCTCGCTCACTCAGCTTTTGTCAGCGGTAAGCGGCTGACACCCTGAGCCGTCCGGGGTAACACGAAGAGCTTGCCTCTATTCATCTGGAGGCAAAATACCGGACAGAGGGGCAACGAGCTGACAGACACAACCTCCCGGGGCATAGGTCAGCTCGACCTGTCCACTGACCTCCGCAGCGAGTACTGCTTCAATCAAGCGGGTGCCAAAACCTTTTCTGTTCGGAGGCGCAACGGCTGGCCCGTCGTTTTCCCTCCAGGTGAAACTAAATGTTTCAGGCTGATCGGAATTCAGCGTCCAGCTGATCAGGATATGACCGGCGGCACTGGAGAGCGCGCCATACTTGACGGCATTGGTAGCAAGCTCGTGCAAACCCAGCGCGAACGCCATCGCAGCGCGCGACGACACCACCAGATCCGGGCCCCCGATACTGAAATTCTCGAGCCCGAAAGGCTTTAATGTCTGCTCGATTATGTGCGCGAGATTAGCGCTTTGCCAGCCGCCGGCTGTCAGGAGGTCGTGGGTCCGCGCCATGGCACCGAGGCGAGCTTCAAACGCATCATAGGCTGCGTTATGCACCTCGTTTCGAAACGTCTGACGAGCCAGGGCCTGTACCGTGGCCAGCACATTTTTGATCCGGTGTTTCATTTCGCCAAGAATTGCCAGCTGCAACCGCTCAGCCCGTTTACGCTCTCCTATATCGTGGGCGGTCTTCGATGCCCCGATTATCTCGCCCTGGCCGTTGCGAACAGGTGACACTGTGAGCTGAACATCGATCAGCTGGCCATTCTTACTCTGGCGGACCGTTTCATGCGGCGCCACCCGGATCCCTCGGGAGATCTTCTCGATAATATCGCTTTCTTCACCGATCCGGTCAGCAGGCAGCAGCATCGTTACCTTACGGCCGACTGCCTCCCTGGTACTGTAGCCGTAAAGCCGCTCAGCGCCTTCATTCCAGCTCAGAATAACCATATCGAGATCGGTACTGAGAATTGCGTCGTGAGAAGATGCGACAATGGCTGCAAGCTGACTCTCAAGGGCCTGCGCGCGCTGCTGCTGGGTGACGTCGAGAATAGTCCAGACCGCCTGACTGATCAGACCGCTTTCATCCCGCAGCGCACTGACAGAACAGCTGACAGGAACAAAGCGCCCATCGCCGGCTGAGATGGTCAGGTGATGAACGAAGCTTTCGCTATTGGAGAACAGGCGGCGAAGCGCCAGCCCGAGCTGTGAGCGGTCCCCGGCAATGGTCATGTCAATCAGAGAGCGGCCCAGCAATTCAGCTTCACTGTAACCAATAATCTCGCAAAGACGCGGATTGACTTTCAGAAGATGGCCTTGCGCATTGCTGAGTGCAATTCCTGCGTCTGTCTGGGAAAACAGTAATTCGAGCCGTTCGTTGATATCCGAAAGTTGTTGTTGCGCAATCACTCTCTGCGTTGTTTCGCTGACGATACACAGCACCCCGGATGCGCCGTTTTCCTCGACACCGAGCGGGGAATAGGAAAGATCAAAATAGACAGTTTCAGGAAAGCCGCGGCGTTCAATGTAAAATGGACGGTTCTGCGCTGAAAAGGTCTGCCCTGTTCGCAGCACATGCGACAGCAAGGGTTCAAGGTCCTCCCACAATTCGGACCAGTTTTCCTTGGCAGGCCGGCCAAAAGCCTTTGGATGTTTGTTGCCGATTGTTACACTATAGGCATCATTGTAAAGTGCGGTGTATTGCGGACCCCAGAATATTACGATCTGGGCATGCGCTGGCAGGGCAAGATCGAGCGCTGCACGGAGGACGGCCGGCCATCTCTCAGCGGGACCAAGCACGGTCTGGGACCAGTCGGTCTGTTCAAGGAGAACGCGGCATGAGTGTTGTGGTTTCTGCACCGTTTTGCCCGTGTCTGTCTGCATGCGCAGAAAATCTGTTTCCTGTTCCGAACGCCCTGTCACGCCTGCCTCCGGTCTGGGATTGAGGTTGTCTGATTTCCATTGCGGGTTTGCGTTTTAATAATTCTGATATTTCACCGAATGCTATATTATTTCTATCATCTGACAATATTTGATCGGATATGCGTTCAGTATTAATGCTGAATTTTGTGTCGATAGACCTGACAGGCAACACCTGCCCGGATCTTCACTCTCCGGTCTGAGAATCAGGCGCGGCCACTGGTTTAGACCCGGGTGATCCGCGCTGGCGGAGAAAGACGGACAAAATAACCAGCAGGACAGTAGAAAGAAACTCCGACTGCCAGTTTTGAAATGATTCAAACCATAACCGGGCATCATAAAGATAGGTCACCGCTGACTGAACCTCTGCACCATGCTGCAACGCATCCTGATTTGCCGCGACAACGCTGAATTGCCAGTGCAGGGCAAACGATCCGATAAAAAGAGCGATGAGGAGGAGCCCAGGGGAATGGCTGTAAAACCAGGCTGCAACGCGATAACGCGCGTGCCAGACGAGTCGATCACCCTTTCTCCGCGGCTGATCCGCATCATTCGACTCTGCGGATCCTCTCTGAAACAGAACCGCCGTGAGAACGACAAAGACCGCCATCTGAAGAAATTCGCTTTCCCAGTTTTCGAAGAGCGCAGACAAGAAGTTCCCGCTTGCCAGATACCGGGACAGACTGAGCGCTGCCCGGCCGTGTTGCACCAGTTCCTGATGGAACGAAGCATGGCCGGTCAGAACCACACCGACGAGCGAAAAGACGAACAGAGCGAGTAAAGTGAGGGTCAGTCCGTGAACCCGCAAAATTTTCAGCAACTTTACCTCCACTGCAGCTGAGCTCTGACCATTCACTTTGTTCTTTACTGGCCAGTGGCGCCGGGGGCCGATCTGACGGCGTCTTCACGTGACCAGAACCGGTGATTGCGACAAGTCTCCAGGAAATCCTCAACCGAGGGCTTATCCGTTATTGCGCGCATACCCGCGTCAGCGTCGGGATCAACGCCTGCGCGCAGCAGTAACGGGGCGGATTGCGGAGTGAAGGCGATGTACTTGCAGTGAGAAAAAGCATCGGCGACAAAATCACGGGCCGCAGCCTCGGACAAAAGGTCCTGAGCACCAGCGTCAGAAAGCAGTAAGACAACAGCATCAAACAAGACTGACGGCCCACCGTCTATCATGTGATGGGCACCGAGAGCCCTGCCATCTGACATTTTAACACCGCCAATCTGTGCTGCAATAAACTCCACAGCGGCGTTTTCTGCATTGGCGCTGGCAAGCAGCGCATCGAGCAGAACACTGTCACATCCGTCACTGATGAGCGCACCAATTTTACGTCCGGCAAATGTTTGGGTCTTGCTGTTAAGGATGCTGAGCGAAGGCGATAGTGGCAGGTCATCGCGTACGGAAACCGCGGCATCAGCAGGTGTTGGCAGATCATGGATCCCGAGGCGGGTTGCGACGCTGATCGCCAGCTGGTTATCGATATTCAGAAGATGAGCAAGCATGCGCTCACGGATTACCACATTCTGGCATTTGCTCAGTTCAAATGTCATCGCCATGGCAATATGCGTTTGTTCGACCGCGGACTGACTGCGATAAAACATACGGGCCTGACTGTAATGGTCCGCAAAGCTTTCGGGGCGAAGACGTCGTTTCACGCCAACACTGGTTTCAGCGAACGCGCGGATTCCACTTCCCGGGTTCTCACGCGGTCCCTCACCCCAGGAGTTCGGCTGATAATTGGCGCGCCCCTGCGGATTTCGCATCGCCATATGACCATCCTGCTGGAAATGGGCGAACGGACATCGGGGCGCATTGACAGGCAGTTGTGCGAAGTTGGGGCTGCCAAGTCGCTTTAGCTGTGTATCGAGATAAGAAAAATTACGGCCCTGCAGCAAAGGGTCGTTGGAAAAATCGATACCGGGTGGGACATTCTGCGTCATAAAGGCAACTTGCTCTGTCTCCGCGAAAAAATTCTCCGGCATCTGATCGAGGACCAGACGACCGACCGGAACGGCAGGCAGCAGTTCTTCGGGAATAAGCTTGGTGGCATCAAGCACATCGAAAGCGAACTGATCGGCAAAATCCTGGTCAAACAGCTGAACACACAGTTCCCATTCGGGAAAATTTCCACTTTTAACAGCATCCCAGAGATCCCGGCGATGAAAGTCGGGGTCAGCACCGTTTATTTTTACGGCTTCATTCCAGGCCACTGACTGCAAGCCGAGCTTCGGCTTCCAGAGGAATTTCACGAAAGTCGACTGATCCGTGCGGTTAAGAAACCGAAAAGTGTGAACGCCGAAGCCTTCCATGAACCGGAATGAACGCGGAATGGCGCGGTCTGACATAACCCACATGATCATGTGCATGGATTCGGGTGTCAGTGATATAAAGTCCCAGAAATTGTCATGAGCCGACTGGGCTTGTGGAAACCCGCGGTCTGGTTCTGGTTTAACCGCGTGAATAAGATCGGGAAACTTGATCGCGTCCTGGATAAAAAACACCGGTATGTTGTTACCCACAAGATTCCAGTTGCCCTCTTTGGTATAGAATTTAACTGCAAATCCACGCACATCACGTGCCAGATCGAATGAGCCCTCCGATCCGGCGACGGTCGAGAAGCGTACAAATACCGGCGTCTTTTCGCCAGCACGCTGGAAAATGTCCGCGCGCGTGTAGCCCTCAAGGCTGTTATAAGTCTCAAAGAAACCATGCGCACCATAGCCCCGCGCATGAACCACGCGCTCAGGGATACGCTCATGATCAAAGTGGAAAATCTTTTCGCGGAAGTGAAAATCCTCAAGCAGTCCCGGTCCCCGTTCTCCGGCCCTCAGACTATTCTGATCATCGGCAACCGGGGCGCCCTGCGCAGTGGTCAGGACAGGCGCGCCAGATGCAGACGTCTGATGCAGTTCGCCACCTGAGCCGCGTTCCAGCATCTGATCGTGAACCCTGCTCTGTTTCGATCCTGGTAAATCCGCCTGCTTCATTGCACTGAGCTCCGGTGTTGGTGATCCGGTCGTATTGCCGGTTTGGAGGCTTTCCTAACATCACCGGGCTGGATTTGTTCCCGTGTAACCGAACGCAGGGTCAGCTATTCTTAGCGCCTGTCTCTGCCGACTGCGGAAGGTGTGTTGAGCGGACAAAATGTTCAGCATAGTCGATGTCTTCCTGCGTAATGACGGGCACCGGATCGGATACCATCGCCAACAGCGTCTCGCGGGAAATCGTTTCAGTCTCAAGCGCGGCCTGCAATGCAGCGCGGGTCTCGCGCTCAGCACGGATCAGCGCAGCGAGCGCAAGAATAAGCCGGTCTTTTTCAACCGTTGAATTGACGCCCGGAAGACTTCCCGGCGCGCGGGCAACTGGACGGGGCATGATGGAGCTCCTCAGTGAATGGTATCAGCTGCGATTGACGGATGCGAAAAAAACGCATGTCTGGTTAATTTGTTCCACCGGCACCTGACCCGACGCCGGGCGGCATACTCGCCATCAAAATCTGACAGCGATGCGAACTTTCCCCGTTCTGCAGCGTTAGACGCGTTAGCAGTAATGCCGGTGAGGCTGTGGGGTGCAGGATGGAGATTATCATGTGGTCATTCGGATGGTTTTCCACATGCATAGCCATCAGCTGGGCCATTGTGCTTGTGGCTTGCTGGTTTCATGACCCTTTTTCCTGACGGAGGACGGATGATCGACTGGAACGATCCTGGCGAACGAGCCAATCGCGTGAGCGTCAATAAAGGCCGCAACCGGTTGCCCGAAAGGGCACGCGTTCAGGCGGCACAGTTCATTCGCAACGCTTCATCGTCTGAACGGATTGAGAAACGGTGGCGCAGTGCACAGCGTGCTGATGTTGATGGAGAAAACTGAATGGGAACGTTATTTTTCTGGATCGTGCTGATCGGACTGCCAGTCCTTCTCGTTTGTGGATTTGCCTTTGGCCGCTACCTCGGAGACGGACGAAACACCCCCCATGATGAAGATGGAGTATAGGCCCCCATGAAGCGTTGCAGTTTGCAGGAAGAGGCGACCGAGCAGAAACTGTCGCCTCACGGCCAATCCGGTCTCCGTTATGTGCATGACAGTGAAACGGGTATCCGGCGGGTCCGCAGCGGTAAAGGATTCCGGTACTCCACTCCGGACAACACCGCACTGTCTGAGGGTGACCGCCAACGGATCGAAGCACTGGTCATTCCCCCGGCCTGGGAAAATGTCTGGATATGTACTGATCCGCGAGGCCACATTCAGGCGACCGGCCGGGATGATAAGGGACGCAAGCAATACCGGTATCACGCACAATGGACAGCACTTCAGGGCGAAACCAAATTTGCCGGTCTTACAGACTTCGCGCGCGGGCTAAGCCCGCTACGCGCCGCAATTGAGGTCGACTTGCGGCGACGTGCCATGGGCAGAGAGAAGGTGATCGCAACGGCTGTTTCTCTGATGGACAAGCTCCTTATTCGCGTTGGAAATCAATCCTATGCAAAAAAGAATAAAAGTTTTGGCCTGACTACTCTTCGCAAACGTCATGTCCGCGGGGACGGTCGCGTCATCCGATTCATTTTCCTGGGAAAATCAGGCAAAAAATGGAATCTTCAGCTGTCTGACCGGCGCATCTCGCGCCTCATCCGCTCGATTCAGGAGCTGCCTGGACAGCATCTGTTTCAGTATCTGGATGACAGCGAGCAATGTTGTCCCATCACGTCGGATGATATCAATGCTTATCTGCGCGAGGCGAGCCGCTCGGACTTTACGTCGCGTCATTTTCGCACGTGGGCGGCTACCGTGCAGGCCCTTGACGGTCTGCGGCGGCTTCCGCGACCTGACAATGCGGCACAATGCCGGCGTGTCCTCAACATCGAGATTGATCGTGTTGCGGGGCTTCTGGGCAATACACGCACGGTCTGTCGCTCAAGCTACATTCATCCCGCAGTTATCAGCAGCTGGACAGAAGACAGGCTTGCTGGAGAGATCAGGCAAGCCCGCAGCATTCGTGTTGTGGCCCCCGGGCTTGATAGCGCGGAGCGGTTAACATTGAAATGGCTTGAACATATTGGGACATCCGAATGAGGGCTGCAGCGTGCCTGATCTGACGAAGGAGGAAGTCGAGCCCGACGGGCAGGCCGTTGTATTGTAGAGATCTGCGCCAGATCTGTGACAAACCGCCTGGAAAGGCGGCTCGTCAAGCTAAAGAGCCGGCCGGGGTCACGCTACACCTTTGCCGCCCGTTGCACCATAAACTTCGCCGTTAATAAAACTCGCTTCGGCGGATGCGAGAAATACGAAGATCGGCGCCAGTTCGACCGGTTGCCCCGGCCGGCCGAAGTCACTGTTTTGACCGAAATGCCGGACTTTTTCATCGGGCTGCCCCCCAGATGGCTGCAGCACCGTCCAGACGGGACCCGGTGCGACGATATTGGCCCGCACGCCCTGTCCGATCAGCTGCTTTGCCCAGGCTTTGGTGTAAGCTACAATCCCGGCTTTGGTGGTCGCATAATCGAGCAGGATATCAGATGGCTGATAGGCCTGGATTGATGCCGTTGTGATGACGGCCGAACCTGCTTTAAGGTGCGGCGTCGCAGTCTGCGCAATCCAGTGCAATGCATAAAGATTGGTCTTCAGTGTTTTATCGAAATCGTTGGAGCTCAGTTCTGAAATATGCTCACGATATTGCTGCCGACCCGCATTGATCACCAGAATGTCGATACCACCCAGCGCGTTCACGGCCTCTTCGACCAGTTTGCGGGACCAGCTTTCCTCGCTGATATCTCCCGGCAGGGCCACCGCCTTGCGATTTTCCTGTTCGATCAGATGGATAACTTCGCGCGCGTCAGCCTGTTCGGATGGCAGATAGCTGATTGCAACATCGGCACCTTCGCGCGCGAAAGCGATGGCGGCGGCACGTCCAATGCCGGAGTCACCGCCGGTTATGAGGGCCTTACGTCCGGTTAGCCGCCCGTGCCCCTGATAGCTTGTTTCACCGTGATCAGGGACAGGATCCATTTTCTGAACGAGACCGGGACTTGCCTGCGGCTGGGTGGGGAAAGGAGGGGAAGGATAGAGACTCCTCGGATCGATGAGATATACGTGGCTGGTCATTTCGGGTCCTTTTCAAACATCGGGGACTATGATCCCCGATTTAAAAGAAAAAGGCGGGCCTGAGCCCGCCTGACTGATCAGAGATAGCGGCTTCGTTCGCGCGCAATCTCCTCTTCGGTGTAGGGGTCGGCATCTGCATCAAAGCGCTGCCAGCCCTGTTCGGTATAAAGACAGCGGCGTTCAGAGACATCGACACGGCTGGCACCCGACAGGATGGCGTCTGCTTCCGCAGCCCGTTCATCTGGCACCCGTGCAGTCACCAGAGAGCCGCCGCGACGCACGCCTTCGGCATAAACATGGGCATCCTCTTCCGACACGCCCGATTGCGTCAGAGCGCCAATCAGACCGCCGGCGACACCACCCACCACAGCACCACCAACTGCGCCCGCAAGCGTTGCTGCAAGCCAGCCAGCAGCAACCACCGGACCGACGCCCGGGATCGCCATAATGCCGAGGCCTGTCAGCAGACCGCCGGCGCCACCCACTGCAGCGCCAATACCGGCTCCGATACCGGCACCCTCGCCTGCATTGCTTTCGCCCTCACGGTGATGCGATACAATACTGATGTCATCCGAGGCAAACCCGGCAGCCTCCAGACGGCTGACTGCATCTTTCGCTGCATCGTGGCTATCAAATAATCCGGTAACAGTTCTCATTACAATCTCCCTTATTGCGCATCATTTCTGATGGAGTTTCCAGCGACACGGCAAAGCTTACATTGGCTTCCTGCTGACATTGCCCTGATAGTCGAGCTGAACGGTGACCTTGTCGGTGCCCTTCATCGCACTGGCCTGCCACACCCCATCCTCGCCGAGTTTCAGTCCGGTCACATCACTGTAGCCGGCCTCCTCGATGCGGGATTTTGCCTGGTCTTCGGTGAAGCTGTTTTCACCCTGAACCGGCGCATCCGGATTATTACTGTCAGGTGTTGCGACCGCAGGCGTTTCCGCAGCCGGTTTACCCGTATCCTGTGCAAGGACTGCCGAGGGCGCAAGAAGGCATGCGCTCACAAGCGCTATAACACTGATTTTCATAGATTATCTCCTGGGTCCTGAACAAATGTCCGACACACACCCAACGCCCGAAACATTCGTCTGTTCCCG
>Ga0256901_1001014_pt1 | contig 14707 bp, 12 predicted proteins | sample MC6MC0689MT_FD_190200 | JGI IMG/M metagenome (GOLD analysis project Ga0256901, IMG submission 190200) | Metatranscriptome of enriched soil aggregate microbial communities from Iowa State University, Ames, United States - MC6-MC0689-MT... | ecosystem: Environmental > Terrestrial > Soil >... | reverse complement strand
GTAAACCTTTTAATAAAAGCTGGTTTTTTTGAAGGATATCTAGTTTTAAAGTAGTCGACTGTTTTGAAACGTTAGCTACATTAAGCTCATCCGCTGCAAATGATAATGCTGCATTTTGGTCATGTGCTTTTTTGATAAATACGCTATCAGTTTCTGGATGACGCTCGCCAATAATTGCAGGCGTGTTAGCTTTGATAATACCGGCTTTCTCAAAAGCGATTTCTCCAAGCGTATTGCCCAGCATGTTAGTGTGATCTAAACTGATGTTAGTAATCACCGATAGATCTGGCTGAATGATATTGGTAGAATCTAATCTGCCGCCTAAACCAACTTCAATTACAGCTACATCTACTTTTTCTTTTTCGAAATAGGAGAAAGCCATGCCAACGGTAACTTCGAAAAAAGAAGGTTCTATTTGCGAAATTAATTCTTGTTGTTCTTTCACGAAGTTAGTTACAAAACCTTTCGACATCATTTTGCCTTTTACACGGATACGCTCTCTAAAATCTTTTAGGTGAGGGGAGGTATACAAACCAGTTTTATAGCCTGCTTTTTGTAAAATGGCAGCCAACATGTGCGATGTTGAACCTTTTCCATTGGTACCGCCAACATGAATAGTTTTAAATTTACTCTGCGGATTGCCTAGAGCGCTACACAACGCAATGGTATTGTCTAAATCCTTCTTAAAAGCCATAGCGCCTACTCTTGTAAACATAGGTAAACGGCTGTAAAGATATTCGACGGTTTGGGAGTAGTTCATCATATTATTCAAAGATATGTGATTGCAATTTTGTGAGCAAAGCGAAAATTAGTTTCACTTCATTTTCTGTTAGGTTTTAACTAAATTAGTTCGTTATCTAAATTTTTATGAAAAAAATAAAGCTCTTCATTTTTCTCACGTTTACTTGTATAGTTACCGTTTCTGCCCAGCAATTAACCCAAAAGGAAAAAGTTATATTTGATGAAATCGCGTATCATCGTCGAAAAACTGGTGAATATGAAAAAATACATAAATGGGTAGTACCTATTCGGTATAAAATTGTTGGCGACAGTAGTAAATATATCATTAATGAGATAGACTCTACTTTTAGTCAGTTGAGAAGGCTTACTCATTTGGATATTCAAAAATCAAACGACGACGATGAGGTGAATTTTGTGATTGCCCTCAGTACTAGTCCCGAGGTACTTTCTAATCTATCGAACAATTTCGAAAATTTTTCAGCTGGTTATGGAGGTTATTTTTATCGAGCAAATGCGAAAAGTGAAATTTATAAAATTGAAAGTTTGTATGCTTTATCAAAATATAAAAGTAAAGCTGATGCTCGATATGCGGTAAGAAAAGGTATAATTAGGAATTTAGGCTTTTTTAAAGGAACTGCAAATGCACCCTCCAGTGTATTTTATAAAGAAGCTAATCAGAAATTGAAGTTTGATGCTTTTGATTCGAATTTGATTACTGCCTTTTACAACGAGAAGATTAAGCCTGGAATGACAAAAGATGAAGTAGACCCATTATTTCAATAGGTTACTTCATCTTTTAATGCTATTCACTTAAATTATTTTACCGTAAACTTAAAAGGAACATAGAAAATTCGGATATCTGGACCTTTAGTAATAGGATTTAAAGATGCATTTAGCATAGATCTCTCACATTTATCTTCTAATGCTTGATTTTTGAATGTACTTCCTCTAGCTCCGCCAGTTGCTCTTACAATTCTTCCCGATTTATTTACCTCAATTTTAACCATGATAGTTCCAGTTTCTTGACCATCATCTTCTGGTTTTACCAAGTTTCTAAAATTACTTAATGGAAGTGGCTTGTTTCCAAACCCGGAACCACCATCGCCATAAAAAGGTGCTAAGGGGTCACCATCTGGGTCGCCCTGGTTGCCAGGCGTACTACCAGTACCATCTCCTGCACCAGTTGCATTATTTTGCTTGCCTTTGTAAAGGGCATTGGGATTAACTGCTGGTTGTTCGGCTTTGCTATCTTTCGTACTGCTCGGATTCGAATTGCTTTTATTTTCTTTTGTGTTTACACTAACCGCGTCTTCGCTATCTTGTGTAGTGAGGTTTTTATCACTCAGTTGAGTTGAAGTGCTTTTAGTAGTTGGGTCTGGCGTAATTTTATCTGGCTGTTTGTTATTGGCATTCGGTGCCATCGAAGGTTCTTCAATACTGGTATAATCAGTGCCCATACCTTCTACCGAAGTACCGTAATTTACAACCATACCACCCATACCCAATTCTTCGTTAGGTTCGAATTTGCCAATTATCCATATAAAGCTTAGGGCAATAAAAGTGCCCATTAACACCGTAGAAATGGCTAAAGCTTTAGGGTAATTATTCTCTTCTTGATGGTTTTGTGCCATATTATTTCTTTTGCTCTACTGCAAGAACAACTTTCAATTTCAATTTGTTAGCTACGTCAAACACCTTCATGGTATTTTCAATAGATACGCCTCTTGCTACATATAAAACGATAGTTAAGTCGGTATCTTGTTGTATTTGACTTTGGATTTTGCCTTCCATTGCTTCTAGCGTAATTGGCTGTTTATCTACAAAGTAATTCAAATTTTCATCGATACTTACTGTAATAGATTTTTGATTGTTAGCCTGCTGACCAGAAGAGGAGCGGGGCAATAATAGCTTTACCACCTGCGGATTTACCACAGCAGAAGCCAGTAGGAAAAACAACATCAAGAAAAACATGATGTCGTTTAAGGCAGCTGTATGTACCTCTACATGACCCTTTTTTCTGTTTTTTAAATTCATTATTTGCCAGGTTCTTCTAAAAGGTCGATAAATTCAATTGCCTCGGTTTCCATTTTAAGGATAATTTTCTCTACCATCATATTTAAGATATGGTAAAGAACATAAGCCATAATACCTATGATTAAACCCGTTGCAGAGGTAATCATTTTCGTGTACAGACCATCAGAAATTGTACCTATTTCAATTGCACCTTCGGCAGCTACACGTTGGAAAATTGTAATAACGCCGATAATGGTACCCACGAAACCAAGCATTGGTGCAATACCTGCAATGATACCCAAAATACCAATGTTCTTTTCTAATTTAGCAACTTCTAATTTGCCGGTATTCTCAATTGCACCTTCAATATCTTTAATAGGGCGACCAATACGTTTTAATCCTTTTTCTAACATACGAGCCAAAGGCGACGGTGTGTTTTTACATAAAGCAATGGCACTTTCCAATCTTCCTTCTTTAATGTTCTGTCTAATTTGAAACAGTAAGTTAGTATCGTCTTTAGATGCTTTGCGAACAGTTAAATATCTCTCGATGAAAATAACTAAACCTAAAAAGGCTAATAATGTAAGTGGAATCATTACCCAACCGCCTTTAAAAAGCAGGTCGATAAAATGAAGGGTTTCTTGAGGTTTTACTGCAGTAGTAGGTACAGTTTGTGCCGTGTCTACTAAGTTTTGTGCGGTGTCTTGTAAAGTGGTTAGCAAAAATATCATTGTGTGTTATTTGTTTTTAATGGGTTGTGCGTAAATCTCTCTGTTGTTAAATTGCTTGCGAAATTTGGCAAGATGTTTTTCTGCCGAATCAGCGTGATTGTAGGTTGCAATGCTAATATTTTTACGTTTTCCGGGCATGGTAGATATTTTGGCATCAAAACCTTTTTTCTTCATGCGGTCAACGTATTCAGTTGCTTTAGCGTTGGTAGCAAAAGAAGCGATAATAATATCGTAAGTAATTGTTGGTTTTACCTCTGTTTTACTTGTAATTACCTTTAAAGTGTCTTTTGCAGGCTGTACATCTAACCCCGCTTTTTCTGCATTTTTCATGATACTATCTGCAAAAGAAATTGAATCTTGCTGGGTTTTCAAATCACTTCTTTGGATAGGTACTGCTATTTTTTCGTCTGGATTTGTAGTATCTCTTTTAAAACTTTCGAAGATATCTGGTTTAATGAAATAGAGTACTGCAAACACTACTATTAACACCAATAATGCAAGGCTCAGCTTTTGATAAAGAGGCATTCCTCGTCTTTCTTCTTCTTGCTCTTGTTCTAAAGAGTTATTATCAAACTCGCCTATTAAAGTGTTATCTTCAGTGTTATTTCTGGTTTCGATATTGTCAAAATCCCACTCTTGTGTAGTGGCACTTAATTTAATGCCATCTGTTTTTTCTTGGTCGTTAACGTAAGTTGGGATTACAATACTTGCCTCGTCTTTAGAGTCTTCTATTTCTTTATCTTCGTTTACTTCTTCCTTTTTAACGTCCTCTTCAGATACTACACTTTCATTATCAAAATCCCAAGCATCATTTTCCTCTTCTTCCACTATTGAGGTCTGCTCATTGGTTGGGTTTTCGGTATTTACTTCTGTAATCTCTTCAAAAACTTCCGATTCAGTAGGTTCATTTTCTACAGCAGGAACTTCAACATCATTTTCAGCAGTAGCATCTTCAGTTTTTTCAACTTCTTTTGGTTGGCCTACTTCTGCTGCTTTCTCAACTTCCGCTGGCTCGATTGTAACATTATCTAGTTCTTCTTCAAGTTCATAAACTTCTGCAGGTGTAGCTTCTTCTTTACTATCTTCTACTTCGGTGATTGTTTCTTCTTCAACATCAGCCTTTTCCTCCACCACTTCATTGCGTGTAGGGTTAAGTTTGCTCATTTCATGTTCAAACTCCGGAACCTGAACTTGCTCTACATGCGGTTCTTCGGTTACTTTCGATGGACTTTCTGTGCTAACCTCAGAAATTTCTTCCGTTAAATGTTCTTCCGGCTGTTTAACTTCAGCGGTAACTGCGGGTAGTGCAAAGAAGTCAAAACCAGTATTAATATCTTGACTTGGGCTAAAATTAAGCTGATTATCGACCAACGTAAAACTGCCTAAATTAGCTAAAGTATACTCGCCCTGTTGTAACCCTTTTTGTATTTCTTCAACAAATTGATTGATGAAATATTTGGCCGAATCTTCTGATATACCTCTTTTGGTTTGGATATATTCGGCAAGGTTGGTGTTTTCTAGAATATCAGGAGTAAACTCCAACACATAACTAGGAGGCAAAAACGAATGTGTTTCTGCGTCGTACCTTCCTGGCGTTTTCTTTTTATATAAAGTACCCAAGCCTTCAACACCAATTTGTTTTCGGGTTTTTAAAAGTGCTATGAGGTATTGTAATATATCCATTTGGGTAAAAATAATTATAAATTTAACCTTTTAAAACGAATAGGTTAAGCCGCCAAAGATATTAAAACCATTTAAACGGTAATATAAAAATCTGCTGTAATTGGTGTTTAATATGTTGTTTGCTTTGGCAAATGCCGAAAACTTATTATTGATTTTATAATTAGCGCCTAAGCCTAAATCTACAAAGCCTTTTACGTTTACAACATTTTCGTTAGCAAAATCTGGTACTGGCGGATAAGTTCCATCAGGATTTAAAGGATTTGCAGTAAATACTTTTGCTTTGCTATCGTCTTGGATGGCCACCGAAGCATCAAAAGTTAGTTTCTTGTTATATACAAACATCAAGTTAGAAGATACTCGTAGTTGTGGTTTAAAGTAACTTTCTTTTTCCGCACCTGCTTTATAATCTTCCATGTTAAGTTTACCGGTCCATTTAAGGTTATCACTTACTTGAACCGAAAGTTCGCCTTCTAAACCCATAATTTTAGTGGTTCCAAAATCGTAAATCACATCAAATTTGTTGAAAGCACCAAAGTTATTTACAAACAAAGGCATATCTGAAATTTGTCTGCTGTAGAAACGAGCTTTATAACCGAAACCTGGGCCACCTGTACCTTTAATACCTCCGCTAATACTTAATTTCTCAACACTGTTTCGAATAAAAATGTTGCTATTTAAGAAAGGATTTTCATCCGTTAGGTCTTTTAAAGTGTTACGATTTACATCTCCTTTAATTTCTCCGAATACCTGTAAAAAGTCTGGAATTAAAGTGAAGTCTGCAGTTACCGCTGGGAAAATTCTAGTACTAGAATTGGTGCCAAATTCTTGTGTAATGTTAGCCCCTGCAATAATTTTTACACCACCAGCCTGTAATTTAATGTATGGATTAACGCGTAAGAGATTGTTTGAAACATCTGTCGCTAAATCTTTCGTTTTACCCATTTCGGCCGATGCCGCTAAACCTAAATTAAAGCTACTGATACGCTTGTTTAAATACCCGGTTAAAGTTAGTGAGTTTTCTTTTGCACTAAACCTATCATTGAACATATAAGCGTTCACTTTTCCAGCGTAGCTAAAAGCATCTGGGTCTGGACTAAACTTGCTAATTGCTTCGCCTTCCAATTCAAAAAAGTTTAACGTTTGTCTTTCTGGATTTGGATTTAAGGTAGGATTGTTTTCGTCAATGCCGTAAAAATACAAGCCATTTCTTTGATAGTTCAACTTTCCATTTAAGGTTGCCCTATCTCCAATGCTACGTGCAAAAACGCTTAATTGCTGGCGGTTTTCGTCTTGTTTGTTCAGTTTTCCAGATTGACCAAAATGTCTGAAGAAAACACCAGTTTGCAAAGCTGGGTCTTGTCCCATGCCTACATAGGCTTCTGCTAAGAAAGTTCCTAAGTTACCCAAGCCACCTTTTAAATAGTTATTAAATAATTCTGCTTTACGCTCGTCGGCTACCTTTTGCGCCTGTAGCTTTTGAATATCCGTATTCAGTTCTAACTTTCTATCTGTTAGTTGGTAGCTAAATTTAGCTTTATAAGTTTTAATATTATCCAAATCTGGACTTCTTCTCAACTTTACAGCTTCTGCTAATACGGGTTTGTATGGTCTTACAATTTCAATTTCTTCGCTAACCGTTTTCTCCGTTTTTTCTGGCGGTTTAACTTCTTGTGCATGTAAAATGCCTGCTCCAAAAATTAAGGCAAGCGTTAAATATGTTGTTTTATTAAAGTTCATCTGTGTGTTTCTCTAGTTGATTTTTGCCAATTTCTCTTTTGCCGTAGGTAAAATGTCATCCTGTCCATCGTAATTGTCGATGATACTTAACAAGGTGCTTTTTGCTTGCAGCTTATCTTTTAAAGCCAAATAATTATCAGCTAAAAGGATGAAGGATTTAGCTACCCAATAATCGTAAGACGGCATATTGTTAATTAAATCAAAACAAGTTTTTTGCGATGTTTTATAATCGCCTTTGGCATATTGTAAAAACGCAAGGTTGTATTTTGCTTCTGCAGCAGCTAAGGTTTTTGTTTTTGCAACAACATTATTGAAAGCTTTAACTGCTGAAGTAGTATCGGCTTTTAATAGGTAAGCTTTTCCTGCATACAAATCAGAGCTATTTTTCTCTTCTTCAGATGCTTTGTCAGATGTTTTAACGATTTCTGCGTATTTCAGCATATCATCTGGCATGTTCAACTCATTGTAGGCTTTAATTAAGTTGTTGATGGCATAACTATGGTGAGCTTTGTAGTCTGCAGTAGTTTCTAATCTTTTTAAGTAAACAATAGCCTCGTTATATTTCTTCTCCTGCATTAGTACTTCAGAAACACTCATTAACGAGCGTTCGGTATAATCGCTGGTCCAATCATTTAGAATGTAATCGTAATCGCCAATGGCTTCAGCAGAACGACCTAATTTTACTAGCGACTCAGCTCTTATAAATTTAGCTTCCTTATCATGAATTGGTTTAGGGAATTTATCTAGATAGGCATTAATTGCTTCGTAGGCTCCTTTAGCATCGCCACGTAAGTAAATGTTGTTGGCCGATTGGAACATAATATTATCCTGCTCGCTCAGAGAATAATTGCCCAGTGGGGTAGTAGCAGCATAGGAGATAAAACCAGTGGCGTCGCCACGGTCTACGTAGATATTTTTGATAGATTCTAAAGCTTGTTTAGCATCTGGTGTACTAGGATAATCTCTAATTACTTTCTTAAATGACTCTAAAGCTAAATCATCTTGGTCTTGGTTATACTGCACCAATCCAATAGTTAACAATGCTTTCGGAACATAACTGCTTCGTGGATATTTAGCTACCAAGCCAACCAAGTCAGTTTTTGATTTGTCTAGTTCGCCTTTATTGAAATAAGTATAAGCTGTTTCGAAACCAGCATCATCAGAATAATTTGAATTAGGGAATTTTTGCAACAAGCTTTGCATCGTAGCAATTTTTGCATCATCTTGCTTTTGCAAACCTTGTATCATTCCGCGTTGGAAAAGCGCATAATCTTCCCCAGTTTGTTTATTGGCAATGATACGGTTATAGTGAGCTAAAGCATCACTATAGTTTTTGTTTACGAAATAAGCATCAGCTAAGCGTATCACAGCATCGTTTACAGTTTTAGCATCTTTATCTGCTCCCCTTAAAAAGCGTTCAAAGTAGTTAGCTGCTTTTACATATTTTTCGTCTTCAAAAGCTGCGTAACCTAAAGCGTAATTAGCAAAATTGTAAACTTCGGTTTTCTTAGCTTCCTCCATTGCCAAGAATTTTTCGAAAGTACTCACTGCCTCGCCGTATTTACGTAGTTCGTAAGCGGCTTCTGCTTTCCAATAAGTGCTCAATGCATAAATCTCACCGTCTTCCTTGAAGTTTTCGGAACGTAAGAACATTGATAATGCGTTGGGGAAAGCCCTTTCATTGTAGTATTCTAATCCACGGAAATAGGTTACTTTTTGATAGGCTGCCTTAGCTTCCTGTGTTTTATTTGGGATAGGTTCTAAAATATCGATAGCAGCTTGATAGTTCTTACTGGTCAATAAAATTTCGCCCAACAAAGTTTTGGCTTCGTTAATTCTTTTAGAATTTGGAAAAGTTTTAAGGAAGCTTTGTGTCGCATCTAAGGCTTGTTGGTTAAATTCTAATTCGTAACTCAGCTTTGCATAATTAATCCAAGCTTCTTCTTGTAAGTTCTTATCAAACTCTAAACGAGAAGCCCTAAAAAATGCACTTCTAGCTTTTTCTTTGGCATTTAATTTTAAAGCTGCTTTACCCAGGGTGAACATACCATTTTGCAGGTAAACATCATCGGCAGTTAATTTCTCTAATACACTTACAGACTCTTTATATTTTCCATTTTGGAACAAAGCATAGCCATATTGATAAACGAAAAGGTTGTTTTTAACCTGATTTTTATCTTTCTCGTAGTATGCGGTAAAGTATTTTTCGGCGTTTTTAAATTCCGATTTTGAGAAGTAAGAGGCAGCCACCAAACTTAGCATTTCTGCTTCGTATTTTTGTTTGGTTTTTTCCAGTACCGGAATAGCGTAATCAATTACATCATCATAGCGTTCGTCTAAATAATACATAGATGTGATGTAGTAAGGATAGCTAGCTTCATAGGTAGTAGACCCTTTTAGTTTTTCGAAATTTGCAAGCGCCGTTTTGTATTCTTTGTTTAAATAATTGATATAGGCAAAGTAGTAAGTAGCACTTTCTTGATATTGAGATTCTTCCTTTTTTACCGCTTCAAATAAAGGCTCTGCTTTTTCAATGTTACCAGTTTCAAAATAAGCATAACCTTGTTTAAATTGATATTCTAAACGCTGTTTGCCAGAAAGAGAACTAGGATCTGCTTGGTTAAACCATTCTAAAGCCTTAGTATAGTTCTTTTGCCCAAAATAAGCTTTACCCATATAGAAGTAAGCCAGTTTTGCATTCGGATTTAAAGGATATTCCCTGATAAATTCTTGAAAAAGTGCTTCAGAGTCGTCGTTTCCTAATTCTATAGCACAAACTGCTGCGTAGAATTTTGCATTTTCTTTGATGGTGCTCAGCTCGGCATTGCTTAACTGCTGGGTGCTAGGCTTATTTCTAAACTGCTCCACCATTTTAAATTGCTGCGCCGCGGCTACATATTTTTCATTTTGAAGCAGCTCTAGGCCACTTTGGTAGTTTTGGTTCAGTTTTACCAGTGGACTAATTTGTGCGTATCCAAATCCGTATCCGCTGGCGATAAATAGGGGAACCAATAAATATCTTTTCTTCATTTGTGTATCTTCTGTTTTAAGTAGCCTCGCAGCAGTACTCTATCGTAAAACTCTTCCAATAACCCAATTATTGTGTGTAGGTTTTAATTAGGGTTGGTACTAAAATAGAACTAATGCAATTAGCTATCAACATAAGAAATTAACATCTGTTGATAACAGACATTTAACGAAATGGATATGAGCTTGGTATGAAGCACTTAAAAGTTTTGAACAACTTTTATTTAGTAGTAATGTATTCCTGTAGGTTTTACGAATATCTACTGCAGCTTATTTGTGTTTTTTCTGAGGATACTCCAATACTTACCTTCGTTGTAGTTCCAATTAACAAAGCCAGAACCTAGTATAATTAAAATCGAAAGAATAATGAGGTTGAGTAGAAAAATAAAAAAATGCGTAAACGTAAAAAATGTGTATTCGGTATCGCCAATGATGAAGTAGTTAACTAAATCTATCAATATTGCAAGAGGTAAAACAATGGTCATAAAAGTTTGGTAAGTGTGTCTTTTCCAACTCCACTTTTTACGCTTTTCTGTCCAATAATCTACAAACTTTTTTTCTTGAGGGGTCATTTATTACTTATCGTTCTGGCTAGCCAAAAGATAAAGCACAGCCATTCTTACAGCTACACCATTTTCTACCTGATTTAGGATGATAGATTGCTTGCTATCAGCAACATCACTGGTAATCTCCACGCCTCGGTTAATAGGTCCTGGGTGCATTACGATAATTTCTTTGTCCAAATTATCCAGTATCTGTTTGTTCAAGCCATACATCATCGAGTACTCCCTGCCAGTAGGGAAGTATTTAATATCCATTCGCTCAAGTTGTATACGTAGCATATTTGCCACATCACACCAGTTTAGGGCTTTTATTAAATCATGTTCTACCTTAACACCTAGTGCTGCAATATGTTTCGGAATTAATGTAGTTGGACCGCAAACCATTACTTCGGCACCCAGTTTTTGTAAGCATAGAATGTTAGAAATGGCCACACGAGAATGTAGGATATCACCCACAATAACTACTTTTTTGCCAGCAACATCTCCCAATTTTTCACGGATAGAGAAAGCATCTAACAAGGCTTGTGTTGGATGTTCATGAGCACCATCGCCAGCGTTTACAATTTGTGCATTAATATGGCGACTTAAGAATTGACCCGCACCAGCGTAAGGATGGCGCATCACCACCATATCCACTTTCATGGCCAAGATATTATTTACAGTATCAATTAAAGTTTCACCCTTGCTTACCGACGATGAGGAAGCTGCAAAATTAACTACGTCTGCAGAAAGCCTTTTCTCGGCCAGTTCAAATGATAACTTGGTACGGGTAGAATTTTCGAAGAATATATTCGCAATGGTGATATCTCTTAAAGAAGGCACCTTTTTTATTGGGCGATTAATTACTTCTTTAAAATTATCAGCAGTTTCGAAAATCAATTCAATATCATTTAGGGTAATGTCTTTAATACCTAAAAGATGTCGGGTTGATAATTTGTCTGCTGCCATTTTACTGTTTATCTGTTAATAAAATTACTTTGTCTTCGCCGTCGTTTTCTTTCCAGCTCACTTTCACTTTTTGCGAATCCACCGAATCTACTTGTAGGCCAACATAGTTAGCTTCAATAGGTAAATGTCTCGAAAATCTGCGGTCAATTAGTGTCATAAGTTCAACACTTTCTGGTCTGCCATAAGCTAAAAGCGCATCCATTGCTGCACGTATGGTACGTCCGGTCCACAGCACATCATCAATTAAAATCACCTGTTTGCCTTCAATAATAAAGTCTATGGTGTTACTGCTAGCCGTCACCAAACCATCTTTACGTCTAAAATCATCCCTAAAAAAAGTAATGTCTAAATGACCTTTTTTAATCGTGTCGGTTTTTAAGATTTCAGAAAGTTCTTGGTGTACGCGATCTGCAAAGAAAATACCTCTTGGCTGTATGCCAATTAAAACAGTATTACTAAAATCGATATGGTTCTCAATTAGCTGATGACAAAGTCGCTTAATTGTGATTTGAAGTTTTTGACCGCTGAGTAGAGTTCTCTTTTGCATTGCAATGGATTACGCAAATATAGGTAAATGTTTTAAAATGGAAAGTTGAAACGTTTGATTTTGGAAATGTTTCGAGTGTTGGTTAATCTTTTAATGGTTTAATTGGTTAACTATCAATAGAAATCGTGAGACTAAAAAATACTGTCACAAATTCCTTTAATTTATTTTCGAAAATCAAGAAACTAGTAAAATTTAACACTGGTCCCGCTTTTCACTTCAAGTCCGCACTCGTTTCACTCGCTTGCGGGCTTTACGTTTCACTCGGGTTTACATCACTTAAACCTGTGCTATAATTTAAAAACCCTCTCTGCCTTTCAGGCATCTCTCCCTAAAAGGAAGAGAATAGCGAAGCGCCTATCTGTGCGATGTTTTTGCGTTTTGTTCTCCTCTCCTTTTTAAGGAGAGGGTAGGGAGAGGTTTTTAAAGTTCTACTTTTTTTTAGTTTAAATAGTTATCGAAAACTAATAATTGTTAATCATTTCCAAAAGTTTTTCACTTAATGCTGAAGTGGTTTTCCCTGGTTTGCCATTGCCAATTGGCTTGCCATCTAAGCTCAATACAGGTAAAATGTTTTTGGTAGAACTGCTGATAAAAGCTTCATCGGCATTCGCAATAGCATCCAAAGTGAAATCTTGTTCTTTAATATTCACGCCGTCTAATTTGATGCTTAAAATTTTACTCCGTGTAATGCCTCGTAAAATGTCTGTGCTTGGCGTAAGCACTTCGCTGTCTTTAACGATAAAGATATTCGCTCGTGGACATTCTCTTACTACACCATTGTTATGATACAATAAATCGTCGGCTTGTTTTAATTTTAACAAAGGTTGTAAACGTATCGCTTGTAGGTAATCTATAGTTTTTACCGTGGCCAACTGCCTTTGGAAATTATGAGATAACAAATTTAAACCCTTATTGAAACTAGATTTGTCATATTCAAAAGGCGCCTGTACTATTACCAAGTTTGGCTTCGCAATCTGATAACCATCTTCAGAATATCCGCCAGTTAAAATTAACTTTAGGCTAGCATTGGCTATATTGTTTTTCTCCAATAATAGAGAAATGACTTTAAGTAATTCGCTTCGATCTAAACCAATATCAAGGTGCATCTCATTTGCCGAATTATAGAACCGATTAAAATAATCTTCAATAAAAATAGGTTTGCCATTTACAGTCTTTAGGAAATCGAAAATACCATAACCACGCTGTACCGCTAAATCGCTCACCAAAAGTTTAGCTTCGCTTTCTAAAACTATTTCACCATTAATGTAGGTGTATCTATTGCTCATTTGATGTAGGTTTAAATGCTAGAGTGTATAAATTACTATTAGGACCGCATTAAAACCAAAGTTTGAAATAAAAAAGAAAAGAATGAAACTAGATTAGAAAAATGTAAAAATGCTAAAGATTGTTACGGAATAGCTAACTTGCCGTTAATGGCAGCTGGGGCAGTAATATTTTTTGATGGCGTTTGTAATTTGTGCAACGGAGCTGTACAATTTGTGATTAAACGTGACCGCAAAAGCTATTTTAAATTTGCTGCGTTACAGAGTGATTTTGCGCAAAATGAACTTGCTAAATATCAGCTAAAGGTAAAGCACGGTGATAGTTTTGTGTTATTGGAAAATGGCAAGGTGCACGAACAATCTACCGCTGCATTACGAGTGGCCAAAAAGTTAAATGGTTTATGGCCATTGCTATATGTTTTTATCATTGTTCCGCCTTTTATTAGAAATGCAGTTTATAGGTTTGTTGGGCGTAACCGCTATAAATGGTTTGGCAAACAAGAAAGTTGCTGGGTGCCAACACCAAATTTAAAGCGCAGGTTTTTAGGGTAGGGTTTGTATATTTTTTAAATAATAATAAATTTACAATACCAAACTTACTTAACGTCTCTTATGAAAAAACTTTCACAAGATTTAACGAGCAATGAGTTTAAAAAAGCTGCTCGTAAGGCAATTTTTGCCATCATATTTTTTATTGTTTCCTATCTTTTACTTTTATTGTCTGCTGTCGCTTTCGCTGTATTTTGCGGCTTTCTAGGGATTGGCTTAATCACACTACAAGTGCATTGGATTACATTAGCGCTAGGTGCGGGGTTAATTGTTATGGGCCTAATTGTAGTGTTTTTCTTGATTAAGTTTATTTTTAAAAGACATAAAGTAGACCGCTCAAATTTAATCGAGTTAAAAGAGGAGGAAGCTCCTATACTTTATCAGGATATTAGAGATATTGTAGCCAAAGTAGAAACAAATTTCCCTAAAAAGATTTATTTGTCGCATGAAGTAAACGCTAGTGTATTTTATGATTCTACTTTTTTGAGTATGATTTTTCCAGTGAGGAAGAACTTACAAATAGGTATGGCTTTAGTAAACACGGTGTCTAGAGCTGAGCTAAAAGCCATTTTAGCACATGAATTTGGGCATTTTTCTCAGCGTTCTATGAAAGTGGGAAGCTATGTTTATACCGTTAATCAAATCATTTTCAATATGCTTTATGATAACGAGGGGTATGGGAAAGTCATTCAAAAGGTTGCGAGTATAAGTAATGGCATCGCCATATTTGCAACATTAGGCATAAAGATTATTGAAGGTATTCAATGGATATTAGGCAAGCTTTATAATTTGGTGAATCTGCAGCATTTAAGCCTTTCTAGAGAAATGGAGTTTCATGCAGATGCTATTGCAGCAAACATTATCGGGAGTAAACCATTTGCATCG
>Ga0256901_1001011_pt1 | contig 14709 bp, 24 predicted proteins | sample MC6MC0689MT_FD_190200 | JGI IMG/M metagenome (GOLD analysis project Ga0256901, IMG submission 190200) | Metatranscriptome of enriched soil aggregate microbial communities from Iowa State University, Ames, United States - MC6-MC0689-MT... | ecosystem: Environmental > Terrestrial > Soil >... | reverse complement strand
GAGCAGCTGCGCAGCTTCCTCGACATCGAGTGAGTGGTGGCTTGCAAGTGATTGCTGGCGCTTAGGCGCCGGAATGAGAAACCCCGCCTAGGCGGGGTTTTTCTTTGGCCGGATGCCCGGCAAAGCTGGAAGTGTCTGATCCTGTGCAAAGGCAGTGTGGAGTTCGATAGAGCTGAGACGATGTGCACAAGTGGCGTACATCAAAAGCAGACACATGAAAGTGGCCGCAAGCAGCCTGCTCCACTACACTGTGTCGTCGCTACGGGCCTATAGCTCAACGGTTAGAGCAGAGGACTCATAATCCTGTCAGGCGGACTATCCGTTTCTTCTATACCATCGCTTTTTTCAGTAGAAAACGCCCTTAATTAGGGCGTTTTTGCGTTACCAGCTTTGCAGGTTTTTCCCTTGTTTCAGTGCAATTTTCCGGCACGATTACACAGGAATTACACGGTATTGGCAGTCTAGAACCAGCCCGTTGGATCTGATTTCGCTTTGCGCTCACGCAGTTCTTTACAGCGCTCTCGGAGGGCCCTCTCGGGATTCCATTCTTTGGGCGGCCTGGTCGGAATTCCCGTCGCTTCTCTGAGCCGCCCTGCGATATCGGCTACCCGGACGCCCAGCTCGGCGAACCGCAGTTGGCGCTCGAATATATGCTCGTCATACGGTGGTGTGTCTCGGTCCCACACGCCATGTACGTATCCCTTTGCTTCCTCAAGTTCCAATGGAATCGACAGGACCGAATACATCAAACTCGGATCAATTGACTTCCAGTCGACTTTAAGTTCGCTCCACGAAAGTTCAGGAATCGAAGTCTGCGCCTCGTAGTATTCCTCACGACCGTCATCCGAACGCCCAGCGGGCCGGCCATAGGCAGTTCCATCGTCTAGGGCGACGTCTGCGCATCCGCTGATGAAGCGATCCAATGCGATGAGGACGGATGCAGCGAGGAAAGCGGCGTCAGCTTCCCGATCTCGCTTTCGCTTTAGCCAATCATTGAGGAAAGTCAGGAGCCAACCAGCGAATAGACCTGAAAGCACCTTGGCGATGTCCAGAATTGCATCCATACGTTCCATACTCCACAGCGTTGGCAGCATACCCTTCAAAGGGTACGTTGAAGGTGCACAGCATCAGCAACGATGTTCTTAAGCATTTCTTGTGCTTCATCTATTTGGCTTTTGGCCCAGTCGTCTATTGCGTTCGGCTTGTCGAAGTTTTTCTCGTAGTGCATGTCGAGCGTTCTGCACGCAGCAGCAGCATCCTTGATGACTGTCACTAGGCGTGGGTGGGGGAGGTCGTGAAAGCTCACGCTCTCAAGGTCTTCGGCAATCTTTGCAAATACTGGTCTGGCCCCATCGATATCCGATATCACGATCGGTGCGCCATCCGGGATGTTTGCGACATGCCGGCTTGCTGACTGCGCCTCTCTATCCGCAAGCAAGAGGATCTCGATGTAGGTAGACAGCTTCTCCTTGCGTGCCAATTTAGCTTGCTTCATTGCGAAGCTGCCGGCGAACCAAATTGCCAGCGCTGATAGGATTGCCTGAGCCCAAGAGGCAGCAGAAGACCACCAACTTAGCGGCTGGCACAGAATTTCGAATGGATAGCAGTAGAGTGCCTCGGTCATAAAGTCCCCCGTTCCTTGGTTTGGGGAAGCATGAAGCGAGGATGCTCTACCGGCAACAGGGTCCAGCGCACGGTCAGGCGGAAAGGCCCCGCACCACCCGGTCGCGGGGCTTTTGGTTCTGGCGCCTTAAGCTTCAGCGGGCGCTTGCTTGCCCTGGTTTGCCTTCCGGGTATTTGCCTTCCGGGCGGAGGCCGAAACGCGAACCTTGACCTCTCCATCCACGACCACTTCGGCGAGACGTTCAGAAAGGGCAGTTTGTGCTTTCAGGGCATCTTCGTCGACAGGGAAGCCAACCACGTCCATCCTCAGTGGACGATCGCCATTGAGGGTCTCAATGACCAGCTTCCGCAGTTGGTTATGCTCGGATTCCAGCACATTGTGAGCCTCAGGCGTGTACACGCCCTTTCGCAACTGGACACGGTCGAACTTATAGCCGACGTCTTTGGCGATTGCTTCAAGAAGGTTGACGAATAACTCGTCTCCTTTCGAGAACCACGCCGCGATGTCCTTCTCTCTTTCGCCATGATCGGAAAGAAGATCGTGGTATTCCTTCCACCGGTCCAGCACGGATTGTTCTTGTTCCGATCTGCCGCGAAATCGCCTCCTTCCGTAGAAGGTGAGGTCGATGGTATTCAGCGCCTGCACATGCTGAGGGGACAACCTCGCCGCACGAGTGGCCATCAGCTGGTGAAAAACCCAACTCTTTTGCCCTCGGGATTCTCGTGCAGCCTCGATAGCTTTCTGCGCCTGAACTGCCAAGATGGGCCCGCACAGCGTGGCCACGATAATCATCCAATCGCTCACGGTCATTTCCGGAATCCTCCCCCCTTTTGAGGCTCAATCGTAGCCCGGATTGCGTCGCATTTGACGTTCCACCCGAGTCGGCCAATCGAACCGGCTGTGCCCTGGAATTGGGCTATCTCAAGTGCGCCAGGAGCTTGTCGTCTTCATCGTAGGTCTTGATGCGGATCTCGCCGCCATCTGGTGCGTCGAGCACCGTGGTGCCGTTGTCGAACACGAACGCCGACTTGGTTCGGCCGAAGCCTGCTGGCCTGGTCAGCATGATGCCGTCTGTGGGCGAGGGTAGGACCGGCGCCCAGCCCGCGTTGAGCAGCATCACCAAGCGGCGAAAGCCGGTGGAGGTAGAAGTCTGGTGATCCTGCATAGGGCCTCTGGATTGCTTGACGGAAAGCCGTGACTTGCGGGGGTGGTTTCAAGGCTTGGGTGCATGCCGAAGCTCTGGAAAATGGCGGGTACTTCAGGAGGGCTGAGTGATGCGCTCCCTTGTCTGTCGCTAGGGCAGTAATTTGAGTCCTGGCGGGATCAGCGGCAGATCTCGCGAAGGACGAGAAAAGCTAGCCCATAAGCTCGTGAAGGCCACTGAGGGCCGAATCGTTGTATTTCTGGATGCGCCGGAGTTCCGTTTCGTAGTTGTCGAAATGTTCCTTTCTGAACTCCCATTGGCCATCACCACGATCCGCTAGTTCGGACAGGTAGTACATCGCGCGCAAGAGGTTGCTTCCGGGCTCGCCCAAGATATAGAGGCGATCCTTGTGGTCGTAGATGATGTCGGGGATACCAACGTACAGCGTCGAACGTTGACGGCCCTGATTGTGCACCGCCGCCAATCTATCAAAAGCATCTTGGATTGCTTGCTCGAGATCCTTGACGCCACGGAAGATTACGGATGCGAGACTCCGAGCCTTCAGATCATCGGTATAACGCGCGTCAGCACGTTGTTGAAATCGCTGCCAAGCGGGTACGGCAATGGCGACCAAAATGCCGACGATGCTGCCGATTGCTTGCACCCAAGCTGGAGCATCGAAAGGCTTCGCTTGCGGCGCGCTTCCCCAGCGGTAGAAGAGGCCCCAAGACAACAGCACGCCAAATCCGGTGCATATGGTGCTGATTACGAACAAATCCCGCGCTGTAATCGGTTCCTTCATGGATTCTGCAGCCCCCTTATATTGGTAGCTGCAGTTTAGATGGCGGTCGACGTTGTTGCTCGCCGGTCTGCGCTGCGGCTGATTCCAACGCCGTTGCCGGCTTCGATGGCCTACCGCGTGGGTTGGTAGCTGCATGAGGCTCCGCGCCGCCTAGCGAGGCCGCGGCGCGATTTGGCTGGGCTCTTGGGGCTTAGTGAAAGGATCGCTCGTCTTGGTCCTCTTCGCCCTGCGGATGATCGACCTTGGATTCATCGGTTCGTGTTGCTCCGAGCTTGGAAAGCATCGCGCTGAGCGCATGCAATAGATTTACAGCGGCGCGGGCCCGGTCACCGGCATGAGGTATCTTGATCTGCGTGGCTGCCGCCCCGGGCTGCAGGTGTTGTTGGGGACACCGCCTGCTGGTCCCTTCTGGCGAATCAGTCGGCCAGCGTGATCGCGGGGTTGGCGTCGCTCCGGCGGGGGATGTTCTTGCCGGCCGCACCGGCCTCCCGGATCAGCGACTCTTCCTGGCGCTCCAGCTCCAACTGTTGCGCCTCCAGACGCTCCTGCTTGCGGTCGTCGGTGATGGTCACCTCGCCTTGGTAGAGGGCTTCAACTTCGGCGCGCAGGCGATTACGGATGGCGTCGGGGAAGAACTTGCACGCGTAAGCGTGGGCACTCTCGGGATAGGCCGATACGGCGGTGTCGGCGTCACCGATAAAGGCGTTTGGCCGAATTGTTACCTTGGCTGCTTCGCGCTCGATGTGAGTATCGATGGCCGCGAGCGCTTCTTCCTTTGGCGGCATGCCGTCGCTCAGTTCGCGGATCTCGCCAGCCAGCTTTTCAATCTGGGCGCGGAGACGCGCCACCTTGGGCAAATAGTCGGTCATGGTTGTTCCTTTACTGGCTCAGGCCCCAATCGGCCACGGTTTGCTGGAGATGCTCTGCGGCGGCTCGATAGGCGCCAACGTCACCGGATGAGGCGCTGAGTTCGTCGTAGGCGGTTGCCACTACGGCGTCCACCGCATCTAGCGCGGCCATCCAGCGATCCAACTTGGCCAAGGTCACGCGCCGTTGTCCGTGCTTCGCCATTTCCTGGCGAAGGTACGTGCGCTGGTCGCTTATCTCTTTGCGACGCTCATTCAGCGCGCGCCGAGCAGCGAAGTGGAGATCGCTGCGAATTCGCAGTTGCTCCAGTTTCAGGAGGGAAGGGGGTACAGGTGGGGATTGATCACTCACGGGATGCTCCGGGTTGTAGGGCAAATGCTGGAAGCCTCTCGGGCCTGTCTGCCAAGGCGCGCTGGAATGCCGGCAGGGTGCGCAAGGCATCCGCCAGGAGCTCGGCAGGGGTAATGCCCGCGGCTCCAGCGGCGTCCTGGAGGGCGTCGCAGATCAACTGCGGAAGTTCGAGCTCGATTACGGGCATGACGGGATGGCTCAGAGGGCCGTCTATTGGACGTCGGACCCGGCTACTTGGCCGAGCCGGAATGCGTTGGAACGCGCACTTGCTGGGGGCAAATCGCGGGACATGCCTTGTGCATCGGCAGCCCTCCTGAATGGGGGGCGATGTACAACGTGTACAAGCCGAAATATGCGTTTCTCCTGGGGAAAACCGCATTTTCGGGGTACCTGTGGTGGAGCATCCCTAAGGGCCGAAAAACTGGCAATTACCGGGGTCCGAATTCCCCCCGGTGGCTGTGGATAAGCCCCGGGGCCCCCGCTCGCACAGCTTTCTGTGAATAACATATTGACAACCATCGCTGCCGTGGAACACCACGTCGTGGATCGCACAGCGGGCCGCAATGATTGCCTGCCGGTCAGCCAGCCACCAGTTCCATAGCCACTTGATCAAGGCCTCGTCTGTGTCCGCTGCTCCAACTCGCCGTGCTATCGAGACGCCCTGGACACTTAAATGGGTTGTTCTCATAGGGAGGAGCCGTGCTAACAGCGCTGCTCCACCGCTTCGATTTGCGACGAGCTACTCATTTCTGGATATAGTCTCATGTGACCGGGGAGCGGTCCCCGGCTCACCAAGGAGTGGGTTTATGGCAACGAGGCACAAGATCGGTTGCATCAATAAGGATATCCGCCAAGACAAGTACAACCGAATTACGCACGTAGGCGGGGTTGGGGGTGGTAAGCAGTGGAAGCTGACGCTCGATGAAGCAATCAACGGAATCGAAAGCGGACAATGGGCTTTCTACACACACGTTGGGGGCCATGAGCGGGATGTGGTCGTAGTGACACCTCGAAACGGAAGGAAGTATCTCCGGACGACGGCTGACCAAGACACACCGGACAATCTACTCAGTCTCCCGGAGTGTCCCTGACTCAGCGAAGGATGCCGATCAAAAGTCGGCATCCTTTTTTCGGCAGTAGCGTGCCTCCTGCCTGTGATTTATGTATTAGTGCAGCGCGCGCAGGGTCGAGCCAAGTTCTACCACAATTGCTTTGACTCACAAGGACATGCCATGGCGCGGAAAAAAGGAATACCTGGCTTCTCGTGGAAAAGGGCTTCCGGACTGTCTGCAGCAAAAGGCAGGTTGTCACGTCAGTTGGGCGTGCCGCTTACTCGTGCAGGACGTCAACGCAAGATGGGCAAAGCAATGGGTTGCTGTGTACCCGCTGCTTTTTTGCTCACCGCAGGAGTTGGTGCGATCGCTGGTTTGGGAAAGATCGTAGGCGTACTGTTGGTCTAGCAATTGATGGGGGGAGAGGTGGTTGGGGAGATCATTATTCGAGTTCTATCCGACGTGCTCGCGAGCTGAAGACTTTGCTTGTTCCTGCACTTAGCTTTATAGCGCTCAGTGCATGCGACAGAGCGATGAGTGGGAGTAAGGGGGCGTGACTCCTAGGTCACTGGTTGCCTGAGGCTTGTAGGTCGGGGCTTGTCATTCGACGTCGGCATACTGCGGTTCAAAAAGGAGAGGGAATGGATCTGACCAATCGAGAGTTATCAATCCTCGCTTGGGTAACGGTGTTCTTGCTTTTCGCCTCGTGGAAGACGAGACCTTGGAAGCTTCTTCGCGATCTGATTTCGGTGCTAATCAGCCGACCTATACTCATAGTTTTAGCTGCGATGGCGATACAAGTTGCGGCGAGCGTGTGGGTGCTATGGGTAGCTGGCTTCTGGGAGCTGGCGAATATTAAAACCACGCTACTTTGGGTGGCTACCTTTGCGATCTCGACTCTGTTTAGGCTTTCGGCCAACAAAGTGGAAGGAGATCTATTCAAGGAAATTTGGCGCGATATCATTAGCCTAAACATCTTTGTAGTGTTCTTAGCCGACACCTACACTTTCTCGCTGCCGGTTGAGCTAATTCTTGTCCCGTTCGCTAGCGTCGTCGGTGCCATGTCTGTATATACCGCGAAAGATGAAAAGCATTCGGCTGTCCGGAAAGTGTTGGACACTTTGTTGTTTATCATCGGCTTGATGGTGCTCATTAACGCTATCCGAGGGGCGGCGGAGGACGCTGGCGGCCTCTTTAGTGTCGCCACAGCGCGGGAGTTCGTAGTTCCCATTGTGCTTAGCGTTCTTTACCTTCCATTCCTCTTTGTGATGCAGGCAGTTTTTTTTTACGAAGCAAATTTCGTTCGCGTGGATATTGCAGTCCAGGATCGATCTTTAAGGTGGAGATCGAGAATTGCAGCTCTTTGCGGCTTTAAGTTTGATCTGGAAGGGGTGGTTCAATGGGGAGCTCATATTGGCCGTTTTCCACCTGAGAATGTTTCAACGCTTCGGCAGTCAATTGAAGATATCAAGCGACAGAGAAGAAGGCAGCTTAAGCCCTTTCGAGTTGTGCCTGAGGCTGGGTGGTTGCCTGAGCGAGCTGCCGCCTTTTTGGAGGACAAAGGACTTGGGGTCGGTCGTTATCATCGAACAATTGGAGGGTGGACCGCGAGCTCAGTCGCGCTTAGGTGCGGGGAAGGAGGCTATCTCGCTAGCAATCTCTTCTATTGTTTCGATGGTGACGAATGGGTTGTGCATACGCTGACATTGATTTTGAATGTTAACGACAAAGAAGAGGTTGATAGTGCAGAAGTTTTTGAGGACATGAGCAGGACTCTAATCAACCGATCCCTATTTCCGTTCGACGGCAAAGGTCGGACTATCCAGTTGAAGGCGGGGGATGAGCCCCTTGTGATTGGCAGGATTAGCTTTCAACTAACAAAGGATGAGTATGCTGGGGATCGGGGTTATAGAGCTTCTCTCAAGATTCGATCGATTCTGGTGCCAGAGCTCAACCCAGTAGAAAGTTCCTGATGGGCGGGTGTCCTTTCAAATAGATGCAGTCAAGCGTTTCCTTCGCCATCACTTATCCATCGCAATATGTCTCCTAGGTAATACCACGGCGTTTTCGAGGGCTGGAAGTATCTTGGTCCTTTTCCCTCCATCCGCCAACGCCGTAGCCTGCTGACAGGGCAGGGGATCACAGTTGCGGCGGTTTGCTCTGTCACACGGCCGTCGACGGTTACGTAATGCCCCGATGCTTCCAGGTTGCGCCGCACCTCATCGATCGACGTCGGTAGGCCAGCGGTGTGCGTTGGCTCGTGATGTGGTGCGTTCACCAGGTCCTCCATTGGTGTTCCATGCAGCGCGCGTGCGCACCGCCCTTCGCGTGCTCGGCTGTCCAGGAATGCTGGGGTGCCTCAATCAGTCCCGAAAGCGGAACTGTTCCGCAAACGGGTCCGTTGTCGTTTCCCCTGTGCATGCCATTCGACGGGAGGGCAGCGCGCGGAGTGTCCTTGGCAACCAGTGCGATTGCCCAAGGGTGCCAGTGGCAGGTTTGGGCAGTGCCAGCCTTTGCTGTTGGGAGTGTGGTGCAGGTGATGCGATGAAGCTTGAAAGCGGTGAAGGGAAGCAACAGCCCAAGCGTCCGCTGCGCTCCCGCTTGGTAGATATATATAAAGGGGCCCCCATACGGGGCCAAAGAAATGCCCATTTGTGCTCCTTATGGCCCCGCATGGGTGCCAAAACCCACTTCACCCGGTCTTTTTGGCCCCGTATGGGGGCCGATAATTTCGGATTGGGGGCCAAAGATCGTGATTTCTGCATGGGTCGTTTGGCCCCTGCTGGGGGCCAGAGGTTCTATTTTTCTCCAGTCGTTTCGAGCAGGGCCAGGGCCAATCTCGAGCCCTTGGCCGGGACAGTCATCGATGGGATACCAAGTGATCGCGTAGAGGTTGCAGAGCTTCTTGATGCCATGCCTGGTCTTGACGATGAATCCTGCCTCCAGAAGCAGAGTGGTTAGCTCGTGGAGCTTGCTGGGAGTGCAGACACCAAGCTCCTTCACCATGTTCTTGGTGGCGCTCAGGTTGCCGTTGTTGCTGCCGTTGTACTGCCCGGCAATGAACATCAGCAGTGAGTGCGCTTTGCCCACAGCGTAGAACTGAGGGGAGCGCAGCATGTAGTGAGGCATCATGATGAAGGAGTGCCCGCCTCCGCGCCCCGTCAGCTTTCGCCGCTTTCGCTCCGGTATGCGCGCGCTGTTGGTCACTTGGCTCGCTGCTCCAAGCGGTTCGCATGATCTTCCATAGCGTCACGATCGGGGTACAGCTCCTCCATGAGCTTGCTGGCCATCGCGGTGAGGATGGCTGCCGCTTCATTGATGGCAGCGATTTCTTCACCAGCTTCATTGATGAGCATCCCTGCGCGATTGAGCGCGCCGGATAGGCGGAGTAGTTCCATCACCTGCGCTGCTTGGAAGTCCGGCTCCCAGCCCAGATAGACGTGCAGAGCTTGGTTACTGCTCATCGGGCGTTCTCCATGATCTGAGCCACTGCCGTGTGCCAGGAGGCTCCAGCGCGCGATGCTCGGGTTAGAACCCATTCCCTTACCTTGGCCTCGGTCGCTCCCCTGCGATGCTGCAGGGCGCAGGAGCCGCACAGCACGTAGGGCAGGGAGCACCAGCCAAACTCCCGCTCTACACGGTGGAATGAGCCGTATACGGGCTGCAGGGGCTTCCCGCAGCAGTCACAGGCGATTGGGTCGGGCCGGGCGGCGCGCGCGCTCATGACACGCTCCTTACGCAGCAGACGGTTTTTACCTCACCCAAGACAACCAGCTCATCGAACTCAACGAAGAAGCCCAAGTCACGGTTGCTGGTGGTGAACACGTAGAAGGATGCGCGCCCGTTCTTGCCGGGCCTCACCTGGACGCGGCGCACGATCTGCCGGCCGTTGAGCTCGATCACATAGACACTATCCCACCTGCAGCGGACCACGCTTAGATCCACCAGAAGGACGTCGCCTATCTCGAAGGTAGGCGCGTTGAGGTTGTCGCGGACAAGCACGTAGGCTTGGCCTTCGGGTGGTGGCATCAGCACCGGGGAGGGGTAGCTTTGAATCTGCGAGTGGGGTTGGTTGCTCATGCAGACCTCCCCCAGCAGTTGTGCTCGTTGTCGCGCAGTGCCGTCATGGCATCCGCCGCGGTGTAGAACAAGGTGATTGCTGCAGCGTTCAATCCTTCCTGCGCGCTCGGGCTGAGGCGCAGCGTGTCGGGTGACCGGTCATCGTCCTCTGCTTGGCTTGCGTCGAAGCTCATAGCCAAGAGTTCTTGAATCGCGCCCATGCCATGCAGCGCGCGGTCAACTTTTGCCAGACGGGCGCTCACGTTCGGGTTGATGCCCAGGTCATCCCATTGGCTGTCTGGCCAATGGCGGTAGGGTTTGGGGTCTTGAATTGGTGTGGTCATGCCTGCCACCCCAGCTGTGCTCTTACCGCGTCCTGCCACTGCTGACCAAACCGGCCAGCTCGCGTAACGATCCAGCGAATCTGCAACTCTCGCGGCTCACCGTCAGGATAGTTGGACGCACAGGCGTAGCAGACGTAGGAGGGGAGTTCTCCGAATTCAAAGCGGGAGGTGGTGCGGGCCAGGTCGAAGTACCCGGCAGGCTGGTTGCAGCAGTCGCAGGCTTGCGGGTCGTGGCGGGTGGGCCGGCTGGCGTAGGTGTTCCCTGACACGGCGGGGTAGGGTTGCCCGATTGCGCCAGGGCTGGCGTCGTGTACGATGTGACTCATAGTCCAGTCGTTCCTTAGAGGGGATCGGTCTTGGCTTCTACGGCTCGGGAGTTGGCGCTCCCGGGCCGTTTTCTTTTCAGCCGGCCAATGCACGGCTGTCGGTCGTCTCAACGATTGCCGCCTCTAGATAGGCATCTAGGTCTGAGCGGCGGTAGAAACAGCGGCCGCCCAGCTTGAGATAGCGCGGGCCCCGTCCTTCAATCCTCATTTTTTCAAGCGTGCTCTTGCTAAGCCCCAAGTGGGCCGCGGCTTGGGGACCTGTCATTCGGTCAGTTGATCGTTCGCTGTTCATTTGCCTCGTCTTTTTTACATAGCACAAATGCTACATAGCGAAAGTTATACATGCGCCGCGGGGAATGCAAGCACTTTTGCTACGTGTTATTGTCGGATATGGCTAAAAAAGACGACCAGCAAACAAACGTGCGGCTTCCCACGGAGCTGAAAGAGCGGATAACTGCAGCCGCCCAAGAGGCTGGCAGGAGTTTTACTGCTGAGGTCGTAAGGAGGCTGGAAGCAAGCTTTGAATCAGTCCTCGAGGCGTCCTTGCTTCAGGCTCGTATGACTGAGCGGCAAGCGCTGGAAGATGCAATTAGCACCTGTGAGCAGAAGCTTGATGTTCTGAGCAAAGAGCTCGCGGAGTTCACCGGTGTCGATCCTCTCGAAGCAGAGGAGAAGGGCATAGCGGACATGATTCAGCGAGGCATTCTGTCCATCGTGAATGACCGACGGTTGGTTGAGGGAGAGCGTGATCGTTTGAAGGACTATTTGGCCCGGGTGAACGATGATATTTCAGCGATCGCACATGGCCTAAAAGGGAAGCTGCGCGATATCAATGTTGCGGAAACATCGCCGTGGCGGCGTTCTTAAAGCTCACTAGGTCATCGCAGCGCGCGCTGAAAGCGGGCGAGTCGATCAGTGAGCATGGGATCACGTACACCCGCCTGAGCAATGGCGATGGGCGCTGGTCCATCAACGTCATGGTGAACCGGCGGCGACACCATCAGGTGGTTGGGCTGGAATCCGAGGGGTACACCCGCACACAAGCTGAGGATGTGATTGCCACCCTCAAGGCGAGTAAGCGCACCGCTGCCCACGGCGTACAGGGCAGCAGGCAAACAGCGGCATTGACCGTGTCCCAAGCGGCGGACGACTACTTGGCGTACCTGCGAACGCATGACGGCAGGGACGTCGCCACCAAGGAAATGCGATTCCGCGAGCACCTCAAGCCGCATTTGGGTCGCCGTTCGATCGCCAAGCTGACGGATGACGATTGGCTGGGTTACGTCGATGCCAGGAAGAAAGAGGGCGCGGCGGCCAGCACCATCAACCGCGAGCGTTCCGCGCTCCTGCATCTGCTCAATACCATGCGGCGGCGCAAGATGCTCAACACAGTGCCGCTGCTGGCACGTCAGAAGGAGCCGCAGGGGAAGCTGGTGTACCTGACGCCGGAAGAGTCGCAGAGGCTTCTGCGGGCCGCTGAGGACGATCAGTCCCTATTGGCCCATCCCTTCATCATGGTCACGCTTTACACCGGGCTCAGGCACACGGCTGCTCTAAATCTGCGTGCGCGGGATGTGGATGTGACCAGGCGCATCTTGTGGATCGGCCACGATAAGGCCGGCCGCCGCGAACAACCAATGCCGCAGATCCTGGCCGCCTACCTGGGTGAAATGGCCGAGAGCTTGGAGCCAGACGATTACCTGTTCCCATCGCAGCGCGCGAAGTCGGGCAGGGCTTACCAGATGAACTCCATCTTTGCCAGGTGCGTGGAGCGGGCTGGCATCACCAAGCACGTCACACCGCACACCATGCGCCACACAGCGGCCACCAATGCCGCACACGCTGGGCTGGATGCGGCAACCATCCAGGCGATGGGCGGATGGAAGACAAGAGCGATGGCGGAACGGTACACTCACGCGGCTTCAATGCACGACGCGATGGATGCCCTCCAGGGCAGGCTTACCAGCAGCAGGGTTACACGGAAATTACACCGGCCCTCCAGAAAATCGGCTTGAAACCCTTTAAGGGCCTATAGCTCAACGGTTAGAGCAGAGGACTCATAATCCTTTGGTTCCAGGTTCGAATCCTGGTGGGCCCACCACACTCATGCGTGGTAACTGCGCCATCTCCGCCGAATTGAGCAGAAACGCTATCGGCAGGCACGCGCGGTGCAGAACGGAGATACCGGCAATGCCCAATGGACCAGTTCCAGGCCGTCGTCGCTTCATCGCCCAGGCTGCGGCGCTTGGTGGGCTTGGCCTTCTTCCTGCTTCCAGCCTGATGGCTGCGGAGTGCCCGGGTACAGCGATCCGTTCATGGGTCCCAAGCGAGGGCTTCCTCGCCGAGTTACCGAGGATCATGCAGGCCTTCGCGGTTCCTGGTGTTGGCATCGCGGTTGTCGACCGCGGCGCGGTGACCTGGAGCCGGGGCTTCGGCTTGGCCAGCACGTCGACCCAGTCGCCGATCGATGCAGACACCGTGTTTGAAGATGCATCATTGAGCAAGCCGGTGTTCGCCTACCTGGTCATGCAACTGGTCGATCAGGGCTTGATCGACCTGGATCGGCCGCTGGTGCAGTACCGGCGGCCGGACTATCTCGGCGATCATCCCTGGATCGCGCTGATCACCGCACGTGATGTGTTGCGGCATAGCACCGGACTGCCAAACTGGCGCGCTGCTCCTGCCACCGAGAAGCTTGTGCCGATGGTACGACCGGGCACCCGCATCGACTATTCGGGCGAGGCGATCTTCTGGCTGCAGCTGGTGGTTGAGTCGCTTACCGGGCAGAGCCTGGACGAAACGATGCAGGCGCAGCTGTTCGGTCCAGCCGGCATGCGCGACAGCAGCTATACGTGGAACGCGGATATGGCGGTGCGCTCGGTCTACGGCCATCCTGCCCACGACCGCGAACGGACTGATGCGCCCACGCAGGTGATCCGCGAGCAGTGGAAGGCGGCTCAGCAGGTTGCAGAACGCTGGGGCAAGCCCTTGTCCGCATGGAAATATGAGGACGCCGAGCGGGCATTGCCTGAAGTATTGGCGATTGCACCTGCGGGCCTGGTGACATGGCCGGGTGACATCCTTGCCAATGCCGCGGCAAGTCTGCGCACCACGGTGCAGGACTACGCGGTCTTCCTCAACCTGATGATGGCCGGCAGGCAGCGTGGTGCATGGGAAGTCAGCGAGGCTACCCGCGAGGCGATGTTGACGCCACAGATAAAGCTGCAAGGTCGCTGGACCGAAAAAGGTCTGGGCTGGAACATGGAAGATACCCGTGACGGGCCGGTGTTCTACCACTCGGGCAGCAACAGCGGCATCTTCAAGAATTTCGCCGTCGGCGATGCGCTACGTGGGCGCGGTATCGTGGTCCTGACCAATGGCGGCAGCGGATCCTTCGTGCATCAGCGCGTGGTACGCGCCGCGACGGGCTACGACCTGCTTTCCTACGATCTTTGATCATGTCCCTGCGCCGCATGGCTCCGCTGCTGCGTTGATGTGGTGACGCCCGCCATGCTCCGGTTGCGCTGCTGCCAATGGAGACAAGCCGCATATGCTGTTTCCAGCAGCCGGTTTCGTTGCAGGCAACAGCCATCCGCTCCAGCACGCGTGCAGGCTGTACGACGGTCACTCGTCCATTTGCCGATGACTGCAGTGCTCGCGCGAATGCAATCACGTTCCCTGTGCGTGTCAGCACTTCATGCGTCATGCATTCCGGTCGTTGATGCAGATCAGCGCCCGGGCAATGAGTGCGATATCTGACTTTTTCGCACGTAAATGGTGAGTATCAATGCGGCACTGATTGAGTCCGAAGATGAAGCAATTGTTCAGAGTTCCGGCAGAAATGGCCTGCTTTCTGTTCATGGACTCACAGTTGTGCCGCTTTGAGACTTGTCCGATGTAAGCGCACGCACAAGCCACCGATCATCCGCGCACCTTTATAGAGCAGCGCTGGCATGAATCGAATTTTCCGCATCATCCGCAATCCCCAGACCGGCGAATGTGCGGTCGCATCCGAGTTGGCGTCGCGGCGCGGGAAGCGCGCGCGCCGCATCAGCCTGATCGCAACGGGGGTTGCCATTGCGCTCAGTCATCCGGCAATGGCGCAGAGCATCAAGATAAATTCAGACTATGTACTGTCTG
>Ga0256901_1001007_pt1 | contig 14722 bp, 10 predicted proteins | sample MC6MC0689MT_FD_190200 | JGI IMG/M metagenome (GOLD analysis project Ga0256901, IMG submission 190200) | Metatranscriptome of enriched soil aggregate microbial communities from Iowa State University, Ames, United States - MC6-MC0689-MT... | ecosystem: Environmental > Terrestrial > Soil >... | reverse complement strand
ATAGGTAATTGAGCCCATAGGCCCCTGACCGGAAATATGGATATTGGAAATGTTTTGAACAGGGAATGTTTTTGCTGTAGCTCTACTGTAAGCCTCTCCTGTTTTCACCGTAGCTTTCACCTTGCCATCATCGACTTTAGAAACAGTGATAATCGCGTTAAAATATTCAGCATCACCGCCGATGACCATTTTCCCTTTAAACGTGCCTACAATGGCATCTATTTTTCCTGAGACTGTTGGCTCATCCTTATCTTTGCTACATCCGACAAAGATCATTGCAACCATTGCCACTAGGCAAAGGATCATTAGGTTTTTGTTTATTGTTTTCATCTTTTGCATATCTATATAAGCAAAAGTAGAAATACACTGTGCACAGGACAATACCACGAAATAGGGTAATTTACCCTCCTAATTTTAGGGTAGTTACTCGAAATGAATTAGAGCAAGTTTTCCTTAAATAGTATTGTCAACAATTCCGCGGTATTTTTTACGGCAAATTTCTGAATCAGATTTTTCCGATAAGTATCCACTGTCAATGGGCTTAAGAATAGCTTTTCGGCAATTTGTGCACTTGTCTTTCCCTCTGCCAACAATTGTAACACTTGCTTCTCGCGCATTGTCAACGAGGGTAGTTGTCGGGTTGGGGAGGCCGCTATGATCCGTTGTGTTGCCCCACATAAGGCCATGTTACCTTGAGAAACTTTCTGAATACAAGTAATAATTTCCTCCGCATCGGCACTTTTCAAAATATATCCAGCTGCACCATTTGCAAGCATCTGTAGTATGCTATTGCGCGCCATATGATTACTAAAGCCAACGATGATAAGCTCAGGATGGTTCTTCTTGAGTTCACCACAGAGATCGATACCATTCGCATCGGGCAAAGCGATATCCAACAAGAGCAGATCTACCTGATCCTGTTTCAAAAAATCGGTCAGCGCCTGTCCCAGCGAAAACCCCAGTACGCGGTCGTAGGATAGATTTTCTTTTAAAAATGATTTGATCCCTTCGATGGCAATTGGATGATCGTCCAAGATAGCCAATGTTTTTTGCTGCTCAGACATGTATTTCGATATTGACACTTGTTCCTGCCCTAGGCTGCGACAAGATATTCATTTTTCCATTTAAATATTCAACTCTCATTTGTACATTTTTAAGTCCTATTCCCCGTTTAGCTTCCACAACCTCCTCCACATCAAATCCTTTGCCATTGTCGTCTACACTAATCAAAAAGCCTTGTTCATTTTGTAAGCATTGCACGATAATTTGATCGGCATTCCCATGTCGAATGGCATTGTTGATCAACTCCTGAATAATACGATAAATATTGACCTGCATATTCTCCGCAATAGTGTTGGACAGACCATTGCACTGCAACTCAATGACAACAGTGCCGTGCTGCATCGAAGTACAGAGATCTTCAAGGGCAACAAATAACCCCGAGCGTGATAAGTTTTCGGGCATCATATTGTGTGCGATCAGCCTGACATCCGATATCATCTGATCCAGCTGAGATTTTATCCCATCCAATACAGGCAGATTCCCTTCGGAAGAGATCTGAAGTCTCATGGCAGTCAAATGACCACCAAGGCCATCATGCAAATCACGGGCGACCCGATGACGCTCCAACTCCTCCCCCTCCAATAATGCTTTGGTCACCTGAAGTTCTTGCTGCTGTGCCAACAGTTCCATATCGCGCTGCGCCCTCTTTCTATGCTGATGATATAAATAAACAGACAAACCGAGCAACAACAGCAATACCAAAGAAAATATACCCAATATATAATTATACAAACGCTGGTTTTTCTGTTGAAGTACCGTCTGCTGCTGTTCAAACTCCAATCTCATGATCTTCTCGTTCTTCTCGGCCGTTCTAAATTTGGTTTCAAGGCCCGCTATTTCACTTTTATAAGCCGCTTGGGCCAAACTGTCTTTAATGGCAACATGTTTTCCCAGCCATTTATAAGCATTGGGGTAATCCTTTAATTTGGCATATGTCTCAGACAAGTCCTTGGCAAATTGTTGCATGTTACTTGTCATATCATAAGGCATATCCCGCATGACAATCTTAAGCTCCTTCAATGCCAGTTCATATTTTTCCAAACTAAAATAGATATTAAACTTCTGATAATGCATCATGCCGATCTCATAAGGCATATTTAGTCGTTCTGCAATTTTCAGTGCTTTCTCGACAACCTCGAGTGCTTTCGTAAAATCATTTTTCGCACAATAATACATGCTGGCTGTCTCACCGTAGTTTAGGTGAGCTACAGACTCCTTTAGCGTATCTAAAATTTGCTCCGATTTTAACAGATAAGATTTTGCGAGATTAAGTTCGCGAGATTCAACATATTCACGCGCTAAGTTTAACAGTGATATTGCATGTCTCTCTTTAGACAGGGGATATTTCTCATAGAGTTCAAGCCCTTTTTTAAAATAATAGATACCTTTTTCTGTATCGCCTATTTCCTTAAAAGCAAAGCCAATTGATTGGTAGGATTTTGCAGCTTGATTATAATCCCCCCGTTTGATTGCTGCGGGAATTATTTTATCAATCTGGATCCGTACCATTCCTTTCCGATCATCTTTATGATCGATGATCATGGCATAATTCCACCAGGCCTTCACCCAAAATTCATAAGCTTCCTTAGTCTTAAATTTTTCAAGCATCTCCGCAGCTTGTTTATAAAGCTGTAGACATTCATCAGTCTCACCTGCTGTCATAAAGATATGGGAGGCACTATAATATGTATACAGTGCTTTCAGGTAAGGCTTCGTTACGCATAATTTCTGTGCTGCACCCAAATAACTCGTCGCAGCGGCTGTATCCTTTCTGTCAAACATGAGTTTATTCGTCAGCAACAGCGCTGCTCTGGCTTTCACGCTATCGTTCTTAACGATATTGAATACAGTACGCAGACTGTCAATGGAACTGATAGATGCCCCGCCCTGCTGTAATGCAGAAGTGGATAAAAGCATAATGCACAGCAGCATCGTAAGAAAAACAAGTTTTTTCATCTATTGAGTTTATTGACAGATTGGTCAAATTCCACGACACAAAATGCAAAAAAAAGACAATATATTGTTGTTTTCTAACGATATTTTATACACCTATCCCCATCCCTTGTTACATAAGATTTAGTAATATTCTTGAATCCGAAATCCGTCATATCAATTATAAGATGTAAACCAACAAATAAGATCAAGATAGCTTGGGCCGACAAAGTCCCCTCAACTCCCTTAAAGTCCCCTCAACTCCGTTCAAGTGCCAACAGTGTTCGAGTATGCTCTGCACATGCTTCGTACCAACTTCGGGATTGCTTCGGGGCTGGTTCGACATCTGGTCGGTTCGGCTTAGGTCATTCTTTGGCAACAAGGCAAACAATAGTCGAACGAAGCCCAAAGTTGTCTCGACTCAGTCTCAATGCGCTCCCGAAGGATCCCCGACCAGCGCCCGAATAGCCGCCGAACAATCGACAAAAGATCAAGCAGTTTATGACGCCCCTCTCAGATGTCTATCTCCTGACGGATGGGTGCCTATATCCACCAATAATCCTATAAGCGGAAATATGGACAAGTACTAATAGTACTGCCCAGCTAGCGCAGGACGCGCAGATGCTAAATGTAATATTGGAGAAATCAGTTTAGCTTTTGCATTCTGCAATTTTGGCTAAAAATTTTCAGAGCTTAGTCTCTATGCTACTTTATTATGTTGACAGTATAGCTGTTGATTCTGTTGATGTTTGCCAATATGGTAAGACCAGTCGCATTATTTTAAGCCGAGATAGCGGAATCTTTACTGCTAGAGGTGGCCAAACTGACCTCTAGCAGTAAAGATCCTACAATTTCTCAATCACCAACGAAGACGTCTTATCATTAAAATTTACTTTTGATAGATCTATGGTATGATCGGTAAGTGAAACTGAACTTCCGGTGAAATTCCCATTTTCATACAACGTCACTTTAAAACCTTTAGGAATACTAATACTGCTCAATTGATCATTGACAACACCCAATGCAGTTAAGTCATCGAAGTTATAAATACCAGCGTTAAGCTGCTTGTACCAACCCTTGAATGGAATATCGCCATATAAGGTCACATTTGCCGAAGAAGAAGTGTTTAATGACGGGCCAAAAGAATTAATGTAGTAGCGTAAATCCGTATATCTAGTGAAACTCGGGTTTACTTTTTTCAGAAATGCAAACATATCATTTTTCATGATCGCTGCCATCTGTACAAATGCAAAACTGGATCCACCTGCACTAAACGGTTTATTGTAGTCAGCCCTATTTTTATCCGGAGCCCATTCGGTATTGACAAACTCTAAATGGACGTTATTCGCAGGATCCATGACATAGGGGGCCATAAACGAAATCGCATCCGCAATAGATCCGCCCAAAACTGGTGTATCATTGGGATTAATCCTCAAATTCACCCATTTTGTAGCACGGTGATTTACTAAACTATCTACCATATTCCGTCCTCGTTTTATATAAAAAGTACGGCCGATCTGTCCGATAAATTCTAAATCGTAAACATGATAAGCAAAGGCATCCCGTCCAAGAAAATCTACGCTTGCACCATCTGCACGATAATTTTTATTATGGTGTGTACTGAAATCTGTAGTTACCTGATTGATAAGCAGCACATCATTTAGAATGTAGGCAATATCGAGCATCAGCAGATTACGAATAGTCTCCCAATTATTTGTTCTTACCGATTGTACTTTATAGAAGTTATATCTCGTCTTCAACCAATTATCAATTGTCGTACGGCTATTAGCATCAATCCTGTCCCGAATTAGGGAATATCCTGTAAAAAAAGGTAGATACATACTTTCATCAGGAGTCTGGCTTATGGCGACATTAACTGCTGCCCAAGAAATCAAAAATGCCTTTGCCTTATCAACATATTCCTGTGCGTTTGTATTTCCCTGAAACAAAAAATATTGTAAGGCCAATGAATACACCCTAGCAGCATCAGTTTGAACCCTATTTTTTCCATCGGCATCTGAAATTTTTGTCACTGGATTAGGAGAATAATTCAGCGCTTCATTAGCTTTACTGGTAACTTGGCTATTTATCAATGCCTGCGCTTGTGCTGATGTTGCCAGATCATACTGAATCGAATCAAAAGTAATCTTGTCCATCACCAAATTACTGTAATATTCACTACCTGAAGCTGTGTAGTTAACTTTTAACTTGGGGCGAGCTTCAACGCTCTGTGCTTCTTTAGATTGAAAATCAGAGTAAAACGAAGTCGAACCAGCAGTTTTTCGTTGCGCAACAATCTTAATAGATAACTTTCTATCGGAATTCAAAGCTCCCTGAAGGACTGCAACTGGAATATCGAAATAGACAACGCTATTATTAACCTTAAACTTGCCATTCACTTCACCAAGTTTCGTCCCTACACTTGGTGCACTATTCCAAGTAATAGCTTTCTCGCCCCAATCTTTTTCTGTTGTCGTATAATAGATCCATTTCGCATTAGCAGTGTCTGCTGTATTGGAAACTCCACCCACCAGTTCGATACGTGCTGATTGAATAGCTGAACCATCGTTAGGTAATGTTGTCAGATCAAAACGCAGATAAATCTCTCTACGATACCCCAAAGCATCATCTTTGGCAATTAACGAAGTATTGCTACCGTAATTTGTATTGGCACTCGTGCCATCCTGAACATAGGCATCCGCAACCGGCACAAGATTTATCTCTTCTTGAGTAGTTGACGCCATTTTCTTTAGTCCCGACAATGATGCTTCTTTTTGAAAGACATCTTTATGACAGCCAATCATTGCAGTCATAATACTTAGGACAACGATAAATCCAAATTTGCAAGCTGTTTTTCTCATATCTTATTTATTTTTATAAGTGTTTATCAATAGTGTTACGATTAAACAGACTGATTGTACCCAGATATATTATCTTTTTTCAAGATTATCAAAAAATAGGACAAGACCTATCAAAATGACCGAAAAAGCGCTTTAAGTCTAAGCTAATCTTTTATGGGAATCGCTATATTCCAATACCTCGTTCCCTTGTCAAATCCTCCGGGTCCATCCATTGTTGCGAAAAACATACAGACAGGTTTTCCTTTTTCAAATAATACAAAGGGGCGCTCCAATTGCCCCATGGTTATTTTCTTACCATCCTCAAATGTTAAGGTTCGAGAATAAGCCTTCTTGGTTTCATCCATTTTCCGTTGATACCATCTGGAGAATGGAAAAGGACTCCGGCATGATGCTCCCCAGTCATCTTATTAGACATATCTTTCATCAAAAGATGCAGTCCTTTTTCATACTCCCAAAGAAAGTGGTCTTCAAATCCGCTGTATTCTTGATCATTGAATAATGGCAAATCATCATTGAGTACCGTAAAGGTATCATAAATGGACTTTGCATAGGCAGCCCTATCTTTTGATGACTTTGGAAATGATATTTCTGTCCACAACCACGTCCCTTAAAAATAATCAATACCGAGCCATCCTTTCGAATCAGCGGAACCGGGCTAGATGTTTTCAGCCCTTACAATTTCTCATGCAACCATCCAACTGGGATGAAACGGAAATTTCTTTGGCCATCGTGAGGCAAACATTTGGTACCTTCCATTCTCACCTTTAATCACAGAACCATACCACACCCAATAATCTTCCATCGCAAAGCCATTACGATATTTTACCTTTTGCATTTTGCCATGGAAGGTATTAGTCTGCTGCCCAGAGGACATCAAACTAATACCGCAGGCTAACAAGCAAAGCAGTACTACTTTACGAATTACTGACTGTTTTTGATTCATGATTATCGGTTAGCTAAAACCTAATTTTATAGTATCTTTTGCATTATTAGCGTAGATAAAACCAAAACTTTCATTCGTATTTCGCTAATTTGCCCTTATTGTTTGATCACGTTTTCGCCATTGAGCATTCGGTCATATCTGATCAATGCCTCTACGTAATAATAATCGGCATAAGTCAATGGCACATCTACCTCCGTTTTATGCGGGATAGAACCAACACTATGTTTCAATATGTAACCCCCAGCTTCTTTGTAATCCGCCTTGTAAGGTTTCGAAGAAAGTGACTTTAACATATGCTCAGCTTTGGAAATGTACAACTGACTTTCACTGCCTTTTGTATATTGTGCCAATTCCAACAGTGCAGAAGCTGTAACCGCAGCAGTAGAAACATCGCGCAGATCCTTTTGATTATAATACTTACTTTCCTTGGTCAGTTTATTTTGATCCATATCCCAATACGGAATCAGATCCTTTGGAAGATTAGGATGATTAAGGTAAAATTTAGCGATATTACGCGCTTGTTCCAGGTATTTCTTTTCACCTGTTTCGCGATACATCATTGTATATCCATATAGTCCCCACGCTTGTCCCCTTGCCCATGCAGACTCATCGAATGCTCCTTGTGCTGTTTTTCTCGATATTATACTTCCATTATCTGGATTATAATCTACCACATGATAAGAACTGTAGTCTTTTCGATAATGGTTAACCATTGTCGTATTTGCATGCCGTATGGCAATATCCCGAAATCTTTTGTCCCCTGTCATTTTGGACACTTCGGTCAAAAATTCCAGATTCATCATATTATCAATGATGACAGGATATGTCCACGGTTGCCCGTCCCAATTCTTACCACCATCCCATGAGCGGATTGTTTTTGGAGCTTCATGAAAGCGTGTTGCCAATGAAGCAGCACCTATACTTACCACGCCTTTATATGCTGTTGAATCACCTGTCAACCGTAATGCATTACCGAAACTACAATAAAGCATAAACCCAAGATCATGTGTTCCTTTATTGTCTTTCTCCTTTTCTAAATGTTTTAATTTTCGTTTTGCCTCATCCAGCAACTTCTCATCTTTTGTATATTCATAAAGATAGAGCACAGTACCAGGATAAAATCCGGAACACCACCAGCTAGAGCCCCAATTGACATATTTCCCATCTTTAAAGGTGGTAGGAATATCCGACTCCTGGATGGACGAAGCTAGATAGTTAATCTGTTTATGTGCATCTTCAAGATTGGTTTTGACAAATTCTTTGTTCAGTCCTAATTTGGCTGTTGTTAAATTCTTCTGACTAGAACATGATATTGCTTGTACGCCAAGCCCAATCATTAAAGCTCCTGTAATATAGTGTTGTATCTTCATATTAGTATTGAGTATTGAGATATGAGTATCAAGATTTTACTTATACAAGTCTAAGACTTACCTAGTATCTCTATTTTTTTAATTTCTACCTTTTGCCTATTTAGTATTGAGACCTGCGTATTAAGTTTTTACTTAATAAGAGTCTAAGACCTACCTAGTATCTCTATTTTTTTTAGTATTTAGATTATGAATAAAAGAACAAGGAATTAGTAACTGACGTAATAATCTTTCGGAAACTGTTCCGCATTCCAGCATTTCTGTGATGTCCATTTCTGTGGGACACATGTCCAGAACTCATCCGTAGCGGGTAATCCTAAGGGTAGGAACGACAACGATGCCACATACATTGATCCGGCGTTGGTATAATAGTCGGCCAAATTTGACTGCTGGTCTCCAACCACCCCCATACGCAGCCATCCCGACGGAGCGAAAGTTTTGTCAATATAGATATGTCTTAGTACTGCCGTGAGGGCTGCCCTCACTTGCCCCTTTGAAATATCATCTGGCAATTTATTTTCTAAGGCTACAGTTGCCAAAGGTTGAAACGCTGCATTCTTATAGGTAGACGAACGTCCTACAACCACATAGTATCCTTCAGGCGATATCATCCGTTCTAAATGATGTGCATAACGCTGCATACGCTTATAGGCACGTTCATACATTTCTTTGTATTTTCCACCAGCGGAGATATTATGACGAAGTGATTCCACCTGCATGCAATGGATCACGTAGCCGTTATAATGATCAAAACTAAAGCGTGCCCCATCACTATACCAACCATCACCAACATACCATTCCTGATCAAATTTATTGACCGCGTAGTCTATTTTCTCACGCGCGCATTCCTCGCCAGCACTATATAGGAAAGTTTCGGTCATTGCAGCAAAAAGCAACCAGTTACTTTCATTAGGTTTAATCTTACGTAATAGTTTGAATTCTTCGATAACCCTTTTCTTTGTTACCTGATCCAATGGTTCCCACAGTGCTTTGGGAGCTCTCAGGAAAGCAAGGGCAAGATGTGCTGCATCTACGAGTGTTTGTGATGAAGGACCCCGCCATGTAAAATAATCCGGAGATTTAGGATCTACACCATATTGAATACCCAATAAGGCTTGATCACGTAATTTCTTACGTAATTTCCCCTCTTCAGTGCTGTCATCAGGTAAAGCCAGCCAAGGTGCCATGCCTGCCAGCAATCGACCGAAAGCCTCGAGATAACCAACTCCCGGATCTCTACTGTCAAAAGTAGGACTGACCTCCATCGGCATCTTTTTGCGCCATTGCTGTTTACTGATATTATCCAATATAGGTGTGGCCATCTTGCTTAGTATTGAAACCCAATAAGCACGGTCATTCCCAGCATAACTTATACTTTCATCAGATAAAACACTTGCCTTCGCCCCCATTGGCAACGAGGCCGTCAATGCACCAACGCCAGCACCGCCTAACAATTTTAATACAGATCTTCTCTTCATCGATAATGGTTTATAAGTAAATGTGCACGCTACAAGCGCACATAAAACACTAAAAATCTTTATTTTAATATAGAAAAACAAGCTAAAAAGAATCAATCGCCCGTGCAATCGTTTGCCAGAGCGATTGATCCATAACTTTGTTACATCTTAATTACTATTTCCATACCGGATTCTGCACCAGATTCGGATTTAAGGACAATTCTGAGATAGGAAGCGGCCAGAGATAATCACGAGCGGGATCAAATTTCCGAGTTGCTGCTGTCTGTGCAATCACATAACCTTCAGGTGTAAGATTCACAACAGGCTGTTCTGCATATTCGCCTTTGAAAAATTGAATACCTAGTGTAGGCAACGGTAATACCTTTTCTGCAATCTTCCACCGGATAATATCCCAATAGCGGTGTTCACCTTCTATTGCAAATTCTACTCTACGCTCTCTTCGAATTTCCTCCAACATATTCATCTGATGGTCTGTCGCAAAAGCATTCGTCAATTTGGGCATGCCTGCGCGCGCGCGAACTATATTTAAAGATTTATCCAGGTCAGTATCTGAAATTTTTCCATCCAGTTCATAGACTGCTTCTGCATAAGACAACAATACTTCAGGATATCGAATAATTTTATGCTCATTGAAACTCGCTTGGTTCACCCAATCTGTATCATTAAAATATTTAAAGGTTTTATATCCCGTTTGTGTAAATGAAAACATAGGCTGGTATTTGGAACCATTGATATAGGCATCTCCTGTCTTAAAAACAGTCATTGCCAGACGAGGATCTCTATTTTCAAACTCCGTTAATGTGCTTACACTTGGTTTATAATAAGGTGATCTATTCGCACCCTCTCTAGGTAAACCATCAATATACAAGTAAGCGTCCACTAAATAACGTGTAGGTGTAATCGCCCCTTGCTCTATATTCCGGCTATAATTATGTGTCGAGATTCTATCCGTCATATCTTTCCCATATAAACGGGGTAATATGACTTCCTTATTTGCATAACCGTTTCCTTCTTTTTGAAAAAGATAATAATAACTCTTTTCTGGGTTAGCTCCATAAGTAAAAAGCTTAAAATAACCTATTGAAATAATATCATTGGCCGTATTTTTCGCTAATGTCAGGTGTTTTTTAGCATCTCCAAATTGATGATACTTTTCAAAAGTTCCTTCAAAAAGTGCAAGTCTAACCTTAAGCGCCTGTGCAACACTTTTATTGATTCGGCCGTAATCGGTGGATTTTGTCGCACTGGCCTCAGGTAAATTTTGGATCGCATAATCCAGGTCACTATAAATCAGATTGACAACTTCATCACGTGTTCCTCTTGGCGCTTGAAGCAATTCATCCCCAAGGTCCATGGTACGGGTTATGATCGGCATTCCTCCAAATCTCTTGAGCAATTCGCCATAAGCATAAGCTCTAAAAAATCGTGCTTCAGCGCTATATTTCGTTATAACAACTGCGTCTAGCGACATCTTTTCTGCCTTTTCCAAGACAGTATTTACTGCGCGGATTAGCTGATAATTACTTGTATAATCTCCGCTACCATTAGGCACCAAGCGGGATCCATCGCTGATCGAATTGTTACCTGTAGAACGAGAATCATCAGTCCAATTTGCGGCGCTATTTTCGCCTATTCCTGGCAAGAAGGTATAAAGATAATTTACCCCCATCAACAAGTGCTGTTCGGTTTTCCAAAAAGACGCATCCGTCACCCTAGTCTCATCTATCTTATTATCTAAATCCTTCATACATGATGAAAATAGGATATTGGCCGACGCGATTAGGACTCCCAATTTTGCAACTCTCTTTATAATGGTTTTTGATTTATTTATTTCGATTTTCATAATTTCCCAGGTTTTAAAACGTAACATTTACCCCTAATGTGAATGAACGGAAAAATGGATATCCGAATGCCTGTCCATTTGGCGTTTCAGGATCATAATAAGGGTTCCATGATTTTTTAAATTCAAATAGATCTTCGCCGGAGAAAAAGACTCTTAAACGTTCTATTTTCGCTCTTGTCGTCAATTCCTTTGGTAAGGTATAGCCCAATTGGATATTTTTCATGCGTGCATAGGCACCATTGACTACCCATTTATCGGAAATCCTTGTATTACTTCCCCCACCCATAACTGGTCTTGGGAACATTGCATTTGGATTTTCTGGCGTCCAGTAATCTTTATGGATGGCCCAGGCCTGCCGCCAGCTTTCAACATAAGGAAGGGTCAAAACGGAAGGTAGTAAAAACTCTCTTTTCCCAACACCTTGAATAAATGCACTAAAATCAAATCCTTTATAATTAAAACCTAGATTCAATCCGAAAGAATATCTTGGATTTTGAGTACCGAGGTATACTAAATCACCTGGGTCTTCTAAGTTACCTTTGCCAGAGGAAATAATTCCATCACCATTTACATCAACATAGCGAATATCTCCAGGCCCCAAATTAGGGTTTTGATGATTTACCTGGTTATTTTTTATCTCATCAGCATTTTGGAAGTAACCATCCGTACGGTATCCAAAAATTGAGTTTTTAGAATATCCTTCTAAAAGGGAAGCGACACCATTACTTACATTGGTTCTATTTAAAAATTTAACAACTTTATTGTTATTATCAGATAAGTTAGCACCAATAGAATAATTGAAATCCTCCCCTATCTTATCACGCCAATTTAAGCTCAGTTCCCAGCCCCAAGAATCAAAATCGCCAATATTAGTACTCGGGCTTCCAATACCAAATACACCTGGTTGAATGACTACCCCATAAGTTCCTCTTGTTTGTCTCCAAAAATAGGAGAATGATCCATCGAGTTTTCTATTGAACATCGCAAAATCCAATCCTACATCTGTATTTGTCACTTTTTCCCATTTTCTTAAAGGTGACGCGGCGGCGTTAATCCAATAATAGGTATTACGGACATTATTAAATGGATATGCATCGCCCTTAGATAATAGATTTGTATAGTCATAATTGCTTGCGCGAGGATTATCACTATTGGGGTCATTGGCTTGTTTACCCCAGGCAGCTCTCAATTTTAATTCATTGAATATTTTAGAAGCAGCCCCAAACCAAGATTCATTATTTATCCGCCATCCTGCAGAGACACCAGGTAAAGTGATCCAGCGGTTAGCTGGAGATAAACGAGAACTTCCCTCTCTATTTAAGGTTCCCTGGATAATATATTTTTGATCAAAAACATATTGCGCGGTACCAAAGAAAGAAATCAATGTATTGGTTTGTATATTATCGCCAACAGTGGTGTTATTTTTATCCCCAAACTGACTTAAAGCCAAGACGTCATCCGTTGGAAGATTAGAAGCCGACGCGCCAATATAATCATAGCGATAATCGTCATAACGGTAGCCTCCACGTGCTAATACTTCATGTTTTTCATTAAAAGTGCGATTATACTCACCTACTGCTTGCCAATTGTTCGTTAATGTCTGAGAACGTCCTTTCATTATTGAATTAAGATTAATTCCCCCTGCCCATCCTGTTCGTCCATTTACATTATACATTGGGACTGGTATTCTAGTATTATTATCATTTTCGACTACTATCCTTGGACTATATAAAACGCGTAGTTTTAAACCTTCTGTAAAAACATCCTTTGCCCCCAATTCAAAACTACCGCCAATTTCTTGAATGACATTATTGTTACGTCCACCATCCTTTAATAACCCAACAGTTTCGCCAGCAGCACTTCCAGCAGCATATTTTGTATCACCACTTTCGGGAAGATATATCGGACTTAGGCTCCGCGATGAAACAATATTATAGATCAATCCATAATCATTACTGGCTCCCAAAACGCTTGTATTTCTCTCCGATCTACTGTATAATATTTTAGAGTCCAAGCTAAATATCTTGGAAAGTTCTCTATGATAATTAAACCGTCCATTCAAACGTTTATAGTCATCTGGGCCAAATCTAAAAATTCCTTTATCCGTGATATAGCCTAAAGAAAACAAGTAATTATCCTTTTCTGTACTTCCTGAAATAGATAGATTTTGATTTAAACGGGTTGATTTATCTTTGAGTAAAATCTCTGGATAATTATAATTGCCAAAATATTGATATGCAGTGGGGTTAGTTGGGTTAATTCTATAATATTGATTGGGATCCTTCATCAAGGCAATTAATTCAGCTGACCAATCTGGAGATTGACCGGCATTAATACGAGCTAGGTTCTGCATCTCAGCCTCCTCCCAGCTATTAATCCGCTCTGGAAAAAGTCCCATCTTTTTTGCCGTCCACATCCCTTGATAGTTTACCTTCAATTTTCCCTGACCAGATTTTGTCGTCACAAGAACAACACCGGCTGCTCCCCTAGAGCCATATATAGCAGTTGCCGAGGCATCTTTCAGAATAGATATACTTGCAATATCGTCCGGATTGGTGTAGGTTAAACTACCGGGAACGCCATCAATAAGTACCAATGGATTAGATGACCCCGTAGATAGATCCCCACGAATATTAACCGAAAAGCCCTCGGCGCCCGGCTGTCCACCAGAGCGAGTCACAACTAAGCCGGGTGCAGCTCCCTGCATTGCAGACATGACATTGGATATTGGGCGGGAATCCAGAACTTTTTGATCTATTGTAGATACCGAACTCGTCAAATTTGCTTTTTTCTGTGTTCCATATCCTACAACAACGACTTCATCAATTGCCGAACTTGCCCCCTCCAGCGTGACGTTAACTATTTTGCGATTGTTTAGTGCTATCTCTTGGTTTTGATAACCAACATAAGAAATTACTAGCGTTGCGTTAGGGTTTACAGATAAGGAATAGGTTCCTGATCCATTTGTAGAAGTTGAGACTGTTCCGCCCTTCTCACGAATTGTTACACCTGATAGCGGTGTTCCTTGACTGTCTTTGATTTGGCCTGTTACATTTACTTTCTGCTGGGCATGAACTGCACCTACAGAAAATAGCGTCATAGCGGACAATCCAATTGCGTAAAACTTAGCCATACTTTAGGAAATTGGTTTTATAATTAAAAATGGTTACTTAACTATGTCAAAATTGAGCAAGAACGACGATTTAGTAGGGTGATTTTTATAAATATTAAGGGGT
>Ga0256901_1001006_pt1 | contig 14732 bp, 6 predicted proteins | sample MC6MC0689MT_FD_190200 | JGI IMG/M metagenome (GOLD analysis project Ga0256901, IMG submission 190200) | Metatranscriptome of enriched soil aggregate microbial communities from Iowa State University, Ames, United States - MC6-MC0689-MT... | ecosystem: Environmental > Terrestrial > Soil >... | reverse complement strand
GTCGGGGGAACCGCAAGGGCCTGAAGATCATCTCTTACCGGTGACATTTTATGCCGGAAGAGGAACAGCAGACGATGCATGTGCATGATGAACAAAGCGACTTTATGTCGTCCAGCAATATTTTTGCACTGATCAGCAGCAGTCCGCTCGGGGTTTGTATTACGGATGATGAGGGGAAATTTGTTTTCGTCAACAAGGCCTATTGTTCGCTTTACGGTTACCGGGCGGAGGAACTGATCGGGGAAGAATTCACGATTGTGGTGCCGGACCAAGATAAGGATGAATTAAGGGCGCTGCATAAGACGTTTATCGCCAGCAGCGTCGAAGACACGACAGAAGCGCTGACCGAGTTGTAGACACAATGGACGGTCATAAACCGCCATGGCGATGCTGTGACGATTATTGCCAATGCGGTGCTGCTTCTCGGCAAGGATGGCAAACGCAGCAAGGCAACCTTTGTGACCGACATCACGCAACAAAAAAGTGCTGAAGAAAGGCTGCTGCGGGCAAACAGACAGCTGGAGTTTCACGCGACACGTGACGAACTCACGGGGCTTCTCAACCGCCGCGCAGGGCTGGAACGGGTTTTGCGGGAAATGGCGCTCAGCAGAACGGCGAGGACGCCTCTGAGTGTCGCTTTTCTTGATGTCGATCATTTTAAACGCATCAATGATCTGCATGGGCACCAGACTGGCGATGAGGTGCTGCAGGAGTTCGCGCGGCTGATTGCAGAGGGGATCAGAGAAACGGACTATGCGGTGCGCTATGGTGGGGAAGAGATTCTGATTGTCATGCCGGGCACGACGGCTGCGGCGGCGGTGACGATCATGGAACGGCTGCGCACGCAGCTGAGCACGCGACTGCTGAGCAGCCGGAAGATCGCTGTTACCTTTTCAGCAGGCGTTGCCGGATATGCCGGCGGCGGTCGCAGGACATTGCTTGCTGACGCAGATCAGGCGCTTTACGCAGCAAAGCATGCCGGACGCAATTCTGTCCACTCTGCCAACCCGCGAGGGCACGGCGACCGGTCGTCTGTCGCCGGATGCATGCGTTTTAATCAGGCGCAACGCAACGAACGTGTTGCCAAAGGCTGAAAACCCGCAGCAGGCAGGCTCGTATCTGATGTGCAACCGTCTGATGGGCGAAGGGGTACCGGATCGCAACGGGCAGGCCTGCGCGGTCTTCTTCATAGCGCTGGTATGCAGCGAAAACACTGGCTGGACCGTTTAATCTGCGGCTTTACGGAAAGTCAGGGGCGCTTACGACTGGTGCAGGGCTGATAGCCGCCGGCATACAGGCGTCCGGGCTGCATGCCGATTGCATCCGGAATATCGAGCGGGCTTGCGAGGCCCAGGAATCGGGTCATGGCAAGGGCTGCTTCTGCACAGAGGGCTGCGTCCTCGGCAGCATTGTGATGGGCGAAGCTGAGGCCAAGATACGATGCCAGTATGTTGAGTTTGTGTGATCCCAGCTGTGGCCACACTTTCCGGGCCATTTTAACCGAGCACAGATACTGGAATTCCGGATAGTTCTGCCGGTACTGATCAAGACAGGCACGCCAGACGCTGAAGTCGAAAGCAGCATTGTGGGCGATGAGAGTTGCGTCACAGAAATCGTCGATAAATTCGTCCATCACCTCCGGAAATTCAGGGGCGTCTGCGACATGTTCGGGGCGGATGCCATGAATAGCGATGTTGAAGGCGGAAAAACGCATATCGCGCGGTCGGATCAGACGCTCTTCCACACGCACAACGCGGCCGTCGCGGATCCACGCGAGCCCCACGGAACAGGCGCTGGCACGCTGTTCGCTGGCGGTTTCAAAATCGACGGCAATAATATTCAAGGCACGCTCCTGCTGTGTTGCGGTGCTTTTAGCAGCCGCGCTGCGAGCTGGCAAAACCAAAAGACCAGAACGGCTGCACTGGCACGTGTGTGCCGGCAAGAGGGTTTATACCGGCTGCAATGCAGTCACTGTTGCCCAGACGATGCAGAAAGGCATCGACGCCCGTTGTTCCAGGCTCCGGTGAACCTGTTCGTTCTATTTTTTAACAGCGACGTTTAGACTGGGAGGGTAAGGTTACAGCGAGAGAAATAAAGTTCATTTAAGAGAAGAATAAGAAAGCATTCTTCCGATCTATACAAAATATTCACTAATACTTGAAAGCAATTTTGGTTGTGCTAACGTGACCCCGGTAAGTATCTGCAGCGATTCCATCATCCGTTGAATCGCGGCGGCACGCCCGGGGGATTCCAGACATCAGATTTCTATTCAACGCGGTCACCAGCAATCCTGAAGGCAAACGGCCACGATTTCGATGCGCGCTGTCTTTATCCGGGTTGTGCTGCGGAGGGAAGCAGCGCCTGTGGTCTTCAACCGGACAGCACGGAAATTTTGTTTCCGCGACAATGTCGCTTGAACCGGGTGTTGGGGCTTCCATTGTCAGTTGGACTTCGGTGCGAGCATGTAGGGGAGACGTTAGCATCGCGAACGAGGAGGATGCTATATCGATCCTATTTTCGCGGATGCAGATAATGCGGAGGGACCGTCCGGAACTACCGTCAGTTTGGTGTTGTGGCCGGGGACCGGGATACAAGGCTGGAATTTTTATAATACGGCAAATACATGCCGTCTGACCTATGGTTATCAGGGTCAGTGGAGTGAAAAAACGGTTGGCCCTACGGCGACTGTTAATCTGGGACTGCGTTTTTAATCAGGGATGAAAAGGCGGAATGATGATCCGAAAGATGACGACAATGATCGCAATTGCAGCCATGTTTGCAGGGGGCTCGCTGGCTTCTGCGCAGGATCAGGCTGCGCCCGGGACTGATGCGCAACCGGCAGAGGAGAGTGCTGGACCTGCGGCACCGCTGTGGCTCACAACCTGCTCCAATCAGTTGCAGACGGAAGAGCTTTTGTGTGAGGTGTCGCAAAGCATTGTGCTGCGTCAGGGTAATCAAAGCCAGCGTGTAGCAACGGCTGCGATCAATCGTGTTGCGGGCAAGTCAGAAACAAGTGCCCTCTTTACACTGCCCTATGGTGTGAGCCTGGCAGACCCGGTTCGGGTTCTGGTTGATGATAAGCAGGTGGGCACGCTTGGCTGGCAGAGTTGTGATGCGGGTGGCTGCTATGCAGGCGCCAAAGTCGATGCTGCGTGGCTCAAGGCTTTACGCGGTGGCAAGACGATGACCGCCGCTTTCAAAGCGCGGGATGGCCGTGATCTGACGTTTGCCTTTCAGCTTGCGGGCATTTCTAAAGCCGAAGCTATGTTGCCAGCCGCGCGCTGACGGATTGAGAAGCATTTGAGATAATCAGTCACACCGCCTTCAGGGAAGGGACAAATCTCTGGGGGTGGTTTTCGACATGACAGAGATTGTGTGGGGGACCCACCGGCTGGGAAGCACATTCATGCGTTCAAATCCGGCGCGACGTTGAGCACCTTTAAAGGAATGCATTCTCTCCGTAATGCTCCCGGACGGTGAGACAGGCAATGGCCCGGAGGGGACGGGTGTTCAGGCGCTCAAAGCGATAAAGTCTGGTGAATGAATGCGGCGCGATAACCGCCAACCTGTCGGAGTTGTCCGTGATCGAATGGCGCCGCCGTACGTGTTCTCAGACATCTCAAGTGAAAACACTTCTGAAACGGCCTGGGTTCATCCCATTTGTGGCTTTGAACAATGGTACAGCCAGTGTAAATGGTGGGTTCAGCAGCCAGCGTAACGCGTGATGAGAACGTCGATCTGAGTTCCCGCTATCCAGCGTCAGCACGTGACAGTATCAGGCGCAATATCGTCACTCGCCGTTCCGGCTATGAGCGCTGTATAGTTGTGGAGTGATACATTGCCGGTCGTGCTATCTTATATTCATTCAAATTTAGAATATTAGAAGAGAATAATTTAGTAGAATTTCTATTTTATCGTACATTACTTAATTAAAATACCATAGGATAAATATAAATGAGATTGACTGTTGAATTTTATTATAGAGCGAATAGTATATTCCTGTAATCAAGGGGGTGGATGAGCCGCATATCTGTAAGGCACCGGGAATACAGTCCGGGCTCGTTCATTATCACGCCATAATATCGGTCGGCGATCTGCCGGCATCTGAAGTTTCAATCATCCTGTGAGGCATGTGAATGCTGGCGCGGCGCCGTGGAGCGCTGTGCGCATGGCTGGCTGCTGTCTCCGAGCACATTGTGAGGGTAATATGTCGGACAATGCAGGCAGACTGATTGCGCGGCTCGAAGAGAGAGCGGGCGTTGCAAAAAATGCACTGTCTGAAAGAGGTTTCAGGTCGGTTTTTGATATTGTACGCATACCGCGGGATGAGTTTATTCGCCGACATCATGAAATTAATACGCACAGGGCTGTCGGCGAGCTTTATGATCGTGCGATGGGTTATGCGCAGCAGGTTGCGTTTGCCTATCGTCAGCAAAAGCAGGTCAGGGCCACGCCATTTTCGGTAGAGGGGCCAACCTATATCGCCCAGTTTGAACCAGACTGGCAGGCGATGGCTCCTGTTGGGTCGCTCGGTGCCAATACCTCTCCGGTTGCCTATCTCACATCGCTTTATCGCCTGGCATTACAGCAGGAAGAGCGCGCGCAGAGCCGGACTGTGAACTCGATCGCCAAGCGGAGGCCGGATATTCCGGCGATGCTGATCGATGATGAGGCGGTCAACAAGGTCATTCCGACGCTCGAAATTGTCAATGATATTCTGAGCAGCGCGATCAGTGCAATTGAACCCGGGCGTTCAACGGATACATTACTGGCTTCGACATATTACCCCAACAGTCTGCCCTATCACTTTGCGCATGATCAGGCGCTGCGCGGAATGGAAGCGATTGATACAACGCTTGCCGATGTTAAGCTCCGTGTTGATCCGGAATGGCCCTGGTTTCCGGAGCTCCACCTCGTTGCGATGAAGGGTCATGAAGAGCGTGTCAGTGGCGTCGTTGCGGACGATAAAAAGCCGGCTGTGGCCGCACTTAGCGATGGGGGCTGGATTGTTGCCTGGCAGAAGAATGGACCGGATGGCAGTGGTTGGGGCATTTATCAGCAACGTTATGATCGCTTTGGCTCCAGAGTAGACAGGGAAGTCCGGGTAAACTCTTTCACGCTGAGCAATCAGAGTGAAGCTGACGTCAAAGGACTGAACGATGGCGGCTGGGTTGTGGTATGGAACAGCCAGGGTCAGGCCAGCGATAAATGGGACATTTATCAGCAGCGCTATAGCCGCTTTGGGGAACCAGCCGGTCCCGAGAACCTGGTTAACTCCGATACAAAAGGTATACAACAAAATCCGTCGATCGGCAGTCTGCAAGATGGTGGCTGGATCGTCGTCTGGGAAGGTCAGGCGGAGACAAACGCTAAATGGAACATTCATCAGCAGCGCTTTGACGCCACCGGGTCGGCAATTGGTCAGGAGTCGCAGGTCAATGAAGAATCCGCAACGGGTGACGCGCAGCCACTGGTTGCGGGGTTGAAAAGCGGCGGCTGGGCCGTTGCCTGGAATTTACGAGCCAAATCGAGTGTCCGGGTGCAGCGCTTCGGCGCTGACGGCGGCAAAATCGGTACTGGAACCCAGCTTGGCTATTCTGAAGTCAGTGCCAGTGAGAACTCATTAACTGCCCTTGAGGGCGGTGGTTTTGTCCTTTTAACGCGTGGTACTTATAACGGTACCCGAATTTACCAGTATAGATTTGATAATCAAGGTGATCTTATCGCTAGCAGTGTGCTTAGTTATGGCGATGCGGACCAGGTATCCTGCAGTGCACTCAGGAATGGCGGCTGGGTTGTGGCGTCGAGGAAAGTGGGCTCTTCTGCTGTTCTTCAGGATGTTTTTGACCCAGTGGGGAAATTAGCCAGCGAAAGGTTTGTGGTCACGAGTGATCCAACCACACAACATGATTATATGAACGTAGCCGGACTGAAAGATGGCGGCTGGGTCGTGGTATGGCAGGTAAACGGAAACGGAATCTTCCAGAAACGATTTAATTCTTTCCTCGAGGAGGGGCAGTCGTCTCTCCAGTCTGGTCGGATGAATGAAGCCGTCCGGATTGGCAGTCAGATATCGCCTGCGCTGCGTGACACCATAGAGCATCCTCCTTATTTCTCGACCGTGATGCAGTTTGTAAGCAATGGTGACTCCTGGCCACGCAATTTTCCATACGACCAGTCACTAACCAATATTGTCAGCAAGTATTCTGTGTCTGAACTGACGCCATGGTATCAGCTGGCGTTCTCGGCCTACATCACACCGGAGCAGGATTCAGTTGTCAGTGGCCCGACGAGCACGGTTGCAACGAAACAGAGCAGCGGGACTCTGACAACGGTTAAAGTCAAAAATTACGGCAACACAAGCAATGTGGATCTTAAGCTTGCAAATGCAGTATACTTCCGCTGGTCGAACGGAAAGTGGCAGGCCTACTCGTACGGCTTAAATGATATCTATCTTGAACCGGGTGAGCGCTACGAGGGGGAAGCGGTCACCATGCCCCTCTTCCGGTTTGGCAACGAAATGACGGCCAGTGTTTCTGTCAGCTTCTTTCTTCGGATGTACGACAGCCACAACAACCGTTACTGGCGGGACATCAGTTATACTTTCGCACATCCTTCTTATAATGGCGGTAACATTTACACCAAAGAGCAGCTTCAGTTTTACGATGACAATTTCGGAACCGGTGCAGTTGTAGCGGCAGGGGATTCCTATGCACAGGACAATTTCAGTGACGTTGATGAACTGACCGAACGCGTCGGACTGACCGTGCCGGAACTCGAAGACCTGCTTGCGACCCAGGTGGGAGGGGATCGTGTTTCCGCATCGCCCAATATTATTATTCGCAATCTCGCCTTTACCGGATACCCAGACGCTGGGATCGAACGGGTTACCGATCAGACCACGCATGAACCTTATCATTACGGTGCAGTCTATCTGCATGGTGGCCTGAAACCGGCCATGACCCTTTCTGCGGATGATGATGGCCAGTTAACACTGAATAATCTGACGGATGACCGGATGGATCGCATGAACCGGTTTGTCCGGTTACAGCGGCTTCTGGATATTCCTTACGACCATCTCGATTATCTTCTGATCGCAGGTATGAATGCGGAAGGGCTTGCGACGGATCGTTCGGACAGCAATCTCGGTCTGCACATGAATGCCAACACCACACGCCTGCTTGGTGTGTTTAATCATTATCAGCAGCATTATGGTGCAACGGCTGAACAGTTTGCAGCCATCACAGATCTGATTACGCCTTACGCCATCGCGCCGAAAGTGCCGTTGCTTGACAGGGTTTTCAATCGCCGGAAGCTTTTCGATCAGCCATATGTGGTCGACTGGGAGGAGGTTGATGCACGCAACCGAGCCACCCCCCGCGATGTCCGGATTATGAAACAGCTGGCTTCGGGTCTGCAGATATCCGATTCAGATATGGCATTTCTTGCAGCCCAGACAGGGGATGTGTTTTCAAACAGCCTTGAGACCATTTCAGCCTTTTACCGGGTTGTCACGCTGTCGCGCTGGTTTGGCCTTGATATCAGAACCTTCCTGCGCCTGGCTGAGATGCTTGATGACAGCAATGACGGGTTTGGATTCCACATTCATTTGATGATGAGGCCGTCCATCCGCCCGGTCTCAGAGCCTGTCGAAGACCGGCGTGACTGGCTGGACTGGCTGATGGTGCTATCGGCTACCATCACATGGATGACAGAGAATGGGGTGGATATGGCGGCAGTAACGTCTTCCTGGGAGGTTGACGATTACAGGGGAACCCAGGGCCAGCTTGATTTTATCCATCGTCTCAGCGAGGCAACCGTTTCGGTTCTGGTGACACAAAGCCTTCTTTTGCATGCTGATCTGCCGCAGCAGGATGAGGATGGTAACAGGATTGACTGGTTCAGTCTCCTTGCCGGATACATCGGTAAAGACGGCATTGATTACCGCCTCCTCGACGCGCGGGGACTGGTTCCTGATGACGAACTGACGATGAACCGGCAAAGGATCGCGGCCAGTGTTGACGTCATTGTTGATGGGCAGAAGCTGTCCGCGGAGAGCCAGGCGGCAACGAGAGACACATTGAGCGCGCTGATCTTTGGAGCACAACAGTCGCAGCGTAAAATGCTGAGCGCCCTTCTTGCTCCGGAGCTTGCGGTTGATCAGGAAGCTATCCTGCCATTCTGTCGATGGGCGGAAGTGACGCCCTATCTGGTTCTCAGTGAGGTCCTTGCACAGCAGAGCGTCACCGATGCTCAACTGATAAATGGAGACCTCCTGCGGTTGCTTTCTCGCTTCGCACAATATGCGTATTTGTCACAGCACTATGAGCTGAGCCCGGCTTTTCTGGATCTTTTCACCCGGCATCGTTCGTGGTTTGAAAGCAATTCCGGACCGGGAGTGGGATTAAATTCACATTTTGGCCTGGTTTCCTATCAGCAATGGTTGCACCGGACCCCGAAAACCGAAGATGACTTGCTGGCTGTTCTGATTTTCAACGGCGCAGATCATCTCCAGGCCCAAAGCGAGCTGCCTGCACGTCTGGCTGAGACGCTTGGCTGGGATGTGGACAGTACCGGTAAAGCGATTGCTTATGTGAACGGCTCTGATGCGGGTGATGAAGTAACTATGGCGCAAATTGCGGCTGTGATGCGATTGCAGGATCTTTGTGTTGAGACCGGAATGAGCATTCAGGACGTCATCAGCGCCGGCACAATCCGTCTGGAGAGTGATTATTTTCAATGGCAGCATGTCGGTCAGGCCGCAGTCGTTGGTACAGGACAGATTGAGACAGTATCGTAAATCACGTGACGTGCCAGCCATTGCTTAAGCAATCTCAGTTTCAGGGGAATGACTATGTCTGACCAGCTCGCAAAACAGTTAAATGAGTCTCACCGGGATGCCCTGCTGTCTTATTATGAAAGCTATGTCGCGCCACTGTTTGGGGAGACCGGCGCTATTACCGATGAAGATATCTATCAGTATCTTCTGATTGATCCCGATGTCACTGAAGCGGTTGACACCAGCGAGGTCGCGCAGGCGATCTCCAGTCTGCAGCAATATCTTTATCGAATCGCGCTTAATCAGGAGCCTGGCTTCAATCCAATGCAACAAGCCGATCTCGATGAATGGCGCAGCATCGAAAGTCAGTATGCTATCTGGTCGGCCACGCAACAGGTCAGTGACTATCCGGAGAACTATGTAACGCCCTCCAGCCGTCAGGATAAGAGTAAGTTCTTCCGCGACCTTGAGAACACGCTCAATCAGAACCAGCTTGATGCTGACCGGGTGCAGGATGCAGTTCTCACCTATCTCAACGAGTTTGAAGGGGTCAGCAATCTTCTGGTCATCAATGGCTATTGCGATCAGGCAGATTTCAGCAAAGGTAAATATTTCTTCATTGGTAAGACCGCTGAACAACCCTATCGTTATTACTGGCGGTCTATGGATATGAGCAAGAATGGCGGCTCAAAATCCAATCCTATCATCACGCCTAATTGCTGGAATGACTGGCAACTTATTGATTTGCCGCTGAATGCCGACACTGTGCTGAGCTGGACCATCCGTCCGGTTTATTTCAATAATCGTCTTTACGTTACCTGGGCAGAACGGAATCCGGAACCGACGGAGACCGGCGGAAAAATCCATCAATATACAGTTCATTATGGATATCTTCGTTATGATGACACGTGGACTGCTCCGGCCCTGGGCGAACTTCAGGAAGCTCCCGCCGGTTCCACGTCGCGACTTCTGCCTGGAGGAGCGCTGCTGATCAATGAATCAAATAGTTTCAATCCTCAGTCTATCGACACTTGTGCAGTTGTGGATTTTAACCGTGGGACTGATGGATCGGAGCGCGTCGAGGGTAATCTGTTTATTGGAATTTTCCGGTTTGGCCAGACGGTTGAGGGCTGGTTCAGAGATCGGGCCTTTGTGTATTGTGACATATCGATGACTGCGCTGACGACAACGAGTGTCGCGATGGATGGCAATTTCGACATTTATGATGGTTATTATAATACCTACACGGGATACCGAGCCAATACAATCCTGTGCTGTTCGCTTGGCAGAAAATACGCAGTAGTAGAGGGGTCATTGCGTTACAGTACCAGCGGCACAAAGAGTTGGGGTGATTCATTTCCAACCCCCACTGTAAGCCTGAGAAACGATGGCATTACACTGCAGATCGACACGATGGTGGGTAATTGCCCGGAGACTGCCAGTGATCCGGATTACCGAAACCTGTGGCATTTAGATGGGACCGAGTACAGGTGCGAATTCGAGTATAGCGCTCCGATCGACGACGCGCTATTGTCACAAGGCAGCTCTAATACAGGGTCGGTGAGGTACACTATTAATAACAACGTTGTCACTATTCCTGATCTTTACCTGACTATTGGATCCCTGCCTGTTTTCGGGGACTATCACTACCGGCTGTTAAAGGGGATAGTTCATATTCAATTTCGTACTGACCGTAGCGACTTATTTTACGAGAAGTTTGATAATATAGATCTTCGTCTTAGGACACCAATTCCCATTCCGCTATCTTTTCCTTTGCCAATGGTGAGCCAAAATACTGCTACCGTCAAAAATCAAGTGCTTTTTAATGTACTTCAAATAAATGAGGTATACCAGCAGGAAATAGAGACCCGCTTTAGGACCACAAACCTGGTCAATTTTTATGCAACTTCGGCACGCAGCACATTTCAACCCAGTTTGCTTCTGGAAACTCAAAACAGTAAAATTAAACTGGAGTCGATTTCCTCTTTACCCCCTCTGCAAACCTATGAGCCAGGCTATCCTCTAACGTTCACGCACCGGATCCATCCGATCGATGATTTCCCTGACGTCAATGGCAAGTTCAACTATCGTATAAACGCACAAATGACGCAACGCGCGATCGATGGTGCACTGTCAAGAAGTGGCACCGGCCACTGGACGTTTCAGGTCGAGCTCGTATCGGAAACCAAGGGGAAAAGGAAACCCACTATCAAGACGCGTTATGACAACAACAAAGGTACCGTGCAGTTTCTGGCATTCACTTATATGGAAGATCAGTTTAAGGAGACCTTCACTCCCAGTCCGACGCGTCTGAATACGACCTTTGTACCATTGCTGATTGCAAAAGCCAGTATCGGTCTCAATATGTTGCTGAGCTACTATACGCAGGCAACCAGGGTTGAGCCACCCTTCCTGGTAGACGCCGGTTTGAGCAGCGAATTAGAAACAATGGATTACAATGGTGCCAATGGCCTTTATTTCTGGGAGTTGTTTTTCCATGTTCCCTTCATGGTTGCCAGCCGTTTTGCCTCTGAAGGGCAGAATGATTTAGCTCAAAGCTGGTTGCATTATTTGTTCGATCCGGCAGCCCGTCAGAGGGAGATGGATGCTGTCAACCATATTACGCCACCTGATTACTGGAATAATTATGCGATCAGTACGGGCGCTGATCAGAGCAGAACAAACAGCTTTATGACAGGGGCACTTCTTGATCCGGATGCTCTGGCGTATGCCAATCCGGTCATCTATGAGAAGACAGTGTTTCTGAACTATATCAAGACAGTGATCGCTATGGGCGACAGTCACTATCGTATGCTCACACCAGACGACCTGACGGCGGCACGCGTCTATTATGATCTCTGCACAGAGCTTCTGGGTCCAAGCCCTGTACCCACATTGAGCTGGCAGTGGGAGCCAATGGCACTGCAGGAGCTGGCAGGGTTGAAGTCGTCAGGCCTGCGCAGTTTCGAGCAGAATGCCGATATTGGATTGCTCGAGCTGCCGTCCAGATGCAGTTCGGCGCTTGTACTGCTGGATAATCCGAAGTTTCGTGCACCTCTTAACAGTGAGCTGCTCAGTTACTGGAAAACCGTCAATGCGCGTCTGTACAATCTGCGCAACAATCTTTCGATTGATGGAAAACCCCTTAATCTTCCATTGTTTGCTGCACCGGCCGATCCACGTGCATTGTTGTCGCAGCGAGCGGCAGGCGGTTCGCAGGGTAGCAGCGCGCTGACTGCAATGCAGATTATGCTTCCCTACCGCTTCCAGGCGATGCTTCCAATTGCGACGTCTGCGGTGAGTATGCTGACGCAGTATGGCGATTTGCTTTTGAGTTTTATTGAACGGGGAGAGGCTGCTCAGCAGGTAGAGCTGGGACAACAGCAGATGGTGGATCTCTCAGGCTTTGCAATCAGCCTGCAGAAGCAGGAGCTCAATGCGCTGAATGCTGATGCCGAGAGTCTGCGGGCCCAGAAAGCAATCGCCGACCAGCGCTATGATTTTTACTGGGATAATTATAACGAAAATATCAGCCCGGTTGAACGGCTTTCGATGGATCTGCAGCAGCAAACTGCAGCTGTCGGTACGCTTGAGAAAGCGCTTTACATAGCCGCTGGGGGCGCTGATCTTGTGCCGAATATATATGGCATGGCGAATGGCGGCAGTCACTGGGGTGCAGCAACGCGTGCGGTCGGCGAAGGCCTTGGTCTCGCACGTCAGGCCCTTGAAATTCAGTCATCGCGTCTGGCACAAACGGAAAGCTATCGCCGTCGTCGCGATGACTGGCAGGAGCAGTATATTCAGGCGCAGCTTGAATCAGAGATGATTGGCAAGCAACTGGATGCCCTGGCTATCCGTCAGCAGGCGGTTCAGACATCGATTGAACAGGCGACGCTGCAACAGGCACAGCAAAAAGCCATGCTGAAGTTTCTCAATGCCCGTTTCACGCAGGCCAGTCTGTATCAATGGCTGAACGGACAGTTATCCGCCCTTTACTATCAGGCTTATGACAGCGTGCTGTCACTGTGTCTGAACGTCCAGTCGTGCTGGCAGTATGAGCAGGGGGATTTTGCGACAACGTTCGTACGCACCAGTGCCTGGAATAATTCCTACCGTGGCTTGCTGGCGGGGCAGGCCCTGACGCTTGATCTTCACAAGATGGAACGGGCTTATTACGCCCGCTATGACCGGCAGCTGAATATCAGCCGTACGGTGTCGTTAAAGGCGCTGCTGAGTGCACAGGGCAAAGATTTCGAACAGGAGAAGAAGAAAGGCCGGTTTGAGAATTTTAAATTAACCGAAGAATTCTTTGACGCAAAATCTCCGGGCGATTATGCCCGGCGGCTGCATAAGGTCAGTGTGACTTTACCAACCTTGCTCGGTCCCTATCAGGATGTCAGCGCACGGCTGACACAAACGTCCAGTTCGACTTTATTTAAGCCGGAGATCAGCGGTGTTAAGGCTTTGCTTGATGGAACCACACCACCAGCAAGTAGTGGTGTTGTCACCAATCTGCGGCCCAGTCAGCAGGTGGCGTTGTCAGGTGGACTTGCCGACGACGGGACCTTCGCGCTGCTGGTTCAGGATGGACGGTATCTGCCATTTGAAGGGACTGGTGCGGTGTCGGGCTGGACGCTGGAGTTTCCGCGCTCGGTTGATGAAAAGATTGGCAATGCGACATTTGCCGCTGACCCGGAACAAAAAGCCCTTCTTGATGCGCTCGACGATGTGCTGATCCACATTGAGTATACAGCACTCAATGGAGGGGCGAGCTTCGCAGAAGAGGTACGCAAGGCTTTGCATGAAAAGACACAGGCTGCAACTGAGGGGACACCAAAGCGTCTGGTCCGCAAACCGGGTGGTGAGAGGAAGAGTGCTTCACGCAAACAGTAGAATGTGACGGAGAACCGGACCGGCGGAAGGCAACTGCCGGTCGATGATCAGTTTTAAACAGAGCGTCAGCACGTGTCCGGGCAACAGCCCGCATTGTCGCAGGGTACGGCGGCAGAAATAAAGGAACAGGTTTATGGCTGAAACTCAGTCGGGTCCCGCACTCAGCGTGACCACCCCCTCCCTGCCCAAAGGTGGCGGAACGATGCAGGGCATGGGGGAAACCCTTGGGCTGATTGGTTCGGCTGGCGGGGCAAGCCTCACAGTTCCTCTGCCGATATCTGCCGGTCGTGGTTATGCGCCACAGATGGCGCTGCATTATCGCAGCGAAGCCGGCAACAGTATTTTTGGTCTGGGCTGGTCGGCGGACAGGATGATGGTTTCCCGGCGCATCAGTACCGGAGTCCCGACCTATGATGACAACGATAGTTTTATCGGGCCGGACGGAGAGGTTCTGGTTGCTGAATGTGATGTCAGTGGTAAGGCTGTCACGCGGACGGTCTCACAATATGGTCCTGTGAAACTGGAGGACAGTTTTCGTGTGACGCGCTATCTGCCTCGTGTCGAGAGCGGGTTTGATCGCATCGAACGCTGGCAGCCGGCTAACAACACGCCGGTGGGGCCGGCTGAGTTCTGGCTCGTTCATGGCAGCGATGGGAGCCTGCACTGTCTGGGAAAAACGTCGTCAGCGCGCATTGCTGATCCGGCAGATCCGCAACTCAGGATCGCGGAATGGCTGATTGAGGAATCGCTGTCGCCGACTGGTGAGCATATTTACTATCAGTATCAGGACGCTGCGGCGCTTGATACAGGCGACGCACGCGACCATGTGAACAACCGCTATCTCAGTGTTGTTTATTATGCCAACACAAGTGCGGCAGCGGATCTTTATTTATGGCTCAAGGACGCAGAGCCTGCAAAACAGGATTGGCATTGCAGGCTGGTTTTTGATTATGGTGAACGCGGAACGGATCCGCAAAGCGTTCCGGCTTTCGCAGTGGGCGCGCAGCAACGACCGCTGCTGCGTCCGGATGCCTTATCCCATTACGGCTATGGTTTTGAG
>Ga0256901_1001005_pt1 | contig 14737 bp, 14 predicted proteins | sample MC6MC0689MT_FD_190200 | JGI IMG/M metagenome (GOLD analysis project Ga0256901, IMG submission 190200) | Metatranscriptome of enriched soil aggregate microbial communities from Iowa State University, Ames, United States - MC6-MC0689-MT... | ecosystem: Environmental > Terrestrial > Soil >... | reverse complement strand
GCTGGCTGTTTTGTTCAGCCGCAGCGCCCGCACAGCCAGCCCGCGATTGTCAGTAACCGCAATCTCCGGTGTACCCGCGCAAATAAGTGCCTGATCGGAACTACCCATTTTATGTCCTTACCCCCCGTCATGTTATTGGCCGCGTGATGACGAAAAAAGGCAATTAACAACCAGCGACTGTCATCGGCTTGCGTGCGTCTGCAGTAACCTGCGCGCCATATCAGAAAGCAAAAACAACACCACACGATGATATCCTAACGAACTCATCACCGTTAAAGAATTCAGTTCAAAATTCAGACATGTAAAAATAAGGCTATATAGCTACGTAAGAGGCGTCAATATAAATAGGAGGATGAATTATATATACAATATTACTTAATTGAAATTTCGTGAATACTCCAGACGTATTCCAGTGACAGAGTGGCCATCAGGTTCCTTTAATTGGCGATCTGCTAATATTTTTCACTGGAACTGTCTGGCATTTTTGCTCAACAGGGGACTGGACAGTGCATTTGAAGGCAATAGTCACGCAAGGCATACCCTCGCAAACGGATCATGCATTTTAAGGAGCTGCATGTGCCGCATGCGATCAGATCGTCGCGGTGATCCTGTTCACGAAGATGCTGTGTCTGAATGGCTGTAAGCACTGGCCGTTAGCGTAGTGGTTATATCAAGCCATTCCTGGCCATCGCCGCCGTCAGAATATGGCTACAACATTTTATCAGCGTGACCTGATCACTTTTTCGGCTTCCGGTACGAAAGCACCCGTTCAGTAAAGGCACGTGATCTGCCATCCAGGTTTGGCAATTGCTGGATAGCGGAAAAGTATTTCGCGAAATTTTCTTTGAGCAACCATGTGTAATGTGAATTATCAAGCAAACGCTGAACATGATCTGTGGCAACCCGGCCGCTGAAGATGCGCAGTTTTTTGTCCCAGGAAATGATTTCGTCTGGTTGTGATAATATGTTTCTGAAGACATAATCCATAAGATTATATGCTGCCTCACGCGGCATGCCCAGGCGGGACAGGGCATCCGGGCCCACCGGGCGCAGATAATATCTCTCGCTCGCACAGATACCGGCAGTCTGCGCGACCGCCCAGAAAAAACGGCAGAAACATACGTCTTCGTTAATTTTCAGATTTTCCGGGAAGCGGATACCAAAACGTTCGATCAGTGCTCGCCGCATCAGCCGGCCGATTACGTAGCAGTCGCCGAAAACAAAAGCGTCGGTTCCGGCTGCGTTGGACGACGAATGGATCTCTATTCGCGCCACGTCGCCCTGTACCGTCTGATAGATGCTGGCGGCTTTTCTTTCAGATATCTTTTTGATGATGACCATGTCGCAGTCGTTATCAACCGCTATTGCCATGGAGCGGCTTAACATTTCCGCCGAAATCCAGTCGTCACTGTCAATAAAGAGAATATAGTCGCCCCTGGCCTGGTAAAGTCCAAAGTTGCGTGGACCAGATGCGGCACCGGTATTCACGCCCAGCCGGTAAAATCGAAAATTTCTTATCCTCGAAAAGCTTTCAATATCACCCGTATCACAGGTTGAACAATCGTCTACAACCAGAACCTCATAGTTTTCTTGCGGGTAATCGCTTATTGCAATTGAATTAAGGCACTCTATCAGAAGATTCTTGCGATTATAGTGCGGAATTACTATAGAAAGCCTGACTGATTTTTCATGCGATCCGGGATCCATCCTGCAAACTCCGTGTGAACTTAAGCGTCTTTTTGGCGCTTCTGTGTCTCGTACAGGTATCGAAAATATTCAAAGTGGGTGATTGCATCCTCGATTTCAAAAAATGGTCCGTCAATGTAGGTATTGACTTCAAACAGTTTCAGGTTGTACCCGCCATTATCACTCTGGATCCCGACATCCATGCCCACATCAAATATGACCGGTTTATGAAAGCTCTGATAGTATTCCGGAAACTGACTGCCGAGGGTCAGCAGATCCTGCTTGATTTTTTTATGATCGTCACCAAACTCGTCTCGCAAAAACACATCGATGTCCATGGAATAACCGCCGGTCGAAATGTTAGAGACAATGCCTTTTGCATTGCCGATACGAGGGAAAAGATGGATCTGAAATTTTCCCTCCTTACCCCGGCGGGCATGTATGCGAACGTCGAAGGGATTGCCATTTTTAGTGCGGGATACAACGAAAGGCTGCCACAGGTAGGTCACTTTCCGGTCTTCGATGACTTTTAAGAACGCAGCCAGTTCAGTCTTACTATAGGAGGTTGTCACATTGTTTTCGGTAACAAAGTACAATTCCCCCTGCCGGCTGAGGCGACGCACGCCTGAGCCGCGACCACCGCTGGCAGGTTTGAGAACAATGCTTTCATGCTTATCCAGCGCGCTGACAATTTGCTCGCAGGACCCGTAGATTTCAGTGGGGATCAGCAGAGAGGTGAACCGACCGTCTTTGAGCAGGGTGTTGTATGTCCGCAGTTTGGTCGTGGTCAGGGGATGACGAATAAGAATGCATTCTTTTTCCAGTTCATTGAGGATGTTGCCGTAAAGCCGCTCGTTGAGGATACTGTTCTCAATGATTGGCGGAAAGGGCACACGTTTTCTGACTTTTTCATTGCCGACCAGAAACATGCCGTTAATTGTTCTCGTTTCCAGATCAACATCTTCGGGGCGGAATAAAAACAGCTCAATGTCGAATTGCTTCGCAGTGTACATCATCGCGCAGGACGTATTCTGCGGCTTCCATATGTAATTCGGATTGCCACGCAGCATGCCCACCCTCAGCACCGGGTTCGCGTGGTCTTGCGTTGCAGCTGTTGCGTTTTCACTCATCGTATCAGTTACCCCTGAGAAAAATATAAGATCAAATGTGTTTTAATCTCATCTAAATGTTACCATCCCGTGAAAAGCTGTCAGTTCAGAAATCTGACTGGCTTGTTCAGGCTGTTGGCGGTCATTAATTAAAAGTATAAATTAATACATCCTGCAATAAGCACTATTTGTTCGAAGAATTTGCGACAGGTGTCAAGCAAAAAAAGCTGGACCGGGTCTGTCTGGTGATGCAGGTCAGCCGGAGATCTGCGGTGGCGTGTGCCATTTATGATGGCCCGGGCATCTGCAGGCCCGGAGGTGGCCCATTATGCGGCTCAGGCGCCGCCGGGCTGAACTTCACAGAAACAACATTCCTGAAAGCAACTTTTCGAATAGGCAAAAACTAAAAACTGGACAATACTTCTGAGTCACCACGTTGTGCGAAAAGGGGAATAGCCAACATGAGTCTTAAGGAGTTATGTGAGCTTCTTGATCAGAGCGATGCTCTCAGAGCATTGGCTTTGCCAGGAATAAAGTTCGTTCGCTCACGGATTTATAAAAGCGAAATTCTGGTTCTGGATTTTATGATCCTCGGTAAGCAAGCCGCCTTTGACTTCAGATCGCGACCGGGTTCATTGTCCCCCACCTTCTTTTTCAGGGATGACCGCTATAATAATTTCTCCGCTAATCTCGGTTACAAATGGCACGAGGGCAAACTTCAGCTGCCCGGAGTTTCTCCTGACGGAGCATCCTGTGCTTCCCGGATATCCAGCCTCTGTAAAGAGGTGTTAACGAGCGTGCGTTCACACATCAACGAGCATCCCGAGTTCGGTTTCGGTCGCGTTCTTGCGGATATTGCCAAGCCCGTTATCGTCGATGTTGGCGCTAATCCGGTCGATTCACCCACCTATGCCAGTATGCTGGCTCAGGACCTGTGCTGTGTGGTCGGCTTTGAACCACAAAAAGAGGCCTACAACAGGCTCGTTCGATCCGCTTCTGATAGTGAGAGATATATTAACAGCGCCGTTGGAAAGCCGGGTAAAGCTGTGCTGAATATTTACAAGGCGAGCGGCTTTTCTTCTCTCTATCAGATTGATCGGCGAACGATCGACTTTCTTCAGTATCAAGCTTGGTCAAATCTGTCTCAACTGATCGGTACACTGGAGGTTAACCTCGCCGAACTTGATAGTATTGAGGATTTGCCGAATTTCGACCTCCTCAAAATTGACATTCAGGGCGGTGAACTGGACGTCTTTCGTGGCGGACGAAATCGACTTAGCTCCAGCCTGGTAATTATCACGGAAGTATCTTTCTTTCCATTATATGAGGGCGCACCGTTTCATGCGGATGTGGACGCCGAATTAAGAACGCAAGGTTTTTTCCTGCACAAATTCATTGCGCCCAAATCCATTCCGATCGGCAGTCAGCTCGACCAATCGGCTGCCAGGCTGGCTGGCAGCCAGCTGATTGATGGTGATGCCGTCTATATCCGGGATTTGAGATCCATGAACACGTGGAGCGACCTGGAGCTTGTTAAGCTGTGTTTGCTCTCTCATTTCGTGTTCAAAAGTTTCGACCTTTGCCTCAGGTCTCTCGAAACACTTGTCAGTCGGGGCGTTGTGCCGGCCGGTCTGGCTCAGAAATACATCAGACACTGTGTTTGAAACATAATTTGTATAAAGGGCTGAGTGGGTACACCATCTTCAGACTGTGTACCCATCGCGCGTGCTGAGGCCCTTTGCTTCAGCCCAGCCTGTATTGCCCGTGTAACACTTCACCATCAACGGCAGTGACCTTTTCGCTGGCGAAGCCTAAACCGGACGCGCTATCGCAGCACGGTTCATGCATATGTCCGCGCCGCCGCCGCCCCTCTAAGGCCGGCGCAAGAGCATCAGCGAAACCGTTCGCTTGCGGATTTCCCGTTAAAATGGTGCAGTTGCGCGGGACCAGACGGTTTTAAAACCACGCAGAACACGCTTTTCTCCGCATCGTTCGGAACCGTCGCAGACACGCTGAAACTTCTGTTTTACTTTTTCGCGACCGACCCTTTATCGTTTAATAGCCGGGCATCTGAAACAATCAGACCGTGTCTTTTGCGTAACAGTTCTTTGATCAAATAGTCAAAAATTTCACGCCAGCCCTGCGTCTCGCACGCCCCTGATCCATGAAGGGCCGACGGAAGTGAAGCACATAAACTGCGGAAATGCCGGCCTTGCGATGGAACCGGTTATCAATGCAGGGCTGAATACATCCTTATTGTATTAGTTTACTTTTAAACATCTGCCAAAAACTTGTAATTGCGGCTTTCTGCGCCAGCCGTTCAAAGGTCCCGCTCTTTACGGTTTGAAAGCAATCCGTATTCGAGCAGGTGATCAGGCTGCACTGCATCCGACACGATCCGGCCCATTGCAAGCCGGCGTTGGGCAGGATACCGCTGTGCATTTCGTAACAAGCGCGACCGGATCCACGCTCAAGCTCCAGCACGGCTCTGACATCGTCGGAAGTGTCGACGCCACAGCTACGACCGGCGCAAAACTGATGCTGGATTCAGCAAACAGCAACATTAATAACGGTGCTTTCGATGCCTCTCAGATTGGATCAAAGTAACTTGACTTTACAGATTTCGGTATCACGGCAAAGGCAGGCGTGACCGGATCGACATGGACGCTGACCGGCAGATACGACGGAAAGACACCGTGGACTATATATAATGGAACCCTTGTAACCTCTGAAGATGCAAATCTGGGGAATGCGGCCGGTACACTGACCTTTGCTGAAGACAAGGCGAATACGGGCGCATCGCGCGTATGGCAGGTGACGTCAGGCTTTACCAGCAGTCGCAACGTTGTGCTGGAGGCGTCAGGTGCCATTGACACGCAAAACCATAGTCTTGTGCTAGACGGTAATGTCAGTGGCACCCGTAACGGATCCCTCACGAAGGTGGGCTCAGGTTCTCTGACCCTTACCAGCAAAAATTCATTAACCGTAAAAACCACGGTCCCACAGGGTGACCTCAGGCTGAGAGGCGAGGGCAGCATCGCGCAGTCAGCAAAACTGGAACTGCATGGTGGATTTGACATCACCGGAATTAAAGCGGCGGGCACATCGATTATCGCGCTTGGCGGCGATGACAAAGCACAGACTAAGCTTGGTAAAAAAGATCTCACGCTCTCAGCGGCCGACGGGAGCGAATTTGCAGGTGTCATTTCCGGCGAAGGCAGTGTCATCATCGCCGGCGGCAAACAATCGTTTTCGGGCATTAACACTTATACGGGCAACACCAGTATTCGTCCGAAAGGCGAGCTTGAACTGGGCAATGAAAGCCATGAAGGCAGCCTGAAAAGTGCTGTTGTTGTCGAAGGTATCCTGAGCGGCTCCGGATCCGTGATGAGTGTCACAAATACGGGAATGCTTGCTCCGGGCACAGAAGCGAACTTCGGCAGCCTCAATGTCAACGGTGATTAAACCGCGAACAATGGTAAGCTGGTCCTTGACGAACAGCTTGGCGACGACAACTCCCGCGGCGACCGCCTTATTATTACCGGTAACACCACGGGAAGAACGGAAGTGACGGTAAACAACAGAGGCGGGCTCGGCGCACCGACAGCCCGGGGTATTGAGGTGATCAGCATCGGCGGTCAATCAGACGGTGAATTCAACCTGAACAGCGACTACACCAATGCCTGGGGCAAGTCCGTCGTTGTTGCGGGAGCTTATGCTTATTCCCTTGATAAGGAAGGCGGTAATTATTATCTGGCCAGCCGGCGGAAGGATGCAATACCGCTCACTCCGATCCAGCCTTTGCCGCCTCATCCTGAACCGTCTGTGCTCCCGGAACTGCCTGCCCCCGTGGATCCGGAGCCTGTTGCGGAACCAGAGCCCTACAAACCCGCCTATCAGGCGGGAGTGCCGCTCTATATTGCAGGTTCCTCGGCTATCGCGCAGCTCAACCGACGGGAGTGCGGTGGTATCAGCACTCGTATGGGCGGTGCGGGACAGCTACGTTCGGACAACGCCTCTACTGTGCCTGATGATGCTGGTGACGGTAAGGAAGGCCGATCCAGGCTTAACTATGTCTGGGGGCGGGTTATGGACCGATACTCCTCGTTTGAACCAAACAATGGCGCTACCTCTGCCAGTTTCTCCATGTCAGAGTCCCGCACACAGATTGGTATCGACGGCCAGCTCGCTGAAATCAGCAATCGTGCGCTGTTCGCAAGCATCTGGGCCGACATGCTGGACGCCCGGGTCAAAACTTCTGCTGACGGCGATGACGGCGGCAACGGCACCGTGCATGTCAGGGGCTACGGCTTCGGCGGAGCCCTCAGCTGGTACGGGGATGATGGCCTCTATCTTTAAACTCAGGGCAAAGCGATGTGGTACCGGTCCGACTTCTCGTCCGACCTCGTGCTGACAGGGCCGACGGCCAGCGATGCTAAAACGTTAGGCTATGCCTTAAGCCTTGAAGGTGGTCAGCGCTTCAGCCTCGACGAAAACTGGTCACTAACGCCACAGGCGCAGCTTTTGTGGTCGTCAGTGCGTGGAAGTCAGTTCCAGGATCAGTACCAGAACGTAATCCTGACGTCGCAGAACAACAGCCTGACTGCACGTATGGGCGTCAGTGCAAATTACAGCACGTCGCGGATTGAAACCGATAAAACATCGACACGCATGCAACTGGGCGGGGTCGTAAACGTTTATCAGGATATCAAACATGGTGCGGACTATGTCACAGTGGCCGATACCAGCATCGGAACCGGGACCCTTGACCCGACCTGGGGAGAAGTGGGTGCCTCAGGAAGCTATAGCTGGAGAGATGGGAAGTATACTGTTCTCGGTAAGCTTACCACCGTGACAGGTGTGAACCACTTTGGCAAAGACCGGTCAATCAGTGCCAACCTCGGCTTCCAGGTAAAATGGTAAAATAGTAAGAGAGAAAGCCGGCGAACATGCCGGCTTTCTTTTGTCACGCTCTGTACAGCATCGTACAAACCTGAAAGGAAGACGCAGCACCAGCGGGTGTTCCGTGTAAAGCCGTCCTGTAGGAGCTTAAGATGAAAATCCGCAGCAGAATTCGCTTCGCATTGTTTGAAATGAGCTCTGGTACGTACGAACGGGAAAGAGAGGCGCGTGTAAGGAAAGCAGCCTTTCTAACAGTTCGTTACCCGTTGCCGACACGGCGGAATAAGGCACGATCATAGACATCAGATCCAGTCTTTGCTGCCACAGAACAGAGAATATCTGAACACGTTATTGAAAAAAAGCCATAACAACATGGCTTTAGTGAATTTGGTTCCAGCTCAGGAACAGTCCATGCGTCGACATTTACGATCTGCACGCATAATGCCTGGGGCTGTCTGTTAAACGGGCGAAAACAAATGCAGCTTGACCGTTTAACTGCTTACACGCCAGCCAGGCAGTATTTCAACCCGAATGAATTCACGCATCGATATCAATCGGGTCTCTCCCGATCTGCGATGAATGCAGATACTTCTAACGAAATTATTGCCAGCTAGTATATGCCATTTTAAGGCGTTCGATCCTGAAATAAAACCTGGAGCCAGGAGACATGACAGGAGAGCAGGATCGCCCGCGACGTGCTCCCTTTGATAAATTCTGGTGGTTTCTGGCGGGTCCTGACTGAAAGTATAATGAATGTTTGGCAATTCGAAATCGACAATAAACAGGCGGTATTCAAACGGTTTTCTTGAGGGAACAGCGTCGTCGTGCGAGCCATATCTGGGTGATCGTATACTGACGGCTGTCCACGGAACACATTCAGGAAATATTGCCTTGCTGAAGGTGGGGCCCAATGCCGACTTCATTGGCTCCGGTTTTGTCAACAATGCGAATGAACGGGGTGGGCACGGATTTTTCGGCAGCACCACGCCAGGCAGCGCTGAACTCGCAGAGGATTTCGCTCAGCATGTGACCGAAGACGCGACAGAGTGCGGTGGTCTGTCGGCAAGAATTGAGCCAGCCTATGTCGGTGTCTATATGGAGGCAGCTCAGTTTGAAAACGCATTGCGATCCGGGAAGATCCGAAAGCAATACATCAATGAACATTTCCCTCCGAACAGTCATCACGTAAGTACGGTCCGTAACGCGGAATGGGGAGAGGAAGTATGTTTTCGACCCGCTGTCTATAAACATATGGAGTTGCGGCCAGTTGACGATCCTTATAACGAGCACACCTCGACTTTGCGCAGAACGCTTTCGGAACCAGTGGGATTTCCGAGGCCCGATATCAGGCTTCATCCTGAGGAAAACAGAAGAATTATGAATATGTATCTGAAGAGAAAGCAGGAAGGAAAGCCCTTCTGATCACCTTTCGAACCTGCGACAGGATCAAGGGGATATCCAGGTTACGATCATCTCTATACAAGTATATTATCTCCAGTCGAACAGATGATCAGATGCTGTAACTGATCTGACAATTGTCCCGGGACCTGCGATCGCTCGTACAGTGGGGCACACCTCTTTGCCCGGAAGCGTTGTTCCGCCACGGTTGCGCCGTGCACGCGGATTTAGAACACAATCTGCGCCGCCCGTTTCCCTTAACAGCGTTGATTAAATTTGGCGTTGCAATTGCGACAGTCGCAAATTGTCCGAATGGAGAGGCCGAAGGATACGTGTTACCTCATGCCATACTCAACAGGCGAATGCGGTTCATTCCGCATCATGCTCCCTCGTGCAGATTTTGCGAGGCGAGCCAGCGGCCAATGCGCATTGTAATCGGGAAGGGTACCCGATTATCCAAAGCGAGCTTCGTTCTAATACTCAACCGGATGACGGCCGTCATTTGCCACCCCTTTACAAGTCCCACGACCGTCATCTCAGGCAGCTTGTCGCGATTACCACGCTGATATCAGGCATCGCATGCTCAGCTGATACGGCATCCATGCTGTTCGGATGATGTTATCAATTGAAGAACTACAGGCGAGTTCCAGCTCTGAAGCGACGCATCCCGGAAGGCATAGTCCAGGACCTTACCGATACAACTTATCCGCATAAGTGCGATCAGCGCGAAGTCCATCAGAACAAGTGCAAATATCACAGGTAATGAGTGACTGGCTTCTGTGGCGAACAGCCGACCTGATTACACACATCGCCGCGCCGGCAAGACGAGAGCCCCTTATGGCGGCATTCAGCTTGCCCGGGAGGGGATTGGATTGCGTTGGCGGGGAACCGGGCACAAAAGGGTTTTGATGTTTTCACCGTTACAAATGATTAGTCCGGAGCAGACACATTGCATGACTGACGCGCTGCCACCGCAACTGTTGACGACGGCAAGGTGCGCGGTGAGCGTTCCACCTCTTTATCGAGCCCGGCACCTGACAGTGAACCTGTTGTCGTGTCCAGCGCCATCTGTTCCAGCCAGGGGTTTGATGTGTTGTTTCACTGTTCAATCCGCTGCGACGTGAAACGGACGCGGCCTCGCATGCCCCGGCAACGGGTGGGGTGCTGGTCTGTTGTGATCTACCCCCGGCATGTAAATAGCACTGACAATTTGTCTCTTTATTGTGCAATCACGCGTCATGATTCCGATCGAAGCCTGCGAGTATACGGTTCGCATTATGATGACACACCGGACAGGTTTCTCCCTTCCATATCAACTAATCTCAGCATACTAATAAAGGATCACGGATTATCGGGAGAGCGGAGGCCGTTATGCAGATACATCAGAATGACGACACACTATCTCACTGTATTCGTCGTTGAAACATTCTCTCTGGTGCAGGGCGATATTGAAGGCACAATTCTGAACGGGACAAAACAGAGTGGCAGGATTAAAGCAAATCATCGGCAGGCTCGCTGGTCGCCCATTTAAGGAACGCGTCGTCTATACCTGTATGTTTGGGTTCTCGGAAGCATTCAAAGACCGTTCCTATCAGAAATATGAGAACACGGATTACATATGCTTCACAGATGACAGGTCGCTCAAATCACAGCTGTGGCAGTTCGTTTACGTAGATACCAGGGAGCATGGGCCTCAGAAAACGTCGAAACTGGTAAAAATCTGTCCGCACCTGTTTCTGGCAGATTACCAGACAAGTCTCTATGTCGATAACACCGTCCGGATAAATGTTCCCCTCGACAGGATTTTCTTTCATCTGTCCGATCAGACCCCTTTTGTTACTTACAGGCACGATGTATGGGATTGCGCTTACCGTGAGTCAGACGCAGTTATTGATGCGAAATATGCGGATCCGAATATCCTCCGATCCCAGATCACAGAATATCAACGCGATGGGCTCCCCGAACATGCGGGCCTCTATCATAGCGCCGTGCTTCTGCGTAACCATCACCACCGGCTCGTTAAGAACTTCGGCACTCTGTGGTTTCGCGAGATCGAAAAATACTCGTATCGTGACCAGGTGGCGTTAAGTTACCTGGTGTGGAAACACGGCTTTAAACTTAGCTTTTTCAAAGGATTCTCAACAGATGACAACCTGGTATTCTGGCCAGAAGATGTCGGACCAAGATTGCCAAGAGGATTTGTCGAAGAAACCTACCTGCGACTGAACCCCAATGTGTCCCTGCATGAAATGACAGCCAGAGAACATTTTCTCAAAATTGGGTATGACCTGGGCCTCCCCTGGCAGGAATGATGACACGAGCCCGGACGCCTCTGATTGTCAGGGCAGAAACAGCGTCTATGGTCAGGCAACGGGAAACGGGCTCGCTCCAGCCGGTTCTAACTCAGTATCGCCCCGCTCCATCTTGCTACGGACATCAGTGATTTGACCGGCACCACCGTCAATAAAGTCGTGGTGCAGCTGCTTAGGATCAGCAGCTTTGCACTCATCACTATAATGTCGTTCTCATTGATGGCACAGCAACCGGTAAAAGCCATCTGACGATTACCCGTGTGCTTATACGCAATCAAACGCGTGGCCACTTCTACAATGCTGTCGATCTGGCCCATCACCTCAAAATCGAAACATGCAGCGACAGGCAGGGTCGAACGTCAGACTATCTCAATCATCGCTGCCTCCTGGAGCTCATAGGAAACACACCTCCAGCCAGGGAGAGCAACGCCATTACGCCATGCTGTGCGAACCGGTCATTACCGCATAACTTAGATCAGACGGTCCTGGCAAACCCGGTGCGGTTCATTTTCCTTTCGACATCCCACTTGTGTCTTCGCCCCCGGAAAATAGCGGCTTTATACGTTTCCCTTTTCATTCTATGTAATAGCGTCTTTCACCCGGTTTGGGAGGGAGTTGAGCCGGCATATGAATCGAGCTGTAGCCAACAGCAGGAATCGAACAGGTAAAAGCGCCGAAAGCAGACGGTTGCGATAGCTGGATATCATATTTGATAACACTGATTTTGGATTAGAATTTTGGCCGCGCCACAATCTATTTTTGGTAAGGCATTTCTGGATATTCAACGGCCGCAACATGGCTGCGCTCTGAGGGAGTTTGCTCTGGCTATAGGCCAAAGGGCTTGTTGAATCGCGCGTAACCTCACTAACACTCAAAATACGGTTCGTGCCTGACACCGATTGATCGTCACCAGGGAACATCTTTTATATGACACAATTACTCATTTTCCTTTTTTCCCCGAAGGGAAGAATCGGCAGGCTGGAATTTTTTCTGGGCATGCTTTTTTTAATGGCTGTATTATCCATTATTACACTCCTGTACGAGAGATCCAGCTGGCTGCCATTTAAGTTTTACATGGTCATTCTTTTACCGATTGGGGTATCCATTGTGATCTTACAGATCAAACGATTTCATGACCGGAACCGCTCTGGTTGGCGCTTACTTGTCTTTTTGTTGCTTTATCTTCCGCAAGTCCTGCTGATCGTTACCGCCGTTCCTAAAATGTCGATGGTATATCTGATGCATATGGGAGATGTATCACCAGACGTCATTATCCGTTTCCTTCCATGGATAGTGTCTACTACCCTCGCTCAACATATTGTCGAAATGCTTTTCATGAGGGGAACTATAGGCCTGAATTTTTATAACAGAACTGACAGTGATGTTGTCCATCCTAACGCGCTACAATGAAGATCGGAATTACTCAGATAGAAAAAAAAGCCAGATCGAGTAATCGTATTCTCTCCCGTGATTTTAGATCGCTGATTTTTATACTTCAAAGTGTTGTGCACGGCCAAAGAACAGGTATGTTAATTCCGGAATAAAAAAAGGGGTCTGGCCTCCATTCACTGGACTCGATAGCTGTATAGGTGAAAAAACGATTTCCCATTTGAAACGGTAAGTATTGCGGGAGGAAATCTGCTTTGGATCAGTGGCGATCGCTCCAGAGCCGAGTTCATCAACTTGAGCAGCTTTACGGTTCTGCTTGCTGACTTCCCTGATCGCGAGGGCTTTGTCGTCCTTCAGGTCGACTGGGTACTCGACCGAATTGTTACTGCTCTCGGTTACCATCCGCAGGCTGTCCTTGATGAAGAATACCGTCACTCCCGAACTGACCAGTGATGGAAGACACACTGTCCGGTGTGCGCACGTGAAATGGATTAAGACAAAGACGGGAAGGATGTCGATACGCATTCCGAATGGAAGGCAAAAACTTATGGCGGCGGGTTAACGACTTCCGGGCCACTGGTCTCTCTGCCGCTCAAAGGCGGCGACAGCAAGAGCGGCAAAGCACTCTCAGCCGTCTCACCGGGTTCAATCATCCTCACCAATCCGGATGAGCAGAAGCAGAATATGGCTGATCTGCGCCGTGATACGACAGGCCGCAACACCATGTTGCCGGGCATTCCGGATCTGCGGGAGATGCTGCGTAATCAGCTGAAAACCCGGCAGCTTTACGATGATCCGGCGGCCAAGGGCTGCAAAGATGATCGGTGATTATGCTACAAAGCGACTTAATGAGGCGACGGACGCTCATAGCAAAGCGGAAATGGAGTACTGACGTGAAGGGGAAACTGGTGCAGTTCTTATGCATGTTATTGCTGGTGGATTGCCGGGTGTCGTAACCGACTTCACTGGCAAGCTGCCAGATGGCAGTATTCGTGTTCAAACACCAAGAACGATCCCTGAAAACGCAACTCAGGAGGAAATTCCATGAGAATACACGATCCACTGTCAAACTGGTTGGAGCCTGAAGCCATTACGGAATGGGGCGATAGTATTTCTCCTCGTCCTAAAATTAGTTGGTTTGAATACATTAATTATTATGTTCATCCGGACGTAGTATCAGTTGTGGGGCGGTTGCTTATTCCAGCCTTCATAGAACATGAAGGTGGGGTGTTTCTCCGTGATAATTTTACGCTTTCTGGATACTCAGAATGGAAGGCAAAACTTGGAGCAATTGTGGCGGTCGAAAAGGTAATTAATCATCAACACGTATATGATCTATTCGCGACAGGTGACCAGGTCTCAGAGAAATCCTTTGAAGGTGTCGCAAATCTGATCGCGCATGCCTTAAAATTAGCGCTAGTTTCTAGTTTTCCTGAACGCCGTTTTGACGTCACCGTTTCAAATTCTGACCAGGATTACGGACCCACTGTCGGTTTTTATTCCGTCGAAGCTTTGAGGCAGGTGCCTTGTGATGCTGGGCACCAGGACGTCGCTACCAAAAACAGGTGCTGCCCGGAGATTGCCAGTGCGTCATCTGAAGCCAACTTATACGTCCAAGCCGACGATCAAGAGGTGTAAGGCCGACATGTCTTCCTGTCTTCCGCTGCATGAAATCGAAGCCGCGCGGGCTGTCCTGAAACAGCACCTGCCTGTATCCCCTTGCATCGAGGTGCAGGATGGGCAGGCGCGGCGCGGCCGTTTCTTTGTGAAGGCCGAGAGCCTTATGCCGACAGGATCCTTCAAGATCCGTGGCGCGACCTTCCGCCTCTCGCAGTTGACTGCAGACGAGCGTAAGCGCGGCGTTGTCGCCTACTCAACGGGCAATCACGCGCAAGCAGTTGCTCGGGCGGCGCGCGATCTTCGCGTCCCCGCTACCATCGT
>Ga0256901_1001001_pt1 | contig 14785 bp, 10 predicted proteins | sample MC6MC0689MT_FD_190200 | JGI IMG/M metagenome (GOLD analysis project Ga0256901, IMG submission 190200) | Metatranscriptome of enriched soil aggregate microbial communities from Iowa State University, Ames, United States - MC6-MC0689-MT... | ecosystem: Environmental > Terrestrial > Soil >... | reverse complement strand
GACGGGGCCAACCGCTGGAAGCAAACGTTCCACGTTACGCTGCCCGGGATGATGCCGATTATCGTACTGATGGTCACGCTGAGTCTCGGGAACGTGCTAAACGCCGGGTTCGATCAAGTGTTTAACCTGGCTAATCCTCTCGTCTACGAAAGCGGTGACATTCTCGACACGATGATCTACCGGATCGCGTTTAACGACGCGCAGTACGGCGTGGCCACGGCGGTCGGTTTGTTTAAATCGGTCGTCTCCTTTCTGCTGATCTCCGTCTCTTATTGGTTGGCCTATCGACTTGCGAATTACCGGATTTTCTAGAAGGGAGTGACCCGATGTGCATTACATTTCCTGGAGCAGGCGTCTGTTCCTCGTCGCGAATTCGACGTTTCTGGTCGTATTGGCGCTTCTCTGCTTTCTGCCGCTCGTTCACGTGCTTGCGGTATCGTTCAGCGAGAGCGCGGCGGTCGCTGCCGGACAGGTCACGTTCTGGCCGGTCGACTTCTCGCTCAAGTCCTACGATTTTATTATTAGCAGGCCCGAGTTTCTGCGTTCCTTCGGCATCACGCTGGAGCGGGTCGCCTTAGGGACTGCAATCAATATGCTGCTGACGATCACGATCGCTTACCCGTTGTCCAAGGAAACGAAATCATTCCGCATGCGCACCGTTTACGTGTGGATTTTCGTGTTCACGATTTTATTCGCGGGCGGACTTGTCCCTTGGTACATGACGATCAAATACACCGGGCTGCTCGATTCGGTCTGGGCGCTCGTTCTTCCCGGGGCGGTTCCCGTGTTTAATGTGATTCTGCTGCTGAACTTCTTTCGCGGCTTGCCGAAAGAGCTGGAGGAATCGTGTTTTATGGACGGTGCAGGCCACTTGCGGACGTTGTGGAGCATCTATGTGCCGCTGTCCTTGCCCGGATTGGCCACGGTCGGCCTGTTCACGATCGTCGGGCATTGGAACGCCTGGTTCGACGGCCTCATTCTGATGAACAAGCCGGAGCATTATCCTCTGTCTTCGTATTTGCAAACGATCATCATCAATTTCGATTTCTCTCAGGTGAAGCAGGAGGATATTCACAAGCTTTCGCAAATCTCGACGCGCACATCCAAGGCCGCTCAGATCATCGTAGGCGCGTTGCCGATTCTGCTGGCCTATCCGTTTTTGCAAAAGTATTTCGTCAAAGGAATCGTATTGGGGAGCGTGAAGGGGTAACATGGGCGATTTTTTCTACAAGCCGCGCGACGGCTGGCTGGCCGACGTCATACCGTTCCATGAGGACGGGGAATTCAAGCTTCTGTATTTGAAAGACTGGCGTGACAAAGAAAAATACGGCGAAGGGACGCCATGGTTTCTGCTCGGCACGAAGGATTTCGTCGGCTATACCGAGTACGGGGAAGTATTGCCCAGAGGCGGCGAAGACGAGCAGGACCTGTATATTTACACGGGCTGCATTCTGAAGGCCGACGGCCGTTACCACATTTTCTATACGGGCAACAACTTTCATTTTCCTTCGCAGGGCAAAAAGCAACAGGCGGTCATGCACGCGGTTAGCGACGATATGCTGCATTGGACTAAAATCCCGGAAGATGCGTTCTACGCTCGCGAAGATCTCTACGAAGTTCACGATTGGCGGGATCCGTTCGTGTTCTGGAACGAGGAAGCCGGAGAATATTGGATGCTGCTGGCCGCCCGCCTGAAGGAAGGTCCGGCCAACCGGCGAGGCTGCGTCGCTTTGTGCGCTTCCAAGGATCTCAAGAGCTGGGAGACGAGGGAACCGTTCTGGGCTCCTTATCTGTACACGACCCACGAGTGCCCGGATCTGTTTCGGATCGGGGATTGGTGGTATTTGGTCTACTCCACGTTCTCGGACCGCACGGTTACGCATTACCGGATGAGCCGATCGCTGCAGGGACCGTGGACGGCGCCGGCCGACGACGCGTTCGATACTCGGGCCTTCTATGCGGCGAAAACGTGGTCCGACGGGCAACGCCGGTACGCATTCGGATGGAACCCGACGAGGGAAGGCGAGCACGACTACGGAACGTGGCAGTGGGGGGGCGAGCTCATCGTCCACGAGATCGTTCAACGTGAGGACGGGACGTTGTCCGTTAAGGTACCGAAAACCGTCGGCGCGGCGTTCGCGACAGAGGTCCCGTTCGAATGGTCGGGAGTTCTGGGCGAATGGAATCTGAAAGACGGAAAAGCAAACGCCAGTGCAGCGGATTCCTTCGCTTGCGCCACGGCGGGAACGCTGCCTGACGTCTGCAAAATTACAGCGAAAATGTCGTTCGGGTCGAATACGCGCGCCTGCGGTTTCGTCCTGAAGACGGACGAGAGCTTGGATCGCGGCTATCAGATTCGGTTCGAGCCGGGGAGAAGTCGGGTCGTGCTGGATGTCTGGCCGAGAAAAGGGGACATCCCGTTCGTCGTAGGTATGGAAAGACCGATTGAACTTAAGCCGGACGTCGTTTGCGAGGTTGAAGTTTATGTGGACGGCACCGTATGCGAGGTTTACGCGAATGGCCAGATCGCCTTGAGCGCGCGGCTCTACGACTGGAAGGAAGGAGGATGGGGGGTCTTCGTCAGCGAGGGTCAAGCGAGCTTCGCGACGGAACTGTTCGAACGTTAACATTAGGAAACCATGATCGGGAGGGAAAAAGCCATGATGGTCAAGAGCAAGAAGCCGATGATTCTGAGCTTGGCGTTAGTCCTCGTTCTCGTTTGCAGCTTGTTTAACGGCATGGCATCGGCGAACGGGGCGAAGGTTACGTTTAATCCCAACACGAGAAACGTGGATTTTACTTACGGCAACGTTGAGATGACCTATGGAAGCGGCAGCCAGTTGACAGGCATTCGGCATAAGACGCTATCCAACCTCTGGAACGGCTCGGCGACCTCCGCTATAGACGTCAAGAAAGGGCATTCGACTTTGTCGCAAATTTGGGGGAGCGGTTCGACCCGCGCAGAGCTGGAGACGACCGTGTCCGCGAAATACGACGGGACGCTGACGGTGAGTCAGAACGCCGACACGCAAGCGCCGGGGATTACGGGGGTGCAATGGGGACTAATCATACCCGATACGTACGACTTGGTCATCCCCGTGCTCGGCGGCATTCGGTTGACGGCCGAATCGCCGGACGCGGCATACGGGTTCACGCAGTTCGATTACCCGAACGTGTGGGAAGCGCAGTTTTTTCTCGTTCAAGGGGCTAACGGAGGCTTGCTCGTACACGCGAACGACGACGCTCATTTCTTCAAAAGCTTGCACGTGAAGCATGAGAACGGCAACTTCTACGTCGGGATGGAGACGTATCGCCCGGCGCCGTTCGATCAGGCGATCAAAGCCGAATCGACCGATTGGAGGTTGCGCGCTTACGCGGGCGATTGGGTTAACGGGGCTAATCTGTACCGCGAATGGGCGGATAGGAAGTTCGATCTGTCCAAGCTATCGCGCCTGCAGCCGGCTTGGACGAAAGAGATCCGGTTCACGGTGTTGACGGATCTCGAGGATGCTTCGATGCTGGAAGAGCTGGCGGAGAAGGTGATCGCGGAGCAGACGCTGCTCGTCGTGCCCGGCTGGAGGCTGGATCCTTACGATGTCGACTTTCCGGACTATACGCCGAAGCCGGATATCGCCGCCAAGATTCAAGCGGCTCAGGCGCTGGGATATAAGGTGATGCTCTACGTTAACATTTTCGGCGTGTCTCCCGACAATCCCGCGTATGCGGCGATGCAGCCCTACCAAGTGAAAGACCCGTTCACCGGACAGCCGGTGTACTCGGAATATACGGCGGGATCGGAGCATATCAAGTTCGCCCAGATCAATCCGGCTTCGCAGGCGTGGCGGCAGTTGTTCGTGGACAAAATGGAAGAGTTGGTCGATGAAGTCCAGCCAGACGCGTTGCATCTGGACCAGTCTTTGCTTATGTACAACGACGCGAACGGCCTGATCGACGGCAAGAACATGATGCAGGGCAACTTAGCCCTTCATCGCGATCTAAGAGAGCGATTGCCCGCGAACATAGCGCTTGGCGGGGAGAGCTTGAACGAGATCACGACGCGCTACGAAGCGTTCGCGCAGCGGCATGCATACGGCATCTTCGCTCCCTCCGGAACTTGGGACGATTCGAAGATCGACCAGGTCGTTCCGGCGAGTTCGGCGATCTTCGCTCCGTACACGACGATCTATGGGCATCCGGATCACGCCAATCCGTTGACCGAGGATTACTTCCTGGCGTGGCACAAAGTCGTACAGAATCGGCTGGGCGCGATTCCGATGCTTACGCGGCCGAACTTCGGCCAGATCGCGAACCCGACTCCGCTAATGGAGCTGTTTCTGGGGGAAGCGAAATGGTACCAGGACCGCAAACCCGAGGCGAGCTTCTCGAACTGGACGACCGGGACGCTGTTCTCCTTCCGGATGGCGGACGGCAGAACGGCGACCTACGAGCGGGGGGTTAGCGGGGAAAAGCTGGTGTCGCGCGGACCGGGAGAACCCGCCGGAGGAACGGAAATCCTGAGATACGTCTACGGCGTGGATAGCGTCGTTCTGCCGGGGACTATTCCCGGCTGGTACTTGTACGACGAGACGAAGCTGTTTGGCTTGAATCCCGACAAAACGTATGTCTATTCGAACGTAACGCGCGATCCGAACGCGTTCCACGTCTACGAGCTCCCGTCCGACGTGGGCACGAATCGGCTGTCGGTCAAGACGAATCACACTGTGCTTTCTTTGCAGGATAAGCAAACGGCGGATGTCGTCGATTTTCTGGATTATCCGGGGCCGATTCGGGCCGGGGAGAAGCTGAGCGACGGCACCGTGCATCAAACGGCCTCTCCTTTTTCATCGGAGAACGGCTTCTCCCATACGTTCTCCCAAGGCGGAACCGTACAGCATTGGGGCGATCGGATGTTGGCTCATCCGCCTTACATGGGACAATGGCAAGGAGGCCATACTTGGCTGGAGTTCGACGTGCAATTGCCCGCAGGCCGGGTTCCTATGTTCACGGCGGGCGTGCAATTGGGCTCCGAGCAGAACGTCCAGAGCAGCGACGGCGTTACGTTCGAAGTCTATGCTTGGGAGAAAGACGCGCCTCCGGAGACGAGGCCTGTGCTTAGTATGGAGCAATTCAGCCGAAGCGCGACGCCGACGCCGGTCGAGCTGGATCTCGCTTTTCTGCAAGGGAAGGAGATCACGATCCGTCTGGAGACGCACCCCGGCGCGACGGTGGACAATGACTCTGCAGTATGGGTAACCCCTCGCATCGACTTGGAGCCGGATGCCGGCCAACCGCGGATCGCGAGTCTGAAGCTGGTCAGCCCGCAGCCGCTGACGTCGGTCGTATCGAGCGCGGGATCGGCGCAGACGGCCGATCTCGGCAATCATCGGTACGAGATCGCCGCTCCGGCTACCGGTACGTTGTATCTGATCCATAGTTCCGCGGGAACGGCACAGTTGCCGCTTTCTCTGAAGGAGGAGCCGTCCGATTCGAGCCTGCTGTTCGAGAACGGCACGGAGAGCCCGCCGCAAGGGCCGTTCGGCGGAATTCCCGGCACAGGCGCCGTGCTTGGCGTTCAGAAGCAGGGGCTTGACGCCCATCCGCCGCAACGCGGACAGACCCACGTCGATTACGTCGTGAAGCTCCCGGCTTCCGGAACGGCGGCGCTTAGCGGATTCGCGGGCATCAAGGACGGCGCGGACGACTCGCAGGGCGTCGGCTTCGGCATCGCGGTGAACGGAGCCGAGCTATGGGCGGAGGATGTGATGCCGGGAACCGCTTGGACGCCCTTTGACGTCTCTCTTGCCGATTACGCTGGGGAAACTGTCGTGCTTACTCTGATCACGGATTCCTTAGGGGACTACGGCTACGACTGGGCTTTCTGGGGCGAGCCCGAGATTAAAAACGTTCAACCCTAGGCTATAGGGGCTGTCTCATAGGCACATAAAGTTGCTCTAAAATCGATGATAGAGGTGCAAGGTGTATATACCTCCCTCTGATGCAAGTGTTCGCTCCTGAAATCTGAATGGATAAACCCGTTGCAAGGTTTCAGGAGCGTCTGAGGCAGTCTCCGGGCTCAACATGACCGACAACCGTAATACTTCCAGATAATCATCGGAAGTTATCCATATTAATCATCGAAGACGCTTTAAAGGCATACAATCCCTGATCTTGGTTGATTTATACGATTTTCCCTACAAACGTTCGTCGTTTGAGCCTCAGCAGACCAGCTTTGTACGATTTTTCGGACAAATGTCCGTCGTTTGAACCTAATTCGAGCAGCTTTGTACGATTTTTCGGCTAACTTCAAATGGTTCGGGGATCCCGCCGAATTAACTCCCGGCGCGACGTACGATTTATATGCGAACATTAAAATCCAATATGCGACCGACGTATACAAGGACGGAAACGGAGTCGACCTCATCTTCCAGCCGACGGGGGACGCCTTCTCTTAAGGCGTCTACGATGTAACCGCAAATGCCTATCCGGTCCCGGAAAAACGAATGTCCGCCTAGATGGTTTAGGTTTATCAAAAAAACTCCCGATAGAAACGTTCCTGAACTAGGTCGTTCTATCAGGAGCTTTTCTTTGAGTGTCTGCTATGACGTAAGCGGAAAATGCGGGGATATCAACCCGTCGGCTCGCGCAGCCGATCCCGGAACTGCTTGGGGGAACAGTCGTTCATGCGCCGGAACATCTCGTAGAAGTGGCCGAGGTTGGAGATGCCGACCGATTCGGCCACTTCCGCGATGCTGACGTCGCTGGTCAGCAGCAGCTGCTCGGCTTTCTTGATCCGCTTCAGCACGACGAAGTCGGTGAAGGACATGCCGACGGCTTTTTTGAACGTCTTGATGAAATGAGTGTAGCTCATGTTGAGACGTCCGCTGATTTCCGCGACGGACAGCTTGCCGTCCAGATGGCTTTCCACGTAGTCGACCGCAGGCTGCAAGCGGCCGATGAGGCGGTTATCGTTATAATTGAGCTGCTGCCGCGTATCGTTGCGGAGCAGAAGCAGCAGAATATGTTTGATCCTTGAAGAAACGGCGAGCTCGTAGCCGAGGCTGCCGTCGTTCATTTCCTGATATATTTCTCCGATCAGCTCGGCGGTCCGCTCGCGAACTTCTTTATTTTCCTTATAAATATAATTAAGTGAGCTAAGGGGACGAATCACTTCCGAAAAATGCTGCATGCTGTTTAACGTACTCACATCCCAGTATTTGCGTAAATCGATCTGGAAGACGATCTGCCGCGTGCTTCCGGGCTTCGTCTGCATCGTCGTATGGGGCTCCGAGGAGCCGAACAAGGCGATATCTCCCTCACCGAGCACGATTTGCTCCTCCCGGCAATAGGCGGTAATCTCCCCCTCAAGAACCAGTAGAAACTCGACTTCCTCGTGATAATGCCAGCCATAGTAGTTTTTTTGTCTCCAATTCTGTTCTGCTTTTAGCAGCAAATCCTCAGTTGTCGTCGTTTCCGTGTCGATCTGCCAGATTCGCATGGCGAGAAAAGGATTTTGGTAAACGACCTGCTCGTGGCGCATTTCCGGATACATGCTCATGCTCCTTGGAAGTAGGATTGCGACAGGATCGCGTAATTATATTTTAACATATCCGTATGAATCCATGCAGATCATGACAGAATACCGTAATAATTCGCCCGAATAGGCAATCGATTGGCAGTTGAGCTTCGCATACAATGAAGAAGGAAAACCACGTTAAAGGAGAGTCCGGATTATGAGCCAAACAATTAACGTTACCGTCTGGAACGAGCACCGCCATGAGAAAACAAACGAGAAGGTTGCATCCGTCTATCCGCAAGGCATGCATACGGCGATTGCCGAAGGCTTGGACATTTCGGGGAAAGTAACGATGGCCACGCTGGACGATCCGGAGCATGGCTTAACGGAGGAAGTGCTGAACAACACCGACGTCCTGATCTGGTGGGGCCATATGGCGCACGACGAAGTGTCGGACGAGATCGTAAACCGTGTGCATCAGCGCGTACTTCACGGCATGGGGCTGATCGTGCTTCATTCCGGCCATTTTTCGAAAATTTTCAAAAAATTGATGGGTACGTCCTGCGATCTGAAATGGCGCGAAGCGGACGAGAAGGAACGCATCTGGGTCGTGAATCCGGGGCATCCGATCGTCGACGGCATCGGCGAGTACATTGAGCTTCCGGCGGAAGAAATGTACGGCGAGCACTTCGACATTCCGCAGCCGGACGAGTTGGTTATGGTCAGCTGGTTCGAAGGCGGAGAAGTATTCCGCAGCGGCTGCTGCTATACGCGCGGCATGGGCAAAATTTTCTATTTCCGCCCGGGCCACGAGACGTATCCGACTTATTATAACCCGCAAGTGCGCAAAGTTATCTCCAACGCGGTGAAGTGGGCTGCGCCGGTAGATCGCGAATATCCGAAGTACGGCAACGCGCAACCATTAGAAACGATCAAGGGGATATAAGAAAATGACGTTGAAAGTAGGAGTCGTCGGCACCGGCGGCATATTCAAGCACGCGCATCTGCCAGGTTGGCTGTCGCACAACGAAGTAGAGATCGTCGCTTTCTGTGACGCGTTTAAGGCGTCTGCCGAAGCAACGGCCAAAGATTTTCCCGGAACTAAAGTGTATGAAGACTACCGCGAGCTGATCGCGGATCCATCGATCGACATTATTGGCATCAGCACGCCGAACCTGTACCACTCGGAGATTGCCATCGCCGCTCTACGCCAGGGCAAACACGTATTTTGCGAGAAGCCGGACGCGATCAACCCCGACGAGGCTCAGAAAATGGCCGATGCGGCACGGGATTCCGGCAAGCTGCTGATGACGATGCGCAACAACCGCTTCAGCGAAGAAGCGAAGTTCGCCAAGCGGATTATTGGTAACGGCGAGATGGGCGAGCTGTACACAGGGCGCTGCGGCTGGATTCGCCGCCGGGGCATTCCGGGACGCGGCGGATGGTTTACGACGAAGGAGCTGTCCGGCGGCGGTCCTCTGATCGACCTCGGCGTACACATGATCGATATGGCGATGTGGCTGGCGGGCAACCCGAAGCCGGTTACCGTATCCGGCTCGACGTACCGCAAGTTCGCGGATCGTCCCGACGCTTCGGGCAACATTCCGGCGGGCACGTTCGATGTCGAGGACTTGGCCGCTGGCTTTATCCGCTTCGATAACGGCGCCTCCCTGCAGATCGAGTTCAGCTGGGCGTCCAACATCGAGGAGGAGAAGAAGTTCCTCGAATGGAGAGGCACAGAAGGCGGCTTCAGCCTCGTTAACGACAAGCTGAACCTGTTCACGGAGCGCGAAGGCGCGCTGATCAACCAGCAGCCGCAGTTTGAGGCGGCGCAGATTCCTCAGCATACGGCCAATATCCGCCACTTCGTCGAATGCGTGCTCGGCCGCGAGCAGCCGATCATTACGCCGGAGCACGGCGTCGATATGATCAAAATTTTGTCCGCGATTTACGAGTCCGCCGAGCGCGGCCGCGAGATCGTGCTGTAAGCAACAAGGGATGTCCCACAAGTCATTAATATGACTGAGGGCATCTCTTTTTTTATGAATGATTTGACTAACGGGTATGTAAAAATGTTACTTTTGAAATGCACTTGGGCGGGGGGCGCGGCGACGCAGAACTCGTCTTTTCCTGTTTTTGTTTGCGGAGGCTTCAGGAGGTCCTGAATGATATAAGCCTTGCAACAGCGGCAGGAGTACAGTATTATGTTCCCAATTGTTTTCGTCAACTGGACGGAGATTTTTACTATTCGGGCACATGTTGGCGAAGTGAACGTGATGACAGCGAGATGACTGGAAAGGGCGGGCAGACATACGATGATGAGAGTGATGATTGTTGACGATGAATGGGCTTCAGTGGATGTGCTCAAAACCGAGATTGATTGGGCCAGTTACGGATTTCATGAGGTCTTGCACGCATACAATTTTAAGCAATCCGTGGAACAATTTCAGTACACGGAGATCGACTTGCTCGTGTGCGATATTGAGATGCCGCAGGGCAGCGGACTGGAGCTGGCGGAATACGTAAGAAGTCATTCCTCATCTACGTTGATCATCTTCCTGACCTGTCATGATAAATTCAGTTTCGCCCAGAAGGCTTTGCAATTGGGCTGTTATGATTACATTTTGAAACCGATTGAATTTGAGGAGTTTAACTCGATTTTAAGCAGAGCTGTGGATGAAATTCGACAGAATCAGATACAATCGGGCGAATTGCAAGAACTGGAGAAGTATTATCATTTGTGGCAGAACAAAAAGGCCGATTTAATTGAGAAGTTCTGGCAGGACTTGCTGGATGATCGAATTGTACGCAAGCGGAGGGGGATTGAGCACGAACTGCTGGCCTATGCCCCAGCCGCGTATTGGGCATTCGAAGTGCTGCCCGTCCTTGTAAGTATCGAGAGATGGCATCAGGCGTTCGAGCAAGCGGATGAAGAGATATTGGAGTACGCGCTGCGCAATGCGGCTATCGACTTCGTACTGGACAACCGAAGAGGAATTGTATTCCAGGACCATTCCGGAATCAACATGATTCTGATTTATATCTATACAGGGGACGACGATCAATGGCAAGAGCGCGTCCTTCCTCGAGCATGCGAGACCTATATTCGGGAGTGTGCGAAGTTATTTTATTGCGACGTGTCATGCTACATTGGCTGGCAGGTTCCGATTGTGGACATTATGACTCCTTATAATGCGCTGCGATTCGAGGAGCAGAATCAAATTACAGCTTCGCGGCAAGTAATCCGGCTGCAGGGCAATCAGAATATGGCAAGCTCAAGAAACGTTACGCTGCCGAATTTCTTTGAATGGGCAGATTGGATTGTCGACGGGAATGAAAGAAAGCTGAACGCGGCCATTCAAGAGTCGGCGGATCAGCTCAAACATGCGGAAATTACGGCTGCGGATGTACAGCGTGTAAAGCAAGAGCTGGCAAAAGGGCTGCTGTACTCGTTGAAGAAAAAGGGTTATTCCGAAGCGTCGGAAGCGTCGTTCTTCGAACAAGAGCTTACGGGCTTCGTTAAGCAATCGATTGTCGCATCGGAGCTCAAGATCTGGATCGAGACCGTGGCGCAGCGTGCAATGGAATTTGTACAGCGGATGGAATGGGGGGACACGGTTGTACACACAGTAAAGAAACTGATTAAGAACGCATTGAGCGAGGATTTGAATCGAGAGAGCCTGGCTGCAGCGGTTCACTTGAACCCTGGCTATCTGTCCCGCTTGTTCAAGAAGGAGACAGGCTATTCGTTGACGGACTATATCACGCATGAGCGCATGAAGCAAGCAACCGAGCTGTTAAAGACAAGAGCAACGGTGACAGAGATCGCATTGGCGGTCGGGTACAGCTACCAGTCTCATTTTTCCAAAATGTTCAAAAAGACTTTCAAGATGAGCCCCCAGGAATATCGTAAAGCGCTGCAGTCACCCGGTACGACGAATGGAGCGTGACTTCGTGAGCACAAGAGGGTATATGAGCTTGAAAGCGAAGTTGATCCTGTTATTTTCATTAGTTGTGATACCGCTTTCGCTTATTTTGTTTTTTGCAAACGATTACGCCGTTCGACTGCTCAAGACACAGGCAACAGAGGCGAACCAGAGCATGCTCCAGATCAGCCTCAGTCAAATTGAGGATGCGCTAAATGAGAAAAGTAAATTTCTAATCAATCTGGCTTTTGTGAATAGCAGTGTAAGAACGTTGGGTATCAAAGGAGAGGATAGCAGCTTATACCATTATGCTAAATCCAGTTTGAAATATATGCTGATGGAAGGATTAGCATCTGATTCGTGGGTGGATGGTTATTTTGTATATCTTGCAGATTCCAGGGAATTTGTTACAAGTTCTTTGAGGATTGGCAATTACGAAGAACGGGTGCCGGTATTTAATGATTTGGAGCATTCGATTAAACAACTGGCCGCCGATACATCCGATTCGGGATGGTATTCTGAAAGGATTGCAGGCAGGCAACGTTTAATACGCGTTATTCGAAGTCTGGACAATGTGTACGTCTCGGTCGTAATCAATGTGGATGCGATGAAGGAGACAGACAGGCTTCGCCAGTTGGTGACATCCGGCGAGATTTTGGCGCTTTCCAATACAGGCGATATTCTGACCGGTAACGAGCTGTCGCCGGAATGGACACAGAAGCTGAAAGAAACCGTTGAGAACCGAATAAATTATACAGAGACGGAAATGCAATCCGAAAAGTATCTGCTATTCACTGAACGTTCGGAGCCTGCAGGGATCAGCATTGTGAAGAAGCTGCCAGAGCGGCAATTGCTCCTTCAGATGTCACACATCCAACGAATGATTCAGGCGATCCCGGTAGGGATCATAGCAGCATTGATTATCCTGCTGGTCATGATTCGTCAAGTTGTATTGAAGCCGATTCATACCCTGCTGCAAGGGATGCGGAAAATCAGGGAGGGGAGATGGGATTATCGTCTGAGAGCAGGCACGAATCGGGAATTCATTCTGATTAACGCGACGTTCAATGAAATGGTTAAACAAGTCAATGCCCTGAAAATCGATGTATACGAAGAGAAGCTAAGAGGCCAATTCACTGAAATACAGCGTTTGCAGCTGCAGATTCATCCCCATTTTTTGCTCAATTCATTGAATATGGTGTATAACCTGGCACAGAAGCGGGAGTATATGCTGATTCAGAAAATGACAAGACATCTCATGGATTATTTTCGACGGCTACTGTACAGTCATGCGGAGAAAATTAAAATCAGCGATGAAGCGGCACACATAGGGTATTATCTGGAAATCCAATCGATGCGATTTGCGGGGCATCTTGAGTATCGAATAGAGATGGGGCCGGGAACTTCCGAGATTGAGATTTTGCCGATGATCTTTCAGCCATTTGTGGAAAATACAATTATTCACGGATTAACGATGGAACAGGATTGTTTTCGAATAATCCTTTCCATTCATCGTGTCACACTTGGCGGGAAGGAAGGGCTGCAGATTGTCATCGAAGATAATGGACTTGGATTCTCGCCGCAAGTTCTGGCGCAATTGCAGTCGCAAGATGCGGTCATATCCAAGTCCAACAGCATTGGCATTCGGAATGTCAGGGAACGGCTGCGACTGAATTATGGATCTGATGCGACGCTCGCATTTGCGAATGTCGAGCCTAACGGGGCGCGTGTAACCTTGACCTACCCCTTGGGCAAATAGGATATAGATGAAGCGTTGGAGAGCCTGTCGAGTTAAGGGGCGACAGGCTCTTTGGTGTGTTCGGATTCAGTGACGGGAACGCTTCTGCGGAGAAGACTCAGAGTAACGGTTAAGGCAAACAAGTGCTTAAAGCATACAAAAAGGTTCTCGAAGTGATAGGATTCTCAGAGCCTGGAGACTACAATGAACCACAGATAAAAGCTAGAGGTTGTGAGAGAGGAAGTGGAAAGGCAAGATGCAGATCAAAAGTCCGACTAAACGGATGCTGCCTCTTTGGTTAATGGTATTGCCAGGTATTCTCTATCTGTTGGTCAATAATTACATCCCCATGATCGGTGTATTTATTGCATTTAAGAAAGTTCATTACTCCAAGCCGTTATGGTTGAATGAATGGGCGGGTTGGGATAACTTCCAATTTTTATTTGCAAGTCCCGATGCCTACATTATTGTAAGGAACACGTTGCTGTATAACGCGGCATTCATCATCCTGAATCTGATCTTCGCGTTGTTTATCGCTGTGATGCTGAATGAATTGAAGAACAAGCTGATGAAGAAAGCGTATCAGAGCATCTTGCTGCTCCCGTTTTTGCTTTCATTCGGCGTTGTAGGTTATCTGGTCTTTGCCTTTTTAAGCGCAGAGCATGGATTCATCAATACGAATATTTTGCAGCCTCTGGGTATGGAGCCGATTGAGTGGTATATGAACCCCGATTATTGGCCTTACATTCTCGTTGTTGTGCAGAGTTGGAAGACGGCAGGATACTTGAGCGTGATTTATCTGGCCGCAATCGTAGGAATTAACAGCGAATACTATGAAGCGGCTCGCATGGACGGCGCTAATAAATGGACGCAAATTATGAAGATTACAATTCCGCTGATTAAGCCCGTCATCATCATCATGACACTGCTGGCAATCGGAAGGATTTTCTACGCCGATTTCGGATTGTTCTATCAAGTGCCAATGAATACAGGCAGACTCCTGCCGACAACGAATGTCATCGACACTTACGTATACCGCGCGCTCATTCAAACGGGAGATGTCGGGATGTCGGCTGCGGCGGGATTGTTCCAATCGGTATTAGGATTCACGCTTGTGCTTTTGGCTAATTACACGGTACGCAAAATCGATAAAGAGAATGCGTTGTTCTAGGAGGTAACCCTTGGATAAATCTCAGGCAATTTCACAACCTCATCGAGGATCCGCAAGGGCTAAAGAGAGACTGTATGAACTCGCCGTTAACTTGGCATTTATCCTGCTATGTCTTGTGTTTCTGGCGCCAATCATTCTGATTGTGATCGTCTCCTTCTCAGATGAACGGTCGGTCGTGCTGAATGGATACTCCTACTTTCCGGATAAGTTCAGCCTGGAAGCGTACAAATTTATATTGCGTGAGCCGGACAGTATGTTGAAATCTTACGGCGTCACCATCACGACAACGATCATCGGCGCGCTGACGGGGCTGCTGTTAACCGCGCTGCTTGCTTACCCGCTTTCCCGGCGTGATTTCAAAGCGAGAAACGTTGTAGCGTTCTACGTGTTTTTTACAATGCTGTTCAATGGCGGATTGGTGCCTTGGTATATTTTCT
>Ga0256901_1001000_pt1 | contig 14787 bp, 9 predicted proteins | sample MC6MC0689MT_FD_190200 | JGI IMG/M metagenome (GOLD analysis project Ga0256901, IMG submission 190200) | Metatranscriptome of enriched soil aggregate microbial communities from Iowa State University, Ames, United States - MC6-MC0689-MT... | ecosystem: Environmental > Terrestrial > Soil >... | reverse complement strand
TTCGCCGACACGCTCGACTTCACGCCATTGCCCCAGCTGCCACGGATAAAGTTCACCACATCCGCCACCTGCTGATCGTTCAGACGCCAGCCGAACGCTGGCATGGTGATCGCCGTAGGTGCGCCTTTCACGCCCGGCAAAGTGCCGCCGACCAATACGATGTGAATCAGCGAGGTCGGATCGTCTGCCATCACCACCGGATTGCCGCGCAGCGCCGGATAGAAGCGCTGATAGCCGCTGCCGTCGGTTTTGTGGCACGCCGCACAGCTATCGACATACGTCGATGCGCCCGGCTGGCTGTCGTCACCTTTCCACAACGCCTGAGACACCGCATCATCCTGCTTAAACACCGCCTGATTCGGATCTTTCGCGCCTAGGGATTTCAGATACTTAGCAATCGCGCTGATATCGTCATCGCTCAGATACTGCAGGCTGTGCTGCACCACATCGGTCATGCCACCGAATACGGCGGTGTGATCGTTGCGGCCAAAGCGCAGGAACTGCCTGAGATCCTCTTCGCTCCAGCGGCCTAAGCCATCGCGGTTATCGCCACGCAGGTTGCTGGCGGTCCAGCCATCAATCGGCGCGCTGCTGCCGGCAAGATAGTTGTTGCCTTCGCCGTTGTTGAGCGCTTTTTCCTGCATGGTGATGCTACGCGGCGTATGGCAAGCGCCACAGTGACCGAGACCTTCCACCAGATAGCGACCACGTGCCAGCTGCGGATCTTCCTGTGCCGCCGGCTGGAACGCTTTCACATCCGGCGCAAAGATGCCGCGCCAGATGGACAACGGCCAGCGCATCGACAGCGGCCACGGAATGTCGCTCTCTTTGTTGGCCTGCGCCACCGGCTGCACGCCGTGCATGAAGTAGGCGTAGAGCGCCTTCATGTCGTCATCGCTGACCACCGCGTAAGACGGATACGGCATCGCCGGATAAAGCGTGTCGCCGTTTTTCGCTACGCCGTGACGCACCGCTTTCTGGAAATCGTCGTAGCTGTAGTCACCAATCCCGGTGGTTTTATCCGGCGTGATGTTGGTGGAGTAAATGGTGCCGATCGGCGTCGCCATCGGCAGTCCACCGGCAAACGGCTGGCCGCCCTGCGCGCTGTGACACGCCACGCAGTCGCCCGCGCGCGCCAGATACTCACCGCGCTTCACCAACGCGTCCGAACCTGCTTCGTCCGCCACTGCGGCGAACGTCATGGTGCCCAGAAACAGGGCTAAAATGCTTTTAATCATCGCCGTGTTCCTTATGCCTGTACCAGCGGGCCGGGGTTCTTCAGATACTGTTCACGAATCGCTTTGGCTGACCAATAGGTCAACGCGGCGACCATGCCCGTTGGGTTGTAGCCGAGTCCCTGCGGGAAAGCCGACGCACCTGGCACAAACACGTTCGGCACATCCCAGCTCTGCAGGTAACGGTTCACCGCGCTGGTGTTCGGATCTTCACCCATGATCGCGCCGCCGCTCATGTGCGTGGTTTGATACACGGTGGTGTCGAAGTGCGAGCCCGGCCCTTTCGCGCCGCCGATGATCATTTTCGGGTTCATCGCTTCGGTGATTTTACGCATCTTACCGATCATGAACTGCGCCATCTTGATGTCGTTATCCTGCCAGTCAAAGGTCATACGCAGCAGCGGCTGGCCGTAGGCATCTTTGTAGTTCGGATCGAGATCGAGATAGTTGGCGCGATACGACTGGTGCGCGCCGTGCGCATCCATCGAGATGTGATGGTTGTAGGTATCCGCGACCGCAGATTTCCACTGGCTGCCCCAGTTTGGCGTGCCTTTCGGCGTCGGCAAACCCGAGATCGGCTTGGTACCGGCCTGGTTCACCCAGAATGGCGAACCGCCCACGAAACCGTGCGGACCGTGATCGAAGTTGTCGGCGTTGAAATCGTCCACCGCCACACCTGCGCCACCGGCACCGATAAACGGGTTGGTGGTGGTGTTTTTGTCGAACAGCGCTTTCAGCGTCGAGATGTTCTGATAGGCGAAGTTACGCCCCACCACACCTTCGTTGGAAATCGGGTTATACGGCTTGCCGATGCCGGAGAGCAGCATCAGATGCACGTTGTGGAACTGGAACGCCGACAGGATCACCAGATCCGCAGGCTGCACCACTTCGCGGCCCTGACCATCGAGATAGGTCACGCCGGTGGCGCGCTTTTTATCGTCGGTCAGATTAACGCGCAGCACGTAGGCGTTGTTGCGCAGCTCGAACTTCGGTTCCTGACGCAACGCGGGCAGGATGTTGACGTTCGGCGAGGCTTTGGAATACATGTAGCAGGCGTAACCGCTGCAGAAACCGCAGAAGTTGCACGGGCCCATCTGTGCGCCGTAGGTGTTGGTGTAGGGGCCTGAGGTGTTGGCCGACGGCATATCATAAGGGTGATAACCCACTGATTCCGCCGCTTGCGCGAACAGCTGTGCCGAGTAGGTGCGCTTCTGCGCCGGCAGCGGGAAGTCGCTGGAACGATCTGGCGCGTACGGGTTGCCGCCCTTCTCTTTGCCCAGCAGTTTGCCTTTGATTGACCAGGCGCTGCCCGAGGTGCCGAACACTTTCTCGGCCTGATCGAAGAAGGGTTCCAGCTCGTCATAGTTGACGCCGAAATCCTGGATCGTCATGCCTTCCGGGATGAAGTTTTTACCGTAACGCTGCTCGTAATGGCTGCGCAGGTTCAGTTCTACCGGGTCAACACGGAAATGCACGCCTGACCAGTGCAGACCCGCGCCGCCGGTGCCAGTGCCGGGCAGAAACGCTGCCAGTTGGCGATAAGGTACGGCGGTTTGCGAGGCATCGTGACGAATCGTTACGGTGCTTTTCGACAAATCCTGGAACAGCTTTTTGCGGATGTTATAGGTCAGTTCGTCAATCGACTGCGGATAGGATCCATCCGGATAGGTATCGCGATGCGGACCGCGCTCCAGCGCCACCACATTCAGGCCCGCTTCGGTCAGCTCTTTCGCCATGATGGCACCCGCCCAGCCGAAACCGACGACGACCGCATCCACTTTTTTCAATTCATTTGCCACGCTTACGTCCTCTCCCCGCGAATATCCACTGACGGGAACGGATAACGTTCGCCGCGTTCCACCCAATCCATAAAGTCAGCGCGCGCGCCTGGGAAGCCAATCAGCTTCCAGCCCACCATGCCTTGATTGCCACCGTGGATCGGATCGCTGAAATAGCCCTCGCGGGTGTTTTGCAGCAGGAAGGAGAAGAAGGTTTTCGCCGGCAGCTGCGGGAACTCGGCCGTGCCGCTTTCAAACGCGGTGAGCAGCGCATCCTGCTGTTCGCCCGTCAGCTCGGCAAACACTTTGCCATGCTGTTTTTTGCTCCAGCCATCGGCATCGGCGAGGCCGAGACGGTAGATCTGCTGCGGCACCAGCGGCAGCTGATAACCTAACTCTTTTGGCAGATCGGGATTGAACGGACCTTGCATGTACCAGTTGTTACCGGTGGCATACGGCGTGTTCATTTGACGATCGATAAATTCCGGCACGCCGGCTTCCAGTGCGCCAGGACCGCGTTCGTCGTTGGGGATCAGGCGCGCCACGGCCGCAGTGATAAAGGCAAACTCTTCGGCGGTGAACCAGGTGGGCTGGTAGCTACGCGCCTGTTGTGGTGATGCGTTTTGTTCTGCTGCCCCAGCGGCCATTGGTGCCACCAGTGCGCCCATCGCCGTACTGCCCACCGCCATTGCCGGCGCCAGGGTGATGGTTCTCAGCAGAAAATCCCTGCGAGTGTGACCATTTTTTTGTTCTGACATGACATTGCCTCAGTACCACATATAATGCGGCATGAAAGTTAAGTAGTTGCGTTGTATTGTTTTTTTATTGATAGCTTAAGGGATACAGCAGCACTGTTACCGGTAACAGTACAAATATTGTAACACCATTGCTGTGGATAATTTAGTTGCTAGAAACAAATTCGCACTAATTACTTAACAATTGCCGCTGTCGTTTTACATCGCAGCGGCGAAACTGACATCGTCTGATACAACCCACAACAGACAGATAGAGGTCTGAAGCGGTATAAAAGCGTACACACAACAGCGGAGTGCCTATGTTTAAGTCCTTTTTTCCGCGGCCAACGCTGTTTTTCAGCTCAGCTGCGATTTGGAGTTTAGTCGCGATTTTTGCCTGGTTTGGCTTTTTCAGTGATTTCCCCGCGCGCTGGCCTGCACTCCAGGCGGCGATGCACGAACCTTTGCCAACCAATGCCAGCCGTTTTATTCACATCAGCCAACTGTGGTTTTATGCCTATTACTGGATCGTTGCCGGCCTCTTTGCGCTGGCGTGGCGCGTGATTGATAACCATCCGTGGCAGCGCTGGTCGGTTTGGGGGGCTGCGTTAATCATCTTCATTACCTGGTTTAGCGTGCAGGTGAGCGTGGCGATCAATGCCTGGTACAATCCGTTTGGCAATATGATCCAAAAAGCGCTGAGCAAGGCGAATGCCGTCACTATTGAGGAATTTTACCATCAGCTCACCGCTTTCCTCGGTATCGCGCTGATCGCGGTAGTGATTGGTGTAATAAGCTCCTTCTTTATCAGCCACTGGATATTCCGCTGGCGTACTGCGATGAACAACTACTACATGCATAACTGGCAACGCTTACGCCACGTGGAAGGTGCTGCGCAGCGTGTCCAGGAAGATACCATGCGCTTCGCCGGCACACTGGAAGATTGGGGAGTGAATTTTATTCAGGCGATCATGACGCTGGTGGCATTTCTGCCGGTGTTGGTCGCACTGTCACCCAACGTTAAAGAGGTGCCAATTCTTGGCAATCTTCCTTACGCGCTGGTCATCGCCGCCCTGCTGTGGTCAATTTTTGGTACGGGTTTACTGGCGCTGGTAGGTATCAAGCTACCCGGACTGGAATTCCGCAATCAACGGGTTGAAGCGGCCTATCGTAAAGAGCTGGTGTACGGGGAGGATCATGCCGATCGGGCGGCTCCGCCAACGGTGGCAGAGTTATTTAGCCGCGTACGCCATAACTATTTCCGCCTCTATTTCCACTATCTGTACTTTAATATCACCCGCATTCTTTATCTGCAGGTCGATAATCTGTTCGGACTGTTTTTACTGTTACCGTCGATTGTGACCGCATCCATTACGTTGGGCATGATGAACCAAATTACTAACGTGTTTGATCAGGTGCGTTCGTCATTCCAGTATCTCATTACCTCTTGGTCGACGCTGGTTGAGCTGATGTCGATCTATAAACGTCTGCGCAGTTTCGAGCAGATTTTGCAGGATATTCCACACGAAGAGATGATGCGCGAAGCCGCGGAGTAAGGTGGTAGTGCGGTGCGGTCTGGTGCCCTCACCCCGGCCCTCTCCCACGGAGAGGGAGACGCTGCCAAATGTCAAATATGTGCTCGGTCAGTCCCCTCTCCCGCTTGCGGGAGAGGGTTAGGGTGAGGGGCCAGGCGCACTCTGTTTAACCCGCCAACACCGTAAACACCTTCTCAATCGCATACGCGCCCGGATCTTTCACGCCATCCAGACTCTGCTGGTTCAGATACGCGGAACGCCCCGCTTTGGCGCTCTGCATCTGCGCAGTGGCGTCGGCGCCTTTCTGCGCCGCTTCTGCCGCCGCAGCCAGCGACTCGCCCGCCACTAACGCTTCCAGCGCCGGTTGCAGCGCATCCACCAACGTACGATGACCCGGCTGCGCGCCGCCGTAATGTTTCATGCGCTCCAGACCGTGCATCAATGCCTGCGGCAGCGCGCTGCCCTCTTCCAGCTGCTGGCCGGCGCTGGTGAACAGAATTGACATCAACACGCCGCTCGATCCCCCCATCACCGTCGCCAGCTGCTCGCCAATCAGCGCCAGCAAGGTTGGCAGCTCATCCAGCGGCAGCTGTTTTTCCTGCAGGCCGCGCTGAATTTTCTTCGCCCCGGCGGCAAAGGTTGAGCCGGTATCGCCATCGCCCACTTTGGCATCCAGCGCGTTCAGCTCGCTTTCCAGATCGATCAGCGTCTGCGTGACGCTGGCGACGATGCGCGCCACCTCCGCATTCTCAGAGGCATCAAAATCCAGCACGCTGCCGATTTTCTCTGCACGTTGCAGGCTGATCGGCGCAAAGTCATACACCGGCACCCAACCCAGTACCTGAACCGGCGCGTTTAACGCTTCGAGGAACGGCTCCTCCAACGCCAGCAGCGTCAGCGAAAAACCTTTCATATCCAGCGCGCTGACCAGCGTTGCCGGCCCCAGCAGATGCGTGATGCGTGCCGCCAGCGGCGACTGCAACACTTCACGCGTTAACAGCGCCAGCTCCAGCTGCGAGAAGCCACCGAGATTGTTGATCAGCAACAGCGCTTGCTTGCCGTCCGGCAGCGCCTGCGCCAGTTTATCGGTCATGATGCTGGTGATTTGGCGGCTGTCTTGCGTATCCAGCGTGATTACACCCGGCTCGCCATGAATGCCCATGCCGAGCTCGCTGTGCCCGGGCGCGACGCGCTCATCGCGTTTTTCGCCCGGCACATGACAAGTGGCAAAAGCCAAACCGATGGACGATGTGGCATCAATCGCGCGCTGCGCCAGCGCTTTGACCTCATCCAGCGATTGTCCCTGCTCCGCCGCAAAGCCAGCAATTTTGTGCACCAGCACAGTACCGGCGATGCCGCGCGGCTGCGGGTTTTCCGGCAGCGCGATATCATCCTGCACCATCACCAGCTCAACTTTGTAGCCGAGGTTTTTGGCTTTCTCTGCCGCCAGTCCGAAGTTAAGACGGTCGCCGGTATAGTTCTTCACAATCAGCAGGCAACCGGCATCGCCGGTGACGTTAACAATGGCGTTCAACACCGCGTCGACGCTCGGCGAGGCGAAGATATCGCCGCACACCGCCGCCGTCAGCATGCCTTTGCCGACAAATCCGGCATGCGCCGGTTCATGGCCAGAACCGCCGCCCGAGATCAGCGCCACTTTGCTTTTATCCCAGTCCGAACGCACCACCACGCGAGTCTCATCACCGAGATCGAGGCGACTGAGGTTGTGCCACGGCGTACTCAGCAAAACCCCTTCGATGGCTTCGTTAACCAGATCGTTTTTCTCATGCATAAAAAACTGGCTCATTGCATCCTCTCCATTGGTGTTGTCGTCCTACAAGGTAGCGTATGTGCGTAAAGAATAGGCGCAGCGAAGTGCGGAAATGCAAAGGGCGGCACAAGCCGCCCTTTAATTCAGACTATTACCGCTTATAAAGCGATGCGCAGCACGCTATCTGGATTTTTTGGTGGTTCTTTGCGTGAACCCGGCTGCTTGATGCTGACAAACAGGGTTTTGCCATCGGCGGAAACCGCCAGGCTGTTTGGCAGGCCCGGCGCTTTCACCGTGCGTTTTACCTGGTAACTGCTGGCGTCGATGATGCTGATTTCGCCCGCTTTACGGTGCGTGACGTACAGCTCATCACGATCGGCATTAAACAATACCGCCAGCGATTCCGGCACATCGATCTTGTGGATCACCTGCTGGGTGCGGGTATCCAGCACCAGCACCTGCGGTTGTTTTGAGTCGCTGAGGAAGGCGCGATGGCCTTTGGTATCCAGCGAGATATTGAGGAAGAAGTGATCTTTGTCGCCATCGATTTTCTGACGCTTTTCAATCGCGTTCAGGCGCGTATTGATGGTCACCAGTTCGCCATCGGAGTTAGTGACGTACAGTTTTTGCGCCGCAGAATCGATCGCTAAACCGGTGCCCATTTTGCCGGTGTTCGGCACGGTGCTGATCAGTTGCAGGGTTTTGCCATCCACCACCCACACCACGCTCTGCTCACCGAGGCCAGTGATGTAAACGCGATCGGTCGCCGGATCAACCGCCAACTGGCGCGGCTGCAGCGGACGCACGGTTTCACTGCGCTGACGACCATCCAGCACCAGCGTGTTGATCACCTTGCCGCTGGTGGCATCCACTGCAGTCAGTGCAGCATCGCGGGTGTTACCCAAATAGAGAATGTTGGTTTTCTGGTTGATCGCCGCGCCAAAGGTCGGCAGATCGGTGTTGATGGTTTGCTTTACCGCCAGATCCTGCGGATCGAGACGATAAACGGTGCCGCCTTTTTTGTCGGTGGTGCTCTGCGCGGTCGCCAGGAACAGCGCATTATCGCTGTTGCTGAACGCCAACTCGTAAGCGCCTTTTGAGATCGCCTGGTTCAACGGCTGAGACTCCGCCGCCATCACCGCAGAGGTTGAGAACAGCGCTGTTGCCAGCAGCAGTGGACGCAGCGCCCACGATTTTTTATTCGCCTTCATAACTTCTCCATAGCAAAAACACCGCCTGATGGCAGTGAAGTGAAAGCCCGACATTACAACCAATGTTAAAAAGACAGCCCGAGGCGAGCCGACGAAGGATGCTACTTTTTGAGAATAGTAATCATTTCGAAGGGAAAGTGACAGGATTTTATCGGCTTACCAACGCCGCCAGGGCGCCCGAAGGCACCCTGTCAGCACAGAACGTTAATGCAACTTATTTGGTTAGTTCAGCAGTCATGTGCACGCCGTTGTTGAAGTTGGCTTCGGTCACTTTATAGGAAGCACCAGCTTCATGCGCCTGAGCAGCGATTTGCGCTTCTGCTCCATCCAGCGTTGAAGCGGTTGCAGTGATGCTTTGCGCAAAGCTCGCGAATGGCAGAACGGTCAGAGCAACAACAGCAGCAAAATTTTTGATGGTTTTCATGGTCAATTCCTTAATGTACGTTTGATTGAGTAAGGCGTCATCGCCTTGTTGAGAGATATAATAGGCGCAGAATTGATCAGTAAAAAGCGGAGAGATTTGCCGTTGTCATTCGAATATTTTGAACATAAAAAGCACGTTTGGATTAACCTTGTGCAAAGGGTTAAAAATCTGACATTTAATTAAAAGGCAGGATATATGGCTGCGATAGGCACAGCGCACATCTCTGTAGCGGCGCGATTAATCGCGCACCTTTCTGCCTTATATAAGGTCAAAGACGCGCAATAAATTGCGCCGCTACGGATTGCAGACGCATCAGCCGTGATAACGAACGCGGGTGAAGATGGTGATGGCCGCCAGCAGCATCAGCACGCCGCTGGCGAGGAACACGCCGCCAGCGCCTTGCAGATCAAACATCCAGCCGCCAGCTGCGGCACCAGCGGTGATCGCCAGCTGAATGGTGGCGACCAGCAAACCGCCGCCTGATTCCGCATCGTCCGGCACCGCGCGGGAGATCCACGTTGACCACCCGGTTGGCATCGAACCAAACGCCAGGCCCCACAGCGCCACGCCCGCCGCGACCAGCCACGACACCTCGCCGAAGCTCACCAGCAGCAGCGCGGTCACGCTCATCACCAGCGCCATCGCGGTTAACGTCAGCGATACGCTGCGCGTCACCAGATATCCTGCCAGCGAAGTACCGAAGAAGTTCGCCACGCCAAACGCCAGCAGCACCAGCGACAGCTGATTGACGTTCAGCTGCGCGCTGCCTTCGAGGAACGGACGCAGATAAGTAAAGAAGGCGAAGTGGCCAGTAAACATCATGATCACCGCCAGCATGCCCCAGCGCATCACGCTTTTACGCAGCAGATCCAGCACGCCACCGCTGCGCGCTTTATTAATCGGCGGCATCGCGGGCAAGGTGAAGAACTGCCACAGCAGCGCCAGCACGCCCAATGCGGCGGTCAGAATGAAAATGTTACGCCAGCCAATAATGCCGCCCAGATAGCTGCCGAGCGGCGCAGCAATAATGGTCGCCAGCGAAATACCGCTGAACACGATGGACAGCGCGCGCGGCACCTGATCGCTCGGCACCAGACGCATGGTAATCGCGGTCGAGAGCGTCCAGAAGCCGCCAATCGCCACGCCCAGCAGCACGCGGGCCAGCAGAATCATCGGCAGATTCTCGGCAAAAGCCACCAATAGCGCGGAGGCAATCAGCAGCAGCGTAAAGGCCAGCATCACCACGCGACGATCGAGTTGGCGCGTCACGTTGCCAATCACCAGGCTGGTGAGCAGCGCCACCAGCGCAGTCACGGTCACGGTTTGTCCCGCCTGCCCTTCGCTGATGCGTAGCGTGTCGGCAATCGGCGTCAGCAAGCTTACCGGCAGAAATTCTGCGGTAATCAGGCCGAACACGCCAAAGGCCATGGCAAACACCGCGCCCCACGCCGGTTTATCCACGTCTAACGGTGTTTCGACTATTTCGGTATCCAGGCTCATCTGTGATCCCCATCACAAAATATTTAGCGTTAAGCATAGTGACTGTTCACCAGACGATCTATGATGCAGAAACTTTGTTTTTTGATTATTCGTCTGGGATTGGTATGAGCCGCTATAAAGATCTGACCAGTGAATTGCTGATGGGCATGCGCCTGTACGGCGTCAAATACCAGCGTATCGCGCTGCACGCGCCTTTTGGCCTGCAATATGACGATGCGCCTGGTCGCGCGCAGCTGCATTTTGTTGGGCGCGGATCGTTACTGATTCGCTCGGCGTCAGGCGTGATCTATCCGCTGCAGGCGGGCGATGCGCTGCTGATCCCGCACGGCAAACCGCACGCGCTGATCTCCAGCGAAGAGGCCGTTTGCGAACCCATTTCGACGTTTAATAGCCGCCCGATTTGCGCCAGCGTCTGTGCCATCAACGACAGCACCGAACTCTGCCCGGATAACAGCGATGTAATTCTGTTCAGCGCCTGCATGGCGTTTGAACTGGGCGGCATGCAGCCGCTGGTGCACACCATGCCAGATGTGATGCTGGTGAGTACGCTGCTGGCGCAGTACCCGGAAATTCAGCCGATTCTCGATGCGATGGAGCGCGAAACGCGGCAGCGCAAAGCCGGTTTCGCCGGGATTTTGTCGCGGCTGGCGGATGTGGTGGCGGCGCAAATTGTGCGGGGCTGGGTGGAGAACGGCTGCGGCAAAGGCAGCGGGCTGGTGCAGGCGCTGCGCGATCCGCGTCTCAGCCTGGCGATGGCGGCGATGCATCGCGCACCCGGCGAAAACTGGACGGTGGAACGGCTGGCGCGCGAATCCGGCAGTTCACGCTCGGTGTTTGCCGCGCGCTTCCAGACGGCAACCGGCATGACGCCGCTGCGCTATCTTACCGAGCTGCGCATGCGGTTGGCGGTGGAACGTATCGTGAACGAGGGTGAAGCGGTGGAAAGCGTCGCCTTCCACCTCGGTTACGGTTCGCTGGCGGCGTTTAGCCGCGCCTTCAAACGCATTGTTGGCACGCCACCCGGCGCACTGCGCGCCGAACGCGACATGCGTTAACGGAACACGCTGATCGCTTCCACCAGACGATTGGCCTGATGCTTCATGCGACCGGACGCTTCGGCGCTTTCCGCCACGCGCGCGGCGTTTCGATGGGTGATATCGTCGAGATCTTCCACCGCTGTGCTGACCTGCGTTAGGGCGATGGCCTGCTCGGCGGTCGCGCCGCTGATTTGCGCGATCAGCGCAGTGACATTCTGCACCTGATCGACAATCTCCTGCATGGTGTGCCCAGCGGCATCGGCGTGGTCGCTGCCCGATTGCACGCGGCTGGCGCTGGTTTCCACCAGATGTTTGATTTCACTGGCGGCTTTGGCGCTGCGTTGCGCGAGATTGCGCACTTCACCGGCCACCACCGCAAAGCCTTTGCCCTGCTCACCGGCGCGCGCGGCTTCCACTGCGGCGTTGAGCGCCAGAATATTGGTCTGAAAAGCGATACCGTCAATCACGCTGGTGATGTTGGCGATGCGCTTCGAGCTGTCGGCGATCTCCGCCATCATGCCCACCATCTCCTGCATCACTTCGCCGCCTTTGATCGCCGCATGACTGGTGTTTTCCGACAGCCCATTGACCTCTTTGGCGGTATCGGTGTTGCTCTTCACCGTGGCGGTCATTTCGTTCATGGTGGCGGCGGTTTGCTGCACGTTAGCCGCTGCTTGTTCGGTGCGACGGCTCAATTCGTCGTTGCTGCGCGCAATGGCATCGCTGGCGCTCAGCACGTTGATCGCCTGGCCGCTGACATCATCCACCAGCCAGCGGAACATCAGACCAAGCTGGCCGATCGCCCGCAGCGTCACGCCAATCTCATCGACGCGATCAATCTGTTCCACTTTATGGCTGGCGCCGGTCGCCACGCTCAATGCCTGACGGCACATGCGCTCCATCGGACGTGAAATTTGCTGCTCCAGCCACAGACTCGCCAGCAGTAAAAGGCCCGCCATGCCGCCGGCAAAGCAGCCAACGGCAAGAGGTGCAAGGCCCAGCAGCCAGACGCCAATCACCGAGAGCGGCAGCAGCGTTAATAAGGTTGAGCGGATGCGCCAACGCAGCGGCAGAGTTTTCAGGATCGATCCCAGGCGACGCCAGCCGGTGCCGACCATCAAGCCTTTATGGAAGCGGCGTCCTTTGACGCGCCCTTCGCGGAAGTCGCGGTACAGCGCTTCGGTCTGGCGAACCTCCTCCACCGACGGCTTGGTGCGCACCGACATAAAACCCTGCACTTTGCCTTCACGCACCACCGGAATGGCGTTGGCGCGCACCCAATAGTGATCGCCATTTTTACGCCGGTTTTTCACCAGCGCCGTCCACGGCTCGCCCTGTTTGAGGGTCGCCCACATATCGGCAAAGGCTTCCGGCGGCATATCCGGGTGGCGCACCATGTTGTGTGGCTGGCCATTCACCTCTTCCGGACTGAAGCCACTGACTTCAATAAAGGCATCGTTGGCATAGGTGATGTAGCTGTTGAGATCGGTAGTCGACATCAATGTGGCGTCATCGTCAAAAGCGAATTCACGCTGAGTGACGGGCTGGTTGTTACGCATGTGTGTGTCCTTGCAATACGCAGGTGAAAAGAAGCAATCGATAATACTTTTTTATCTTTTCGGCATCGTACGGCTTGAGCTTTAGCACCAGTTTCAAATTCAGGCCAATAAAAAAGCCGCTTTGCAGCGGCTTTCACACTTTTTCACTTAGCTCATCGATTAACCGGGTTTTACAGTAAACCAAATCAATCTTTAATTAAAAACCCAGTCAGCAGACCTGCATGCAGCGCAAAGGGCGCAGGTAGATGGGATTTCCCAAAGCCATTTGTGTCGCAGGAAGGCGGCAAGCTCGTTCAACCCCGGGAGCAGAGTGAACTCTGTGACCGGGGTGAGCAAGCGCAGCCAACGCACCTGCGGCGCAAAGGGCGCAGGGAAATCAGAATTGCCAGCGGACCCCCACGTTATACCGCCACCCTTTAGCACCATTGCCAGCGATCTCTTTGCGATAATCCGCTTCCGCATACAACGAAACATCCTTCTGCAGGGTTGCGGTGCCGCCTGCGCCCAGTTCCCACATTTGACCAAATTTTCCGCTGCTGAAGGTGGCGCCAAACGCCGGATTATCCACCGATGACACCGAGGTATCTGCGCTGCCGCGCCAACCTTTGTAGTAGTTTGCGCGCAGATAAGGGGTGTATTGACGATTGCTGTCGTCGGTCCAGGTACGATCGAGGCGCGCGCCGAGACGACCAATCGTTTGGTTATAGTCGCCATAACGCACGTTGTTGCCGTCTTTATCGGTGAAATCATTCATATTCAGCTTCATGTACATTAGCTGCGCCTGCGGCTCAAGCTTGTAGCCATCGCCCAACGCAAACGGATAGCCGCTCTCCAGCGATGCCGTCCAGCCGTGGCCTTTCAGCTTCGCTACTTCTTGCGTGCGGGCGATATCGGTTTCGCCGCGATGCCAGTCAAATGACAACACACCGTCCAGATAGAAGCCGCTCTGACGCTGCCAGGTGCCGTAAAACGCCAGGCTGTCGCTGTCGAAAGTGGTGCTGCTGTAACCGTCAGCCGCATGCGGACGAATGCGCGTATTACCGCGCGTATAGGCTAAACCGCCGCGCAGGCTATCCTGCTCGCCATCGAGTCGCAGCAGATTGCCGCCCACCTGCACTGCACTGTAATCGAGGTCAAAGTCATAACCGAAGTCGCGGAAACTTTTATCGCTCTTGTACTTCAGGTTTGAGCCGATATAGCGCAGGAACATCTCGCCGCCGTTGCCTTGCGGACGTGTCTGCTCGTGGCGCAGTTCACCAAGACGTTTATGTAGATCGTCGATAATCGCCGAGGTGTAATAGGCCAGGCCAACCGGTGCCGACACATAAGATGGCACCTGCGGCACCACCGCCGGACGCGAATCGTAGCTTTGCGGCGTGCCAAAGGCATCGGTGACGAAGGTCGGCTGACAGTTAGCGCTATCCTCACACACGTAGTAGTTCGCCAGACGGTAATCCCAATAGTTATTGCCGCTGCCGCTGACTAAACGCTGGCTGGGATCGCTGCTGCCCGGTGCAAAGGTGTAGAGCCGATATTGCCACGGCCCGGCACCGAGATAGCCATCCTTCAACGCGAAGCTGTTAGCGCTGGCATTACCGCCGACCTGCGCCAGCGAGATCCCTTCGTTGCCCTCTACGCCTCCATTTTGATTGAGATCGGTGAGTGCGCCGGTGCTGGCATCCGCCAGTTTCACATTCACCAGCGTGGTACCGCTGGCATTGCCGGTGACGTTAATGTGGTCGGTAAACTGATTATTTAGCGCACCACCCTGGTTGAGGTTAGTGACCAGATTGAGCTGGCCGCCGCTCGACGCCAGCGAGCCAGCAATATCCAGCGTGTTGCCCGGTGAACCCGCGCCGTTGGTGAGATCCAGCGTACCGGCGTTGTTCACCAGCAGCGAATCGGCGGTGCCGCCGGATAGCGTCGGATGCACGTTATCGCCGGCATACAGCGTGGAATCCGCATCGACATTGATGGTGCTGTGCGCCAGCTGCAGATTATCG
>Ga0256901_1000998_pt1 | contig 14802 bp, 1 predicted proteins | sample MC6MC0689MT_FD_190200 | JGI IMG/M metagenome (GOLD analysis project Ga0256901, IMG submission 190200) | Metatranscriptome of enriched soil aggregate microbial communities from Iowa State University, Ames, United States - MC6-MC0689-MT... | ecosystem: Environmental > Terrestrial > Soil >... | reverse complement strand
TTACCCCCATACCTCTCATTTATTTCTTTTCTCCGATTTTTTTTTTTTTTTTCTCCTTTCAACCCCCTGCACGAACTTCTCCACTCCTGACATATTCAATGATCCTGCCATTAAGTCTAACAATAGGTTTTGACTCCTTTTCAACCAAATCCCCCTCCCCCCTCGAATTCCCTTGAGAAAACGCCACAACCTGTCGGACCCCAATCGAAATGTCTCTTTCCGCGACATTAACCCCTCAATTCTCTACATATCGTGAATTATTTAACCATTTATACCACAACAAAGGGATCACATCTCATTTAATCGAAACCCTTATTCGAAGAAATGATCATACAATTTTGGTAGAATTGTACGCTTTTCTTTTCGATCGTCCGAACCTCATTGACACTGTCAATCGTTTTGAAGACCTTAATCTAGAAGACTCTAGACATTTATTATCATCGTATGCTTTACTACCCGGGTTTCGTGGCGGTGAAGCCGCAATTAGAATGCCTTTATTACCATACATTGGGACTACCGCTCGTGCTAGCTTATATCGTGGTCTTGGGTCGTTTGAATTAATGGATATTTTTCGAGTTTTGAGGGAATTTGACCACAAGTGGCCTTCTGGTATGGAATTTCGTGAAAGATTGCAAAACTCACCTCTGCAAGCGATGCGGAGGAAACTTGCGAAATACCCATATCATCTCTTAGGGAGGTTTTATTGCAATCATCTTTTAATGTCTACTGTTATCGGCAGTACTTTTGGTAGTAATTCATTAAGACCAGGACAAGGGAGGGATGAAAATCAGGAAAGTATTGAACATTGGTTTGGGACTTCACAAGTTGGAAATATTGGTGGATTTTTCCTCCAAAAAAAACAACAGATTGATAATCTTCACATTACTGATTATAAATCTTGGGTTGCGAAAAATTGTAATCATTTAGCGACAATTTTTACGGCATGTTTATTTGTTGGGGATGTTGTCACTATGGATGCTATTTTTGGTAATGGTGAAAATGGTGAAAAAAAACAAATCAAGATTTTCCCGCAAATGGATAGCAAATTGGTTGAAAATATTTACATAAATGATACGTTTATGTTTACCAAGGCAATACAAAATAGTTTGACGTCAACTGACAAGCCATTTTTTCTTTATACAATTGTGGGCTGTTTTCAATATCGTACAAAAGTTGTTGAATTAAAGACCAAAATTAAACAAATTGAGGAGGAAATCTTGCTTACTCAAGATGAAAATAGTATTATTATTATTATTTCTGAAGCTGAAAGTGCCGCGGGTGCTGAAAATGCCGCAAATGCTGAAAATTTCCCCCAAAAAAATAACAACGTTCAACTCTCTTCTGAAAAAGTTGCCCTTGAAAAGGAAGTCTATGTTTATGAAGATTACATGTCAAGATCCCGTCAGATCGTTTTTTATTTTCTTTTTCGATTTGGTATCCAAATGTTGTCCCCGTTATATGTTTCCGTTGGTTATTACATTGTTTCATTTTTTCAAGATGAGGAATTCATCGCACTTTTTGAACAAAATTTTGGAGTTTCGAAAGACAATATTTTCACGTATTCCATTTCGGATCGTTCATCTCATTTGGAAAATGCATCGGATGAATACACATGGTTTGAACCAGATGATGATGAAGATGAGGAAAAGATTGATGCTGAAATGTATTTAAAACCAACTACAAATCGATTATATTGTTTAAAAGAATTTAATCAGTCTGATTTTTGGACACTTTTATTCAAAGTTGCTCTTTGGGGCCAATCAAATCAAATGTTTGAGCCTCTTTTTGAAAGGTTACTTGAAAATACGAGAAAAATTAATCCAGAATGGTTTATTGATTTAACTCTTGATGAGGAAGATGATAATGAGGAACCTCTTGAACAAAGCCCAGAAAAGAAGGATATTGAAAATGGTGATGAACAGAATAAAGAAAAAAGTACTCAAAACGAACCACACGATGAGTTAAAAACAACCGCCGTCCAAACTGACCAACTTCTCAATGCTGTTCCGTCTAACATCATCAACGCAACTCTTCTTTTAGATAAATGTGAACTCTCACTATCAAATCTATCATTAACACATTCTACTGAGGGCATCGGATGGAGTCAATTTGACCGCTTAATCAAAACTGGGATCCCATTTTATTACCAATACATTGGCAAAGGCAAAGATTTTAATACGTTTCTCACCCAAAGAACTCAATACATTTTTGCCCTTCAATTCTCATTTGGTCATGATACTACCGAAAAATTAGAATATATTTATGATTTTATGGCAAAATTGAATGATTATCATTATTTGGTCGGGTTGAAAAATAATATTGATGGTGAATCTGATGAAGATGGGGAAGAGCGATCAAAATTGAACAACAAATCAAACAGATCCGAACTTCGGGCCAATTTCTTGGCGCAAACCAGCCCAGAAAGCCCCTCCAAATTACTCCCATATAAATCCCTCACCCCGCTCCCTACCTTACACACTGCTAAAATAATCTTTTCTATGATACTCTGGATGTCTTTGGATATATCTAATGTATATAATGACTACAAACTCAAAGATAAACAAGCTCCTTCTCAAGTTGGTGAGATCATTGCTTTCCTGTTTAAAAAGGGGTTATTATCACCGATTACGGATCAAGATTCTGCAGGTCAATATATTACCGATTTAGCCCCTCTATTGGCCTGGCTTAGAGACTCGATGAATACCTTGTTTTTGAAAAATGATCTTGTTATTGTGACAAAAAACATCATTTTAAATACTATTAAAGCGATACTGGAGCCTTTATTTGAGTATCTCCGTGATGATCCCCATAAGACCATTATTTCCCAATATATAGCATTGATACATTCCGCACAACTTGTAAGTTTTACCGAAATTCTCCAACTTATGGTCGGTGTTTTGAAGGACATTTTCAAAAAGTATTATCAATTGGTCGAATCAAAAAAAGAACTCGCAAATGGTGTGACTTTAGACTTTTTGGATGAAACTGTTGAATCTTTTATTTGTTTATGCTCCAGTGGTATGCTCTATTCGGAAACTGATTTACATGATTTTATCCATGTCCCTGATGTTGATGCGTTGTTGGGATATCATTGTGATGAGAATGTTGACAATAATGATACAAACAATTATGAAAAACTCTATGCTGCCAAAAAAAAACCCAACCAAAACCAAAACAATGGCCCAGATTCCAATTTTCACCTCACAAATTTCTCCATTTATACCCCCCATCACCTATTACGATTTATTAAACATGAAGATAACAATATATCAGCTGCATTCCCTGGTTTATATAATTACCTCCCAAAACCAGACCATCAAAACACTGAGCATCCCAAACAACATAAGCTCTTCGATATTACCTCCCCATCCGCCCTTTCCATTCTCCCGCCCCCGACATTTTCATTCATCTATCCACTTTTCAATCGCCAATCTTCACTATTTCAAACTGCTGATTTGCAGCGTTTTACATATTCACACATCCCGGGCTTTTCCCCAACAGAGCTTTTTTGGTCTCAATTGCTTCAAGTCGATCCACAAGATTCCCAACTCCTTGACCCTCGTTTTATCCTCGATCAACACATCGGACATGTCCCTTCCGAGAAGGCCGACGTTGATATGTATATGTCTCCTGCGTTGTTAGTTTCGAAGCCACTTGGGATTAAAAGGGTGAGTTTAGAGAATACAATTACACAAAATGATGAAAATGACGGAAGTTTTGAAAATGATAACCATCCCGATAACCTACGGGTAAAAAACCACCAAATCGATGTCTTATATAGTACACCAATTGAATATCGATGGGATTATGCTCCACTTAATGAAATTATCAGTTCTTTACATTACTCACATACAACCAGTGTCGATAATCAAGAGCTAGTACAGTTTTTGGGTGAAGAAAATGAAGGAGAACAAATTGGACAAAATGAAGCCAGTCCCTTTCTTTTTGACAATGAAAACTCCTTTCTCGGTTATAATCCAGATTCACCACTATTATCACGCGGTTTTAAATATATTCAAAAGCTTTTCCAGCTTAATAATAACTCATTTACCCCATCTCCTTTATTAAAATTTACAGAATTTGTCATTGATACTATTTCCCCCGAAAAGTTTTTCCATTTTTTACCAAAATCTCATTCCTTCTCTCTTTGTTCCCATCCTTTACTTTTTGCCCTCTTTTCCCCTCTTTGTTCTTCCAATTTTGATTCAACCCCTGCGATCCTTTTCTTAAAACAATCAAGTGGTGATGTTAATAAAAGAACTGGGTTTATTGCAGACGAGTTACTCTCCCAAGCTCTTGTTGCGGCAAATCTGATCAACTTGCTTTCCACAGGTGTCGACAATGAACATGAATTAAATTTGTTAATTTCACAAAAAGAAGAAGAAGAAGACAAATTGAATAATAATGGTGCTCAAAATCCCACACGTTTTAGCAAGTTTTCCCTCGCTACTAAAACCCCCATTATTGAACTTGGCCCAATTTCCTCGACTTACTCCAAACTTTCGACCGATTCGAAACTTTCAGAAAATAAACCCAAAATCGGTCCAAGTGATATTATCAGCAACGAAACTCACCCAGTCAGTGAATTAATGTATAAATATAACAATTGGGTAAAATCGATGCCTTTAACAATGAAATATTTGGACTCGCGACAAAAGTATATGGAGGCGATTGCCAATTATAACAAAGTCGCCAAGGTTGACAACCCGTCAAACCAGATTAGTTATACCTACGACTTGATCATTGATGGGTCCTTTGCTGATTGGGAATGTGACGTGGATGAAATTTTGAAAAGAAAAAATGTCCAAAATGTTGACCCGAACGATACATCAAATTTTTCAACCCATGTGATTTTACAACCATTACCATTTCAAGATGATTGTAGCGATGAATGTTTTGATGTTGATGATGATCAGGACGAAACTCTCCCAAAATCTTCAACTCCCCCAAAAATCACCCTCTCTTCTCTCAAATACCGTACCCTTCATAACCCAACAAACTCACCCGATTTCTCTGCGATTCAATCATTTCGGACACTTTCCGCAACACTTCCAACTAATTTTGCATTTGATTTCTTCCAATTCATTCACTCCCCAACCATTTCTTCTCTCGATTACACCCGTGAATTGTATACTGCGATTGAAAACCCTTACGCTAATCCCCCAGCGACTCAGCTGAATAAATATCCCCCAAATACCCCCTACGGTCCCGAAATCGAGCTTGAAAATCGTATTATTGATTTTAACTATAAACAATACTCTTTATTAAACGCTATATGGATCCCACTTTCATTCTTTAGCGCTCTTTCAAATATGAAGGTTCTTGTGGTTCAAAGTAATATGCTGTTGGATTTAGTTCTTGAATTTCTTCGTTCTTTTGATGATTATGGTGTTGCGCGTGAAACAGGATCGAGATTATCATACCCGGTTGGTCTCGAGAGGGACTCAGCGATGGGCGATACCTTTCAAGCTTCCCCGGATATCAATTTCATGCTCTATGCTTACCAACATGTCCATAATATCCATAGCTCATATCGTGGTATTTCCTCAAAGAATAGTACTAATGACGATGATGATGATGATATAAAGTCACGGGCAAGACATATGACATGGCTTGCTATCTCAATGCATTTATACTCTTCTTTTTACTCCCGTTCAACTCATTTTGACATTATGGATTTATACATCACCAAAAATCGTGGCGTTTATACTGTACCTGGTTTATCACAGACAAAGAAACTCCGATATGCTCTTACTTATGGTGATCTCGCTGAGCTCGACGTCGCAGAGAAAACAATGTACAATTTATCATATTTTATCTTTTACCACCCTTTAATCTTTATGGCTTTAACCGGGAACAATGGTGACCACGATTCTAATGCACCGTATGACTCTGAACTAAAGCGGGAAATAGAATCCTACACCTCTCAGAATGATCATGGGCCTGAAATATGCCACAAGCAATGGGTGTTAAAACATGGCAAAAGCCGGAACAACGGTGGTGATAATAACCAACAAAGTTTATGGTCTCAATGGTATGGTATTGCTGGTTTGGTTTTGGGTGCTGTTGGAATTGTTGGAGCTGCGGGGTATGGGATGTGGCAGATTTCTTCAGGTATTAAAGAGAGAAGACGAGAGGCCAAAAAAAAGGCAAGAAATGAAAGACAATTACGAGAAGATTAAAGCACGCACACAGAATCGAAAACCTTCCTCTAAATATTGTACAGTTACTATTGTGTAACTTAAACATACCTCGAGTTGTTTATTGTTTATTGAGTCTGTACTCTTGTTTTATTTAATTTTGCCTCAGCCCCTTTATACTTTTGTTTCTGGCAATAAACTCTCCTTGGGCTCTCTAAACGATTTAAAGTAAAAAGCCTGAAACAAGAAGGACTGTATTGATGCTTTTTTGTAAATAAATGATCACAAACACGAGTAATACTCAATTTTGTGTCGGTTTTGTGGAAACCTGGTTGAATTGTTTTTTGAGGAAAAACGGCTTCACTTTTGGAAATCTTTTATTTTAAATTATATCCACACCTTCGAGCTGTGTTATTTGGTAATCCGTTGTATCACGTAGGTAATTTGATTTACATCCCATACCTCCTTACCTCCCCCCGATGCTCTCCATCTTACCAACAAATCTCTCCCCGCCCAAAACATTTACTTTTTCTTCCTCTCAAACCACGTCGTAAATCTCCTCTCCCCTCCCTCTCCAAGCGGTATAAACTCTCTCAACAAGATAATAACTCTCCCTAGCACGAGTTTTCTCGCATATCTTCCATTATATCGACCCAAATACCATCCACCTCTGTCCCTCAATTCGCCCCTCGATAACACTTTTCCACATGGAATCTGTCTGGCTGACTCTGATAGGGGAGATTGACTCATCAATTATATCCAATTGGCTTCAAGAAGGTTCAAAATCTCGCCTTGTTAACTCCCATAAACCCCTCAAAATAAAGCTCCTTCCTCGCACTCATATCCATACTCATAATAAACCCCTAAAATCAATCACAAATGACCATGCTGGCGATGTTGATGCCGTTGCTTTTGTCTCACGAGACGCGTTTGCTTTTATAGATGATCAACATCCAGTCAACCCCGTTGTTCTCGAGGTGACTCCCAAACACTTTTTTTCCTCCTTATTGGCTATTGTCCAACATGAGGCTCAGAATTTGGCTCTAATTAGATGGATTGACCTATTTGGCAATGCAATTGAGGCCATTTATACAGAATGTTACACCAACCATCACATCAATTTTCAAAAAGCACTCAAAAAAGAAAAGCACCAAACCCAAAAAAGCACGAAAAGGAAAATTAACCCCTCTCAACTCAAAGAAAATGATGATTCTGTTCAAATCAATCGTCTTTATTCCAACACTCCTGATATTTCCGCCCCAATTGGGACCAGTTTCGCCGTGCTCCCCCAAACAAGCACTCAAACAAGTGCTCTATCCTTTGCTGCTAAAAAAGATAGTATCAACAAGAGCCTTAGTGGGGGTATTTTCGGCGCTGCTAAGAGTGATGATTCCTGTACTACTGTTCTTGTTGCAAAACCCAAGAAAAAAATTGATGCGAACTCAACAACAACAACAACGACAACGACAACGACAAAAACCACTTTAACAACATCTACTCAACAAAAACCGTCTACTCTGCGGCCACAAGGCGCTTGGGGCGTGGCATTCATTCCAGATAACCCTCCCGCGGACGAGAATAATAACAAAGGTGGCAAAAAAATGACCCCCGCTCCACACAACAACACTCAAAAACATAACACTCAACAAATAAATCCCTCCGAATCAGTCCATATTCTGGCCGTAAAGAGCAAATCTAAAATTACTACCCAAACTGTTCGTCTAGAAAGCAAAAAAACCCGCGAAACTAGCCCTTTGTCCCAGCTCACCCCCCCACCCACTCAACTTCCCCAAATGCTCGCCACCAACGCTCAGTTAACCGCATCAAATTCCAACCCGACCCTATCATCCCCTGCTCACCCATTTGATCCCAATTCATCCTGCGGTTCTTCCTTCGCTTTCACAGCCACTCAAGGCAATATTTCACTTTCTACCAACTCCAAAGGGATGCCTGAGGCATTAACCCCTTATAAGTTCCCCCCTTTGGCCCAAATTCAAGCAGTGTTTACTCATTTGCTCGTTTTTGGTCTGCAACATCAACACATTCTTCCAGAGAATCTCCTCCCTTTGCTACTCCAACTGGCAAATTCAGACATGTACGCATTGCAACTCCAAAATCAATATTTATCCGCCTTTCAAACAATTTCTGGGGCATTGGGGGGAGTTTTGGATAGGGTGAAGAATACAAAACTAAATCCAAAAACCTTAACAATGATTATTTTACTCAATCAAATGTTTACTACGATGACACATTCGACAATCACTCCGTTCTCCAATGCATTTTCCTTGTCTGGGGATGGGAAACCCAAATTTGATCAAAACCAAGCTGGGACTACCACCACCACCACCACACTATCCTTCCCTCTCACTTCACTCAATAACCCCACTCCTCAACAACAATTGTCAAATTCAGTTTCCACCTTTGTTGGGATGTATCATTTATATAAACAAGCCAATTACTTGCAAAATATTCCCCAAAATCCCCCCCCACATTCAACCAAACTTGTTTCAAACACCCAACCTCGCCTCCACCATATTTTTCCGACACCCCAATCTGTTTCAAGTTTGGTTAACAATGTCCTCGGTGCTACTTTGACCACCTGGGTTAACTCCCCGGTTTCCCTCACTCATCTCTCCAACATAAAACTGCTTTCCCTCTCCAAACGCGTCACACCCCGACAACCCCCTCACCTAAACCCTTTAGACACCCCATTAAATAACTCAACGTTACTACCTGATGATGATCTCCCAATTGGACTTCAATCTAATCATAAAAGCACCACAATTGCCCCCAAACTCAAACCTCCATCTTCCCCTAAACTACCCCTCTGTAGACCTGACCATATAGTCACACAAAGCCCCAAGGGTACCATTTTACGAGCTCACCAGAAATATCTATTCAATCCGAATTTAAGAATGTTATTACAAACTCACCACACTTGTTCAATCATATTGTCTCACTGTTTATTATTTTCCCGAGAACAACAAAGAGAATTTCAAATTATCCCTCCAACCCACTCCTCTCCTCTAAAACTTACTGTATATAACACCGAAAAAAAACATGACATTTTCAACCACCAACATCCTCCACAAATGCCCTCTCTTGGGTTGGACCTTGGAGATAATCATCATACCACATCAGTATCGAACTTAGCTATTCATCCGTCTGAATATACTGATGACTCCGGCGACATTTTAAATGCCAATTCAAATCATCAAAGCACTTCCTCTGCCATTTCCGTCACATCACAAAATAGTCTCGGCGGTAGCCATACAGGGTCTCTATTTGATACAAATACGCACTCAAGTTATCACCATAGTGGCTCCTACTATAATGCCAATCCTCAAAATCACCACAAAAAATCAAAAAATAATCATCTTCCGCTTTTGGTGCCAATTTTGAATGCGATTTTAAAACAATACCAACGCAGCATTACATCACATATTACTCATCTTCTCCAAACCGATCCAACAAACCGTAATATGAAATCATTAACCGATACTATACCAAGAAACCATTACGAACGGCTAAATTCTCACTCTTCTAATGAAAATGACCCCAACAATTGCATTTCCCCCAGTCAAACAGGTACAACTGCTGCCAGTTCCCCGCCCACGTCTCCACACTTAACTGGTGATTATCCAGATGTGTACCATGATACGTTCTCCCTCGGAGAGTCCTTAGAACAGCAGTCAACTAGATCAATGGAATCTGGTCATCACGTTAATCCCTCACTTCGTTCTCGTACCTCTCAACACGTTATTAATTCCCTCAATACGCAACGCACAGCTTTGACTTTATTTGGTGGGAATATGGGGAATGTTGATCCCGTGGGTGTGTTAACGCAAGGAAAATCAATTTCCAAATTGGTTTTGCAAAAGTTGAGAGAAATTAAAGCACAGCTTCGTCAAGTTACTAAAATTAAAGTATTATTACCTTCGATCTTGCCGACAATTCCAAACTATATGATTGATTTGGATGATCTGAGTGGATCCAACCAACCTAATCTTCTCTCCATTTCTGAGAGAGATCAGAGAAACTCCAGCCCCAGAATTGATCAAAATCCTTTATTCTTGAGATATCTTGAATCCTCGTCTCGGATTATTCAGCACACTGGTGGTGAAAAAGCGACATCTCGACTCCCAGCGAAAGATTCCTCCAATACGGTTTTTGATTCACGTTTGTCCACAACGTCTCGAAGCCATAGTTACCCAGATACCCATAGCATCATTGATAGTTCCGCAGTAAGTTCGTCAACTCTTGAATCGTATAATTATCACACAAACCCCGCCGAAATTCCTCCAAACAACTCACAATCTCCGTCATGTGATCATATTCCTGAAAAGACAGTTTCTACCACGTATGACTCAAATGGCTCATTTGATTCCCCTCAGCAAGCTCCAAGACCATCACCAATACACCCTTCTTCAGTCTCGACAACTGCAAAGTTTCGCCCAATACAGGGCCAAATTGACCCTACAACAATGCAGTTTGACATGGAACAACTTTCTAATAATCATCATCTCCCTCAAGATTCATTATTAATTCCCCCCCAATCACTCACTCCAAAATTTTCCACCCCACGCCATCACGCATCTCGTCTGCAAAACCGTCGCAATCTTGTTGGGAATGACGTTGAGAGCTTAAATTTTGACGACAGTGATGAAGGTGATGAGTTAAGCACTCAATTGGAAGAAACCCACACAACAAGTCCACAACTAATCCCAAATCCAAGTGGCTCTCAGTTGGTCCCACAACAGCCTTCAAAATCGTCGTCTGATATGACATTCCTTTCTCACTCCTCCCAACTCTTCCCTTCAATGAGTTATCACTACTCCCGTTTAACCCCCATGTCAGACATTGAACCCCTCTTTCCCACTTCAAACCATGCTGATCTTGATTGGTCAAATCAGATTACTTATCACCAAGGCGATCTCCTCCTTAACTCCGCTTACATTTCCGCTTTATTCTCGCCTCTTCGCGACTCTGCTGTAATACCAGTGTTGTTACCCATCAATCTCCCCGATATTCAAGACGAGAACTCGAATCCGCATGAAAATACCTTCATTCTACAATACCCGAATACCACAATTGTGCCCTTGTTCACGACCCTTTCTCCCTTTTCTCAACACGTTGATCATCGGGCAAACTCCCAATCATTCGACTCTAACATGATTCTCTCACAATATCCTCTCCTATCAACCTACAACTCTGATACACATACAATACTCCCTATATCTATCACTTACGGTCCAAATGAAGGTGAGCGCGGTGACAATGATAGGCTATTATCGACCAATTACGTCAACCCTATCTTGTACGGCTCATATCCTGTAATTAATTTGTCTTCAGCTCAGCCACAACTCACCTTTTCGCAAAGTATCATCACTCCGACTCCATTAGGTATTGATCTCTTCGAATCCATGCAGAGTGACCAGGTCGTATCTGAAGGACTCGTTGGGGCGGTTGTCTTTTCGGATCACCATGTCCAAACTGAAAACTCTGAGAAAATTGTGAATAATTCCAATACAATTGTTCCCAATACGGCTGTTTCTGCTAATAAAGATGATGTTATTGATTGGCTGCATTTCTTAATCGCTTCCTTTCAACAATGTGTGCAGTTGAATATTTCTTTAACGGATTTGGACTTCCAAACCAATCCTCGCATTTCCACTTCTGGAAAACTGCCAACCCCCCCCCAAGCTGTTCAACATCTTCTATCATCCATCCCAGCCGATCATGTCTTTGATCAAACATCACAGGGTGATTTTTGTCCCTATTGTTCCCGCCACATCCAACTTTCACAATCGATTTTCTCCCACTTGCACCATCTTGTTGGTTCATTTTTTAGTACTTTAGCTACGATCCCATCCCGGCTTGATACCAGCAGTTATCAAACTGCTATTCCAGCTAAAAAAACAGCTTTATCTTCGATTGACGATATTCGCCATGATGAATTGCTCATCTTTACAATTAAACCGATGAGGTTATTGGAACAAAACTATCCATGGTTTATTTCATATCTATTGGAATTGTTTTTAAAAACGTGTTCAAAATATGTTGATTCGCCCCCACCACTTAATACCCCTTCACATTCCCATCTTCACCGTTCCCAAACCGTTTCTGTACCCATTTTTGATGAGAGGTACAATTCGAACAAACCCCCCCAATGTTCTCGCTGTCACCCGCCTCGTTCTGCGCACTTATGTTATTGCTCCACTTTTAAAACCAACCTTCGTGGTTTACAACAATTCTTCGCCTATCTTGTTCTCCAATCCAATAACTACCAATGCGTTACTTTGTTCAAGCAGTCCCTTCAGGAAAAGATTAGATCATTGTACGTATATGATCATGATCTAAAAATTACAACTCATCAAGCTGATGGGACCAAAACCTCACACAAGGACTGGTCAGATCATCAAGCTGAGGTTGGCAATGATGACGCTGAAGTATCCGTGCTTGATCAAAATTCGCATTTGGGCCAAACCAGCGACACAGTTGATGGCGGTATTAGTAGTAGTAGTAGTAGTAATAGTAATATCTCGCCATATGGTGTTAATTCTGTACAACACTCTATAGCTCTTGATATCCAGGCTCAATCCCCCCCACCCTCGACCCAAGTTTATCATCGGCCTTCAACATTCACTGACGAATCATCAAGTCGAAGATTAAACACGTTTAAACACTTTTTATCAACAATCACGACTCGGTTATCAAAGCTAAGATTATTATCAAGATTATTGAGCTTTCTCCACTTTTTTTCCTCCCACCACCATCAATCCCAAACTTACACCCCACATCAAGTCCACACCACTATCAAGCAGAATATTTTGTCAAATTATCACAACGGTTATTATTACCCCACGCTCCCTCAACCGCCCCAGTCCCCCATTCTTGATGAACTATTCCCAGTTATCGTTTACTCAGTCTATTCGGGCTCTCTTTCCACCGCACTACCATGGATCTCGGAGTTATTATATTTTCTCCCCCTGGATAACAGCTTCGATGAGCGCTCTGTTACCAATAACAACAACTTCAATTTTTATCTCAGCATTGTACTTTTTATCCAATTGTGGTCAGTATCCATTCAATCCAATGGTACTACTAATAATATGGTTAATTATAACCATGGCGGTTTTCTCCGCTCCCATCGTTTCCCAATACAACCCACTTCATCACAATCCTTACCGAGCCCCGTGAAGAACGTGGAGAATAGAATTAATAATGAATCCCAAGATGAACATTTTGTGCTCACTTCACACCTTCCCACTACTTTCCGCCTAAACTCACCGATTGCTAAGGAAGCCCGAGAAAAGCATTTGCCCAATATGCCTCTTGAAATCCCCGTCTCAATGCTTTTGCGTCAATCGATTAGATTATCATCAGTCTTGTTGCACACTTCATCATGTAATTGGTACCTACCCACTGCTGCCCCAGATGAAGGTTGTTGTACACCCCGTTCTGCTCTGCCAGTCACTCATCAAAGCACAAATACCATTCCCAGTACTGTCAATGAACAACTATATCCTTTATTGTCACTATTCAGTGTTGATGACCTGAAATCCGACAATAATGGCAATTTTGACTCCATTGCGACCCAAAATATCGATTTTATTACCTCTCGTGGTAAATTTCAATACAACTCTTCCCAAGAACTTTCCCTTCAACCAACTGATGAATTTATAATCTTGAATGAGACCATTTTGAAACACCACTTTTCTGTCAACAAACATTACACAAATTCCCTTTTACAACCTTTCCTACTAATTAACCAGCCATTATCTTCATTATCTTCATTACCTTCATTACCTCCCACCAATCCCCCCCTTCCCACTCCAGGTGAGTTTATTAACTGGTTGACTTTACAATACTTTTCAGTTCAACCAACCGCAGAATCGCTGCGCCTGACTTTACTTCCTTTCAATTCCCCCACCAAACCGGCCAAAATTGACCCACCAGGAGAAGAAAATATTCTAATCGGATTAAATCCAGCTGATATGATACAAGGTTCGCGATTAACTCCATGTGATACCCATAATAACCACAAAGTAATTGGGAATAATCAATATTCCTCATTCAAACAACGTCATTCCTTCACTTTGTTCGAATTCCCAATGGACTTTTTACCATTTCCGATCATCTCTACCAATCGTATTGTTATACCATACACGCAATCCCTTATTACTGACATTTTACCCCCTTTTTCGCCTTGCCCTCCACGTTCCACTTCCAAAGCTCTTTCTGACTACCACAAACTTGACCCAATCACCTCCCAGCTCCGTCTTTTCTCTTCTCATGTCGGTTCACGTGCTGTTCAAAACCAATTCTTTTCCCCTGGGAAATCTCCCATTAATCTTGATCTAATTCTCCTCTCAACTAATCGTACCTTTGATTATTTGAATATTATCAAACAAACCCAGCCATCCGTTTTGGCTGGTCCTGTCGGTGCAATTGCGTGTGGAGACGATACTGTTCACGACATTGAACTTAACAGTGATGTAATTGCGAACCAAATCGATCAAACTCCCCACAAAGCTCATCCTGACCAAATCGTTATCTTGCAAACTCCCCACAAAGACCCCAACAAAACAATTTCTAACTTCCCCACTCACCCCACTCACCCCACTCACCCCACTCAATCCATTGTAACCACCTACCTCCC
>Ga0256901_1000996_pt1 | contig 14807 bp, 12 predicted proteins | sample MC6MC0689MT_FD_190200 | JGI IMG/M metagenome (GOLD analysis project Ga0256901, IMG submission 190200) | Metatranscriptome of enriched soil aggregate microbial communities from Iowa State University, Ames, United States - MC6-MC0689-MT... | ecosystem: Environmental > Terrestrial > Soil >... | reverse complement strand
TCGAAGCGCCAGGCGCGCCTCTCGGATTGGTCTGCCAGGGCTGGCCGGGATCGTGACACTTATGCGTCCGGCTTCCGGCAAGCAGGAAGCATATCCAAACAGCTTCTCGCCGTTAACAAGGTTACGGTTGGCACTGGCACGGATCAGCACCTGCACGGATCAGCACCTGCACATTCCCAGCTTCAGTGCAAAATCCTCATAGAGATCGCTTTCCCTGTCTGAAACGACTGTGATGCGCAAAGCCATGCACAATCGCCGAAAATATCTCCAGCTTTGATCCCTATGCTGACCAGGCATGGGTCGAGGAGTGCATACGTACTTACGAGCGGCGGTAATGCCTTTTTTCATCTGCTCAGAACAGATCGGCAATGGCATCAATAATGTAGGGAGCGGGTATCTCCAACCGAGACAGCCGGTCGCTTGGAACAAGGCCACATTCGAGGTTGTAGAAGCCGTCCGCCCGCTCCGGGGTCAGATATCCCCTCATAATGCGGATCAAGTGGGAAAGACAGGAAATGTATCTACCAAGGTTTGAATGTTGGAATATGTCTGTTGTTCGATGCCAGGATTTCTGCTCTGCGGGCCCAAACGAAGTCATTAACGACAAAAACGCCATCTGCATTCGAAGATCTGTCACGATATACAATGTTCCGATCAATCAATCGAGCGCCACCTTCCCAACGAAATCTCTCGTCGATGAAGCGCTGTTCATCGTTCCTGAGTATATAAAGTAAGGCTACCAGTTCCCCATGTGGAAGAAGGGCAACATTACTGTCGCCGGTTCTATGCATGTGTAAGACTTGGGCCTCTTTTTTATTATCTTCGTAATTTTGATCGCGGATAAGTTGGGCTTTCCCAAAAATCCATGCGCCAAGCGAAGTTAAAAGCATTGTTGCTCCAAGGGCGAGACATCCCCAAAACAATGTTTGCCAGCCCGGGATGATCTCGGGCGCGGGAAAAACATCGAAGCGTCCGAGCGAAATCATTGCAGCGCCAAATATCAGCAGCAGCCAGCCGGTTCTCGAAGATCCGGTAAGAAACTTATCCAATATTGCAACAAGATGTTCCATCCGTCCCCCTTAATCACCCATCAGGAATACAACCGTGAGTCTCATGCCGAAACAAGAGCCTTCGACCGCTCAAACCGGCGAAAGGAAACATCATGTCAGATAAAGAGGTAAAGACGGGAAGGCCCGCAAAGTTCAGCCAGGCTTTGGCTGACGCGATATCTGAGCGCATTGCGAATGGCGATAGCTTACGGACCATTTGCGCAGAAGAAAGCTTTCCTGCTCGGTCTACTGTTTTCAAGTGGCTTTCACAGCTCACAGCCTTTGCGGACCAAGCACAGCAGAGCGCTGAAAAGCATCAACAGGACATGCAGAAGGGCGAACTCGAAGTAGAGCTTTTTCGCGAGAGCAATAACAAACAGATCAAATAGCTGGTCTTCGATCTGTGCTCACCGTCCAGTGATCTGACCGACTATCGGGAGAAGTCCTGATAATCCCTGATGATCGCGAAAACCGCCACCGCATCATAATCGCTGAATGGGAAGCCCTGGGGAATGAGATTGCCCCTTACGTGGCACCACCTATTCCACTGCCAAACCTGACAGCAAGACAGCTGCGGCTTGGCCTCCTGAGCCTTGATATGCTTTCTGCAGTCGATGCAGCGATCAATCAACTGCCGGAGCCTGCAAAGAGCGAGGCCAAGGTTGAATGGCAATTCGCCAGCACGTTTCAGCGCGATCACCCACTTATCCTCCAGCTTAACCATGAGGAATATCATGTCGAAAGAACAAGCAACCCTGCTGGGTGAACTTATGATGCTCAAAGCGCAGCATCCAACCTTTAAGTCAAAAATTGGCTTTGTAGATGGCAAGGTCTTTTTTGAAGTGGAACCGGTCGAGCAGCCATTCGCCGTCAAGGAAAGCGAAGTGCATATGGAGCTGGCAAGCGTCGACTATGAAGTGATCGGCAGGGATTTGATCGCTAAGCTTTCCTATTTGAGTGACGACATTGCCGAACTGCGAGCTGGTCTGAGCTACATTTCGCAGCGACTGGCCGAAAAGCAGCGCAAGAACCTCAGCGATACCGCGGAAGGCTGCACAAAAAGCTGGCATGATGATATTGCCAGTGCCTCGGCCGAAAAGTCCGACAATCTTAAAGTCGACGTCGAATCGATCAAGGTCGAAGGCGCGCTCACGCCAGACGATGTTGCTCAAGCATATCTTGAAACCATCGGCGAAACGACAGGCCCTTCGTCAGACATTGTCATCAGCATTGGCACTCTGAACGTGAACGTGAACTAACCTGAATCGGCGGCTACCAACCGCTGGTTGACCAAGCACGAGGATGACTAATATCCCTGCCTGCTTACGGGTGGGCAGGGTCAATCTATCGAAGCAATGCGTTTATTTTTGCTTCTCAACTGGTGGCTACCCGATGGCTATCAGCTCTTGAGAACCGGTTTGATGGAAAGTGTCTAAATTCTCAACTTATTGGAATTTAAGAGAAATCTGGTGCCGCTTAGCAGACTCGAACTGCTGACCCCATCATTACGAATGATGTGCTCTACCAACTGAGCTAAAGCGGCCCGGAACTAACGTTCCAAATCCTCGAAGGGATATCGATCAATTATGACCGAACGGTGCGCTGATAACCAATAGCATCAGGGAAAGCAAGGTCCAAAACGCACATTCTGCATGTTTGTCTCAAACCTTTTCAAATGATCTTGCTCTCCGTGCATCAATCTTGGGGCAAGGCGCGTCAGGCGCCTTGGCATATGCGGCTGCGAGCCGCAACATATTCGCGTTCGAGCCGGTCGACGAGTTTGGCTGCAGGCGCGATTTCTTTCACAGCCGCGATTCCCTGTCCGCAGCCCCAGATATCTTTCCAGGCTTTAGCGCCTTCCTGATGTGCGTTGTCGAAATCCATTTTCGATGGATCAGCTTCGGGAAGATTGTCAGGATCAAGGCCGGAACCTGCAATCGACGGCTTAAGGTAATTGCCAGAAATACCTGTAAAATAGTTGGAATAGACGATATCGGACGAATTGGAATCCACAATCATCTGCTTGTAGCCGTTAGATGCGCGGGCTTCTGTGGTCGCGATGAAGGGAGAGCCAATATAAGCGAGGTCCGCTCCCATCGCTTGCGCGGCAAGAATTGCGCCGCCATTGGAAATCGCGCCTGAGAGCAGTAGCGGCCCATCGAACCATTCGCGGATTTCCTGAACGAGTGCAAAGGGAGAAAGTGCGCCTGCATGTCCGCCTGCGCCAGCGGCGACAGCGATAAGACCGTCAGCGCCTTTACGAATAGCGGAATTGGCGTGGCGGTTGTTGATGACATCGTGAAGCACGATGCCGCCATAGGAATGTATTGCCGCATTGACTTCTGGCAACGCGCCAAGTGACGAGATGACGATCGGCACCTTGTATTTCACGCAAAGGCCAAGGTCGTGTTCGAGCCGCTTGTTGGAGCGGTGTACGATCTGGTTGACCGCGAAAGGTGCAGCCGGACGATCTGGATTTTTCGCGTCATGGGCGGCCAGGTCTTCGGTGATTTCGGCCAGCCACTCGTCAAGCTGTGCTTCGGGGCGTGCGTTCAATGCGGGAAACGAGCCGACGACGCCTGCTTTGCATTGTGCAAGCACCAATGCCGGATTGGAAATGATAAACAGTGGCGCTCCGACCACGGGAATGCGCAGCCTGTTTTTCAAAATATCCGGCAATGCCATTTCATCCTCCACAAAATTGACGTTTCCGTAAACGTAATAGTTTTAACATGGCTTTTGCCGACGGCAACATGAAAATTTGGAGAGAATCAGACGGAAAATTAAATGTCTGAACCAGTCTCGCAGGCAAAGGTCGGGGGAAAATCACGGTTAAAGTTAAGATTTGGTAACTTTGACAGTTCCTAAGTCTAGCCAAAATGCGGTTCAAACAGCTAAATGCCTTGATTCAGACGTTAATTTCGCTGAGGCTCATGTAAGCATCTGTGTCCGAAAGACCCAGACAGAATACGGAAACCAAGGAAGAGCGGCCCTTTGGAAAGTATCGAACGCGCAATCAGAAATGCATTTGCAAAGGCAGATGCACATAATCAAGCTACCCGCCAGCGTATCTACGAGGCTGCGTGGGGGGCGCATGAACGCGCGCTGACGACAAATACTGCACTGAGTGAAGAACAGAAAAAGCAGCGTCGCCAGAAAATCAAAGACGCGATTTCCGATATTGAAGCTGAGTTCAAAACAGGGCAGGCCGCGTCTCGGCAGGAACCTAGTCTGGATGCGCCATCTTCTTCTGATCCGCTTCTGGGCGATGATGTCTATCAAGCCGGGCCTGCGCTCGATACCGCTGATATCCGAGCCTCGTCCAGGAAGGGCAAGCGGGCTTCGGCTGATCTTGGCTATGAAGCGGGCGTTTCGCGCAAGGATCGCAAGAAGAAGAAGCGTTCGCCGCTTGTAAGTGTCGCTATCCCGGTTATGGTTATGGTCATTCTGGGGCTTATTGGCTTTTCGCTCTACAACAGCTTTGCAGATTTCACGCGGGGTAACGGCTCAAGCCCGTTTTTGACCGACAACAGCATGGCGCCGATCAAGGAAGGCGAAGACCCGGAAGGGCGCACCTGGATCAACATTTTCACGCCTGCGGATGCGACGCGTATGTCTGTTCAGGGCCGCGCAACGGCTGAGATCAAGCGCGAGGGCACCAACAGTTTCGCGCGGGTTCAGACTTCGGGTGCAAACGATAGTGTGACCTTTGATGTCGGTGAGGGCGTTCTTAACCAGCTTGGTGGCAAGAAAGCGACTTTCGACATTGTTGCGCGCAGCGGTGACGGCAAAACCACGCAGATGTCGGTCAATTGCGATTTTGCGGGTCTCGGGGATTGTGGCCGCAGACGCTATGATGTCCGTGACTCTGTCAGTGATTTCCTGTTCGATCAGGAGTTTCAGGCAGGTCAATCAGCTGGACGTGCAGGCAAGATCACGATCAATTCCGATCTGAGCGGTTCCGGCAAGGCCGTGGATATTTACGCAATCCGCGTCACGACTGCGGTTGCTGAATAATTAGCTTAGCAGTTTTTCCAGTGTTTCAAGCCGGTCCGCTTCTCGGGGCGGCTTGTCCCAGCGCAGTCGCGAGAAGCGGGGAAAACGCATGGCGACACCTGATTTGTGTCGGGTTGAGCGGTTGAGCCCTTCAAAGGCAACCTCCACGACTAATCCATGATCCGGCTCGGCGCGAACGGAACGCACCGGGCCAAAACGCTCAATCGTGTTTTCGCGCACGAATTTGTCGAGAAGCTTCAATTCCTCGTCGGTGAAACCGAAATAGGCCTTTCCGACGGGTACGAGCATGGGGTCTTCTTCCGGGCCGGTCCAGACCGCGAAAGTGAAGTCCGAATAGTAGCTTGAGCGTTTGCCGTGGCCACGCTGTGCATAAACCACCACCGCATCCACCGTGAACGGATCGCGTTTCCATTTGAACCATGGCCCTTTCGGGCGCCCCGGCACATAGGCGCTGTCATGCCGTTTAAGCATAAGGCCTTCGATAACCGGATGTGGTGGGTTAAGACGCAATTTCGCGAGTTCGTCGAAGTCTGAAAACTGAAGGACCGGCGACAAATCAAACCGGCGTTTGTCGAGCTTTTCGACGAATTGAGCGAGCCGCGCGCGTCGTTCCGAGAAGGGTAGCGACCGCAAATCTTCGCCCGATTGCTGCGTGCCATCGTGCAGAAGGTCGTATGCGCGGATGAAGGCCGGATATTCGCGCAACTGTTTGGCTGTCACCGTTTTGCGATTAAGCCGCTGCTGCAAATCCGAAAAGGTTGCGGTTTCGATGCCCGTTTTGCCGTGATGGCCCACCAATAATTCGCCATCAATCGAGCCTTCGAAATCCATTGCCTCCAGCACATCGGGAAAAGTGCCGGAAATGTCGTCGCCAGTGCGCGAATAAAGCCGTCTTACACCATTTTCTGCAACGGCCTGCACACGAATACCGTCCCATTTCCATTCGGCACTATAGGCTGATGGATCAAGTGCTGGAATCTCGGCCTCATCCAGTGCCGTGGCAAGCATGACGGGCCGGAATGGCGCGTCGGCAGTGGCAGCAGGCTTGGGGCCATGGCCCTCAAGCCATGCAAACAGCGCTGTGAAGGGTTGCGTCTGTCCGTGCCAAAGTTCCTCGATTTCCACGACATCCACACCGCCAAAATCTGCCAGTGCCTGTTTGGCTAGACGGGCGGAAACGCCAATGCGTAAGCCACCTGTGACAAGTTTCAAAAGAGCATAGCGCTCTGATATCCCAAGCAGATCGAGCCAGCCAGCCACGAGCAACGGTCCCTCACGGCGCGAGGCGTTTTGCAATTCATGCACGACGACGCTGAGCGGCAGGTTTGCACCCGCCGGGGTTTCGTTCGGGCCAGGCCAGATCAGCGAAATCGTTTCGGCAAGATCACCGACATAATCATAGGAATAGGCGAAAAGCGTCGGATCGCTGCGCTCGGCAATCAGCGCCCGCAGCATGGCAGGCTTGACGCTCTGCAATTCCAGATCACGGGTGATGGCGGCAAGTGCAAGGCCACGATCAGGGTCGGGTGTGGTACGGAAATAATCGACCAGCAGCCGCAATTTGCCATTGCGCTGCGGCGTGAGGACAAGGCGGTCGAGAAGTTCAGCGAAAGCACGCATCAATCGCCCTCATCCTCGTAGCCGACGAGATGGAGCGGGCGCGCGGGGATGTTTTGCAGCTCGCACCAACGCACAAGTGCTTCTTCACGCCCATGCGTCACCCAGACTTCTGCAGGTTTTATCTCGCTGATGGTTGCGGTCAGCTCATCCCAATCGCAGTGATCAGATATGATGAGTGGCAACTCGACACCGCGTTGTTTTGCGCGCTGGCGGATACGCATCCAGCCAGATGCAAAGGCGGGCAATGGGTCGGGAAAACGCCGTGCCCAGCGGTCGGAAAAGGCCGAGGGCGGCCCAACCACGATCTTTCCAGCAAAATCGGGCGAGGCTTCACCACGTTCAAGCGTTGCAGGCTCCAGCTGACCAAGATCGATGCCCTCGGTCTGATAATAATCGCAAAGCTTTTGCAGACCGCCGTGAAGATAGATCGGCTCGTCATAGCCCGCATCGCGAATGAGCTTGATTACCCGCTGGGCTTTGCCGAGCGAGTAAGCACCTACCAGATGCGCGCGTTCAGGAAATTGTGTGAGTGATTTCAGCAAAATCGCAATTTCATGAGCCGCTTCGGGATGGCGAAATACCGGAAGCGCAAAAGTCGCTTCGGTAATGAACACATCACAGGCAACAGGCTCAAAGGGCGTGCAGGTCGGATCGGGGGCACGTTTGTAATCACCTGACGCGACAATCCGTGTGCCGTCCTTTTCGACTGCAATTTGCGCGGAACCAAGCACATGGCCTGCTGGGTGAAAGCTGACAGTGACACCGTTTACATTCAGCACCGCGCTTAAATCAGCGGTTTGTGTGCTGCCTGCAAAATCTGCACCATAGCGGATAGCCATGATGTCGAGAGTCTGTTGCGTGGCAAGGACATGGGCATGTCCGGCGCGTGCATGATCGGAATGTCCGTGGGTGATCAGTGCGCGATCAACAGGCCGCACCGGATCAACGTAAAAATCGCCGGGCGGGCAGTAAAGACCTTTGGGTGTGGAACGCAGCAACTCGTCAAAACGCATGATTTATTAGATAGGTCAGCAACTTCCCGCTGGAAAGAGCACTTAAAGTGAACTCCTGACAAAATGAGAACAAAAGTGAACAAACATCTTGGCGACGACCCTTGCCCGCATTAGATTGGGTGTGTGACGCTGAACCTGACACCCACTTCTGAGACCGCTGCCTTTCATCTGTCAGACCGTTTTGTAAAATGGTTTGCAGAAAAGGGCTGGTCGCCGCGCGCCCATCAGCTGGAGCTGCTTTCGCGCGCCGAACAGGGGCAGTCCACGCTGCTGATCGCGCCCACAGGTGCTGGTAAAACACTGGCAGGTTTTCTGCCTGCGTTGGTCGATCTGGAGCGAATGCGTAATAAAGCAATCGCAGGAAAAGTGGGAACCGGTTTTCCGTCTGGGATTACGTCTAAAACACAGCAAGGTGTTCACACTTTGTATATTTCGCCGCTAAAGGCACTTGCGGTCGATATTCAGCGAAATCTGACCATACCCGTCGAGGAAATGGGGCTCGACATTGCGATTGAGACCCGGACTGGCGATACACCTGCACATAAGCGTCAGCGCCAGAAGCTTGTGCCGCCTGACATTCTGCTGACGACGCCGGAACAGCTTGCACTTCTGATTGCCTCAAAAGGGGCAGAGCAGTTTTTCAAGGGCTTGCGTTATGTCGTGCTGGATGAGCTGCACTCGCTAGTCATTTCCAAACGCGGTCATCTGCTGGCGCTGGGGCTTGCGCGTTTGCGCCGCCTGCAACCACAATTGCAAACCATTGGACTGTCGGCAACTGTGGCGCAGCCTGACGAATTGCGTCGCTGGCTGGCCGAACAGGATGGCACAGAACCGAAATCCGGTCTGGTTACGGTTGATGGTGGGGCCAAGCCTGAAATTACCATTCTCGATTCAGAGGAACGGGTGCCGTGGGCAGGTCATTCCTCCCGCTATGCCATCCCGGATATTTATGAGGCGGTCCGCGCCCATCGCACGACGCTGCTGTTCGTCAATACGCGCAGTCAGGCAGAGATGCTGTTTCAGGAGCTCTGGCGCGTCAACGAGGATACGTTGCCAATCGCCCTGCATCATGGCTCGCTTGATGCCAGCCAGCGCCGCAAAGTGGAACAGGCAATGGCTGCCAACACATTGCGCGCAGTGGTTGCCACCTCGACGCTTGATCTTGGCATCGACTGGGGCGACGTCGATCTGGTCATTCATGTCGGTGCGCCAAAGGGGGCGAGCCGCCTTGCGCAGCGTATCGGTCGCGCCAATCACCGTATGGATGAGCCGAGCCGCGCCATTCTTGTGCCTGCCAATCGTTTCGAGGTGATGGAGTGTCGGGCAGCATTTGACGCCAATTATCTTGGCGCACAGGATACGCCGCCGCTGATCGATGGCGCACTGGATGTGCTGGCACAGCATGTACTGGGCATGGCCTGTGCCGAGCCTTTCAAAGCCGATCAGCTCTATCGGGAAGTGCAGAGTGCTGCGCCCTATTCAAATCTCTCACGCGAAACCTTTGATCAAATTCTCGATTTTGTGGCCACTGGCGGCTATGCGCTCAAGACCTATGAGCGCTTTGCCAAAATCCGTAAAACTGTCGATGGCACATGGCGGGTTTCAAACCCGCGCATCGCTCAGCAATATCGCCTTAACATCGGCACGATCGTTGAAGCGCCGGAGCTGAATGTCCGGCTCACGCGTGGCGGGAAGGGAGCTAGTACCCGTGCCGTTGGAAGGGGTGGTCGCGTTCTGGGTCGCATCGAGGAATATTTCCTCGAAACGCTGACGCCGGGCGACACATTCCTTTTTGCAGGCAAGGTGCTGCGGTTTGAAGGCATTCGTGAGAACGAATGCATCGCTTCCAATGCTGCGGGACAGGATGCCAAAATCCCAGTCTATGCTGGCGGTAAATTTCCTCTTTCCACCTATCTCGCATCGCAGGTGCGCGCGATGCTGGCAGATCGTTCGCGCTGGCAGTTTCTGCCGCAACAGGTGCGTGAATGGCTGGAAGTGCAAGCGTTCAAGTCGGTTCTGCCGCGTGAAGACGAGTTGCTGATCGAGACTTTCCCCAAAGGTGGGCGTTTCTATATGGTCGCCTATCCTTTTGAGGGCAGGCTTGCGCATCAGACGCTCGGCATGTTGCTCACCCGTCGTCTTGAGCGCATGGGCGCGCATCCTGTTGGGTTTGTCGCCACCGATTATTCGCTGGGGCTTTGGGGCCTCAATGACATGGGCGCGATGATCGGGGCAGGAAAATTAAGCCTTAAACGGCTGTTCGATGAAGACATGCTGGGTGACGACCTCGAAGCCTGGCTGGATGAAAGCTATCTTCTGAAGCGCACCTTCCGCAATTGTGCCGTGATTTCGGGGCTTATCGAGCGGCGGCATCCGGGGCAGGAGAAGACGGGTCGTCAGGTGACGGTCTCGACCGACCTGATCTATGATGTGCTGAGAACCCACGAACCGGACCATATTTTGCTACAGGCAACGCGCGCTGATGCTGCGACCGGGCTTCTGGATGTCAAGCGTCTTGGCGACATGCTGGCGCGTGTGAAGGGCCATCTGCTGCATAAGCCGCTGGACCGTATTTCGCCGCTGGCGCTGCCTGTGATGCTTGAAATTGGGCGCGAGCGTGTGGCCGGTGAGGGTGATGAAATGCTGCTTGAAGAAGCAGCCGATGATCTGATCAGAGAAGCAATAGGATGAGCACAGCAGTCTGGGGAAATGGTGAGGCTTATAGTCTGGCGCATGCGGAATTGCGCGGCGTTGCGACGATCTATGATCCGTGTGGCGCGCTTTTCCTGCCGGATCTGCATATGCTGGTCGTTTCCGATTTGCATCTTGAAAAAGGTTCGTCTTTTGCCCGACGTGGCCAGCTCTTACCGCCTTATGATACGGCCGCGACGCTCGACATACTGACTACTGTCATTGCTCGCTATCAGCCGCGAACCGTTATCAGCCTTGGCGACAGTTTTCACGATGCAAAGGCCAGCGAGCGGCTGCCGTCGCTATATGCAATCCGTCTCAAATCGTTGATGGAACGTCGGGACTGGTTCTGGATCACCGGCAACCATGATCCTGATCGACCTGCTGACTTGCCCGGCGACTGTGTTGAGGAACTTGCAATTGGACCACTGACTTTCCGGCATGAGCCATCGCGCATAGAAGCGAAGGGTGAGGTGGCAGGCCATCTTCACCCGGCAGCGCGCATCGTCCGGCGAGGACGGTCGGTTCGGCGTCCATGTTTTGCAAGCGACGGCGAAAGGCTGATCATGCCTGCATTCGGTGCTTATACAGGAGCGCTCAATGTGCTGGATCGCGCTTTTCGCGGGCTGTTCGTTGATGCAAGCCTGCGCGCCTATATGCTGGGACAGGGTAAGATTTATCCGATTGCACATGGTGCGCTGGTTGGCGGCTGAGGCATTTTACGCGCATCGGGTTCCGAAAAACGATCCCCGCTTTTCGGAATGCGCATTAATCTTTTCTGAAAAGAATACGTCCGGCCCAGCCTGTGAAGACAGCCAGGAACACGGCAAACAAGCCGTAATAGAAGCTGTATTTATGGGCAGCATCATAGATGCTTTGCTCGACACCGGCTTTCACGATTTCAAGACTTGCATTGGCTTCGCGCAGGAAAACACCATTGCGAAACAACAAAGCCCGCGCCTTGTGACGTCCAACCGGCACATTGGCCGAGAGGTTCAGCGTTGCGCGAAACAGGGTGCGTGAGAGAAACTCAACGCCGCCGATGCGCTGGCTATAAAGCCCTTGCCGCATTTTCATCTCACGCAATTCGTTCCCGAATTTGGGGATATTGCCTGAGAGGCTGGATGGGTCTTCCGGTCGAAGGTAGAAATTGCGAACACCAACCGAAAGCTGGCGGTACAGCTTTTCTTCTGCGATGTCCTGCAGATTGCGGGTTGATGCGAGCGAGTAGGACAGCGGTACGCCGAGGAAGGTTTCGGAATCCGCATTCACCCAGACACCGAGATAGCGTTCCTTCTTACGCACGACAAGATCGCGCGAAGGGCCTTGCAGCACGACGATAATGTCGTAGCGACCCTGACGCTGGATCAATGGATCGGCATTGTCGAGCGCGCCGAAAATAGTTAGGTCTGTGCCGCCGAAATTGGAGGTAATGGCAATCGTTTCGGTCGAAAGGCCGATTTCGATTGTTTCTTCAGACGGGTTCTGCAACTGCGGCACGCCATTGCCATCGCCGCTTGAATTGGTCTGGGCAGTTGCTGCCGTAACGCTAAAAAATAATACAGATATGAGCGTGAGTTTCCTCATGTCACATATCCGCAATTGAGATCGAGAACAGATTGTCAGGCCGTACGAAGAGGCCGAAAGCGAGACGCAGGCCCACCGCAAGCACGAGCAGTGCCAGCAACAGGCGCAGCTGTTCACCGCGCAGCTTTTGTCCGGCACGCGCACCATATTGCGCACCGATCACGCCGCCAAGCATCAGCAGGAATGCCAGCACAATGTCGATGGACTGGTTGGTCGTTGCCTGCATGACCGTAGTGAAAGCCGTAACGAAAGTGATCTGAAACAGCGACGTGCCGACAACAACATTGGTTGGTACATGCAGCAGATAGATCAGCGCGGGCACCATGATGAAGCCGCCACCGACACCCATCACAGATGACAACAAGCCAATGAAAAAACCGATGCCGAGCACTGGAATGATGCTGACATAGATGGTTGAAGCGCGGAAACGCATCTTGAATGGCAGCTTGTGTATCCACGTATGCTGACCCGGGCGGCGGATTGCGCCTGCCTGTCCTTTTTTCACACGGCGCAGCGCGCGCACACTTTCAACCAGCATCAATCCACCGACCGTGCCAAGAAAGAAGACGTAAAGGATCGAAACAATCAGATCGAGCTGACCGAGATCGCGCAGCCACGAGAAAACAAAGATACCGAGCAATGATCCAACGATACCGCCCGCAACCAGAAACAGCCCAAGCTTGATATCAAGCGTTCGTCGTTTGAAATGCGCTAACGCGCCGGAAACCGACGATGCGATGACCTGATTGGCGCCGGTTGCAACGGCAATCGCCGGTGGAATGTTATAAAAGATCAGCAGCGGTGTGATGAGAAATCCGCCGCCCACGCCGAACAATCCCGACAGAAAGCCCACGGCAGCGCCCATGCCGAGCAGAACCAGCATGTTGACCGACAATTCCGCAATGGGAAGGTAAATACCCAATTCCGAACCCGGTTTTCACAACGCACAACACGCAGCCCTTTGCGGTCGCGCTATGCCGCAAGGTCTGTCTCGCTTCCGTTAAAACATGGCCTCATTCAGTTGAATCAGATCATTGCTCTAACAGTTTGATTTGCCGCGCATCTTGCCCGAAAACCATCTCACACATTTCGGAATGCACTCCTAACGGTCTTGCTCTTTCAGCACGGCGAAGTCAAACCCAGATTGAGATTAGAGTTACTTTGACAAATGATGTGGGATGAAAATGGCACATTGTTGTTTGCGAACAACAAAGTTGTCACCAGGCTTGCCACAAATGCTTCACATTATGGCTGCGAAAACCGCTATTCGATATGTCCCTGACGGTTGCTGAGAATGATCGAAATATGATCTTTCGGCGTTATGACCGCATAAGTCGATGATGGATAGAATTGCGCTCTTATCGAAATGTGGTTCGATATCTTGTTATCGACAAGGCTGCCGTTTTTGATCACATAAAGATAGGAATTGGTGATACTGGCTCCATAAGAACCGGCGAATTTGCTATTCGATGTAAAGCCGAAAGAGCTTGCGCCTTCCGAATAATATTCGCCGTTCGTGACAAGCCAGTCATCGGTCGGACTTGAACGTGATATGGCGGTTTTCTTGCCGTCTGGCGTCGAAAAGTTAAGATTGAACGATAGCGCTATGAAAATATTCTTGAGTTCCGTTGTTCCGGAAAAGACCTTGAACAACGACTTGTAGGGATGAAAATCGTCGGCCTGTATGAATTGTCGTTCCGGCGATGAGATTTCAAAGTCAATCGCGTCGCCTTGAAAGCCTTTGATGTCTTTGTCGAGTGCAAGAGGAATTTTGGCAATAATGCCGTTTTCCATTTCATTATTGACGTGCAGCAACATTGTACGGCCCCGGTTCACTAGTCAGATAATAAACCCTTGGGAATAAATTCAACCTGCTACTTCTCGCAGAACGACGCAACTTCTGTGTATAAAACTGTGCTGGTTGATATTCGTTGTTTGGTAGGGCAGGCATAAGAAAAAAAGCGCCAGAACATTATTCCGGCGCTCTAATTATCTATTTAACGCGCATCTTTACCCGAAAACCGTTTCACACTTTTCGGGATGCGCTTTAATCATTGCTAATAAAGGACTTTGTGAAGTCTATTTGTTCTTTTCAAGAAGAAGCTGCACAAGCTGCTGATTTACTTCGCCCGTTGGCTTCTGGCCATTTGCCTTCTGAATTTCAGCGATGGCATTGCGGGTTTTATTTCCCATCACGCCGTCGGCGCTACCCACATCATAGCCATTCTTCTGAAGGATGAGCTGAATGTTAAGGACCGCCTTTTTCATATCGACAGGAGCTTGAGCGACTGGTTCGCCATCCGACCAGTTTTGCGGAATGGTGAGCGCGTTGGCAGCCTCATTCATTGGCTTGGCTTTCCAGAGCTCGACAGAGCCCTTCGCACGTTCAAGCTGATCTGGCTTAAGAGCTGCACCAATCTGATCGCGCTTGTCAGCCGCATCCTTGTCACCAGCCTTGGCGGCAAGCGCAAACCACTTATAGCTTTCTTCCAGATTAACCGGCGTCCCAAGGCCTTGAGCTGCGAGAATGCCAAGATTGTATTGGCTGTCTTTCACGCCGAGTTCTGCTGCTTCGTTAAACCAGCGAACGGCAGACGTGTTATCAGGTTTACCGCTGGCACCGGAGGCGAACAGTACGGCGAGGTTATGCATCGCGTTTGCATTGCTCTGTTTTGCGGCCTGCTGATACCAGTCGATTGCCTTGTTGAGATCGCGGGGCATACCAAGCCCCTTCTCATTCATGTTGCCCATGCGATAAAGCGCAGGTGCAAAATCTTTGCCAGCCGACTGCTCATACCACTTTGCAGCTTCAGCATAGTCTTCTTTAACG
>Ga0256901_1000994_pt1 | contig 14811 bp, 13 predicted proteins | sample MC6MC0689MT_FD_190200 | JGI IMG/M metagenome (GOLD analysis project Ga0256901, IMG submission 190200) | Metatranscriptome of enriched soil aggregate microbial communities from Iowa State University, Ames, United States - MC6-MC0689-MT... | ecosystem: Environmental > Terrestrial > Soil >... | reverse complement strand
CTGACTTCAAGATTAACGAGGGTGAGAATAACCAATTCGGCGATCGTCGTCGTTCCTTTCATGACGATGCGAATCTTTCCCGTTTTTTTGTTTACAATCACCTTGCCCAGAATGCTGTTCTCTAGATATACGCTGTTCTCGCCGCCGCCCTGGATGGATGTTTCGCCTTGCACGACGACGTTGCGCAAGCGGACATCGCCTTCGCCAATCCCTTCGGCCAGCAGCAAGTCCCCGCCGATCTTCATATTTTGCAGCGTCACCCCAGGAACGCTGACAATCACGTCACCCGGAATTTCGCGAATGCTTTGCTCGGAACCGTAGATGCCGGCCTTATCGTACTCGCTTGAAGTCAGTGACTTTAGCGCTCGGTCGAGAATCACGACAAGCTCTGCTCGAGTTAGGGAGGCCATCGGCATGAATCGGTTGCCGTTCCCGAGCATCATCCCCGCGGATATGGCGGCATTCACCGCTTTCTTGCTCCACGGAGCTATCTCCATCGCATCCCTAAATCGATCTGCCGCCCTATTATCCGTCTCTTCCAGCTTCAGCAGACGCGTTAGAATAACCGCCATTTCCTGCCTGCTGACAGGTTTCCCGGCTCCGATCGTGCCGTCTTCGTAGCCGGACAAATATCCAGCCTTCACCGCTTTGGCGGCATCTTCGTATGCCCAATCCGAAGTCTTAAGATCGGCGAAGCTGATCGGCGCGGACTCGACATACCCGAATGAACGATTGACGAGCGCCATCGTTTCGGCGCGGCTAACCGGCTCGTCCGGCCTAAAGGAGCCGTCCGAATAACCTTTGACGAGACCTTCTCTCCACCATTCCGACACCTGTTTTTGTGCCCAGTGGCCTTGTATATCCGTTAATTCGGTATTCGGAGGCTTTTCCTGGGCGACCGCAGCCGTCGACCCGAGAAGCTCCGATGCGCTTGCCCTTTGACCGAGAACCGAGCTTGAAAGGATTAAGCTTAAGGATAGTAATATTAAACCTGCTTTACGGAAAGTCTTCTTGAATAAATACATTCTACTGGCACCTCCAGAGTTGTATTCGTTTCCTTTCCCGCACGCCGCGAAACGATGTCCGCCTTTCCCCTCGCCTACCCCTTAACGGCGCCTAGCGTGGCCCCTTCCATAATATTGCGCTGCAAAAAGATGTACATAAGTACCAAGGGGATCATCGTAATCATCAACCCGGCGAACAACGTTACCCAATCGGCTTTGTACTGCATAATCTGGCTAGCCTGATACATGGCCACTCCGATCGTATATTTGTCCGGATCTCCCAAATAAATGAACGGGCCCAGGAAATTATTGTATAATGCCAGAAACTTGAAGATCGCCACCGTCACGATTCCGGCCGTGCACAGCGGCAAAATGATTTTAAAGAAGATCTGAAAAATCGAAGCCCCGTCTATGGCCCCGCTTTCCTCAAGCTCCTTGGGCAACGATTGCATAAACCCGCTCAGCATCAACAAATAAAAAGCGATTTCGCTAAAGCTGTCGAGCACGACGATACCCGTCAGGCTATTCGTGAGATGCAAATCGCGCATTAAAATGTATTGAGGCACGAGCGCATTAATCCCCGGTAAAAACAGCGATAACATAATGACGCCCCATAGCAGCTTTTTCCCCTTGAATTCCAACCGGGTTAGCACATAGGCGTTGATTGCCGTCAAAAATGTCCCGACGATCAGGCTTACGCCAACATAATAAACCGTATTCAACATCGAGCTGCCGATCCCGTATTCCGTCCAGGCGTCTCCGTAATTCATCCACTGCAAATCGGTCGGAAGCTTCCATACATCATGGAAAAACTCCTGATTCGTCTTAAGAGATTCATAGAATACCCAAAGCAGGGGGAACAGGATCGAAACGGACCAAATCAGCAGGAGGACGTACCATGACGCATCGACGAACGTTCTTCTCTCTTGCACCGTTTTCCCTCCCCTTAGAATTCCGAATCCCGATTGGCAGTAAAGCGGTCTATCGTCAACTTCGCCGCGACGAGAATAATGAACAATAGCATGCCAATGGCGGATGCGTACCCGTAATTGTGAATGCCGCTGCCGAACGCGATATTGAACATATATAACCCGAGCACTTCCGTCGAACCCGACGGCCCGCCATTCGTTAGAATCAATATATTTTCAAAGCCTTTAAAAACTCCAAGCATTAAAAACAGAACTGCAATACGGATAATCGGCATGATAAGCGGGACCGTTATGTTGAACAGCCTAATTCGGTGGCTAGCTCCTTCAAGAATGGCGGCTTCGTACAGGGACTTAGGAATCGTGCTCATCGCATTCACGAAGATCACGAAATAAAAGCCGGCGGCTCCCCACACGGATGGCGGAATAATGGCCCATATGGCCGTGCCCGTCTCTCCCAGCCAATAATAATTACCGATATCCACCCCGAACAGGCGCAATCCGGCATTCAACAGCCCAAAGGATCCGTCATAGACGAACGCCCACAACAAGGAAATGGCTACCGTAGAAAGAATATTCGGAAAGAAAAAAATAACTTTGAAAAGAGAACTGAAGCGGTACCCTTTATTTGCGATTAAATAGGCCAGAATCAAAGAAATGAGAATGACCGCCGGCGTTACCGTCCCCATAAGAATCAGATTGTGACGCAGAGCTCGCCACACAAATTCGTCCTTCAACAGGTTTCCGAAATTGTCCAGGCCGACGAATACCGGTTCCTTGATTCCGTCCCAGTTCAGCAATGAATAGTAGACCGACAACAGATTCGGATACAACGTGAATACGATGTAACCTGCGAACATCGGAACCGTCGCCAATAGAATGAACAGTCTTTTCTGAAACTTGGCCTTGCGATTCCAGTTAACGCCAGGAACGGCGGCATTCGCGACCGGATTGGAAAGCTCACTCATCTGGATGTCGCTCCTTCTAAGATTCACGGAGCGCCGGATTTTCCGGAGCTCCGTGACGTTTTACGGTTTATGGCGATTCCGCGCCGCTATTATTGCTGAGCGGCAATCGCTTTGACAAGCAAATCCTCGGCCTGCTGAAGCGTCGGCAGCGGTTCCTTCTTGCCGGAAGCGATTTCGTTCACGGATTCTTCCATGAGCTTCCTTGCTTTCTCCGCGTTCGTATCGGTCAAAGATTTATTGCGCGCTTCGCTGTTGCCTTTAACGGAGTTATTCGCCATGTATTCCAGAACGGCTTTCGGAGCATCCTGCAGCTTGTCAACGAGTGCCGCGTCGTTCATGAAATCGCTGCGAATCGGCAAACCTCCCGCTTTCTCGGCGTAAAGTTGCTGAACGTCCAAGTTCCATAGCCATGCTAGAAATTCTTTCGCCCACTTTTTGTTCAAATCCGGTTTGTTCGCCCAAATAAAATGACCGCCGCCCGCGAAAATCTGATAGTATTTCGTACTTTCCGGGTTGTCCCCCATAGGAGCGAGCATAAATCCCCATTTAAACCCGTCAGGGATGGAATCTTTCATTTCGTTCTGTACCCATTCCCCCGTCGAGGCCATCGCCGCCTGCCCTTGCAGCAGTTGCATTTGCGATTGCGTATGGGTTAATGCCGCGACCCCGTCCGGGAATGCTTTTTTCTTCGCGAGCTCGTACACCTTATCATATAAGCTCACGCTTTCCGGAGAAGCGTAGAAAGGCGCTTTGTAATTTCTGTAATCGTCATTGAACTTTTCCAAGTTACCGTTGATTTCGGCCAATTCGAACATTTGCGAAATACCGAAAGTAAATCCTAAGTAAACTGGATATTTTCCGGGGTAGCTAATCGGAATAAGTCCGGCTGCCTTGATCTTATCTACGAGTTCGGTAAATTCGCCCCACGTTTTCGGATTCTGGTTCCAGCCGTTCTGCTCGAATAGCGTTTTGTTGTAAAACAAACCGGTAACGCTTTGCCCGTAAGGAAGCGCATACATTTTATCCAAAATAAGCGTTCTACCTTCATAGATGCCGGATTGTACCTCCTTTAACGTCTTGCCTTCATTATCGAACGCTTTGTGATCCCACAAGTCGTCCTGCGGTTCCAACTTGCCCGCTTCCGCCAAACTTGTCGCCATGGCAGGGCCGCCGCCGGGGAGAAGCGTAGAGAAAATATCGAACATATCCTCGTCATTCCCTGCCGATATTTTTGTGCCGATGATCGTATCGATCTTCGGCGAATAGGTCGTGTCGAAGCTGACATTCGGAAATCTCTTCGTAAACGTGTCGATGGCGTAATCGATCCATTCCCTGCCGCTTCCGTTTTCCCAATAAGCAAACTTCAGCGTTACCTTCTCGTCTTTAGGCAGTCCGTTCTCCGGGTATACATCGGACTCGCTTGCTTCCGAGCTTGCGCTTGGCTCTGTGCTTGCCGACGCACTTGTCGTAGCTCTTGCCTCCGGGCTGCCGCTGCCGTTCTCTTTATTGCCCGTGCAAGCTGCAAGCATGCTTACGATAATCAAACAAATCAATGCCGCGCTCCATCGTCTAGCTGGTTGAAACATGTGATGAACCCTCCCAGAAAATTGGTTTGTGCTGCCTTCACAAAGTAGCATCCCGGTTAACGCCCGGTATATAGATCATTGTTCTTCGGATAGACATAAAGGCACATAACGGCCGTTTTCCGCCGATAGACGATAAGTCTTCAATAGACAATTTGCCCGAAAACAACGGTCGAACAATGAAAAAAAGAAGCCTTGCGGCGCTTGCAGGGCTTCATTCGGAGCTTTTCTTGCGATATTGGCCAGGCGTTTCGCCGAACTGTTTCTTGAATACGCGAATAAAGGTAAGCGACTGATCGTAACCGACGGCGCGCCCGATATCCTGTATTGTATGGGGCGTCTCCTTCAACAGTCTCGCCGCATTCTCCATACGGATTTCGGTTACGAATTCAATGAACTTCGAGCCGAAGGCTTCCCGGAACAACCGACTCAAGTACTTCGGATTAAGTCCGAAAGCATCGCTCAGATGGGTAAGCGACAGCTCGGGATTTCCGTAATTTTCTTCAATGTAGCTCTTGATCTGATGAACGAGCTGATGCGAGGATTTGCTTTCGCGCAGCTTGCCGATTCTCTCGAAGGCTTGCCGAAGAATTTCCCGGAATGCCGAGTAAACCTCTTCCTGCGTTTCCTCTTCGATCGCCCTTGACAGGGACGGTTGGATATCCCTCATCCACAGATCGTTCAACTCTTCCGGCAGCTCGGCCATTTCCTTCTGCAAGTATCCGATCAACACCTGCATGAGGCTGTGCAGATCGTCCCGCGTATAGAGCTGCTTTTGGAGCGTTACGAACATCTCCTCGTAATACTCTTCCCACTTCTCGTCGCCTAGACGGAACGATTGGCCGATCATTCGAAAATATTGCAGCTGCATGAACAATTCGCCCTTAGGCTTGGACGCCATATGCTCTTGCGCGATAATTCGGTTCATACCTAACGACGATTTGTATCCCACGGCGTTGACGGCTTCCCGGAAAGACTCCCCGGTCATCTCCAATTCTCTAGAGAGCTGTCCGACGCCTATCGTAATTGTGAAATCGAGATTGCCCTCCACCCATTCTCGCAGCTTCTCGCAAATATCGCGCACCTCCGGTTCTCCTTCATCCCCGTGAAACAGGAACAGGATCCCCATTTTCGAGCTTGAGATCCATTCCGTCCATACGGTGAACGGCTTGTTCTCTACCAGTTCTTTAACGGATGCGCCCAAAATGTATTTCAGTAAATGCTGATCCCTGCCGTACTGAGCGGTAAACTCGGCGTAATGGTCGATCTCGACAATCGCGACAAGCGAAGAAGAGACGGGCTTCTCGATTCCCAAGCGGGTCATCTCTTCCTCGATATAGCGGCCGAAGTTGGCCGTCGCATTCGCATTCTCGATTAAGCTCAGAAATAGATGCCGTTTGTGGTACACGGACATCTCCTTATGCTGCTCCTGCAGCGCATTCGATTCGTCGAACAGGTCCTCTATCGTCGATTCAATCAGCTTGAATTCGTCTGCTTGCTCGGCTGCTGCGGCCGGCAAGGGAGCCGCCCGTTTCCCTGAGATCAGACTGATCAACGTCTGAATCGGTTTATAGTGACGCCTGGAGACATAGATGATCCAGGCAAATCCGGCAATTACGATGAGGGATGCTATCGCCATCCATAGGTAGAATAAAGACGACACGAATTCCAACATACCGCCGTTCCGATTGCCGCTTGAGACAATCCACCCCGTCTTCTCGGAGACGGCGGTAGACAGCACCTTGCCGGGGTTAACGTCCGAGGACGCGCTTCCTTCCTCATCGTCTAGCGAAACGATGGGGCGATGATCGGCGTCGGTCAACTGTACGAACGTCGTCCGTTTGTCGGCCATGCTTGCAATCCATTCGCCGAGGGCGTCGATGCGAACGTTAACGATCAGGAAGCTGAGATTTTGCAGATTTGTATTTTTAGCAAGGCTGACGACTCTTGTCGCTTCGTTCTCGCCATTCGTCGAAGGCAACGTTCTGGCCGTCCACGAGTAAGCAGCGCGACTATTAAAAATGAGTCCAATGTATTGCTTGTCCGGAAACTGATCAAGCAGCGTCAGCGTAGAGGTGGTCAGCACGGTTTGATCCGGCGCGCGGTACAAATAGATCGAATCGATAACCGGGTTGTTTTGCAGCAATTCTTTTAACGTCGAAACGGCCTGGATATCGGTATACTTCCGATGCTCCCGGGAATTGTCCGAGAAGAACTGCTTCAGCCTGTCGTTGTTCTGAATCTCGTAGAATAGCAAGGAATCGATAGCCTCCAGCCGGTTATCGATCAGCTTGACGATATTCTGAGAGAGCGCTTGGCTCGCTTTAACGGAGGCCTTCTTGGACATTTCGCTCAGCGTTAAGTAAGTCATCAGCAGCAAGCTTAAGCTAATGATAAAGAAAACGGGCAAATAAGAGAGCAGCAGTCTATTAAACCAGTTCGTCTTCATAGGCTCTCCTCGTATCGGCAGCCGGTGCAGCCAAAATAAATGCGTGGCGGGGCGTTTCTTTTACGCTAGAAATCAATTAACATTATTAAAGCACATCTCATGCACGACCATCAATCATCCGTTGGAGGGGACTACATGACTCGAGGCCGTCCCTTGTTGGTCTTAATGTTATTTATGGTCGCTGGCCTGTCCGTCCTTGTTTGGATCCTATTGGGGCAGAGCAGGCAATCGGACGATTCGGTTTTCGCTCGTTCGGATGACGGAAGAATGAGTATTCATATTTTTGTACCCTCGCCGCTAAGCATGAAATCTCCCGATGCGAATGACGATTTCATCCTCAAGACGATAGAAGACAAATTCAATGTTCGCCTTCGGGTCGAGTCCCGAATTCCCGGCAACGACTATAACGCAGCCATCGAGGAAATGCTGCTCGCCAACAATCCGCCCGATATGTGGATCGATCGTTCCAGTGACGGTGCCTCCAAGCTGGCGCTAGACGGAGTACTCGCCGATATGACCTCTTTCGTTTCCCCGCTGACTATGCCGAATTATTTTAAATACTGGGCAAACGAGAAGGAACTAAGGCAATATACGATTCATAACCGCTTCTATCGCGCCCCCGTGCCTTACGACAAAAACGTCTATCGGAGCTATTACATTCGCCGGGACTGGCTCGAACGTCTCGAATTGGAGATTCCTCGAACCTACGACAACTATTTGAACGTGCTTCGCGCCTTCACATTCGACGATCCGGACGGCAACGGCAAGGACGATACCTACGGCTTCACAACCTCAGGCAACAATTCGAGCCTGTCGACCGATTGGCCCGAATACGTCAAGAACGGCCTGATCTACCCCGCCTACATGGAAAATAACAAGCTCGTCGACATGACTTCGGATTTGCGGATCGGACAAGTCGTTGACGATATTCTTAAGGTCATTAACGAGGGAGTTGTCGATCCGGATTGGTTTTTCAACTCCGGGACGGATCACATCGACAAAGCCGTGCAAGGAATAGCCGGTATCGTGCTGGGCGAGAGCGTCGATTTCGCTCTGGACGCCAATCCGGCTAGTCTTCAATCGCGAACGCGCCAGTCCAATCCGGAGGCCGACTGGGTACCGTTTAATCCTTTGGGCGATCAACCCTTAAGAGCCGGCGTCTCGCCTGAGTATCCCTTTGTATTCTCCAAGATGACGGCGGACAAGCATCCGGAGAAAATGAAAAAGATCGTGGAAATACTTGACTGGTTGGCCGGCGAAGAAGGCTTTCTCCTGACGCATTATGGCATCGAAGGCGAGCATTACGCTCGTAGCGGGAACGCGATCACGCTGCTTTCGCGGAATGAGGAAGGCCTGCAACGCTCGCTCGGCGACATGAATATATGGACCTTCTTCACACCGGAGACGCCCAGCGTTCTCAATCTCCAGGTCATCGACCCCGCGCTGACGAATCGGGATAAGGAGATCAAGAGCTATCTTGCCCGAATGCCGGTCAAACAGAAGCTCGGCACTGCCCTGACTCCGCCTGTCGGCATCGACGTGGCCGCTTTTCGCTCCCGCCAGAACGAGCTGCAGGTCAAGATGCTGTTTTCTGATCAATCGGGGGCTCAATGGCCCGCATATTACGAAGAGCTTATGAGCCAACATGACGGGTATCAGATCATCCGAAACTTCGAGAAGCAGGTTAAGGATGCTGCTAAAGAATAGAGTTGAATACAACTTGCCGACATCCCAAAAACACCTCCGCAAAGCTGAACACGATCACGAGTTCCTTTGCGAGGTGTTTTTGGCTCCGTCCCCCATTTATTCGATCCCGATTTCTTTCTCCATAATATAATCATCCATAACGTAGCCTCCGCCAATATCCGCAACTTGCTCGCGAACGGTTCGAAAGCCTTTTTTCTCGTAGACGGCAATGGTGGAGGCGTTGTGCCGATTCACGGTAAGCCAGATCGCGCCCAGCTTGCGCTGCCTGCATAGCTCCTCGAGGAAGCTCATCGCTTGGCTCGCATACCCTTGGCCCCTGTGCGCCTTGAGAAGGTAAAACTTGCTCAGCAGCAGCTTCGTCCCCTCCGGCTTGATCCCTATATACCCGACGTTGCGTCCGTCCGCCTGCATGAAGTAATACTCATAGCCTTGGCGCTCGATTTGGTCTGTCATGGCATGAACGGATTGAAACTTGTCCAGCATATATTCGATCTGCTCAACTGTAATGATGCTAATGAAGTACTCGTGCCAAATTTCGGAGGCTAGCTCCGCTGCAGCCTCAATATTCTCTCTTGTTTCTACTTGCCGAAATGAAAGCTTCATGGCGCTCCATCCTTCCTCTTGCTTTCTCTTTATCCTACCTTCTCGGTCGATCTGTCGCAAATCGCAAAATGCATAAGCACCACGGCAAGCATTACCGCTACCGCTACCAATTGACAGCCCCTGATGAATTCGGCATAATAAAGGAAATAAAGTCGAGGAAGCACCTCCCAAAGCCGGACACGTTCACGTGTTTCTTTGCGGGGTGCTTTTTGATTAGGAGACGGAGGCGGGGAAAATGAAGAAGAAAACTTACGAGGAATTGGTGAAGGAGTCGCCCGTGACCTACGAGATGTACGCGAACATGGAGGATGACGGCAACCGTTACGAGATTTCGGACGGGGTGCTGGAGTTGATGAGTCCTTCTCCTCTATTTATTCATCAGCTGTTGCTCGGAGAAATCCTGTTCAGGCTGAATGCAAGCTGCCGAAATGAGTTTATTGTTGCAGTTGCGCCGCTCGATGTGATTCTCTCGGATACCGAGGTTCGACAGCCCGATCTCGTTATGGTACACATGAGCCGAACGCACATTATCAGTAACCGTGGCATTAACGGCGCTCCCGACCTCGTCGTTGAGATTACGTCCAAGCACTCGCTCAAGCGAGACAAGCTGACGAAACTCAACGTGTATGCCAAGTATGGGGTGCGCGAATACTGGATCGTCGATCCATCTAACTTTACCTTGGAGCAGTATGAGTTACGCGAAGACTATTATAAACTGGTCGATGTCTATTCAAGTGAGGAATCGATTCGCTCCCGCACGGCCCCTTGTGTTTCTTTCAGCATGGACGAACTCGTTCGCAGTCTTCCCGTCCCGCCGGATCAGTTGAAATAGCCGCTGGCTGCGTTGACTCCGATTTCTACTAGAAGGGAATGTTCCGGATGGAAAAAAACAAAAAAGCTGCAGATAAAGTAAAGGAGCAGCCGGTAACCTACGAGATTTATGCGGAAATCCCCGACGATGGGAGCCGCTATGAGGTCATCGACGGGGTGCTGGAGCTAATGTCTCCGAGTCCTACAGCATCGCATCAGTCCATCCTATTGGAATTGGTCGATGCGTTGCGACAAAGCTGCAAATCGGATTACTTGATCTACTTCGCTCCCCTGGACGTCATCCTGAGCGATACGAACATCGTACAACCCGACGCGATCATGATCCATCGCAGCCGGAAGCATATTGTCACCGCCAGAGGGATAGAGGGCCCGCCGGATCTGGCCGTAGAGGTTCTCTCGCCAAGTTCGCGAAAACGGGACAGGCAGAAGAAGAGAACCGTTTACGAGAAACACGGCGTTCCGGAATATTGGATCGTCGATCCCGAAGCCCGGACGTTGGAGCAACTTCACTTGAACGAACGCGGGAAGTATGAGCTAACCCAGCTGTACGAAAATGACGAGCAGGTCGTTTCAAATAGGCTTCCTTGCGTCTCCTTCGAGGTCAGTCTGCTTTTTGGCGATGTGCTGCAGTAGTAGCGATAGCTCAATTACAAAATCGGAGAAAGCAGCCGCGACACCGACTCTTTGATCCGAATCTTTCTGGAACGCTGTCCGTACTGTTCCAGCGTCAGCGCTTCGGACACGTTGATGTCCTCTCTGAACGCATCCGCCAGCTTGCCGGAAACCTCCTTGTCGTAGAGGAAGGCGTTCACTTCGAAATTCAGCTTAAAGCTTCTAACGTCCATATTAGCCGTACCGACGGAGGCAATCTCTTCGTCAACGACGATCGTCTTAGCATGAATAAAACCGTTGCGGTACAAGTAAACGGAGACGCCCGCCTTGAGCATCACCCCGATATAGGACATAGTGGCCCAGTAAATAAACGGATGGTCCGGCTTGTCCGGAATCATGATACTGACCTGCACGCCTGACAATGTGGCAATGCGAAGCGCGTCCAAAAAGCCTGCATCCGGCACGAAGTAGGGCGTCTGAATGAGAATGGAATGCTTGGCGGAGGAGATCATTTTTACGTATCCGTTCTTGATGTACTCCAGCTTCGACTCCGGACCGCTAGCCACAATCTGCACTCCCGCCGACCCGCTCTCCGCCTTCGCCTCCGACTCCGGGAACAGCTCCGTGCGGTAATGGACCTTATCGTGCGAGGCTTGATTCCAGTCCAGAATGAACCTCGCCTGCATCGCATGCACAGCTTCGCCCCGCATTCTCAAATGCGTGTCCCGCCAATAGCCGAATTTCGGATCCAGGCCCAAATATTCGTCTCCTACATTAAAGCCGCCTACGTATCCGATTTTTCCGTCGATCACCACCAGCTTGCGATGATTTCGATAATTAAGCCGGAAATTAATCAACCTGAACTTGGACGGGAAAAACGCCACAGCAATTCCTCCCGCATCGCGAAATTCCTGCAGACTGCGACGGTTCAGCCTTCTTGAGCCTAGCTCGTCATACAGCAGCCGAACGGTTACCCCGGCCCGCGCCTTCTCCGCTAGCGCTCGGATCAGCCGGCCTCCCAAATCATCCTTCTGAATGATGTAATATTGAATGTGGATATGGTCCCTCGCCTCCGCAATATCCTGAAACAGTCGGTCGAATTTCTCCCTACCGTCCAGCAGCAGCTCCACTTCGTTATTTTCGGTATATAACGCTTGCCTTGCTTTAAGATGCATCACGATCAAGTCCCGGTAATCGTTAGCCGCGGAATTGCGTATTTCATATTCCCCCGCGCCGACGCGACTAAGCTGCTCTATCGCCGCTTCCCTCAGGCCGGTTCGGTCGATCTCCTTCCACTCGAACAGCCGGGTTCTTCGATAATTTTGCGCAAAAAACAAATACAGCACAAACCCCAGCAGCGGGATAAAATAAAGCACGAGCAGCCAAGCCCACGTCGAGCCGATATCTCTTCTCTCGCGAAAGATGATTACCGTCGCAAGAGTCATATTCAATACCAAAATTGCAGTTAATAACCATGAAAGCACATTCATGTGGATAACCTCCGCGTCCCAACCTGCCGCAAATGCGGTCTTAATCGATATTAACAGTTACACTGGGGGAATATCTAGAATTTTCGTTTGTCCACATAGTTATCAACAAAATAGCCCACATATCCACAGACATTTCCACAGTTTACACACAGTTAACACTCGGTTTATGCACAGGAACTATACTTAACAATGTAATCCGCCTATCCCATAAATCGATCGCACGTCGCCTGTTCACAATGCCGCTTTTTTGGAGAAACGGGACTCCAAATGGTATATTATACATATCAAGCTCAAAAGGAACGGGATCGCTATGATATTTCAACGAAACGAAACGTTTAGGGGCTACTTGAAGGCTTATCCGGTAACTTCCTTCATTTTGGCCATGAATTTGGTCGTTTTCCTGCTGGACCATTGGGTTCTCGATAGGATGCTGTCGGAGTGGGGCGCCTTCGTTCAACATCCTTATTACGAAAGCTACGGTCTCTATGGCCTGGGCGAGCCCTGGAGATACATCACCTCCATCGCGCTCCATGCCGGATGGGAGCATCTGCTGTTCAACAGCTTCTCCATCCTGATCTTTGCCCCTCCGCTGGAACGATTGCTGGGCCATTTCCGATACATCGTCTATTATCTCTTGGCCGGAATCGCCGGCAATGCGCTAACCGCCATCGTCAACGCTGGCTCCGTATACGCCTCCCTCGGAGCGTCAGGCGCGATCTACGGCCTGTTCGGCGCTTATCTATTTCTTGCTATCTTTCGTAAATTCGCATTGGACGAAGCCACCCGCAAAACGATCTTTATTTCCATCGTATTCGGCGTGACCTATTCGATCCTCGTCCCCAAAGTCAACATTTGGGCGCATCTCGGAGGCGCGTTGGCCGGATTCGGGTTGATGGGACTATTCGTGGCGAGCAAAACGAGAAAATACAAGCGCGGAGTCTGACAAGTTGTGACAATTCGGTAGCGGTTCGCCGTTCGAGGGCGGAATGTCCGACGGATGCGGTTGAACAAATGTCGAATTATGCTAGAATATTGGTTGGCACTTTCTGGATGGACTATCTGCCGGAACGGATTATGACGAATTGAAAGGATTGCATTATGAGCCGTATCAACAATACGTTACGATTCTTCAAGGTTACGGGAGAACTGCGCAAGGATAAATGCGAATTCACGATCGATCCATGGAAACTGCTTCTGGAAACTCAACGCTACTACGAGATCAGACCCGAGAACGGCGCGGTAAAAAGGATCTACAAAGAAAAGCTTAATACGACGGTTGTCGAAACGAAACAATACGCGAACGGTTTGCTGTGCTGTTCGGCCTTCTGCACGGAGGACCGCATCGAAGATCTGCAGCGCCTCATCCTCAATCAGCTGCAGACAAGCATCAAGACGTATATGGAGGACCTTAAGTTGAATCTTGTGGCTCTGAGCCGCTATTCGTCCGGGCTCTAGCCGTTACTTAAAAATCCGGGAGGAATGAACTTTGGAAATCATCTACCACGGACACTCTTGCATTCAGATCGTCACAGAAGGCAAGTCGCTGCTGTTCGACCCGTTCCTGAAAGGCAATCCCCTGGCGGTAACACAACCGGAAGACATCAAGACCGATTACATTCTGCTCACCCATGCACACACCGATCATATTCTCGACGCGGAGCCGATTGCCAAAGCGAACGACGCCACCATCGTCGCTACCTTTGAGCTTGCTATGTACATGTCCCGTAAGCAGCTGAAAACGATCGACATGAATATCGGCGGCTCGGTCGATTTAGGATTCGCCAAGGCGAAAATGATTCAGGCGTTCCACAGCTCCGGCATTTTCCTGGAGGAGGGCCAGATCATCTATGGCGGAATGCCGGCCGGCTTTATCGTGCAGGTTGAAGGTTTGACTCTACTGCATGCCGGCGACACGGCGCTGTTTTCGGATATGAAAATGATCGGCGACAGGCATCCGATCGATATCGCTTTCCTGCCGATCGGCGATCACTATACGATGGGCCCGGACGATGCGCTGCAAGCAGCCGAATGGTTCGGCGCGAAGCTTGTCATCCCGGTACACTACAACTCGTTCCCTGCTATCCGCCAAGACTCCGATGATTTCGTACGGCGTCTGGAATCGCAGGGGCAGCGCGGACGCGTGCTCGCACCGGGCGAGAAGCTAGAGATTACGGCGGCTTCACTGAAAAAGCTGGTTGCTCGAGACGGCAAGTAAGCCTCGGCAGCGGAAGAGAACTCTGACTCCATGCAAGCAAAAACGCCTTCGGCGTACCGCGGGCGCTGAAACAAAGAGTGCTTTGCTCAAATCTGTAGGTGGGGTTGCTCGGCTCGATCCGCTCAGGGCGTGGACGACTTGTTAGTCTAAGGCGGAAAAGCCGTGTTAAAAGTGCTTACGCACTAGTTTTGGGGCGAATATGGCGGATTTTCCGCTTTAATTCCGCAAAATCGCATATTCTGAAAAAATAAGCCGGGTTTTCCTTCTTAAATCGGCCGTTTTTGCTCATTCCGAAGATTTAAGACGGGTTTTCCGCTTTAACTTTCCGTTCGAGTAACCCCCCGTCCGTACGAAAAGAGAGCTTGATCAATTATAAGGGTATTGAGGTTTATACTCTGAATCACCAAAAAAAGCCATTGTTTT
>Ga0256901_1000992_pt1 | contig 14850 bp, 13 predicted proteins | sample MC6MC0689MT_FD_190200 | JGI IMG/M metagenome (GOLD analysis project Ga0256901, IMG submission 190200) | Metatranscriptome of enriched soil aggregate microbial communities from Iowa State University, Ames, United States - MC6-MC0689-MT... | ecosystem: Environmental > Terrestrial > Soil >... | reverse complement strand
CTTTTAATTCTCATTCTTAAGAAATATTCAAAGTCTGGTGTCAAACTGCCGATTACAAGTCCAGTTAAAGAGAACCATTTTTTTGGCAAATATTTAAATGGTAATATGATTGCTGGATGTGAAAATGTAAAAGGCATTTCTTGTCTGTTTTTTTGTTTTTGGTCGTCTTTTAAGATGGCACAAAACACCTAAATATACGTAATAAAGTTACGCATATCCAACCGATCATCAGGTGAGCTTTGCGTAACTCATTAAAAATGGGACATTATTAATTAAACAAGAAAAACAAAGTAAAAAGCTACCACTAGTTGTAAAATAAACCTGATTTCAGGCGGCAGCGCCCGAAGAGTAACGAGGACCTAAAGCCAAAAAGCAGGGCTGACATTTTTAAATGTACGAACCCTGCTTTTCTATATAATTACTTCAATAGCTCATTGGGGTGGCAGATTTGCCGAATAAACAATTGAGCTTTGAACCGTAGAACAAATTAATTTTTCATCATTTTTAAGAAAGTAGCCAATTTGGCTTTCATTTGCCTGCGGTCTACAATAAAATCTAGGAAACCGTGTTCCAGTACAAATTCTGAAGTTTGGAAGCCTTTTGGTAAGTCCTTTTTGATGGTTTCTTTAATTACACGAGGACCAGCGAAGCCAATTAAAGCACCTGGTTCTGCAATATTGATATCGCCCAGCATCGCGTAAGATGCCGTTACACCACCCGTAGTTGGGTCGGTTAATAAAGATATATAAGGGATTTTTGCTTGACTTAATAACGCTAGTTTAGCCGATGTTTTAGCCATTTGCATTAATGAAAATGCAGCTTCCATCATACGTGCACCACCAGATTTAGAAATCATTAAGAATGGTACTTTATGTTTTAAGCTATAATCGATAGAACGGGCAATTTTTTCGCCTACTACAGAACCCATAGAACCGCCAATGAAGTTGAAATCCATACAGGCAACCATGATTTCTTGGCCATCTATTTTACCGTGTGCCGCACGAATTGCATCTTTAAGACCAGTTTTTTTGGTGGTTTCTACAATTCTATCGGTGTAAGGCTTGCTATCTACAAAGTTTAATGGATCACCAGAAGTAAGGTTGGCGAACAATTCGGTATACTGGTTATCATCAAAAAGTACTTGAAAATACTCTTTAGAGCCTACTCTAAGATGATAGTTGCAATACTGACAAACCCATTTGTTTTCTTCAAGGTCGGTGCTATGATGAGCTTTTTTACAATTTGGACACTTGTTCCATAAGCCATCAGGAGCTTCTTTCTTTTCCTCGGTACTAGTGCTAATCCCTTTTTTCTCTCTTTTAAACCAAGACATGTTTGTTCTTTAAAAAATGCGAGTACAAAGAAACGAAAAAAAAAGTTAACACAAAGAGCAGTTTTAAGTTAACAGCGAGCAGTTTTCGGTTTTATGATTTTGAGAAAAGCTTACTAAGTGCTACTATTTGAGTTTAGTCCCGCTTTCGCTCATAGTCCTCGCTTCGTTACGCTAACGCTTTCACTACGCTGCGGGCTAATCCGCTCAATCGGGTTTGGCAGGTAGGGTTTGCTGCACAGGTTTAAGTTCTCCAAACCCGATTGCCGTGAAATACTTTTTGTAGGTGTCATCTTGAGCTTGTCGAAAGATTGTTAGTTAATAGTAGCTGCTCGACAGGCTCAGCATGAAAAGAGTTGAGTAGCAATGGCAACAAAAAAATTATAACGAAAAGCGGGACTGGCAGAAAGTTTGGAAAACAACAATTGCTTTTCAAATAAATAATCAAGTTTCAATTAATTAAGCAACCAACTAATGTTGAGCAACGCGAAATCCCGATACTTCGGGGAAGGCAATTAACCAAATCATCAGTTTAAACAATTAACCAAAAAACAAACCTTAGTGTATAATTGACAATAAGTAAATTTTAATTACATTTGTGAAGATACACGAGTTGTTAGATTAAAATTCCTAACTTCGAAACAATAATAAAACTAAATATATAATGAGTTTAAAAGGCTACAAAGGCGTAATTCACGGTGCTGCTGTACAAGAACTGTTTGAGCAGGCCAAAAAACATCAATTTGCACTTCCGGCAGTAAACGTAACAGGAACCAATACGATTAATGCGGTAATGGAAGCTGCAAAGGCGGTAAATTCGCCAGTAATCATTCAGTTGTCTAACGGTGGTGCGCAATTTTATGCGGGCAAAACCCTTAACAACGATAACCTACAAGCATGTGTTTTAGGTGCGGTTTCTGCTGCTAAGCACGTACATTTATTAGCTGAGCATTATGGTGTTGCAGTAATTTTGCATACTGACCACGCTGCTAAAAAATTATTACCTTGGATTGATGGTTTGTTAGACCATGGCGAGAAATTTTTCGCTGAAACTGGTAAACCTTTGTTTTCATCGCACATGTTGGATCTTTCTGAAGAGCCAATTGAAGAAAATATTGAAATTTCTGCTAAGTACTTAGAGCGCATGAGCAAACTAGGTATGACTATCGAAATTGAGTTAGGTGTAACTGGTGGTGAAGAAGATGGCGTTGATAACAGCGATGTAGATAGCTCTAAATTATATACACAACCAAGTGAAGTTGCTTATGCTTACGAAGAATTAAGCAAAGTGAGTGATAAATTTACAGTTGCTGCTGCTTTTGGTAACGTACATGGTGTTTATAAACCAGGTAACGTAAAATTGCAACCAATTATTTTGAAAAACTCTCAAGATTTTATCAAAGAGAAGCATAATTTAACTGCTGAGAAACCTATCAACTTTGTATTTCACGGTGGTTCTGGTTCTTCGCAAGAAGAAATTAGAGAGGCAATTTCTTATGGAGCTATTAAAATGAATATCGATACAGATTTGCAATGGGCTTTCTGGGATGGTATTTTAGGTTTCTACAAAACAAACGAAGCTTATTTACAAGGTCAGATTGGTAATCCTGATGGCGAAGATAAACCTAACAAGAAATTTTACGACCCACGTGTTTGGTTACGTAAATCGGAGGAGGCTTTTGTTGCTCGTTTAAAGGTAGCATTTGAAGATTTGAATTGCATTAACGCAAACGATAAGCTATAAGCTAAATTTAAAGTATAAAAAAACGTTCCAACGAGAGTTAGGAACGTTTTTTTATTTATAAGTATTGTCTTTTATAACTGGTTGCTTGTTTGCAAGTTTTTTGTAAGTTTGGTTAATACTTATTTGTTTAATCTAAAGTTCAAAAAATGCCAATGTAGATAGCGCAGGTTTTGGTCTTTATTGAAACGTCGAAAACTAAATGCACTCTAAAATTGCTTAAGCGAACTTTATCCCAAATCAAAAAAAAAACTTTACGAACTGTTTTTTATTGAACAGTGGCAGTTGAGATATAAATTTAATGCCAGTGAAGACGATGTTTTTGATAGCACCTTTTCCACTTATCAAAAAATTTTACCACCCAAAGACCGCTTTTGGGCAGATCCTTTTGTGGTAGAAAGAAATAGCAAGTTTTACATTTTTTTGGAAGAATTGAAATACGGCACTGGCAAGGGTTACATTTCTGTAATGGAATTAAGTGAAGGTACTTTTGCTAAAGTAAAAGTTGAGAAAATTTTAGAAAAGCCTTACCATTTGTCTTATCCCTTTATTTTTAAGGAGAAGGATACTTACTATATGATTCCTGAAACGGTTGGGAATAATACTATTGAGTTGTACGAATGTACAGCTTTCCCTTATGAGTGGAAACTATGGGGTAATTTAATGGAAAACGTTATCGCTGCTGATACCACAATTGTATTTAGAGATGGTAAATATTGGATGTTTACTAGCATTGAAGAGGAAAGGGGAGTAACTACAGACAAACAACTGCATATTTTTTACAGTGATACTTTACTGACGTCTAATTGGGTAGCTCATGTTACAAATCCAGTGGTTAATAACGTAAGTTCGGCCAGGCCAGCCGGAAATATTTTTGAATACGGAGGTGCTTTGTACAGGCCATCACAAGATTGTTCTAAACGTTATGGTTGGGCTACGCGTATCAATAAAATTATAACACTTAATGAAGCTGCATACAAAGAAGAGAATATAGCGCATGTTAAGCCTACGTGGGATAAGGATTTACTTTGTACGCACACTTATAACAAACAAAATAACCTCTCTGTTATAGATGTTTTGGTAAAGCGAAGACGATTTTTTACACCTGTTTTCTGGTTTTCTTTTTTAAACGAGGTATGCGTTATTTTATAGCTTTTTGGTGTATCATTTGCGTAAATTGCATTACTAATTTTCGCAGCTATGACAAAAGAAAACAAAGTTGGATTGTTTGAACGTTTTTCAAATACCGCCACTAAATTTACAGGTAGTTCTCAAGCATTTATTGCAGCAGTAGCCATTGTGGTGATCTGGGCAGTGTCGGGTCCTTTGTTCGACTATTCTGAAACTTGGCAGTTGGTGATTAACACTGGTACCACCATCATAACTTTTCTAATGGTTTTCTTGATACAGAAAGCACAGAATAAAGATGGCAAGGCCATACAGTTGAAACTAAATGAATTGATTGCTGCTCACGAAAAGGCCAGTAACCGAATGGTAGATATCGAAGACTTGACCGAAGAAGAACTAGACCAATTTCATCAGTTTTACGTTACGTTAGCCACTTTAGCAAAAAAAGAAACCAACATCCATAAGTCACACTCTATTGATGTTGCAAAGAAATGGCACAAGCAGAAGTTAAAAACCAATCATAAAGCCGCCGTAACCGACGACCCAGAAGTTACGAGTTAAAATCGTCTGCAATCAGTTCTCTGCTAGCCATTACACCGGCCATATTACCATTGTAAACGGCATTGGCAACTGAACGCATCATTGTGGTATTATCGCCGCAAGCAAATACACCATCAATATTGGTTTTTTGGAAGGCGTCCACTTTAATATGTCCTGTCTCCAAAAACTCACAACCTAACTCTTTTGCAATGTCTGTCTTTTGAGTAAAAGCAATTTTGGCGTACAAGGCATCTAACCTCTGTGTAGCATTGTCTGCAAATATTAAAGCTTCTATTTCGCCATCCTGATGAGCGATTTCAACAATTTCTTTCTCTACTACATCGACATTTTTGGCTTTAAGTTCATTGGTCTGGGCTTCGCTTAAAGTCGATTTTCCGTTGGTGAAGATGGTAATGTCTTTGCTCCAGTTCCAAATCAATTTAGAAAACTCATAGGCAATGTCGCCATTGGCAAAAATACCGGTGGTTTGGTTTCTTACTTCATAGCCATGACAATATGGACAATGGATAACGGAGATACCCCAGCAATCTGCAAAACCTTCAATGTTTGGCATTTCATCTTTCACGCCGGTTGCTAAAATCAGTTTCTTTGCCAAATGCACATTACCATTTGCAGTGGTAACTTCGAAGCCTTGAGTAGTTTTAATTGCAGTTGCTGCCGTATCTTCAACAAAACTTATGGTGTCGTATTTAGAAACTTGTTCCTTGGCCAGGGTTGCAATTTCCTTTGGGGTTTTTCCGTCTTGCGTTAAAAAATTATGCGAATGCGGTGTTTGTGCATTGCAAGGTTTGCCATTATCAATTACTAAAACTTGTTTTAAAGATCTGCCCAAAGTCATAGCCGCAGATAAGCCAGCATAACTGCCCCCTATAATAATAACATCGTACACGTTTGAATTTGCCATATTTTGTTGAGTTGTGATAAGCGAATTTACAACTTTTATTTATAATGCAATTTTGTTGCGTTTAATATTTCAAAAGGATGACAGGCTACTCGTTATTCATCAACGCTTGAAACTTTTCTACAAATTTTCCAACATGGTAGCCGTCGGCTAAACCATGATGGATATGCACAGAGACGGGCATGGTTTTAATTCCATCTTTCTCTGTTACCTTACCAAATGATATTTTTGGGGCGCTGTCTGGAAAGGTAAAGCTGCGGGCATGAGACAGCGAGGTGAAATCTACCCAAGGAATTGCAGAGAAATGTATTTCGCTGCCACCACCTTTTGATGGTATTAAACCTTCTGTATTTTGTACTGCTAATATCGCTTTTTGCGCATTTGCGATAAAAATATTTTCATCGGTATGGTAATCGAAATAGCCAAAGCCGAAGGTGCCGTTTGGTCGATTAACGGTGGTAGCAACGCTCACTTGGTCATAAGTTACCACTTCATTATTTAAAATTCGATAATGGAACTCTTCGATATGATTTGCTGCTTTTAATGCCCGGTAAAGGTAATGTAGGAAGAATGAAGTACCTTTTTCTTTTGCATCTGCGTAAGCATTTGTACAGTCTATATTCACTACTACCCCAAAGAAAGGTTCTTCAAACTGACTAAAGAGTTTAAAATGATCTCTTCTTTTCCAGGTTGATATGTCGATTTTTTTCATATTTAATTGACTATGTATTTTGTACTGATTTAAATCTTTGCATTATTACCGCGTAGGCGGGAATTGTAAGGTGAATTTGTATTTATCATACTAAGATCCCATACTAAATTTGGGATGAGGAGATAGGAGTGGACCAATTATAGCAAAGGAATAATGTGGTCAATGCTTTTTACAGAAACAAAGTTCGGGTGGTCAATCGGTTGATCATGCATTTCATGTAGCCAAGTGGTATGAAAAGGAACTTCAACGGCAAAAGCATTTATGGCTAAAACAGGTAAAATATCTGATTTTAAAGAGTTTCCAACCATCAAGAAGTTCTCTGGTTTGCAGTCTAAATGATTAATGAGTTTTTGGTAATTAGCAGACTGTTTATCGCTCATAATTTCAATGTGATGAAAGTATTTAGCCAATCCAGATTTTTCCAATTTGCGTTCTTGGTCTAGCAAATCACCTTTGGTAGCTACTACTAGTCTATAATTTCCTTGTAAATGTTGCAAAGTTTCCTCAATACCATCTAACAGCAAAACAGGTTTTTGCAATAGTTGATGGCCGATTTCGAGTATTTGAGCAATGAGGCTTTGATCGATTTTGTCGCTACTTAATTTTGCCAACGTTTCTATCATGCAGAGCATTACACCTTTAATGCCATAGCCGTACATTCTCAAATTTTTCATCTCAATGTCGAACAATTCTTTCGTCACTTCATCGGCAGGCAAATTTGGCAATAACTTTGTAAAAGCCATTTCTGCTTCTCTAAAATAAGGTTCGTTTTCCCATAAGGTGTCGTCGGCATCAAAGGCAATGGTTTTGATTTGCATTAACCAAAAATATTACTAGAAACCATCATCGCTTCGCCCCATTTCTCCATGTTCAAGCCCAAACCAACGCCTTTGCTGTTTAAATAAGCAATCACGTCTTCTGTGGCAATATTCCCAGTTAAATCATCAGCTGCCATTGGGCAACCGCCAAAACCTTTTAATGCACTATCCATACGGGTACAGCCAGCTTCAAAAGCAGCTTCAATTTTTTCTAAACGCTCTTGCGGAGTGCTATGTAAATGCAGTCCAAATTCTATAGTAGGGAATTGTTGTACTAACGGTGGTAGGATAGTTTTGATTTTTTCGGGCGTAGAAATACCAACTGTATCTGCCACAGAAATAATTTTAACGCCTTTCTGTACCAGTTCGTTTGCCCAGTGCGAAACGATATCTGTATTCCATTCATCACCATAAGGATTGCCAAAGCCCATTGACAAATAAACAACGGCTTTTTTCTGGTGCTTATCGCAAAGGTTCAGCATTTCTTCCACTGTGTTTAAAGATTGCGCAATGCTCGAATTGGTATTACGCTGCTGAAAAGTCTCGGAGATAGAGAAAGGAAAGCCCAAATAATTGATTTCTGGATGCTTAACTGCATTTTCTACCCCTTTTAAATTGGCAACTATCGCTAATAATTTAGTGCTGGTTAAATCCAATTGTGCTAAAACCTCCTCGGTATCCCGCATTTGCGGAATAGCTTTAGGCGACACAAAGCTGCCAAAATCTAAGGTATCAAAGCCAACTTGTAAAAGTAGGTTTAAATACGCCACTTTTAGTTCAGTAGGGACGAAATCATGTAAACCCTGCATGGCGTCACGAGGGCATTCGATTAACTTAATCGGAGAACTATAACTTTCTGTTTTTGTACTCATCGTAATCGGTTAAAGCGGCGCTATAAGTACCTTTCATGTAAGGAGAGGAGATCAAGAAATCTGCCGTAGCAACATCGCAAGCCATAGGGATGTTCCAAACAATACCCACACGCAGTAGCGCTTTCACGTCTGGATCATGCGGTTGTGCTTCCATCGGGTCCCAAAAGAAAATCAATACATCAATTTCTGATTGTGCAATTAGCGCTCCAATCTGTTGGTCGCCACCAAGTGGGCCACTCAACAATTTTTTTACAGGTAAGCCCAAATTTTCTTCCAGCAACCTACCGGTAGTACCCGTAGCTAGCAAATTATGCTGACTAAGTGCTTCTTTGTTTGTGATAGCCCACTTAATTAAATCGTCTTTACGGTGGTCGTGGGCAACTAAAGCAATTGTTTTATTGGCACTAAGGTTTTTGTAAGTCATGTGTCTGTTTATACTCTTTGTAAGGTTTAAATGGTCTGATGATTAATCTCGTACCTCGGTCATAGCTAAAGTAACTCCAAACCCAATTTACAAAAACAACCAATTTGTTCCTAAAGCCAACTAAGGTCATTAAATGTACAAACATCCAAGTAAACCAAGCAAAAATTCCCTGAAATCTTATTTTATTAATATCTACCACCGCTCTATTTCTTCCCACAGTAGCCATTGCTCCTTTATCGAAATATTTAAATGGTGTAGTAGGTTTATTCTCAATGAGGTTAATAAGATTTGTAGCTAACAATTTTCCCTGTTGTATTGCTGCGGGAGCCACACCTGGATGTCCATTTGGCGTTTCTTCGGTAATCATTGCCGCAACGTCACCCACAGCAAAAATATTCTGATAACTGTCAACCAAGTTAATTTCGTTTACCTTTAAACGGTTTCCTCTCACCACAACTTCGGTATTCAGTCCGTCGAGTACTACACCTTTTACACCAGCACTCCAAATAACGGTCGCAGAACCAATATTTCTACCATCAACTAGCGATAAAGTTCGTCCATCATAACCTTGTACACGAGCTTCTGTATAAACCGTAACACCAAGTTCTTCTAAAAACTGTTTAGATTTTTGCTGCGCTTGCACCGACATGGCACCTAATAATTCGGGCGAACCCTCAATTAAATAGATGTTCACTTTATCTAAATCCAACTCAGGATAGTCATTTTTAAGCACATGTTTTTTTAATTCGCCAATAGCACCAGCAGTTTCTACACCGGTAGGACCACCGCCAACCACCACAAAATTCAGTAGTTCATTTTCCCTTTCCGGGTCTTTAGCAATAATTGCAGCTTCTAAATTTTGCAAAATCAAGCTTCGCAAATTCAACGCTTCTGGAATTGATTTCATAGGCATAGCGTTCTGCGAAATTTCCGTTTGACCGAAATAATTACTCGTAGAACCTGTAGCAATTACCAAATAATCATAATCAATATCGCCAATGGTGGTTTCCAATCTGTTCATTTCTGGAATAACCTTTTTTACTTCGGTCACCCTAAACTTCAGATTTTTCTGTCCTTTAAATATCTTGCGGATGGGAAAAGCGATCGAGTCTGCCTCTAAGCCACCCGTTGCCACTTGATAGAGTAGGGGCTGAAAAGTATGGTAGTTATGTTTATCTAAGATAACAACGTCAACATTTTTATTTCTAAGCTTTTTTGCCAGTTCAATACCGCCAAAACCGCCTCCAATAATCACAATTTTCTTTTTGTGTTCCATATCAAATAAACTATGTGAAAGCTATTTAGTTTTGGTAAATATAGGAATTAGTTAGTTGTTTGGTTGTTCGGTTAGTCGGTTGTTTCGATAGAAATAGTGCAATTGCTATATTGTTAAATTGTTTTGACAATCGGTTTTATTTTGGAAAGGTTCAGCAGTTTTTATAGGTTGTGGTAGCCCCGCTTTCCATTACAAGTCCTCGGTGTCGTACCTCACCCTGCGGGCTTTTCATTGCAATCGGGTTTAGGTTACTTAAACCTGTGCTCAGCACTTGCCAACTAAACCCGATAATAGCGAAAAGCGTTTTCAATGTAAGTCTAAGCTTGTCGAAGACTCATTGGAAACCTTGTAGCGGATAGCGGGAATAACCTTGTTTGTTGCAGTAATTTGATTTTCAACCCCTCTCTGCCTGTCGGCATCTCTCCCTAAAAGGGAGAGAATAGTAACGATGTTTTCCGAACTTCATGAAACTTAACTCTTTAATGTTTCCAATTTTCTTTTAAACAAAAAAAGTCCCGACTTGCATCGGGACTTAAGATTTATGATTTGGTTTTTAAAACCTATTTAACCGCTTTCTCGTTTTTAGACAAGTCAATTACGATTGGCGTAGAAATACATAGTGATGAATATGTACCGATGATACGACCGATTAACAAGGCAAAGATAAACCCGCGGATGCTATCGCCACCGAAAATGAAGATCACGATTAATACGAAGAACACCGATAATGAAGTTAAAATAGTACGACTTAAAGTACTGTTTAATGCAAAGTTGATTAGTGTATTGCGCTCTTCACCATACATATCTTCTTTCCCAGCTTCAGCCAAACGCTCACGGATACGGTCAAATACAATTACCGTTTCTGTCATTGTGTAACCCATAACCGTTAAAATTGCCGCAATAAAATCTTGACCAATTTCTAGAGGGAAAGGTAATACGCCATCTAAAATAGTGTAGAATGAAAGTACCAATAATACGTCGTGGAATAATGCGATTACCGCACCTAAACCATATTGCCATTTCTTGAAACGTACCAAGATGTAGATAAACATCACGATACAAGAGAACAATACAGCTCCGTAAGCACTGTAGATAATGTCGCTAGCAATAGTAGGCGTTACCTTTTGTGAACTTTCGATAGTGTATTTAGCACCTAAGCCATCTAAACCTTTACGTAATGCTGTTTCAACAACTTTATCTGCATTTGGATCTTGATCTGTAATGTGGTAAGGCGTAGTAATTTTTAATGAATTGTCAGTTCCGATAGTTTTAACTAAAGCTTCTTCGCCTTCAAAATTAGCAGATAAAGTTTTAGACACTTCTTCGGTGTTCAATTGTTTATCGAACTTCACCATGTAAGTTCTACCACCTTTAAAGTCAACACCTAAGTGTAAGCCATCGTTTTTAACATAGAAAACAGCACCTAGGATAATGATTACCGCAGAGATAATGTAATATAATTTTCTGTGACCTACGAAGTTGAATGCAAGGTTTTTGAATGCGTTTCTAGTAATGCTATTATCAAAAGTGATGTTAGCTTTCTTGTCCATCATCGATTCGAAAATGATACGAGAAATTAATACCGCTGCAAATAATGAAGTAACAATACCTACACATAACGTAGTTGCGAAACCTTGTACAGGACCAGAACCGAAAACAAATAGGATAACACCTAAGATGAATACCGTAATGTTTGAGTCTAAGATAGAAGACATGGCATGTTTGAAACCTTCTCTAATGGCTACGTTGGTAGATTTTCCTAGCGCTAGCTCTTCACGCACACGCTCGAAGATTAGGATGTTAGCATCTACCGATAAGCCAATGGTTAACACGATACCTGCGATACCAGGAAGGGTTAATACTGCACCAAATGCAGCTAAAATACCCATGATAAAGAATACGTTGATTACTAACGCGATGTTTGCCACCCAACCTGCTTTGTTGTAGTAGAATGCCATGAAAGCAAGAATTACCACGAAAGCTAGTACGAAAGATAATAAACCGCTATCGATAGCTTGTTGACCCAATGAAGGACCAACTACGAAATCTGAAACGATTTTAGCAGGAGCAGGTAACTTACCGGCTTTTAATACGTTAGCTAAATCTTTAGTATCTTCTTTAGTGAAACTTCCAGTGATAGAAGAAACACCGTTAGGAATTTCGTTTTGTACTGTAGGAGCAGAATAAACTGTGTTATCTAATACAATAGCAATTGCTTTCTTGTTGTTAGGGTCAGCAGCTGCTTCTGCAGTCATTTTTTTCCATTTCGATGCACCATCGCTAGTCATGAACATGGTTACATCTGGATTGTTGTTTTGGTCGAAACCATCACGAGCATTAGCTACAGCATCACCACTTAAATCAGGGCGGCCATCTAACGAAGTAACTTTAATTGCATAAAGTTCAAATGCTTTAGTACCAGTTCTTGGCTTTAAGCCCCACATGAATCTCAATGTAGATGGCACTAAAGATTTGATTTCTGGTCTAGCTAACATTGCGTTAACTTTTGCAGTATCTTTTTGTAAGGCATAACCTACTACCGCACCTGGTGCCAATTGCGGCTGACCGTTTTCGCCTTGGTAGATAGGTAATTGTAATAATGTATTGATTAATGGGCTAGTTTTAGCTAATTCAGCAGCTTGAGCAGTTGCGCTAGTATCTTTAGCTGCCGCTGTTGAGCTTGCGCCTTTAGTTAAGCCAGCTAACTTACCACCTTTTGCTGTAGTGTCTGCTGCGCTTGTAGCCACGGTATCTTTTACAGTTACCGCTAATGTTTTGTTGATATTCTCTAAGATTGGATAAACCTCTTGAGACTGATAAACTTGCCAAAATTGTAATTCTGCAGAACCTTGTAATAATTTACGCACACGTTCTTTGTCTTGGATACCTGGCATCTCAATGAAAATTCTGTTAGAACCTTCTTGTTTCTGCATGTTAGGACTTACCACACCAAAACCATCAATACGGCTACGTAAGATGATGAATGAACGATCGATAGCGCTATTCGCTTCTTTGCTTAAATAAGATTTAACTTCGTTGTTACTAGCGTTAGCTTTTAACTGTTGTACGTTATCTTGATTAGCGAAAAAGTCTACTAATTTTCCGTTAGGAACTAATTTCTCGTATTCGCTTACAAATAATGCAATGAAATCTTTACCACCAGCATTCATTTGCGTTTGTGCATTTGAAAGTGCTTTGTTGAAGTTATCATCAGAAGTGTTGCCTGCTAAAGACTTTGTCAACTCTGCTAAAGAAATTTCCATGGTAACGTTCATACCACCTTTAAGGTCAAGCCCTAGGTTAATTTCTTTGCTTTTTACTTGCTGATAGGTAAGGCCCAATACTGGATATACCTTTTCGGTAGCCATTGAGTCTAAGTATGCTTTTTCTTTTGCTTCATCGCCTTTCGCAAATTCCTTAGCCTTTTTCTCTACGTTGTAAGTAATGATGTTGAAAGAAAGTGAATACAGACAGACAATACCCAAAAGTATTGCCATAAATTTAATAAAACCTTTACCTTGCATTGTTTGTTTATTCTATTTTATGTAATATGCTGTTTTTTAACAAGTCGGCAAATCTAATTATTTTTTTAAATAATAGGACTGCTAATTGTAATTTTGTTAAGAGAAGTAGCTAAAAGAGTGAAATTTGCGTCAAACTCGCTCTAAAGTAGCAAAAGTATAGGCAAATTTGTTTTTCTCATCAGGTAAGTGATCCTCTTTCCATGTTTCTTTCCAAGTCTCCTGATCTAGCTCAGGAAAGAAAGCGTCTGCTTCAAATTCTTGATGAACACGAGTAAGTTCAATCTTATCAACCAAAGGTAATGCTTGTTTATAGATTTCAGCACCGCCAATGATAAAGACTTCATTTTCGTCTTTACAAAGTGCCAATCCTTCATGTAAGGAATTTACTACTTCGATACCCGCAAACTGTAAGCCTTGTTGGCGGGTAATCACAATATTTCTTCTGTTGGGAAGTGGCTTGCCTATTGAATCGTAAGTTTTACGTCCCATGATGATGGTTTTGCCAGTTGTTTTGTTCTTGAAATGCTTTAAATCAGCAGGCAAGTGCCAAAGTAATTGATTGTCTTTGCCAATAGCGTTATTTTCTGATATGGCTACAACTATGGTGATTTGGTTCATTTTTTAGAATTTGCGTCATTGCGAGGCACGAAGCAATCTATTTAGCTTTAAGATTGCTTCGTGCCTCGCAATGACGATATAATTTACACGGCTACTGCGCCTTTAATATGTGGATGGGCTTCGTAGTCCAACAATTCAAAATCTTCAAACTTAAAATCGAAGATATTTTTTACCGCTGGATTGATTTTCATAGTTGGCAAAGGCTTTGGGTCTCTGCTTAACTGCAAGTTAACCTGTTCTAAGTGGTTATTATAGATATGTGCATCGCCAAAAGTATGGATGAAATTTCCAGCTTCTAAGCCGCAAACTTGTGCTACCATCATCGTTAACAAAGCGTAAGAAGCAATGTTGAAAGGTACACCCAAGAAAATATCCGCACTGCGTTGATACAATTGACAGCTCAACTTTCCATCAGCTACATAAAATTGGAAAAAAGCATGACAAGGGGGCAAGGCCATGTTTTCTATTTCAGCAACATTCCAAGCCGAAACAATAATACGTCTCGAATCTGGATTGTTCTTAATGGTATTGATGATTTGTGTGATTTGGTCGATATGGCCACCGTCTGGTTTTGGCCAGCTGCGCCATTGTGAACCATAAACAGGGCCTAAATTTCCATTTTCATCTGCCCATTCGTCCCAAATGCGTACACCGTTATCTTTTAAGTATTTGATATTGGTATCGCCCTGCAAAAACCAAATTAGTTCATGTATAATAGATTTTAAGTGCAGTTTTTTGGTCGTCACCATCGGGAAACCCTCCTGCAAATTGAAACGCATTTGGTAACCGAATACGCTAATAGTACCTGTTCCGGTTCTATCGTGTTTTTGCGTGCCGTTATCCAGCACATGCTGCATCAAATCTAAATATTGTTTCATAACCCCAAACCCCTAAAGGGGCTTCTAAAAAGTGAAACACAAATCTAACCAATAAAAATCAACCTCG
>Ga0256901_1000991_pt1 | contig 14851 bp, 24 predicted proteins | sample MC6MC0689MT_FD_190200 | JGI IMG/M metagenome (GOLD analysis project Ga0256901, IMG submission 190200) | Metatranscriptome of enriched soil aggregate microbial communities from Iowa State University, Ames, United States - MC6-MC0689-MT... | ecosystem: Environmental > Terrestrial > Soil >... | reverse complement strand
TTTTGTAGATATGGGTAATGGTGAACGACAACATTTATATAATTGTGTCAACAGAGACATTGTAGAAGCTTATTTATGGGGACGTGTTCATGGTATAGAGGTTAAATAAAATCACACTATTATTAAATTAGAAGGGAATAGTTAGTATGGATAATTTATATAAAGTAGTGCATCCAAAAGTAGATATTAGAGACTTTGTAGATTTTAAAGATAAAGATGCGGTAGTTGTAATGTTTCGGACACTTCAGGATGCAGAATGGTATTTATTGAAAAAACGTTTTAAATTTGACAAGCGTAATGACAGTTATATATTCACTAAAAATAATACAACAAGTATAGCATCAATTATTGATATGACAGATGGGACGACTATTAAATAAAAGATTAGTATTATCAAATACATAATTGGAGTTGATCTTATGCAAGATGGGAAAACAGTAACCGAACAGAATGTATGGGAGCATTATAAAAAGGTGGAAGCTGAAAACTTTCATCTCAAGAAACAACTCGTCAATAAGAATAGACAAATTAAGCAGCTTAAACGTGTGATTAGTACACTGAAAGCTAAGTATGAAAAGCTTACTGAAAATCGTAGACCTAAGTACAAAAATACAATTAGAAGAAAGTAGGATGAATATTGATGGACAGTGTAAAAGTTAATATCAAATGTGAGACAGGTATTTTTGATCGTGATGAAGTAGAGATGAATCAATATCTAGAATTAGTAGATGAAGATGTTGTTGGCTTACTTCCAGATAATAAATTCATTGGCGTTAAGGTTTCAGTTGAAAAATAAAATAGGTGGCGACTTACGCTAGAGGAGATTAATTTATGAAGAATTTTTTAATGAATGTAATGGACTTAAAAGTTTTCGATGAGAAAGGTAAGCTTATAACAAAGCTAGACTCGGCTACAAAAGGGGTACTAGTACATAGTGATCAGGCATCATATTTCGCAATTAATATTACAGACTTTAATATTGATATGATTAAAGCTATCGGAGAAGTTGAGAACAACAAAGATTTATCAGACTTTGAAAAAGAATTAACACCTAAGTCAACTAAAATTAAATTTAAGCCATTGTATCATAGTGAAAACCAGAAGAAGTTTAAGTTAATTGCTGAAGGGAATTTACATAATGCCCTAGGTGATCCATCTCATGAATTTAAAGTAGTAATTAATGAATCAGTTTTATCATCTGGATTAGAATTTGAATTTAGCAATGTTGATATGAGTGAGTATACTCATGTATTTAGTATTTATGTAGATAAAGATGGAAATAGCTTTGAGTTAGAATTAATTGAAAAATAAATAGCAGATATTCTAGAAATCATGAAAGTGGAAAAATTTGTGAAATTTTTCATCATTAAAAGCCTATAAGCGCTGGATATAGAATTTCATTTCACAAACTTTTTCTCAATAAAATGACAATATTATTTAATTATAAAAATACATAAACAGAATGGAGTAAATTAATTATGAAGAATACTTACATTAGCGAATTGTACCAAGAATTATTACTAGGATTGAACGGATTAATAAATAAGACAGTTGAGATTCAAAAAACACAAGAAAGTAACACTCATGATTATCGTAAAGCTTTGTCGTTTCAATTAGAGCTAGAGAAAACTAAATTAAGTATTATGCAATCACTATCTGATTCATTTGATACTAAAATCAAGAGTAAGGAATTAGTAGGGTACGATAATGATGGTCGAGAGGTGTTCAAGATTAAAGAAAACGGTGATGCTCGTTTCGTTGGAGAAATTTCTACCCAAGATTTAAAGAAATCGAATGAAGATGAAGAAGTTGCAGTCAATGACAACGCAGTAAGTGATCTACTCGATACTCTTTGGGAAGAAGTGCGGAAGGTTGTGGATGAAAGCTTAAAAGAAGTTGATGAGAAAAATAAACATCATATCAACATTACACTTAATGGATGTGAAACTTCTGCGAAACAATTTGCTACAGAAATCATGAATAAGATTAGAAATAATAAAGGTTGTAAGCTCTAAATAATATTTTGATTTTATAAAAGGAAATATAAAAATAGAAAAGAGGAATTTAATTATGAAAGGAATTAAAGGAATGACAGGTATGTGCGGATTAGAAGTATTGAACAATAAATTACATGAGCTTCAAAATGAGAAGGATATTCTTCTTTGCACATATGGTAATGATGTAATTTATAAACCTGAGCATAGAAGAATAGTTGCTGATATTCAAATTCTAAACAAGGCTATTGAAGATTTTAACCTAAAAGAAATTCATTCCAATGTAGAAGGATACGTAAAAGAAACTTCATACGACCAAAATTCAGGTTTGACAGTCTAGGTATGGTCGAAGGATGTCTATATTACGATGTAACTGAAGTTAAATAATATTTTGCTTTTATGAAGTTAAATACATAAACTTAAATGAAAAGGAAGGTAATTATATATGAAGAGTATTTTAGTAATTGTCGAAAATAGAGGTTTAATGAACGCTGTTATTATGGAGATAAAAAAGAATATAGAGGTTAATTCAATAAGCGTTCAACATGCCTCTAATCAAGCAACTCTAACTGGAGAAAATATAAAGATAAAAGTAGCATCTAATGATGTTTCAGAAATTGATAAATTTGGATATGATGAAGTTATTGAGTTGACAACCAAGAAACTAGTAGACGACATGTTGTTTAATTTAACAAAAGAGAGTATTTCTAAATTACTATCAGAAAATGAAGGTAAGAAGATTATTGGTTCTATAGACAATATTGTTGTAACTGGATATCCAGTTAGTATACATAGTAGAGAAAAAGTGTTAAACAAAGAGGAAGTAGAAAAGATGCTAAAAAATACAGCTCAAACTGGAAAAGTAATTGGAGAGGCATTATTAGGTGTACGAAGTTCATGCATTAATTGTGCTAAAGACAAACAAGATGCAGGAAATTTTAATCTTAATTCAATTCCATTACAACTACTTTCCAAAGTAAATAGTGAAACGTCTAGTAAAGAAATTGATTGTATCTTAAATACTGTTAAGAGTATTTTTCCATCAGGAGTTATTAAGTATGACAAAGAAGGTATTGAACTAATAAGAATTGAGAGAATCCTAGAGGATAAAATTAAAGAAAATCTAAGTAGTGACGAATATAAAGCATTAGAAATCAATGTGAAATTATTACAGAAAATAAAGGAAGGATATAAACCTGCAACATTTGTTGGCTATAAAGCTTAAATAAAAACCATATTTTATAAAGAAAAGTACACAGAAGGGAAATGATTATATGACAACAATGACCGTCTTAACTTCGGATGACATGTCAAATGTAAAAGTAGAAATTAAAAATGTTTCAGTTAAATATTATGAATATGATGAAAATATTCCAGAGCAATTATACTCACGCTTCAAGTCAGATACACCTTCAAAAATCATTTTTGGATCAGAGAATGAATATACGCAATCATTGATAAAGCAACTTTATGATAATGGATTTTATTTGTCTGAGAATGGTGATGTAATTAAAATTGCAGATAATAAAGTATGCTATAACACTCTAGAAAAGACAATTGGAGATAAACTAGGTATCTTTACATTAGAAATTAATGATGAATATGATGCAGAAAATACTCAAAACGTATTGTTGAAGAGTGGCTATATTATTTCATCTAAAGTTATTGACGGTACTTCGCATATTACAATTCATGACAAGGTAAAGTAAATAACTAAATACATAAAAATTGAAATGGAGGGAGTTTATTTCTGCAAGAGAAGCGCACAATTTTTAATTGTCATTAGAGCTTCAAATGAGATATGTTTTGTAGAGAATAAGCGAATAAATGAAGAAATTCACTAAATCATTGACAGTTCCAACTATTGTGGTATGTACTTTAGGATGGGGATGGTTCACATCACAGGCTATTCAAGAAGCTAATAAAACAGAAGATAAAAATATTCACTTATACAATATGGATGATATTAAAAAGAGTTTAATTACATATCAAGTTGAATCTTCTGTTAAGTCTATTCATACAGAATATGAACGGTTGAAAGAGGAAGAAAGGAAAAGGTTAGAAGAGTTAGAACGACAACGTTTAGAGAAAGAACGACAAGCTAAATTTGAACGTGAGAGATTAGCTAAGATTGAAAAAGAAAGAAAATTGGCAGAAGCTAAGAGAATAGAAGAAGCTAAAAAAGCTGAACAAGTTAGGTTGGCAAAGGTAGAAGAGAGAAAGAAACAGCAACAGGTAGAGGCAAAAGATCAACAACAAACTATTAGTGGAGGTAGTAATGAAAATGTGAATGATAATTGGATGACATTTAATGGAAGCTATTATGGTGCAGACTGTTATCAATGCTCAGGTATTACTGCAACAGGTATCAACGTGAAAAATACAATATATTATAATGGGTATCGCATCATTGCTTTAGATCCAAATACGATTCCACTTTGGTCTATTGTTGAAGTAAAAACTCCTAATGAAAGCTTCAAGGCTGTTGTTGGGGATACTGGTGGCAGAATAAAAGGATTTAATGCTGATATTTTAGTTGAATCAGAAGCTCGCGCATCTCAATTGGGAAGACATAACATTCAAATTAGGGTAGTTGGAAGTCTAAATTAAATACATAATAATTGAGTAGAGATTGATTATTCTTTCTCTGCTCAATATAAAGAAGGTGACATATAATGAAATTTAGAAGTAAGATAAAGTGGAATAAAAGAATCAGAGCATTAAAATCAAAAGTTAGAGATATCATATTTAAAAAGCCATTTTATAAGTATTTGTACTATCACATCAAAGATGAATTTACCTACAATAACAAATCAGCAATTCGATACTATATGAACGCTAATACTTTACGAGATGAATCATTTAAATATGAGCTAGAACTTTACCATAAGATATACTGTAGTACATTTGAGATCAAGTATTTGGAATGGTTATTCATGTACACGAAAGATTACATATCAAATAAAATTAAGAAGTATCCAGATTTACAATTCATTTATGGTGAAGATAAGTATGGTCTTTACTTTGAAGTAAGTTATATAGATGGATATTAAAATTAATTAATAAAATACATAAAATATACTTGAAATATGAAATTAAGATGTTATAATTAGAATATAAATAAGCAAAGGAGATGAGAGTATGAATATCAGCGATTCACTATTAGAGTATTATGGTTATAAATTCGTTAATAACAAGATTAGAGAAAATGAAGGAATTACATTTGAATATTACCTTAAACGAGAGTTAGGTGATTGAATTGGAAGACATCAAACAATTTGAAAAAGACTTAACGTTTGTAAGGAACTTTTTAGAAAAGCTACCTAGAGAAGTAGCAAGCCTATCTAAAGTAATTAGTTGTAAGGACAGAGAACAAGAAGATTTGTTGCATCATATCGAATTTGTTAAATTGCCTGCAAATCAAGGATATACAGCATATCGAAGATTACACATCATTAGAAACGAACGTAGGCAGGCTAAAAATTTATATGAAGTTGTAAAATTGGCAAATGATTTAACTAAAGATAAATTGTCAGTCTCAACATTAAGTACTGCTCTAGGCGAAATAAGAAAGATAATTAACAATAGCTCAAATAAAAAGTATAGGCCTAGAGAATTAAGCGATTTAAATTATGGAAACAATAATACATATTAAAATACATAAAGATTGTGGTGGTAATTATAAATTATATTGTGATTGGTACGGATTGTAGTGGAAAGACGAGTTTAGTGGATATGCTTTCAGACATTACAGAATTCAAAGTTGTGAAAGGATCAAGTTTTGAGCATTCGCAATGCACTCAAGATGAGCTATTTGAAAAGTTTTTAGAGTTCACTAAGATGGACAATGTAGTATTTGACAGATTTACTTATTGTAATGAAGTTTACAGTAAAATGTATGATGACTACGCAATGCTATCTGATGGTCAACGTAGATTTATTGAACGAGAGATGAAAGGTAATGCAATTGTCATTTATTTATATGCAGATGATGAGGTATTAAAGCAACGTTTCAATTATCGTGGAGATGATTATGTTTCATTAGAAAAGTTAAAGTACGCTAAAAAGAAGTATGAAGAAGCAATACATAAAATTGAACATTTAGAAGTAATTAAATTTGATACTGGTAAGATGACAACAAAGGAAATTGTTAAGCATATTCTACTTAATTATTAAATAAGAAAATACATAATTAATACTTATGAATAGAAAGAGGATGGTATTTTGAAAAATAAGTTAACATTAATTAAGCGTTCAACACCAACATGTCCTGCGTGTGAGACAATGCAGTTTATATTAAAAGAAGAGGGAGTTCCATTCGATACAATAGACATTGCTAAAGATGATGATGCAATTGAGAAATATGATTTATCAAGCGTACCAGTAATCCTAATAGACAGTGATGAAGGACAAGTAAAACTAAATGGAATTCAGCCGATTGAAGTTATCAAAGAACTCCTTGAAGAATAAAAAATTCATTTAAAGTGATTCAATAAGATGCATAAACAAGGAGGAAATAATTTGACATTATCTAAAACAATTAGGAAGAGAGATAATTCAATCGTAGAATTTAAACTAGAAAAGGTTTCTAGTGCCATTAGTAAAGCAGGAAGGGAGACTGGAGAGTTTAATGATGAAGTATCGACAACTCTTGCTCAAGAAGTATTATATTTATTAAATGGATCAAATGATGATGATTTATCAGTTGAGAAAGTACAAGATACTGTAGAAATGGTTCTCCTTAACTCTAAGTACAAGGTAACTGCTAAGGCTTATATTCTTTATCGAGAAAAGCGTTCACAAGAACGAAAGTCTGATATTTTTAAGTCTCGTATTAATTTAAAACCCTATGAATATCCAAGTTTGGTTGAATATAAAGAAGCTATTCAACACTCATATTGGTTACATACTGAATTCAACTATACATCAGATATTCATGATTATAAGGCTAATATTAGTGACAAAGAACGTAATGCGATTAAAAATGCAATGTTAGCTATTTCACAGGTAGAAGTTGCAGTTAAAAACTTTTGGGGAGATTTGCATAATCGTATGTCTAAACCTGAAGTAGGGGCAGTAGGAGCTACTTTCTCGGAATCAGAAGTACGACATAGTGATGCTTATTCTCACCTATTAGAAATTTTAGGATTAAATAATGAGTTTGATAAAATTCAAGACATTCCTGCATTAGCTAATCGTGTAAATAGTTTAACTAGTGCAGTTAAATATTTGAAGTCTGAAAGTAATCGAGATTTTACAATGTCACTAATCCTATTCTCATTATTCATTGAACACGTGTCATTATTCTCTCAATTCTTAATCATTATGTCCTTTAATAAGTATAAGAATTTATTCAAAGGAATGTCTAATGCAATCGAAGCTACTTCTAAAGAGGAACAAATTCATGGACTATTTGGTATAGAACTAGTTGATATCATTCGCAATGAAAATCCAGAATGGTTCGATGAAGATATGGCTAAAAAAGTTCATGAAGCATGTATTAAAACGTACGAAGCCGAGGTAGAAGTAGTTGATTGGATTTATGAAAATGGAGACTTGGAATTCCTACCAAAAGAAGTAGTAAAAGAATTCATTAAGAATAGATTAAATAACTCATTGAAAAGCACAGGGTTTGAACCATTGTTTGAGGTAGATGAAAATTTAGTAGAGCAAACTGATTGGTTTGATGATGAGATTATTACTACGAAACACGTAGACTTCTTTACTAAACGTTCAGTAAATTATACAAAGAGAACTAAGAGTTATACTGCTGAAGATTTATTCTAAGAGTATTAACCTTGGTATGTTATAAAAACAACCATAAAAACTTAATTAAGGGAGTCTATTATATATGGCATTTGAATGGTTAAATGAAAATAGTATTAATTTTTTAAAGGGTGGATATTTACAAGAAGGAGTCAGTCCCGAACAACGATTAAAAGAAATTTCAGATTATGCTGAGAAAATTTTAGGGATTGATGGTTTTTCTAATAAATTCTATACATATCTAAGTAAAGGTTATTATTCACTATCCTCTCCAGTTTGGTCTAATTTTGGAACTAATAAAGGATTAAGTATTAGTTGTTTCGGTAGTAATATCGATGATAATATGGCTAATATTCTATATACTCATGGCGAAGTTGGGATGATGAGTAAATTTGGTGGAGGTACTTCTGGATATTTCGGAAATTTACGACATCGAGGTGCTCCAATTTCTAACAATGGAAACTCTTCTGGTGCAGTTCATTTTATGAATATGTTTGAAACCTTAATCGACGTTGCTAGTCAAGGGAATGTGCGTAGAGGAGCATTTTCTCCGTATTTACCTATAGATCATCCAGATATTGAGGAATTCTTGCAAATTGGTACAGAAGGTAATACTATTCAAAAGATGACTCATGGAGTAACAGTTACTGATAAATGGATGAAAGAAATGATTGATGGGGATGCCAAGAAACGTTCTGTTTGGGCAAAAGTGATCCAGAGTCGAGTAGAAGTTGGTTATCCATATATCTTCTTCACTGATACAGTAAATAATAATACTGTAGATGTATATAAAGATAAAAATTTAAAAATCAATCACAGTAATCTTTGTTCTGAAATTACTTTACCTAATAATGATATTTGGTCATTTGTATGTTGCTTATCTTCTATGAATCTTTTACATTTTGATGAGTGGAAAGATACTGATGCTGTGGAAACTATGGTTTATTTCTTAGATTCTGTGATTTCTGAATTCATTAGTGATTTAGAGGATATGCGAGATTCCGATAGTGCTGAAAAAAGAAATGCATTCTTATATATGGAAAGAGCATACAACTTCGCTAAAGATCATCGAGCTTTAGGATTAGGAGATTTAGGATGGCATTCTTACTTACAGTCTAAAATGATTCCATTTGAAAGTGTAGAAGCTTCTAAATTGAATGTTCGCATTACTAGATTTATCCAAAAGAAAGCATTGAAAGCATCTAAAGAATTAGCTAATTTATTTGGAGAACCTGAACTATTAAAAGATTATGGAAGACGTAATAGTACATTACTAGCAATAGCTCCTACGACAAGTTCTGCATTTATTCTAGGTCAAGTATCGCAAAGTATAGAGCCTATTTGGAGTAATATTTATGTAAAAGATGTTGCTAAAGCAAAAGTAACTATTCGTAATCCATATCTTAAAGAAGTATTAAATTCTTATGGTAAGGATGATAGAGAAACTTGGAATAGTATTAGAAGTAATGATGGTTCAGTTCAACACTTGAACTTCTTATCAGACCATGAAAAAGATGTATTTAAGACTTTTGCAGAAATTGACCAATATGTAGTTTTAGAACAAGCGTCAATGCGTCAGCAATTTATTGACCAAAGTCAATCATTAAATATTATGGTTAATCCTACTATGTCGGCAAAAGAAATTAATGAGTTATATATTTTTGCTTGGAAAAACAAAATTAAAACTCTTTACTATCAACATAGTACAAATGCATCTCAACAATTTAGTAAGGATAAACTCTGCGTTGTTTGTGAAGCATAGTTTGATAAATTATTACATAAACAAAGATAATACATAAAAAAGGGGAAATATAAATTATGGCAACTTTCACTAACAAATTACAAAATATCGTTGAGGATTTTCAAATCACATTTGGACATCCTGCCGAAACAGTTCCAACATTGCCCACATTAGAGCGATTCACTAATCGTAAAGGTTGGGGATCAATTGAGGAAGCTGTTGAGCAATTATACTCAATCTCAAATACTCAAGAGGAATTCGTTAAAGCAGTAGATAAGTTACATACTTACCTAGATAAAGCTAAAGAGAAGCAACTACAGAAACCTTTGGTTACTAATAAGACTGATAAAATTGTAGCGTTAGCTGATGGCTTAGGTGATGAGTTATGGTTCTTACTTGGTGACTGTGTGGAAGCAGGTATTGATATTCAACCTGTAATCGAAATCATTAAAGCTAGTAACGATTCTAAGTTGTTCGTAGATGATAGTGGTAATAAGTATGCTAAACAAGATGAGAATGGCAAGATCATGAAATCAGAATTCTTCTTTGCTCCAGAGGAACGCATTAAGGAAGAAATTCAGCGTCAAATTAATAACGGCTTAACTAAGTAAAATTTGGTTCTATATGTAGTGGCTATTTATATAATATTTTAGAATTTAGTACTACATATAGAACGGACTTTCAATAAAACATGGATATTATTGAAAGTATAAAATATTGGGTGACGACCACGTCAGAGGAGAAACTATTTATGACAATTAAAAATCAATATAACTTAGAGTTAGATATTAAACGACTATATACTGGAATTGTTCCATCATTCACAAAAAGCAAGGTTAACGAAATAACTATTAAAGTTCTAGATAATGGTGAGTACTTTGATATTAGCTCGGTAGAAAAGGTGACTGTCGCATATAAAGATGCATACGGAAGAGTATTGCAAAAGACTTGTGACTTTATTAATCTAAACGATCATAAAGTTGTGCTAATTAATGTATCTAAGCTTGATATTGCGATAGGTAATTCAGATTTAACAGTTACATTAGAAGATAGCTTTGGACGTGCTACTCTACAAAGCTTCAAGGTAGATGTAATAGATGGATTTAATAATAACTAAAATAAAAGAAGGAGAATGATTATTTATGAAATCACGTAAAGAACGCAAATTAGAAGCAAAACAAAACGGAGTAAAATTTGTACCTCAGTACAATGGTACAGGAGTAGTATCATTTGAGGATTATTATGGAGTAGGAAATGAACGATTCAATAATAAGTTTGTACAGTTTCTAAATCCTGTTGAAGATGTAGAGGATATTAGAATGTCTAAAGAAGAAATTGATGTGACGATTAAGACTCATGGATTAATTAATATTGAAGCTAATGAGACAATTTCAAAAGAACGAAATGGGATCGAAGTTATTGAAGCAGAGGCGATTGTTGAAGCTCCTAAAAAGAAGAAAAATGGTAAGTTCAAAAAGGCATTGAAGAAGCTTTTTAATAAATAAAATACATAATTTATATGAGAGTGGATTAATTCTACTCTCATTACTTTTATACATAAAGGAGAGCTTGGATTGACCGAATTAAATAAAGCAGAAAAGTATCTGATTGAAAACTTAACTAGATTGGCTAATGAAGGATGTATGGACGATAATCCTAGACCTAAATGGCAAGACGGAACTCCTGCCTATAGCGCATTTATCAGTCCAGTATTTGAAACATATGATATTTCAAAAGGTGAGACTCCCATTACAGAATTACGTCCAATTGCAATTAAAAGTGCCATTAGAGAAATTGAATGGATTTATAAGGATCAAAGTAACGATTTGAAGCTGCTACGTGACAATTACAATATTAACTGGTGGAATGAATTTGATATTGGAGACGATTCAATAGGTGTTAGATACGGTGCAACTGTAAAGAAATATGACTTAATGAATAACTTATTAGACGGTTTAATGAATAACAGGTTTGGTCGTAGACATATCTTATCCATGTGGCAGAATGAAGATTTTAAGGAATCAGATGGCTTGAACCCATGTTGCTACAGTACTATGTTTACAGTAAGAAAAGTAAAAAATGATCTCTTTTTAGATATGACATTAACATCTCGTAGCAGTGATTACCTAACAGCAGGACACATAAATAGGATGCAATATTTAGCGTTTCAAATGATGATAGCTAAACACACTTCAATGAAAGTTGGCAAGTTTAATATGTTGACTCAAAATCTCCATATCTATGACAAACACTCTGATAATGCTATAGAAATGTTAAAGCGAGTAGAAGAATTAAAATCTAGAGAAGTTCAATCTCAACCTAAGTTATTACTAAATGTCCCTGATGGTACTAATTTCTATGACATTTCAGAAAAGGATTTTGAGTTGATTGATTATAATCCAATCTTGCCACAACTTAAATTTGAATTAGCGGTGTAAGCATATGTATAAAAAGGAAGGAGTATCAATTGATAATTAGTGAATGGATAGTTAATCCTTACTTATGGACAATTGTAGTGGCAGTTTTATTACTAATGGTAATAATCCCTATGAGTGTTTATTTTAAAAATTACTCTATTTCAAAAATATCTATATACATAGGCATAGGAATATTAGTTTTTGCAGTATTAGTATCTTCTTTATCAACAAAAGAAAAACATATCTACTACAATTACAAAAACTACAGTGAGGTAGAACAATTAGAATCTGATGGATGGGAAGTGGTTACTGTATATGATAACAAGAAAATCATTCATGCCAAGAAAACTAAATAAAAAAGAGTGAGTGTTCATAGAAGACATTCACTCTTAACGTGACTAATTGCAGAATCAGGAAAATTCGGTTTAGTCATCACATCTTGATTTTACAATTTAGAATCAAAATCAGTCAATTTTAAACTGGAGGAATACATGTCTATAAATATGATAGTTGCGATAGATGAAAATTTTGCAATTGGATATAAAGGAAATTTAATTTTTTCTTTAAAGAAAGACTTGAAACGATTTAAAGAATTAACTTCTAAAAATACTTATGGCTTAAAAAATTACATACTTTGTGGAAGAAATACATATGAGAGCCTACCTAAAGAATTACCAAATCGTAAAATTGTCGTTTTAACTAATAATACGAATTACAAGGTAAATAAAGATGTAATAGTCGAACAGTCACTTGAGAGAGTTATTAATCACTATTTAAGTGGAAAACAAGAAAAGGATTTATGGATCATAGGAGGAGAAAATATCTATGAACAGTCACTAGAATACGTAGACAAAATATATTTGACTTTTATATGTAGTAAAGCTAAACACGCTGATGCTTATTTTCCTTTTTTAGATATGATTAAGAAATTTAAAATTGTCGATTTTAAATCTGGAAATGAAAATGGATTAGATTTTGCATACATAACGTTTGAACGTAAAGATAAATAAATACATAAAGGTGTGATTAAATGGATAAAGAAAAAGATACAACATATGAAACTTGTATTATTCGAAATGAAGAAGTATTAGAAACATTGCGTAATGCTCTAGATAAATATTTTATGTCATTACCAGAAGAAAGATTACTTGAGATTGAAAGTTATATGTCGTGCGATTGATTACAATAATTAACACTGATGTTGTATTACGTCAGTGTTTTTTGTTATTATGTCTTTATAGAATACTAATATTTTGGAGTGATGGATTTGAGTCGTATCAGATGGTCTCAAGAAGAAAGTGACATGTTGAAAAAGATATATAAATATAAGACTGCTAACCAATTAGCTGAAATATTTCCTCAATATACAAATACACAAATTTTAAGAAGGGCTAAAAGATTGGGCTTAAAGAAAGACCCTTTAGTAGCAAAAGAATCTCGTGAACAAAACAAAATCATTCAACGTCAAGACTTATGGACAGATGAGGAGCTTAAACTATTAATGGAAGTGTATCCTAAAGAGGGTGCAATCGGTGTTCAGGAAAAACTAGAGAAAAAAAGAAGTATTCAGTCTATAATTTCACAAGCTAATAAGTATAATATCTGTCGAATTCAAAAAGATTTAATTTGGAAACAAAAATCTGTAAAAATTAATGATAGCGATATTTTTTCTGTGAAATTTATTTACAAAGGACAGTAGGTGATTGAAATATGAAAGAATTAAATGACATAAAAAATGTAGCAATTTATATTAGACGTTCTAGGGGCGAAGAGACAGAGGATTTAGTAAAACACGAACGTAGCTCTATTCAAGTATGTGAAAAATATAGTTGGAGCTACACTATTTATAAAGAAATAGGTTCTGGAGACTCCATTGAAGCAAGACCAGTAATGTGTGAATTGTTGGATGATGTTGATACAGGAATGTATGATGCTGTAGTGGTAACGTATTATGATAGGCTTGGTAGGGGTAGTGGCACAGACCAAGATATAATTACAAATATATTTCTAAATAGTAATACATTGATTATAGAGACTACACCATTCACTATCTATAATATGGAAGATGAAGCATCAGAAGAGATGTTGGCTTTTAAACAGTTTATGGCAAGAAGAGATTATAAAAACATAAACAAAAAGTTAACTCATGGTAGAAAAATGGCAGTAGAAATGGGGAGATGGGTGTTCTCATCACCTCCATATGGTTATGATTATAATAGAAAAACTAAAAAACTTGAAATAAATGAGGAACAAGCTAAAGTTTTAAGAATGATTTATGAAATGTATCTGGATGAAGGTATGTCTAGTAATGATATTGCTTGGGAGCTAAATAAACAACAAATACCATCTCCAAAAAATACTCTTTGGACTGGCGCAACAATATTACAACAATTAAAAGCTGAAGTTACGCTTGGTCATATTATATATAACAAGACTAAAGGAAATAGGAAATCTAAATCTGCTGTAAAAAAGAAATTCGAATATGTACCTAAAAGTGAGTGGAAAACCGTCTATAATGCTCATCCTGCTATAAAGACTCAAGAAGAGCATGATAAAATTTTAGAAGTAATTAAAAATAATAATACTCATACGAGGAAGAATAACATCAATATACTATCTGGAGTAGTTAAATGTTATAACTGTAATTCTACATTAACGATAAGAAAATCGAGTCATGATGGGAGAGATGAAATTTCAAATTGTTCTAAATGTAAAGAGTGTAGGGGTGGTAGAGCTGAATTAGTAATGGATTCAATTTTTGAATCTGCGAATTCTATAAAAAGGGCTTTGGAGCATATTAAAAATGACCATTTAAAAGACAAAGAAAAGGCGAACTTACTCAGAGAGATAGAAAAGTTAGATTCTAAGTTAGATATTCAATATAAAGCAATTGAAAATATTGAACTATGGTTTGAGGAAGGTAGGTATTCTTC
>Ga0256901_1000990_pt1 | contig 14854 bp, 9 predicted proteins | sample MC6MC0689MT_FD_190200 | JGI IMG/M metagenome (GOLD analysis project Ga0256901, IMG submission 190200) | Metatranscriptome of enriched soil aggregate microbial communities from Iowa State University, Ames, United States - MC6-MC0689-MT... | ecosystem: Environmental > Terrestrial > Soil >... | reverse complement strand
GGGACCGGTGATCGCCCTGCTTGCGGAGATGGATGCCTTGCCGGGCATGGCACAAGCGGCCACACCGGTACGCAGCAGCATCGCCGGGCAGGATGCCGGACAGGCCTGCGGCCACAATCTGTTCGGCGCTGCATCGGTCGGTGCGGCCCGTGCGATCGCACAGTGGCTGCAGCACAGTGGTACGCCCGGCGAAGTGCGCCTGTACGGCACGCCTGCCGAGGAAGGTGGATCCGGCAAGGTGTACATGACCAAGGCCGGGTTGTTCGACGATGTAGATGTGGTGCTGCACTGGCATCCTTCGTCGGAGAACTCAGCCGCGCAGGGCACCACGCTGGCCAATATCAGCGGCAAGTTCCGCTTCCACGGTCGTGCTGCCCACGCCGCCATTGCCCCCGAGCGCGGCCGCTCCGCGCTGGACGGCGTTGAGGCCTTCAACTACATGGCCAACCTGATGCGTGAGCACGTCCCTGACGGCACGCGCATCCACTACGTGATCAGCAACGGTGGTGCTGCCCCCAACGTGGTGCCGGATGCCGCTGAGGCCTACTACTACGTTCGCCACACCGACCCGGCAGTCGTACGCGATGTCATTGAGCGCCTGCAGAAAGCAGCAGAAGGCGCTGCGATGGGGACTGGTACCACGGTTGAATTCGAGCAGACCGGTGGGGTGTTTTCATTGCTGCCAAATGACACTTTGGGGCAGGTAGTGCAGGCCGCGCTGCAGCAGGTGGGCGGTGTGCACTATGACGCCAGTGAGCAGGTATTCGCGCAGACCCTGCAGCAGAGCCTGGAGAAGCGCCCCGATCTGGGGCAGGCAGCAGTGCTGCAACCGTATCGTGCTGATCTTGCGGGCAGCGCCTCGACCGATGTCGGTGACGTGAGCTGGAATGTACCGACGGTAGGTGTAGGCACCGCTACCTGGGTTCCGGGCACGCCGGCACACAGCTGGCAGGCAGTGGCGGCATCGGGCATGTCGATAGGCGCCAAGGGCGCATTGAACGCCGCCAAGGTGATGGCGCTGGCTGGGGTGCAGTTGCTGCAGTCGCCACAGACGCTGGCCAAGGCGAAAGCCGAGTTCAACGAGCGCCGGGGCGAAGGTTTCCGCTATGTCCCGCTGCTGCAGCGGAACGATCCACCGCTGGACTACCGGCGCTCGCAGAAAGACTGACCAGGCTGTCGCGCAACTGAAACCCAGGTTCGACATCTGCTTCACCGCTGCGCAGGCATGTTTACCGCCGGAGCGGTGCCGCTGGGTAGCCCATCGTTCCTTGGGGGCGGCGGCCCGATCCCCTCCATCGGGTCGCCGCTCAACTTTACTGCAACGAAAAGCCCGCTCGGTGAACTTGCTCTTGCGCATCAGTGGTCTCCTTGGGGCTGGTTTGCCCGGAGACCTCTAAGAATGCCTGGATCAAGTTTATGGGCAGGCGACAACGGGGCCCAATGCTGCCGACGTCTCTACTTTAGCCTGCACCAGTTTTCTGGGGGTGGGTCAATTTTTTTCGATTACGCTTGCTGTGCCATAAAGACGTATTGAGTACTCAAGTCTATTGGAGTATTCGTACTCTGGGTATGACGAGATGCTAATAATCCAGTCAATTCCAAAGAAAACAAGTTCGTGTGGCGCTAACTGTGAGAGGAATATTAGTGCGTATTCCTCTTTGTCGTCTGCAGTGAAGAACTCTAAATCGCCCTTATACCTCTCGACCCCGAAAGCTAGTGATCCGCCCTTTGAGCCAATGAAGTTGGTTATTTTTCCTATCCAGTCGCAATAAGTACTCGGCTCTGGAAATAACTCAATCCGCTCCATCGGTTTCGATAGGCGCTCCCGAAAGATTTTTGCTTGTTTCTCTTTAAGGTTTTTAATCATTAGTTGTGATACCGGACTGTGCCGTCTTTGTGTTTTTGGATCTCGCCGCCTTCAATCTTAGGCGTTGCGGCATGACTGTGTGGTGATGAATCGTGCGGCTTATTTCCATCAGGATGAGGCTGATGCCGAGAAACTACTACCGGATTTCCGCGACTGTCGCGCGTCATTTGCTGGCGGTCTGGCTTGGGCACTGGACTACCTTCAGGTCCTTTTACATCCGCCCTCGATTGTGATGTAGGTACACCTGCGTTGCGTAAGGCTTCACGGTCTGCAGCACGACCGATACCGGTAGCTACGCCGCTAACTCGATCGCTGGCCTTGACTGGTGGTCGTTGCATGCGCATCGCGGGAATCCGAACTCCGCCATGTGATTGACCGCTTCGAACTATTCCGGCACCGACAGCATATCCGGCTTGTTCTGCCCAGTTTGCGTCTATCGGAAAGTTATGTTCTCCGTAATGTGCACTAAGGGTTCCGTTCTGCATCCCCTTAACAAAGTCATCCCAACTTTGCCTCCCATCCGGATCCATGAATCGATACGGATTGTTGTTGGCATACCAATACCTGTTAAAGGCTCCCACCGGGTTGCTGTAGGCGGTCACCGGATCCACCGACAGGAACCGCCCAATCTGCGGATCGTAGTAGCGCTGCTGCATGTAGTTCATGCCAGTGGCAGCATCCAGCACATGGCCAGTGAAACCAGGGCCATCCTTTGCTGTTGCATTCACTACCTGCCCATAGGGCTCGTACTCGCTGGTTTCCAGAAGCGCTTTGTTCGCACCGGTCACCGCGATCGGGCTGCCCAGCGCATCGGTGTGCTGGTACTTCGGGGTGATGACCGTGCCTGCCGCTTCGCGGAACGCGACCAGACTTCCTCCCAGATAGACGTACTGCGTGCTGACTCCCGACCGGTTGTCGCTCGCATACATCAAACGTCCGTCCTGTGCATAGAGGCTGTACTTGCTACCTGACGTCAGGTCACGGACGCGTCGCCCTGCGGCGTCGTAGACATAGGTTGCAACGCCATCAACGCTGCGCAGGCGGTTGTCAAAGTCGAAGTTGAAGACCTTGCCGTTCTTGTTGTTGAGGTTGCCCTGTACGTCGTAACCGAGCCCAACCACACTGGCGCCGCTGCAACTGCCGGTCTTCACATTGGTCAGCTGCCACTTGGCGTCATAGCAGTAGAAGTGGTTGCGTGGTGATGTGCCGCCCGCAACGTTGACCCGCGTCAAGTTGTCGAGCACGTCGTAGCCATAGGTCGCCGTGCCGAACATCGCCGAGGTGGTCGACGTCAGTCGGTCCAGCCCGTCGTAGGCCATGCTGCGGCTCTGACGACCGGCGATGTTGTCTGTGATCTGACTGACGTTGCCGTTCTTGTCGAAGCCATAGCTCAGATCCAATCGCTTATCGGCGGCGGCCGTGCATCCCGCTAACACGCAGTCGGTACTGCGAACCGGCAACTGGCGTTCGTTCTGGGTCATCGTGTGGACGATGCCGTTGCCGTAGGTGAACTGCTTGATTGCCCCGTTGGGGTAGTAGCTCACGCCAGTTGCAAAGGTTCCAGCCTGAGTTGGCTGGCCCAGGGCATTCGGGGCAAATGTCACTGATTGCGCGTTCGGGTACTTTTCGCTGGTGCGGTGGCCGTTGGCGTTGTAGGTGTAGCTGATGGGCCAACTGATGCTATCCCAGAGCATCCGCTCCTCGGTCAGCATGCGCCGGCGGTTGTAGGTGTACTGGGTGGTGACAAGGTTGGTGCCATTCGCGGCGGTCACCGCGTCCGGCAAGCCATCCGGTGTGTAACTCCATGTCTGGTTGCCCAGCCCATCAGGGAAGGTCAGCGTCAGCAGTCGGTTGCGAGCGTCGTAGGTCCGGGCTGCGGTTCGCGACAGGATGGCGGTGGTCTGGCCAGTGGCATGGCAGGCAGCGGTTGCACCCCAACCACCCGACGACCACTTCAGGTTCCCGCCCGCGTCGTAGCCCATCAAGGTCGCACCGGTTTCCGGCTCGACAACGCGGCACAGTTCCTGGTTGGCGTTGTAGGTATAGGTGCGGGTGGCCTGCACGCTGCCGCCACTGTTGCCGCGCGTGATGGCGGTGGGCTTGCCGAACACATCACGAGTAATGGTGGTGACCGCCCCTTCCGGATGGGTGATCTTGACCGGCGCGTCATAGCTGGGCTGGTCGAACATCTGGTACCAGGTGCGGGTTTGTCCGCCACCCGGTGCCTCAACCAGCGTATAAGCGCCGGAGGTGTTGTTCAGATAAGTGGTGGTTGTGGTCAGCAAGCCATGCTCGGAATCCTGTGCAACCGAGCGCACGCGCCCAAGCGCGTCGTAGGTGGTCCAGACGCCCTTGTCGGGATTGCTGACAGCAGAGGGATAGGACGCAAATACAACGCGACCTTCGTGGTCGTATTCGTAGCCGGTGAAGCGCTCGGTGCCTGCGATATTTCCATTGTCGTACTCACGCACGAGCAAAGGTCGCCAAAGGGCATCGAAATAGCTGATCTTCGTTCCGCCGCCAGTTTTTACCGTCTGACGCCAATGACCCGCTGGAACTCCGTACTCCGACGCTGCTACCTGTACGAAGGACTGAGTGGTGCTGTTCCAAGTGGTTGTGTCCCCGGCTGGATAAACCGTACTGGCCAAACGCCCCATGGCGTCGTAGCCATAATTGGTGACAAAGCCGTTTTCATCAGTTACCTGGGTGATCCAGCCATTGTCGTTCACGACGGCTGATTGGGTCTTGCCATCGGCAAAGGTGATCAGCTGCGGGATGCCGCGCTTCCAGCCGGACAAGGTGGTGACGTTGTTGTTGCCATCCTTGACCGTGGCAACCGTGCCGTTAGCGTTGTAGGTCAGGGTCTGCTTGATCTTGCCGAACGAGCGGGACTGTAGGGGAAGGGCTGTTGTGGCGTTGTAGGTCGTCTGCTCGGCAACAATGCCATCAATGGTTCTGCTGGCTACCTGGCCCAGCACCCATTTTGAGGTGTTGTCGTGGTAGGTGATGGTTTCGGTCTTCGACGCAGCGTGGGCCGGACAGGATGCCAATAACAAAGATGCCAGCCACGTTAAAGTGTGTGGATATCCAGGGCGCATGTTTACATTCCTTTTAGTCGACTTCCTCGTTGCGGTGGGATGCGACCCGATAGCAGTTATGGCCTGCCCCTTAAAGTATCTATTGGCCGCCAAAAATCTATCTAAGCAGTCCAGATTGCGCGACGTCACTGCGGCCATGGGGAACTTTCAGAAGTTACGGATATGGGCCTGGCCTGCCCATCAAATTGATTCACCCTCCACCTAAACGTCTGCCCATCCTGAACTATCGTCTTTTCCCGCAGTGGCGTTACTTTAATGTCCGACCAACTTATCGAACGATCAGGGTGGGCTGGTGTGCCAGCTACGTGAGGATATGCCCCAGTACTAGTGTCGTCATATATGAAAGTAGTTCTCCTGCCATCTTGGATCTGCTCAAGAAGGATGCCTTCATTTACGTCAAAAACGTTCCCATACACGTAGCGAATATTATTCCCATCTGGCCCAAGAACATCTACCCACTTGGTATATGGTGATGTTGAGCTGCAAGTATTGATCCCCGCTGGATTAGCCGGCTCGTAACACCCGCCCGGGGATGAGAAATTATAGGTCCATACTAATGGAGAGGAAATCCCAGGGCCTGAAATGGTCTTCGACTTAATTGACCACAAGTAATATGTGGCAGGGTTCCTTTCGGACGACTGCAGCCAATAACTACTGTTTGGGTTGTACGCAGTATCGCAAGTGTTACGAGTCCTGGAACGCCCATGAAGCACAGCTTCCGCCTCAAAAGTCGCTATAGCTCCACTAGGATGCTTCATTATCGCGCGCATCTTTTTTGTCGTCGGATATCCGGGGCTGTAGCAGATAGAGTTCTTTCCTGGAATGCTGCCCTCTCCATAGGAATTTGAATTCAAATCCAGAGAGCTGAATTCCCATGAGGAACCATCAGGGCGGATCACGCTACCTCCATTGTATTTCCAAATTTGGTCCGGCTTATTTGCGTCTTGGACCTGGGATATGACGCCGTTTGAATACGTAATATTCAATGCGCGCCCATCACTGCCGGTAATTCTATTTAGCTTCCAGGGGTCAGCCTGGTCCCATTCGTAGCTGACAGTGTTTCCGAACCTATCTTTGACGCTCGTAACTAATAGAAAATACTCTGTTCTTGGTAGAGTCCATTGCATGCGATATTGAGAGCCAGCTCCGGAGAAATCTTGGAACTTCAAAAGCGGATACATTGGTCTCGTAGCCAAATGATCTAGTCGATATGAGGTTCCATCTTGCGTCGTAACCTCGAAGCCCTCGCTCGAGCCATCTTGGGATGGTACGCAACGAATTACAGCCCCTCCTCTGGTACGGAGCGGATACGATCCGCCATTGCTCGGTCGCGGCCAACCATTATCAACTCCCGCGTATGTATGTGTACGTAGAACAGGAATATCTCCCGAATCAGGCGTATAGAGGTATGCACCAAACCAAAATTCCTCTGGCAAAAAAGTCTTTGTGAAATTTTGATTGGATGGTGCCCCCTCTCCAATGACTGACTCTGAATAGGGCCACCAGTACTCAGAACAGCGCCTAGTTGGATCCGCCCCTTTGCTTGTGATCCATCCTCGTCTGGTAGAAAAGACGCCATGTATATTCGGTATCGCCAATTCCCAGTCGGCGAACATCTTATTGACAGGACGCTCGCCCATCTTTAATCGCCTTTTTATGGCAACCTCTAGTTGATTATTGCCGGGAATTGATATGTCTGTTTGAAGAAATTCTAGAGAGCCCGTGTATAGGCCAATCTGATCTCCAAACATTTTGTCCGGATCAAGTATATGTAAATTCGTGTGTGCGCTGATCGCCCTGGAGTATTCGTCCTGCACACGCACGCCTTGCTGACAGACCGCAGGCGAAGCGCTTAGTAAGAAAAAAAGCTATTGCGAAGGAGCCAAATTTCTTTTGACACATTGGAATTTCTCTCTAGGTCAATTGGATCTATCTACACGGCGCTAAACAACCCCATGCTAGTGAAATTTGTAGCACGATTGCCTACCCGGTTGACCCACCCCCAATTCCTGGCGCATTTCAAAATGGCCTTGTCCAGACTGAGGTCGGCAACCAACTGCTTGAGCTTGCGATTTTCCTCTTCCAGTAGCCTTAAACGTTTCAACTCTGAAGGCGCAAGCCCGCCGTACTTCTTCCGCCATACGTAGAAGGTGGCCTCGGCAATGCCCAAACACCTGCAGATCTCGCCCGCTGCCGGTCCCAATTCAGCCTGCTTCAGGGCGTACGCAATTTGCTCCTCGGTGAAGCGCGATTTCTTCATGTCTGAATCCTCGTTCGTCACAGGGCCAGGGCCCAATGCCGCCGACGTCTCTACTTTAGCCTGCACCAGTTTTCTGGGGTGGGTCATTCAACGTTCACTCCGTCTATTTGGTGCGTAAGGCATGTTTTTGTGGCGGGAGAATTCTTGGCTTTGGCCCAATGGGTCAATTTGTATTCTCATAATCATCCCGACCCTCCGCCTCCGACGACCCCGTCCGAAGTAATGGCCCGTTTCGTAGCGTGATGTCGATGTTATCTGTGTTCGCAGCCATTTGCTCTGTTCATTTGATAGGTGTCATCCCATTTTTTGGTGGCGAGGGGGCTTCTTATGTTCGTGCCACCAATCTCCGTAGACGGGATAGGTATGAAGGATTTTTGGGGCCGTTGGTGCGTTCACCACGGCGCTGGTCATTGACGGACGCAAGGAGTGTCGAGATGTTCAGGCATGGATGTGGAGCAGGCTTCCTCAAGTCTGTTCGGCGCCGCGATTGAAGGTGCCTGTACGCGTTGATCGCTGTGGTTGGTCCGCGTTGGCTGACGTGGGGCAGTGATGTTGTGCGGTGATCCGCTGTCGATGCTTTCAATTGTCCCGGCGTGCGGGCCCGTTGATAGGCAAGCTGTGTTTGTGTTGTTGTTTTGGTCCTGCCGCGCCGTTGGCAGGCTGACCGAGCCCCTCGCTCGGCGAACTGTCCTGCGAGTCCAGTGAGGGGCTTTTGCGTGACGCTGGCAACAGCGCTATGCTCGGTTCACCGTGTGGGGCGGTAGCTCAGCTGGGAGAGCGTCGCGTTCGCAATGCGAAGGTCGGGAGTTCGATCCTCCTCCGCTCCACCAATGTCTGCAGGCAGAAGAGCCGCATCGGATGATGCGGCTCTTCTGCGTTTGTGCGCTGATTGTCGGTGGGTTGGTGATTTTTTGATCAGTCGCCAACGGCTCGGCACGGTGGCGATGCCCGCTGCACAAGGCGTTCCAAGGAATTTTCATCTCATGTGAAAATTTTTGTGAAAACGGCTTGCCGAAACCGAAATAGCTCCGTAATATACGCCTCCTCGACGGCAGCAACGCCGACGAAAACAAAGCAAAGTGGCCGAGTAGCTCAGTTGGTAGAGCAGGGGATTGAAAATCCCCGTGTCGGCGGTTCGATTCCGTCCTCGGCCACCAAAATTTCAAGGGTTCGCAGAAATGCGAGCCCTTTTTTGTTGTTCTTTTTCTATTGGTTTTACGGCAGTTCCGATCTCGCTGGAGCTTGGGCTTCGTAGTTGTGGGCACGGCGTACGCCGCCCAGCTGGGATCGCTGAAGTGCAGGGAGAGGCTTCGATTGCATGGATCACGTGTTTAGCGACTCCGCCACTCCCAAGAGCGTGTGCATGCGTTCCTGGGTGTTATTGCCGAGCATGGCTCGGCACTGCGGTTGACGCTGGCCCCGACGTGGTCGGGGCTTTGGTGCTCAATTGCTTGGCAACAGCGGGCGCAGGATGGGCTCCAACTGTTCTCGCCGCCAGCCGGCCAGTGCGTTCGGCCAGTTGCCACTTTCGAGCAGGGCTTCGAGGTGTTTGCGTGAGGCGAGCAGGCCGTCGGGCAGCTCCAGCTCGGCGGTACGCTTGCTTACCGCATCCTGCAGGCGCTTGAGTGCGTTCTTGTTGCCGTCGGTAGCGGGCAGGGCCATCGGTGCGTCGGCTTCGTCGGCCAACGGCGTGGTCAGTGCTTCCCATAGCGATTGGGCAAGCTTGCGTGGGGCCTTTGGAAAACGCCCGAAGATTTTCAGCATTGCGTCGTAGTCGGCCGGAGGCGTGCGCGCCAACAGGTTGGCAAGCTCGTTGTCCAGGATCCAGCTGCGCGGCTTGTCGCTGCTGCGTGCGTGATGATCGCGCCAGCGCAGCAGGCGCAGCAGGCGGCGCTGTGCATCGGGGTCCAGGAACTGCGATGAGCGCATTGACAGGTGCGGCCAATGCTCGCCTTCATCCCCTTCGATGCTTGCCAGCAGGCGTTCGCCATCGTCCTGCAGCCATTGCATGCGGCCGAGTGCCTGCAGCTTGGTGCTGATGGTGTCGTGCATGGCGAACAGGTACTCGACGTCATCGGCGGCGTATTCCAGCTGCGCATCGCTGAGCGGGCGCTTGAGCCAATCCGAGCGGGTTTCGCCCTTGGGCAGGGTGACGCCGGTGATCTCGGCCACCAGTTTCTGGTAGCCCATGCCGCCGCCGATCCCGGCCAGCGCAGCACCGATCTGGGTGTCGAACAGCGGCCGCGGCAGCGCGTCGCAGGCGCACTTGAAGGCCACCAGGTCTTCGCTGGCACTGTGCATGATCTTGGTGATCGAGGTGTCGGTCAGCCAGGGCTTCAATGCTTCGCACATGCCCGGTATCAACGGGTCAATCAGCAGTATCTCGTCGCCAACGGCCATCTGCACCAGGGCCAACTGCGGCCAATAAGTTCGCTCGCGGATGAATTCGGTATCCAATCCGATCCGGCTGGGGCGCTGGCGGTAGCGTTCTTCCAGCTCCGCGGGGTGTTTGATCCAGTAAGCCACGTAGGTTCCGTCAACTGCAGGGTTTGCTCAGGCGGGTGAGAATAGCCTAACGTCGGGCCGGCCCCGGGAAAGTGTGCAAGGTAATGGATGTGTTTTCCGCTGGAATCCACCCGATGAAAGGCTTGGCGGTGCTGCTGGCGCTGGTACTGGCCGGTTGTGGCCGGGAACCGGCGGCGCCGAAGCTGCAGGCGCAGGAGCAGGTGGAAGCCCGTAAGTCGTTGGCTGGGCGGGTTGTGGAACGGCTTGAGGCGCGTGCCGCGGCCCGCGCCCAGGAAAACACCCCGGATCCCGCGCCAAACGTGGAAGACACGGCCATGCCAAGCTGGGATGCGCCGGAATTGACGCTCGCGCCGGAGCAACTGGCGCAGGCGCGCAAGGATGCGGACAAGGCGCTGGCTGAGGATCGCTTGTACCGTGATGCGAGTGATGCCATTCCACTGTACCTGGCCGTCCTTGCCGCCCAGCCGGATGACCGGGCGGCCAAGCGCGGTTTGGACAAGGCCCGGCAACGCCTGCGCGGCTTGATTGGCGAGCGCCTTGTGCAGGCCGAGAACCAGCGGCTGGCGCTGCAGGAAGCGGCGCAGATGACCGGTGTCGCCTTGGCGCTGGCACCCGATGGCAAGGCCGAACAGGCGTTGCAGCATCGGGTCACCGCGGCGCGGCGCTTGCTTGCCCTCAACCGCGCCGGCGAACAGGCGCTGCGCCTGCATCAGTTCGGCGAAGACGGCGGCGGTGCGCAGGCAGCGTTCCGCGAGGTGCTGGCCGCCGATCCGGTCAACAGCCGTGCCCGGCAGGGGTTGGCTGCGGTGGAAAGTGGGCTGATCCGGCGCGCGGAACATGCCGCTGCAGCGGATTCGGATTTCCCCGGTGCAGCGCGCTGGTTGGACAAGGCCGGCACCATCCGCGGTGAAGGGGCTACCGTGCTGGATGCGCGGCGCAGGATCGAGGCAATCCGCACCGCCAAGCTTGATGCCCTGCGCGAGGGCGGGCTGCGCGACCTGACGTCCTCCAAGGGCTTGAAGGCTGCTGGCGAGAAGCTCGAGCAGGCGCTGCACATTGCCTTGCCCGGCGACCATACGGTCACTCTGCTGCGCCAACGTATCGACCTGGTCACGCATTACGGCAGTTTCCGCCCGGGGCAGGTGTTCTCCGATGCGTTTGCCGATGGCAGCCGCGCACCGCAGATGGTGGTGGTGCCGCACGGTGCATTCCAGATGGGCGCGCCGATCGAGGAAGTCGGGTCCGTCGATGCCGAGCGACCACAGCATTACGTGCGCTTTGACCGCGGCTTTGCGATGTCCATCACCGAGGTCACCGTGGCCGAGTTCCGTCGCTTCGTGGAATCGGCCGGTGCGCGGCCACGGGCGACCCGGCGTGGCCATTCCATCGTCTATGACGAGCGCAGCGGCAATTTCATCCGCCGCAGTGGCGTGGATTGGCAGTCCGATTACAACGGTGCCAAGGCCGCCCCCAACAGCCCGGTAATGCACGTCAGCGTCCGTGATGCCGAGGCCTACGCGGCCTGGTTGTCCGAGCAGACCGGGCGGTACTACCGGTTGCCCAGTGAGTCGGAGTTTGAATATGCGCTGCGGGCCGGCAATGTTGGCCGCTATCCGTGGGGGCGCTCGGCGGTGCCGCCGGAGAACAGCGGCAATTTCACTGGCAGCCTGGATGTTTCGCCGAGCGGTCGCCACTGGAACAACGCCTTCATCGGCTATGGCGATGGCTTCTGGGGCACGGCGCCGGTGGGGATGTTCCGTGCCAACGCCTGGGGGCTGCACGACATGTCCGGCAATGTCAGCGAATGGGTCGCCGACTGCTGGCATGCCAGCTACCGGCGTGCGCCTGCCGATGGTGCGGCCTGGTACAACCCGGGCTGCCGTCAGCGGGTCATCCGCGGCGGCAACTGGGCCAACGCGCCGGAGCAGACCCGGGCGGCCTGGCGGCAGTCGCAGGATTCGGACGTGACCTCCGCCCGCATCGGTTTCCGCCTGGTGCGCGGCATTTGATCTTGCCGCCGCGCCCGGGAGGGTTAACATCAGCCTCGGCCAGCCCGGCCCAGACGGAACCCGACCATGCGACAAGATCCTTTCGGCAACCAAGGCAATGGCGGACAGCGTCGCCGTGGCGGCGGCATGTTCGGGAACATCCGTTGGATCATCCTGCTGGGCTTCGCCGTGTATGGCGGCTGCTACTACTTCGGCAACCGCTCGGTTGATCCCTATACCGGCGAGAAGGTGCTGATCGACAGCGCGCTCGATGCCAACGAAGAAAAGGCGCTTGGCTTGCAGGCCTACCAGGAGATCCTGGCGCAGGAGCGGCCGGTTGATCCGAACTCGCAGATATCCCGCCAGGTACGGGAGATCGCCAGCCGGCTGATCGCCAAGGTCGACGTGGTGGAGACCGCGTTGGCGCAGGAGCATGGGCTGCAGCCACAGCACTTCTCGCGTGACTTCGATTGGGACGTCAATGTGCTGGAGTCGAACCAGGCCAATGCGTTCTGCCTGCCGGGCGGGAAGATGGCGGTGTATACCGGTTTGATCCCCGTGGCGAAGAATGCCGATGCCTTGGCCGTGGTAATGGGGCACGAGATCGCGCATGCGCTGCTGCGCCATGGCGCCCAGCGCATGGCGCAGCAGAAGTTGACCCAGATCGGCCAGATGGCCGGTGCCGCCAGTGGCATGGACGCGCAACAGCAGCAGATGATGATGTCGGCGATGGGCTACGGCTATCTGTTGCCGTACGCGCGGTCGCATGAGACCCAGGCCGACGAAGTCGGGTTGATGCTGGCTGCGGCTGCCTGTTTCAATCCGCAGGAGGCGGTGCCGCTGTGGGAGCGCATGAGTGAAGCCAGTGGGGGGCAGGCCCCGCCGGAGTTCTCGTCCACCCATCCCAATCCCGGTACCCGCATCCAGAACCTGCAGGCACTGATGCCGAAGGCGATGGAGTACCGCCAGCGTTACTGCACCGCGCAGTAGTTCCGGTGAAGTGGCCGGGTTATCCGGGCGGCAATCGTGTCGGTGCACAGCGTTGGCGGCCGCGGCTGTCGCCAGCGCCGCGACTTCTGGCGGGTTTACCCTTGGGTCTTTTCCACACGCAGCTGCAGCGTGCCTTCGGACAAGCGGGCCTGCAGGCTGTCGCCGACTGTGACCTGGTCGGCTGAGCGCACCAGGGCGCCATCCTCAACACGGGTCAGGATCGAATAGCCACGCGCCACCGTCGCCAGCGGGCTGACTGCTTCCAGCGAACGGGCCAATCCGCGCATGCGCAGCTGGTCGCGTTGCAGTTGTCGCGCCATGGCACCTTGCAAGCGGGGTGACAAGGCGCCCAGGCGCTCAGCCAGGGACTCCAATCGGCGTTGCGGTTGCATGCTGCGCAATACCGCTGCGCTGTGCGCCAGGCGCGCATGGCGGCGCTCCTGTTGCTGCTGCCATTGCGATTGCAGTTTCGCCCACGCCGCCTGCTGCCGGTGCTGCAGCAACGCAAGGCGCGCTTGCGGGCTGTGCGCCTGTAACCGCAGGGCAGCGCGGTCGGCGCGCTGCATTGCCTGGCCAAGTGCATGCACCTGCAGTTGTTGCAGGCGCTGGGCCAGCCGGCGCACGCGCAATGCCAGGTCGCGCTGGTCCGGGACCAGCAGTTCGGCGGCGACCGAAGGCGTGGGTGCGCGCAGGTCGGCGGCAAAGTCGGCGAGGCTGAAGTCGGTTTCGTGGCCTACCGCGGACACCACCGGCGTGTTGCTGGCGGCGATCGCGCGGGCAAGCTGCTCATCGTTGAATGCCCACAGGTCCTCGAGTGAACCGCCGCCACGGGCCAGCAGGATCACGTCATAACGTCCGCTGGCATCGGCCTGGCGCAGCAGGGAAGTGATCTGCGGTGCTGCAGTGGCGCCCTGGACCAGCGACGGCAACACTTCGACCTCCAGCATCGGGAAGCGCCGTGCCAGCACGCTGAGCACGTCGCGTACGGCAGCACCGCTGGGCGAGGTGATGACCGCCAGCCGACGCACGTGAGAAGGCAACGGCCGTTTGCGCGCGGCATCGAACAAGCCCTCGGCTTCAAGCCGGGCCTTGAGCTCGTCATAGGCGCGGCGCAGGGCGCCTTCGCCGGCTTCCTCCATGTGGTCGAGGATCAACTGGTAGTCGCCGCGTGCCTCGTACAAGGTCAGGCGTCCACGTACCAGTACGCGCATGCCTTCGCGCGGGATGAACTTCAGCCATTGGCTCTTGGGTTTGAACATGGCCGCGCGGACCTGCGCGCGTGCATCTTTCAGGGTGAAGTACAGATGCCCGGAGGCCGGCCGGCTGACGTTGCCCAGTTCGCCTTCCACCCACACCAGTGGGAACGTGCTTTCCAGCAGGTCGCGCGCCAGCGTGTTGAGCTGGTTGGGGGTGAGGATGTCGTTGCCTGGAGTCATGGTCGGGTACTGCTACGGAAAGGCATTGCGGCCAGCGTTGCTGCGATCAGCTGCTGGCACGGTTGGGGCCGCCATCTTACGGGAGTGCCCGGTCTGGTTCAGTCAAAGAAATCGAACAGTGAGATGTCCAGATCCGGGAACTGAAGCCAGGACAGGTCGAAGTCGAACCAATTGGATGCATCCCCGGTTGCCACCGACTGCAGCATTTCCGCCTTCATCGCGACGTAGTCGCAGGCCTCGCCGGTTGCTGCGTGCAGTTTGTCGAAATCGGCATGGGTGTTGAACAAGGCATGCGACCAGCAAGCGACGTCGATGTCGATGCGGTTGCGCTGGTTGGCGTCGCGCACCTGCTGCACAGAGTAGAAGTTGCGTTTGCCATGGTGCCGGATGAGATCTTCGCCGACGCGCTGGGCCTGTCTGCGTTTGTCCTGCGGCGCAATGGCGCAGGGGGCGGGCATGGTGTTGCTGCTCATTCACTGTCCTTGTGTGGGTGCTGGAGCGCAATCCTCGCATGGACGCCGTTACGCAGGCGATTGGCCATCGGCATGTCGCTGCAGCGCCCACTGCACATGCTCGCGGACCAGCGCCGAATCGTGTTCCCGGCGCGTCTGCAGTGCGTCCAGCGCGGCAGGCGAGGGCGCGGCGTTGCCCAGTGCCACGGCGATGTTGCGCAGCCAGCGCTACCGCAT
>Ga0256901_1000986_pt1 | contig 14889 bp, 2 predicted proteins | sample MC6MC0689MT_FD_190200 | JGI IMG/M metagenome (GOLD analysis project Ga0256901, IMG submission 190200) | Metatranscriptome of enriched soil aggregate microbial communities from Iowa State University, Ames, United States - MC6-MC0689-MT... | ecosystem: Environmental > Terrestrial > Soil >... | reverse complement strand
CGAAGATGGTCTTGCTGAACACAATTTAATCTCACCTTCGGATCAAATTGTCCTATCACAAATTAACAAATGGCAAAATAATTTCCCAGAAGATATTGTTGATTTGGGACCATATGTTGAAAAAACAATGGGGGCTTTACGCACAAAATATACAAAAGCGTTTTATTTTTGGACGGCTTATTCCGCTGTGAAAAACCATTTAGAAACGACCGCTGTGGGTGAAAATATGGCACAAAAACAATCAGCATTAATACAATCGGAAGGTTCATGTCCTGGGCCACGTGCTGCATATGCGCAATGTTCTGATATCTTTCATTCAATTGATATTACAACACGCTTGTCATTGCCATTACAACACCAAGTGACATGTCGTGAGCCATTTATTGCAGTTGAACAATGTATTGAACATCATATGCGTAATTGGTCACGTACAATGAGGGCTGTGAATAAATTACAACGTATGAATGAATATAAAGAATATTATTTAGATATTGAAAAACAAATTAATGGCAATAATGATGCAACTATTATTGATGATAGTAAAACTGATTCCGAAAAATCATTTAACATGCATCTTAGTTTATTTCAATATGACCCAGATCTTGTTACTGATAGAGATGTCCAAGTTGAGGAGACATTATTTGAAGTCAAACGTTTATTCCCACAAGAATATCTTAATAATAAAGATTATTATACTGCATTACAACGTCCAATGACACCTGAACAAGTCGAAGAAACAAAACGAATTGCTAAACAATACCAAATTGATTATTCACAATTACATTTGGATACGATTTTATTTAATTTGGATAAACAAAAGAATCAAGCCAAATATGAAAATCAGTAATGATAACGGAGAAACAACACCATTCACGCGCACGCACACACCATACTTACACCACGTATGTCTCTTCATCTAATACCTTGTATATAGTTCTACCCTCCCCCCCCCTTTCAAATTTTATATTTATTTATTATTTATCCCCCTTGTTATATTCTATTCTACTGCTGTTCTTGCACAGTGACAAAACAAAAGCATCAAAAAAACATCCCTTTTCAATAAATGACAACCTCTTTTGAGGACTATAACACTTCTACTTTTTTTTGACAAAAAGTGGCCTCTAACTTGGATTATACCTCAGTATATACTCAAATCGGGTATAATTTACGTTAACTCTTCTACTGTATAAAAATTCATCCATGTGAATTAAACCTGACTCAAGAGAATTGGCAAGAATAAAAAAAAACAAAAAACAAAAAAACCCGTTTTTCAAAAAGAAAAAACACAATTTTTGTAAGAGTCACTCATTTTTATGGTTTTTGAGCCTCCCCCTTGTTGAAAAACTTCCACTACTTATCCAAAAGTGTTGTTTATAATTGTAACCCTCATAACTCACTACGATACCTCAAATCATGATATTTATCCCCTTTTTTTTAATTTTTTAATTTTTTGATTTTTTTTTTTAAAATTTTACTACTTTTGCCAATCCAAAAAAAAACATCTTTGCAGTTGCCCACACTCATCACCTCCCGATTCATAGATTTATTTTAATACAAAAATACTATTCAACACCACAATTACCTAATACATCACTATTTGGGCAAATTATTCACTTTGGATTCAAAAAAAAATCTTTCTTTTTTTTTGTTCGGTTTTTCAAAATTTAATTTTTTCCAAAAAAAAGGATCAAATCAAACACACATCTCTTCTTTTTAATTTCAATTCATTACACACCATTCTATATCCTCCACACTTATAGACCTCCCCCCACAAATATCATTATCAGACCCAATCTGCTCATTATCCATTCATAAAAATCACACAAAATCCACCCCAAAAAAATGGCAAATAAACCCGGTAAAGGTACAGATCTTGAATACCAAACCTTACTCTCTCGGGTTCCCCCAAAGTTTTTTTCCCGTACTAATTTCAATGCGTTTGAATACTATCATGATGATCATGAACTGGACGAAGTCCGTGACACAGTAAACCAAGCCGTTACACTCATCGTTGATCGTTATTACCGTGCGTTTAACAGTGCAACGACATCTTTCCGTCATGTTTTACATACTTTTAATGAATCACAAGATGCGATTAAGCAGTTAAATATTGATGTTACAGAAGGTCAAAAAATTTTGTTCTCAAATAACAAAAATTTAAAAGATTTATACCGACAACAATTAACCCACAAGGAAGTTTTACGTATTGTGACTCAGATTGAAATTGTTACCAAAATCCCGCATAAAATTGCATCGTATTTGACCAGACATCAATATTATCGTGCGGTAGTGTTACTATTATATGCATTGGAATCGTTAAATACGTTAGAATTACGTCAAGTACCAGCATTACACCCCATTCGTGATGATTTATTATCACTAAAACAAGATTTACAACGTGTATTATATGTTGAATTGAAAAATTTAATTTTTTTACAAGAACCGCGCCTTCGGCAGTCTCTGATCCAAGACTCAAACGGTTGTGGATTGACTACAAATGATGGTAGTAATGTATTATCTGGTACACAAGGCCAATATCAACATTTTAATAACAAAAAAGGCCCTTTGCATTCACAACATAATACTTATTCATCGGGTTTATTCGGTGGGAAAAAGAATAATAACCCAACATCATCCGTCCTTCCACAAAACAACCCCAAAAAAAAAACAAATTTTCGTTTTTATTCCTCTTCAAGTTTTGTCCAGCAACCATATCGTCAAGGTTATGGTTATTTCCGTAATGGTAGTAATAAACAGGGCGTAATTGGTGATGTCGGTGAACTAAACTCAAATTTGAATAGCACTTTAACAAAGTCTTCGCGTGTCCGCCGCGCCCGTCAACGAAAGAACCTCTACAACCTTGATACACTCGGTAATTCACATGATGATGATGTAGCTATCCCACCAACTATGGAAACCTTACGGTCTAATGCGTTTCCGCCGTTTATTGATGTCATGTCGCCGTTAAAAAGTGATTTAATTTATGACGCCCATTCTCATACCAAAAGTGGTACGATAGCATATACCGAACCGACAACCGCATTACAATCTTATTTAGTGACTCATGGGTATCGTTTAGGTGATGTTTTGGATGAAGATTTCTCAGAAGAAGACCCGACATTAATACCATTTTTGCTGCTATGTGAGAGTGCAATTGAAGCTGAAGAATTAGATACATTTTCCAGTGTTAATCATTCTACTGACACTTCTTCGCAAGATTTCTCCGCCGGTTTATTAACTCCATTAAATCGTCAAAGTTCATCAACGTCATCACCAATTCACAACACCTCCCTGTTAATAACTAAAGCAAAAAGTATCTCAAATGAACAAGGGTTTGTACAATCACCATCATTAACATCAATGAATAGTTTTGGTAATGGTACAAATCAATTCCCACCACCGGGTCAAATACCAAAACGTGGCTCAGTCTATCATTCTCGTTATCAATATCGTCTATTAGCATTGGAAAACACCCCTAGTTATATTGCCGATCCTTTAGCACATCCGGATGAATATATGGCCATTTTAATCGAAACGTTATATTTACTCAATTATCTCCCATCAGTTGAACAACGTCTATTAAAACAATCCGCAGATTCTATCCGTCAAATATTCTCCCGTGAATTAAATTCACTTGCTGCACAAGTTCTTAATGTTGCTATTCAAGCTTATCATCAAAGTCGTTATATTTGGCGCAATCCGAGGGCAAATCTATCAACTCTATCAGCAATGCAACGTTCTCGTCGTGTTCCATCACCTAATGATCCCAATATGACCCAATACCAACCCCAACAACCTATTTACGACCCTAGTAATCCATTTTCGAATAATATTATCCAACATGGGAACGTCATCACGGCTTTATTACCGTGGCAAGATAATTGGGACTCCGCCTTTGATTATTCCTCGGAACATTCACGAAACAATAGCGTATCGCGTGGTAGTCGCAATGGGTTTAATTCCCGTAACGGGGCTCCAGGAGATGATGACAGTAGTGAATCTTCTGAATCTGATAGCACATTACATGATGGTGACAATGATAATGATCTACCCACGTCGTTAACAAAAGAACGACGTACAAAACGTCGTACTAATCGTTCCACAACTGGTGGTCAATCTGCACAATATTTACGTGGGGGATCTGTGTGGGGGAGGTTTAATACGGAAGGTAGTGCTGATGATAGACTCAGTGCGACCGCTTTTAATACCGTTATTAAAATCCTACAATCTGAGCCGAATTTCCAAGCTCAGATGTTATCAGATTTAATCGTAGTTATGTGTAAATTATCAGTACAGGTTTTAATTAATCATAAGCAAGCTTCAACACATATTATTGCGTTAAAGGGGTTGTCAATTAATGACTTGAATACCAAAGAAATGACAATCCAAGAATACCATTCCACTGTTACTGATGCCTATACAAAATCAGATACGCTTATTAGTGTTCATGAATCTACTCGTAAGACTTATAACCTTATTCAAATACAATTACAACAAATGGTATGGAAATTTTGGGCGAAGCAACAATTACCGCTAATTTTTTCAATTGATGATGAAATCACGCAACAAATTTTGACAAATACGAACTATAACCAATACAAATCCAATGCAAATTCATCTAATATTTTGGGTGGTTTAACCCAACTTAATCCTTTTGCGAGACAATTAGGGGGTGGGAATCTATTCTCACAAATCCATTCACTAACTCCGCAACAATTTTTTCAACAATTATTCCATTCCCACTCGAACGCTCAACGTGCTACTCGTGATATATCTGGCTCAATTAGTTCACATCAAAATGTACCCAATTCTGCTAATCAACCTGTACCGCAAAGTAAAACTGAAGCGCAAGAAAAGGAGCAAAATTTACGTTTTGCGTTTGGGAGTTCAAAAAATCCATCCGTTGCCCGTCAACAAGCTCAGATTGAATTTATTCCACAAGATTATGAACAAGAAGCGCGCGCACGTGCTTTAAAATTACGTGAACAACGTAAGAAGGAAAAACAAAGACAACGTGCAACTGCTGTTTCATTAGATGATGACGAATGGTTCGATGTTGATGATGATGATGATGATGATTTTTTACAAGGCGAACAGGACGATAATACTTCTTGGTTTTCGAGTAATGCTTATAATATCCCGTTAATTTACGCTCCGTTACTTCACTTTGCTGATGCATCGAATGCGATCGTTGATGGTATCGATCATTGTCCATATCTTCAACCACCAACTATGTATACGCTATTCCCTCATCTTATTCAATCTAACTTTAAAATTGCCCAATCTGCCCATAGATTACAAAGACAAAGATATAATTTTTTTTTATTGGCGGAAAAAAAACAAACTTTATCCCCAAAAAACTTGTCAAATTCTGCCCCAACAAAAACTGTTGGGCGTTCAAATACGTATAAATTCCCACAATCTTTGAGTAAAATCCCGCCAAATTCAATTCCAACACCATTAGCACTTGTCGGTCCACCCCCAATTTCAACTACAACATCGTCAACATCTTCAACATCTTCAACATCTTCGTCGACGACTACAATGACGGTGGCAAAAAGTGATTCAAAAAGTGATTCAAAAAGTGATTCAAAAAGCGACCCAAAAAGCGACCCAAAAAGCGACCCAAAAAGCGATTCAAAAATCCCAGCACTCCCATCTCCCCGTGCGTCTCTCCCCCCTCTCCCTCCACCACCCCAACTCCTAGATTTCCTCGTCCCTATTATTGACCTACGTACCGCAATTACACAACGTTTAAGCACTGAAACTGCACAACGTGATGCAAAACTCGCTTCGAAGCCCCCATCCAAAAAAAAGGACGAAAAAGAAAAAAAATTCACCCCATATGACCTCTTACCTGGTCACTTAGCCCATCTAATCCCCGAAATTCAACGCCATACATCGAAAGCTGTTAAAACTGTTGGGGAAGCCCTTCATATACCGAACACTAAGCCAGATGCGGTTCAGTCTGCGAGTGTTAGTGTACAACCCCGTGTCATGGGCTCATCTGTATTGAATAAAATCACTCAGACTACTATTTGGGTACGTACACATATATTTCGTCCATATCCACTCCCAACTATCCGTTCTTTACTCCAAAATACGACACTCAACACATCCTTTTTACATTCATCATACCCATTAACGCAATGTCTTGCTCTTGCTATTCAAGATGTCTTCTTACCACGTTTACATAATGAAGTCTTACATTCCATTGAACTATTACTCAATTCCCCCCATGCTTTTAAACCATATGAAAACTCAACATCAAATAGTTCTCTCCTTGGCCCTCAAGCTTCAATCAATCTCAGCCAATACGAGCAACAACATGGTCCCAATCAAGATCTTGGTTTTGGTGATGGTGGGTTTGAGCCGGGGATCCCTGGGCTTAATGATGTGCATAAAATGTCACCGGATTTGACTCGTCGTGGTTCACTCTCAAACTCATTGGCAACCTCACAAGTACAAGCACATACTTTTATTAATCCTCACACTTCATCTCCGACGATGCAAGGAAATCAAGGTAATTTGGAATCAACCGTTGAAGCTAATACTATTATGGGGGCTATTTCGAATACTGATCAATCTATACAACAATTATATCGCGTTGCAGTCTATCAAGAAGCTACATATGATAATAATAAACCATTTAAACGTCTTTATGGAATTTTTACAAATCTTTATAGAGGTGCATTATCTTCACAATTACTTTTGGAACAATTGTTGCAAGATCCGGATTATGTTGGCGATAATTCATCAGTGAATTCACCAAATTCAACAAAAAAATCAACAAATAATTATGGTAGTGATAATCTCCTCACTCAACAACGTAATACTAAACGTAAAGTATTATCCTCTGCTATTGGTGTTAATAATGGTTCAATTGGTATTAACCAAAGGGAATTGCCATCGTCTTCTACTGGGTTTTTAAAACGCCTTCACACCCCACCACATTTCACTGGAAGTAAAAGTATGGTTGTTATACGTGCTGCATATGATATATCATTATTATTAGAAGCATTATCGCAAGATATGTGCTTATTACCACAATTTTCCCATCATATTATGTCTTTATTTCAACATGCCGTTGATTCATTTATTGAACGGATCCAAATTAAATATTTAGAAGTCTCGCAGACATCATCTGCACAATTAGTCGCGGGGGGCGGGTTTGGTACTATGTATCAATCACCTACTGCTATTATTGGGAATAATGGAAAAATTGCACCAGAAAAAGATGCACAAAATAAAGAAAAAAAGGAATCTTCATTAGATGGAACTGCATATCCCACTCAAGTTTTGGGTAAAAAGATTAATATCGATGCAATGTCAAATGATTTATGGTTTTTAGATTTTCGTGGTATTCCGAGATCTAATCGACAACATACTCATTTATATTCATTGGTTCGGGATAGATTATTGCAGGGGTCTAAAAATGATGCCTCTATGGTCCATAACGTGTATAATAATATCGGTGTCTCTAAGGGATACTACGATACTTCAAATAGTGCACATTTATCAAATCCATTAGGACTTTCAAAGACAAATACGTTAAATGGTGATGAAAAATCAAATTTAAATGTTTCTTTAGCAAACACTGCAAATTCTGGTGAAAAAAATAAAATTTATTCAGGGATTGAAAGACAATTACTGGACCCAATTTGTGAATTTTATATTGAGACATTTTTTTCTCAAAGTAACCCGGCCCTACGTGAATTATTAACCCCAGAATTCAACTTAACAGTCAATCAACTCTTCCATCATACCCCATTAGATCTTACTACTAATAATACTATGCTTAAAATACAACAATCACTTACTGTAAACGAAACTGGTGGTTTTGTATCAATGCTTTTTGGCGGCGCTGACAAAAAAGCCCAAACGACCCAAAAAAGATCAACCTCCCCGCCGTCAACCAACTCACCTCCTTCCGAAGAAGCAGGTACGGTTAGTATGGCAACCGCCATTACTTCCCGTTCTCAAAGTGCGATTAAACCACTTTCTTTTATGGCTTTGTTATCAAATTCTTTGGATTGGTTATCTAATTTCTTATATCACCTTCAAATACCGGGTAGCCATCCAATAACCCTAGCAGAAGCGGCATCTACAACTACTAGTAAATTACCAGAAATTAACAAACAACAGGCAATGGAATCTACTCTTGGGAAAGATTCTAATTTGGCCTCGTTGTCAAATCCGGATGGCAAAAACCGCGGTCTTGTTGATTCCCGTTCATTAGTTGATTTCTTTTCCCTTCAAACGACATCAAATGTAAACACATTTCAATTTAATCAACAATTAACTTTGGTACCATTATATGATCCCAAATCCACTGGTTTGGGGAACATTTTGGATCTATTTTCGAAACAACAAAGTGTTATCTCAGCTCCACCAGCCCAATCCCGCGGTCAATTCCAATCCCGCGCATCACTCCCATCATTAAATCGTTATCAATCATTCAATTCAAATTCAACAATTACAAAGGAACAGCCATTATTGATGATACCAGGGTCGTTATCGTCAGGTATATATACACCGCTGTTATCAAATTTAGTCCCAAGTTGTTATCAAACGACTAATCTCTCCTCTACCCAAGCCCTCTATGAGAGTATTGCGCAGGATATGTCTGGGTCAATTAGCCATCAACATATTGGCGGGTTAACTGGTTCCGCCGGGGTTAGTTTTGGTCAAAATGGGGCCAATTCCGCTGGGTTTTCTACCGGAACAACATCAAATGATATTTCTGATCAGTTTGCTGCAACTTCAAAAGTGCAAATTAGTGCGTTAGATAATGCAACTACAGCATTACGTACATATACATCATTAGTCTCAATGTTTATTTCGCCATCATATTCATCATTATTTGCTGCAAACCCATTTGGGAGTCATGATGGGGAATTCTTACCCTCGGATGATCCCAATATTAACCCCGGAACTGCAACACAAAAAAAGTTATCCCAAAATGCTCAAAATGGTCAAAATGGTCAAAATAATCCCAACATTAGTACTAATATTGGCGGTAGCGTCAATCCAGTTTATGGTCAATTATTTGATTTATCTATTGGTAATGGCATCTCCGATACGTTCAGTACAAATGAATTATTAGCCTCATCAATCACACAGCCACTTTTACAATACAACCCACTTGATTCATATCATAGTACCCTTGCCTTATCACGTTGTTTAGCATTAACAAAGATGCTACCGGATTCCGTTCAAGTACGTATGTATGTTACTGAAGAAGCCGCTTTACGCTATTTAAATGAAGAAAAATGGAGGAGTTATTTAGTGTGGAATTCTGGGCCTGGATCAATACAACCAGGGATGGTATTAAACCAATATAACACCCATCCTAATTATAACCCTAGTAAAGACCCTACTTTAAATACTCAAATTGATGATGTCGGGATGGATTATTCGATGAATGTGCAGCAACAGGAAGCTGAGGAATTCAAAAAAAATCAAAAAGAAATTACTGAAGCTGTACAAAACTCATCAAAAACACAAGATGAGCTATTATCACAAGCAATTACAGCATTATCTTCAACTGATGAACAATTATCACGTTTTTATTCAATGTTAAGTCTGAAAAGATTTGAACTAAGTCATAAATTGTATGAATTTTCAAACATCTGTATGTTTACAATCAAATTGGAAATAATATCACGTGTAGTATTCCATCTAAAATCATCAATATTATCAAATTATAATATCAAACCGACATTATTTACTAATAATAATAATAATAATTCAACACAATTTAAAACTCAATACAAAAAATATCAAAAACAATTAAGGAATCAATTTTTGTCATCAAATACGCAAGAATTGTATAAAAATAATAAAAATGCATTATCAATATTATTCCAAAACGTTGACACTGAACATTATATATTAGAACTAAATAAAGATTTATCAACAATTGAGGAATCATTAATACAGTTTTGGGATTCTAATCGCATTCATTATGCATTTGGTGGGATATCATATTTAATGTCGTACATTTTAATTAAAAACTTTTCACTTTCACCGATTAAATTATTTACCCCATTGGGGATTAAATGTATCCATCGTAACCTTCATAGTTTACAACAGACATTATGTAATTCAATTCTATCACCGATTAGTACCAAGAAGAGTTCTGGGGGGTTAAGTGGGAAACAATCGCAGAACGATGCATCATATCATGCTTTAAGTTTAGTAACACCATTTCCACAATATTATCATCATCATCCGCAATATAACGATTTACAATTTGCACGGGTTAAAGAATATACGGAATTAATGAAATGTACATTAAATACATTACCAACACAAGCCCAGCAACGTTTGTTTAAATTTTCAAATGCTGATTTTTCCGTCTTGGTTGAGATTATTACTAATAACCAACAAGAAAAGGCCAAACATCAAAAGGCATTCAAAGCACAACGACAATTATTATTATCATCAGAACAAGCCAAAAAATGGACCTCATTAGGTCTCCAACAAGAAAAACAACGTGAGGTATTAAAACAATACGAAAAGGTTATTAAAAGTAGTCAATTATCATTACAACAAGAACAACAAGACCGTGAGCAAGCCGATTTGTTACGTGCAAAAGAACAACGTCAAGCTGAACGTGATGCGAAGAAAAGTGCTGCTGCTGCTGCGGCGGCGGCGGTTGCAGCTGCGGCAGTTGCTGATGGTGGTCAAGTCGTAACATTATCATCAAGTGATAGTGATGATAGTGATGGTGATAAACCACCACCATCAACGGGCTCACCATTGGTTGATTTGTCTCGTTGGACAACTATTGATAAAGATGTCAAAATTGAACGCAAAAAAGGCCCCGCTGGACAAACTACAATTTCAACCACAAAAAGAACAATTATTAAAACTGGTATGGGGGACGCACCCAATGCTGAACAGGCCGGGGGGGTTCAAATTGGGGTCGGGAGTGGGATTAATAATACTACCGCGGTTTTATTAACTAAGAATCAAGGGACAACATCTGGGACAAAACAACAACATGAAATTGTTGTTAATACTTCTGCTGCTACCCCAACTAATGCTTCTAGTCCATCATCAAGATTTGGCTTTTTTGATAGATTTAGAAAAAAATAAGAAAACACAGCAAACAATTAAAACTCATTAAGTATCTCTATATATTTGCCAGCTGTATTAATAAACATATTTTACCCCTTATTGTGACCATTTTGAAGAAATAAATCGAGATTAAGAATAATTTATTGAATTTTTTCTTTGTTGTTGTTTTAAAAGTGTGATAAAAAAGGGTAATGAGGATTAATTGAATCAAACAATAGGTTTGATGTTGAAAGAGAAAGAATGTAAAGACTGAATACATTAGTTTGGGATGAAATTAATTGGCTTTATAACGAACCAAGGAAGAAAAGAGAGTCTATTGGAAAATACTATTATTTGTTGAAACTATTTTTTTGAAATTTTTATTTTTGGATTTTTGGATTTTTTCGGATTTTTGAAATTTCTTTTTTAAAAAGGGATAAACGTCTAAACAGACCAGTATTTGTCGTTGGTTATGTTATCCCATAATAATAGATCATCTGTATGATTAATTTAATCCTTATTATTATGACAATCTGTAATTATTACAATAACACCAACAAACAAAACAAAAAATCAAAACCAAAAACAACAAAAGCATGAAGAAACCACATCACTTTTGTTGCCCAACGTTCGTAACACCATATTGATACCCTGCTGCGTCCCCCGAAACCCCACCAACACCATCTGCACTATTTGTACCACTTGATACCTCAATTGGTTGTATACCATGTAATTTAAAAAATGACATGACCTGTGAAGGGATCTCATGTAAGGTCTTTTCAGCAATTGCTGGTAAATCCCCAGCTAATTCCCTCATTGGCACAAATTGTACAATATCGCGGACGGCTGGGCCAAATGTTGGCGATGTTAGACGTATTTCATCACCATCTAATACCTCCATGGCTTCAAAATCGGCATCCCCAACACCCAAAATAACAATTGCAAGTGGCTTATCACTAGCCTTAACAATCGCATCAACCGTTTGTGACATATCACAGATCATACCATCGGTAATAATAAGTAAAATGTTAAAATGTTGGAATGTTGAGGAATACGGTTCTTTACAAATTTCATGTACTTTTTCAATCCCTGGGGCAAATTTGGTTGGTCCTGATAGTTTTAAATTTTTAACCGCATATGAATATGCATATAATAGTTCAGATACATCAGCAACATTCCATTTTTGCGATTGTAATGTTAATGGGAAACACATTGATGTCTCAGCACGTTTCCCATCAATGCTAACTGTAGCACCATACCCCATAGCGTGGATTGATGATGCCCGCGTATAACTCGCTAAACAATCACCACATGCACGTATTGCGTCCTGATATTGATTACTAACATTATGACCAATTTTATGCAAGTCGTTATTTGGTGGGGAATAATTACTTGCTGTGAAATCAATATGTACGAATAAACGGAATGTTAACCCGGCTTGTAAATAATCAGTAAATGTTGGTTGGGATATGATTGAAAATTTACATATTTCGATACGACCTGTAATATTTGTCCCCTTTGATAATGTCAAATCAAAGAATTTATTTGGCTCATTTGATTCAATAATAAAATCATTAACTGGTTTTGTTATTTCACCGATTATAACGCGGCTATGATATTCATTTCGTCGTACACGTACAATACGAATTGTCATTGTAGTTGTTAAATCATCTAGACCTTGAAATACAGACCCCAGACCGACATCAAATGGTTCATATGATGGATTTTTATTATTTTTGGGCACTATTTTGGACATATGGAAGACATCTTCGGTGCCGTCATTACGCATTTTGACCAATTCTAAAGATGTATCATCTTGTGTAAAAAAACCATGTTTTTTAATATTTAACCCACGTATAACACCTTGTACAGCTAAACGTGATTCAACTACCTCACGTGCTGATATTATTAAACGCATTTTTTTATGCTTTTCAGTTGTCGACGTTTCTTTCCATACTTCTAATTTTAAATAACCATTCGGTGCTGACATTAATTGCCCAATGGTAACATCGACATAACCAATTACTTCTTGTTTTGTGATATCATCAACGTTTTTTGGGTCATCAATATCATAAATAACTATGTGTAATTGTTGTACAGCTTCAAATAGATAATTAACACGGACTTTATTAGAAAATTTGGGGTTTGCGTTGTCTAAGATTGGTTCTGTACGACCAAGCTTATTTAGGGTTGGGGTGAGATTTCTGTGATTTTTTGGGGCAATTTTTTGATAAACAACAACCATTGGGTCTGAAGGTGAGAATGTATCGTAAGATGGGACATCTGTAGCAGCAAATGATAGATCTACCTTGATTTGAAGATTGTCTGCGGACATCTCAACGGGGGTTTTGGGAAGATTTTTTGGGATCAAAAAATTAAAAAATTAAGGCAATGGATGAACCACAAAAAAAAATAAAAAAAAATACAAAATAAAGATAAAACTTTGGGTTTTTTTGGGTATAATAAGAGTCTAGTATGATAAAGAAGGGAGTAGTGGAGTGGGATAAGTAATTGGAGCATTGTTATCATGGGATTTAAGGATATGGAGTGCGTTATGATGGGAAATAATTGTTGGGGAAGATTAAATATGACTCGGAGAAAAAAAAAGATCAAAAAAGTGAAGTTTTGAATAAAATGACAAATACGACGCTTAAAAAGGGTTACCATAAGGGTAGGCACCCATAGTTTGTGGGGATATAATACGGTATGAACGCGGTATGAATATATACCATGCCTGGAAGGGTATCAATGGTAGTAATGGAGAATTAATTGAGGACAAAAATACGAAACGACGTAGATTTTTAACAAAACTGGGATTGTGCGGTGAATATGATGATTAAAATGGTAGTTAAGGTAGTTAGAGGTATACATTATCACCGTTAACTTATCCACCAGGTTATTGATATTATCGTTACAATCTTGTCGGTGATTTAAAATTGAAAAGAAAATTAATACAAATGAGAAAAAAAAATTAAAAAATTAACAAAGTTGTTAATTTGAGTTTACCCGCAAATGAAATAATTACATTGAATCCACCGGTAAGTGAAATAATTCTGTGTTTATAAAATTTGTTTTTATAATGGTATTCCCCCACTGTGACGGGAAATTTCAATTTGATAAAAAATTGTTAAAAAATATAAATCATAAAAATTGCATTAAAACGCGGGTTAGTGGTATGTATAAGAGTGGCATGGTGGTATAAAGGAATGATGCCCAAGTATGGGGATATATTCGGTCATATACGATAATTGTAATGGAAAAGTGGAAAAATAATAATAATAAAAGATAAAAAAAAAAAAGACGAAACCAAAACAAAAAAATCACCAAAAAATGTAGAGGGAGAGCGGGGATTCGAACCCCGGATCACTTCTATACTATAGTACATTGATTTCATTGGACCCTAAAGAAGCATTCTACCACTGAACAACAATCCCTAAATTGGTTGATGTTCTGTGCCTGCGTTATTATTCATTTGTATTGCTCAGGTTAATTCAGATTTGTTTTTAGAATTTCAAAAATCAATGAAAAAAATAAACAACCGGTTCAAATGCATGTATCTATGCACAATCGCGGGGAAACGGTATTAGAGGAGTCAACTCGGTCATGAATTGGACCTGCAAACTGAATTTATTTGGGGAAAAAACATACAAAACACACAAAACACACAAAATATCCAAAAATATTAAAAAATCTCCCGTCAATTGTTACTCAATTTGTGGTTCATCGGATAAATCCATAAATATCTGATATAATTCCTCAATTGGGAAATCCCCAGCAATAAAAAATGTCGATGGGTAACACGATAGGCCATATTTTGGATGTTTT
>Ga0256901_1000985_pt1 | contig 14911 bp, 10 predicted proteins | sample MC6MC0689MT_FD_190200 | JGI IMG/M metagenome (GOLD analysis project Ga0256901, IMG submission 190200) | Metatranscriptome of enriched soil aggregate microbial communities from Iowa State University, Ames, United States - MC6-MC0689-MT... | ecosystem: Environmental > Terrestrial > Soil >... | reverse complement strand
TGCTCATGCCTGAGTCGAAATCCATGTCGATGCCGAGTTGCTTATTGCGACCTTCGAGCAGGGATTCCATCTGTGGATCGCGCTCAAGGCTTTTTGCCATGTTGCCCATCTCGGTGCGGGCGGCCTTGTAGCCAGAATAGTTGCCTGCCGCATACTGGCGGTCGACGGTCTGCTTGAGGTCCCGGAACCGCTCCACGAAACGGTCGTCGCGCAGTTCGGGACTTTGGCGCATCTCGGTTTCCCGTTGCACCGCGTGCCTTGCGGGCATGGCTCGCTCACGATCACCAGAAGCCACATCTGTCGCAAAGTCGGGATTCCGCTTATAAGCCGCCTCGGCGTCTTGGGAACCGGGGGCCTCAGATCATTGAAGGCTGCGCGGGCCTGGTTGAGTTCCTGCATCTGCTCGGGCGTTGCAGCGATGTCTCGGTCTTGCGCCTTGAAGATCGCATCCACGGCATGAGCATGACGGACAAAGGCCCGGCCACGGGCGCGGCGCAACGCGGCCTCCGGGACTTCCCCGATTTGCTGCCCTGCCACCGGTTTCCCGGCCCCTTCCCTTTCCCGGCCAGTTCCGGCCTCGAGGCCAGGCCGACCGGGCGCAGGCCATGCATCAGAACACAGGACAGAAGGCGGTGACGCCGGAGATGCTGCGCAAGTTGGCCGCAACCGCCCGCGACCGTATCCGGCTGGAAAGCGGCGGCTATCGCCGCGACCACCTGCGACGCTTGCCCAGCGTGTCGAGGTCGCCAAGGGCGAGGTTCGCATTATGGGATCGACGTCCCGGCTGCTACAGACGCTTGTGGCGGAAAGTGGCGTAAACTCAGTACCCACTCAGGGACTGACGTGGCGGAGAGGATGGGATTCGAACCCACGAGACCCTTATGAGGTCTACTCCCTTAGCAGGGGAGCGCCTTCGACCACTCGGCCACCTCTCCGGCGCTTAAGTTGAAAGACCGATGCCAGACTATAGAAACTCAGTCAACCCCTTGGGTTCACTTTATATTTCGCTGTTACGTCATATACTGAACTGCTTGATTTCTGCTGGCGCCCACAGCGCGCGGAACTTGCCAGGTCCTGCGTTGCTGCGCAACACACCATGATGTGTCACGAAGGCGCGTAAAGACTGGGAAAACGATAACTGATAACTGTCGGAACCATCGTGCTGATCCGTCCTTTCGATCGTAAAGCTGCATCAGCTTAGATGATGAGGTCCATGATGCGGACTGCGCCGCAATTTTGTTGTGATCTCATCGAAGACGGAAGTTCTCCCGAGCCTGCGATCCGCACATCGCGGCCGCCCTGGCGTGTATGAACAGCAACGAATTGCCACAGATTACTGAGTATTGTTTTCGCCTGGGCCAATCCGCTATAATACGCAGATCAGCAACCCTATACCAGGCTCTTCAGCAACCCTATACCAGGGTCTGATGAACCTGATACGACGACCGTGATATCCTTCAGCATTGCCAACATACGCTTCTGCGTTTCAACAAGCATGAGGTTGCTGGAAACTGATATGCTGATGGCCTGATGGCCCCTGTCCTTCAAATCCACAGCGTTTGAAGTCGCAAAATGGAAATGTGGGTCCGGTGTCGTTTATCGATCGGAGCCCCGCATCGACTTTATCAAAATGTCTTTTTTACAATCACTTCAGCGCAACATTTATGGACATCGATCGATTAATAAAAGTCAGTGCAACGCGCGACGGAACACGAATGGGGGCAGCGGACTGGCTGTCGAAATTCCTCGTTACATGCGTGAAAGCCGATAATCAGAATTCCAGGCGACCTGACGGCTTCAGGCCAACATAAGACCGGGGTGATGATCTTCAATGCCCGATCGCCGCGCAGGTTGCCGGAGCATTGTTGACGGCGTTTTTTGTTGGTGGTGATTTTCAGGCGCCTGCGGCCCGTCCCCGCTCGCTACCCATAGCGAAACCCTGATCATAGTCAGTCTGCCCACCCTGTTTAAGCGGTTGAACCGGGCACATAGGGGCTGATACCTCTGAAACAGGTCGCGAAGATACCTGTCTCCAGCCGCTCAGATAGCCTTGCTGGAACCCTTTGCAGAATGCCATTGGTCCGTTTGGTGCTGCATTGGACTGTGCCACCATTGCGCGGTCGAATTCGGTTTTCTTCCGGCGTTCTGTTTCCGCCCACATGCGGCACTGTACATAATCCTGGCTCCCGGGAGCAGCGCCATATGACTGACATTTGTTATCGTCCTGCGCGGCAAGTTGCTCGCTCGAAACGCAGCCGGACAGCATCAAAACAGAAAGCAGAGCAGGCACAACAAAACGCATTTTTCTTCCCCTGGCATATTTTCTTCTTTCAGCTAGCACGTGTTCCACGTGGTTACTACTCCGACGAGCAGGATTCTGCAGACAAAAGGTTCCGCTACACCACAAATTTCTGGTGCCATATATCGAGATGTAAACACCTTTCCCGGCATAGAGAATCTTTCCGTACCGGCTAATTTTAGCCACTCCACCTGATACCATTACGTCACTGAGCAAGCTGAAAACCGGCGCAGAGGAAGAAGGTATATGTCCACTCCTCAGACTTTAATACAACGAAGCATGGTTTTGCTGTTCTCAAACGGAACCAATTGAACAGTGATTGGTTATTTCTGACGAATGGCTGTTGTGAGATGAGCATTGCTCAACAATGCTCCATGCCGGCTTAATTCTGGCGATCAATCAGGAGGGACAGCATGCTTTCACTGCCTGCACTTAAAAACGCCTCTGAGACGGTTGGAGAATTGACACGCGCCCAGCAGAAAGCTCTCAGAGCAATCGCTTTTTTCCGTCGTCAGAAAAAGATAGGCGACAAGTGGCTGGTGGGTGATCAGCGTTTGTCCGGCAGACTTATCGGGCGGCTTGAGCAACTCGATCTGGTTGAAGAGCGCGTACTTCGCGGTCAGCCAGTGTTGCAACTGACGATAGTGGGTGAAGCACTTAAAGGGCAACTGCCCCAGTAATGAGCACTCCCCTCCCTCCTTGGAAACCCGGGCAGCAAGAGACCGCGCGCCATTTTTCCGCAGACCGGATGGGTAACGGTGAGAATGAATAAGATACGCTACGAATATGCGCTGGCACGCATTATCGCGCAGCCACTGTGAGGAAATAACCTGGAACAGTAACAGACGATTTTACCCCAGCCGCAAAGGCCCGCTGTTTCAGGGACAGGTGTTGCCGGCAGACAGCCGCAACAGTTCACATATTTACCCGTCAGCAGTCGGCACGGCGGCACCGTTGCTCTATGTAGCGTTGTTGATAAACATGGCACGCGCTCAACACGTCCCCGCTTCAGGTGATGACACAGCCAACATCCCGCAATCCTGTCACACCGGGACAACAGCAATCCCAGGCAATCGGAATTGTATGTAGTTTCACGTCCTGCGCAGATCCGCGGCAGCAGATGAGCGGTGCAAGCGTGGGTCGATAGCGGAGCCCATCGCCTGGCATTTTGCCTGTACAGGCTATAGGTGTCGGTCTCGTCAGATAAAGGACTTTAGTGCGACAGTCAGCTTTTCCGGAAAAAACGCGTTGCTTATACTGCTGCTCCTGCAAGACCCGACGTCAAACACCAGGGGGCAACTGATTCTGCCCCCTGGCAAGTTTCACTCGTCTTTGAAAATTCCCATCATCTGTAATAACAGAACAATGTTATCTGAATAATGGGAGATCACTGAAGATGATCGGTTTAATCAACGTGTTTTCAGCTTAAAAGGTCTATAATAAACTCAATAAGTTCCATTCTATTCTCACAGTCTTATGTATTAATCGACATAATATTCGTACATAATTATTTAGATTAGCGCAATATGAAAAATACTTTTATTTCACTCATATACATAACTATATATACCCTCCTATTCTTTGCCATAATCTTTCTATCTTTTAATTTACTCCCTATTTCTTAGTCTTTCTGCATGGTTCGACAGTCACTGCGGCGCCCGGCGGTTCATCACTGACTGACGAATTCAGATTGAATGACTTCATCTCTGCCTGGGACCTGGCTTGTAACTACAAAGACAGGGCAGCAGAACACGCGCACTGTCAGCCCCTCGCGAATAACCGCCCGATCTCGCCCCTCCGGATCGGAATGTAAACAGGGTAACCGGGACCGGTGAATTTCAGGCGGATGAGGCACATCATCTTACACGAAACGACATCAGAACAGTGGAGCCTCGCCGATTCCGGTTATCCGCCCTGCTGCAGACAAATTGTCGTATCCTTCGCAGACGCAATTATCACATCTTTTCTGTCGGAACCGATCCGGTTATTGCCATTAACTTCACTGCCAGTGGCCTGGATATTCCCTTGGCACTATGGGTACAGTTCCTGACAAAACTGGCAGGAGGGTTCGGCCAGGATGTGGGCAATCGACATTTCCCTCCCAAAATACGGATGCGCGACACTCTGGGTCAGAGGAAGCACGTTGTCACACCCGGCGTCGACACCCCACTTATCTCCACATTGACGTCCAGCATCGGGGATCAGACAGTATTGCCCGGGAATGGAGGCTGGTTTGCTGGTCGCGCTCAGATCAGAAACTGAACGGAGAGCGCAAACCACTGAGTTTCTGACCAGAGACAGGCCCTGCCTGCAACTTTGTCTGATGATAATTACGGCAGACTGGCCCCGCCTCGCGCCGAACGCGAGTTAAGCAAAGACGCCGAATTCGAGCAGTCTCCACCACCTGAGCTGACTTCAGCACTGACGAAGCCACCAATGCTGTGGTTCTTTAAGTAATACAATCGGGCGCCTGCATTATCGCGCGGCTGTGAGGGCGCTGAGAATTCAGACACATGCGGCCGTACGCGACAGCTTTTGCTGACACTGGTGGCCAGCGCTCTACATGAATCCCGTCCTCAAAAAATCTCCTCCCAGCGCCGCCTTTTCAGCGCGAAACGTTAAACTTAGCCATCTTAAATAATTGCCTGTCCCTGTTTGGCGTCCGGCATGCTTCGTTCCGGCAGTTGCGCATGGCGCAGGGTCTCTTGCCGTTACAATCAGCGTCCAAAATCTGTTTGCAACATTTTCAGTGCACCGGCCGTTTTTTCAGTGCCGGCTGAAGAATAACTGGAAGACTGTGGGGGTGACCTGCTGGCAAAAGCGGCGAGAACACGCGGCTGTTTGGTGTCGATGAGTTGCGTAGGTTTGCGGACATAGCAATATTCTGCAGCCATCAACAGCGGCGGACGAACAATCTTGTCAACGCTGTACCGCACAGAGAAATCTGTCCATCGTAACAGCAGACAGTCCGGGACGTATAAGTTGCGGTTTTTTCAGTAGTCGCTGGAGGGCGCCGATCAAAATTCCTGACCGCCGTTAAAAGCTATGCTGCGGGAACACGGGCATCCACGATGTATCAGACCGGCTTTGACCGGGCGCGGGCGTAAGGATCGCGCTGCACGGGTTGCAATCGCTAAAGAATGCGCATTTTCGAAACAGAGAACGCTTCCGCATACCCATCATGTGCACGGCACTCCATACCACGGAGCCGCGCTATACCGCGGAACGTTTCGTCATCAAACCAGTCCTTCGGGCGCTGGGTCGCGAAGTGTTTTTTAAGCAGTTCAATTTTCCTGCTCAGTGTATCTCCCGAAAGAGCTGCATACATGTTTGGCCGCCCCAGATCTCCATCCCACTTGGGAATTTCGTACTCCAGAATCAACTGATCCCGGAACAGGTTCCAGGTGAGTTCACTGACCAGGCGGTGATCCTGGTGAGCATCGCTTCGGCCATGCGTAAAGACCAGATCAGGGTGGCAGTTTCCACACTCCGCAATCAGCCATTGTTTGATCGCCCTGGCCTGTGCGGGAAAGTAGCTGTCTTCGAAATCCATCAGGTGAATGCGGTTGCTCGCTGTCCCCTGCAGAAAATCACAGGCCGACAATTCAGCTTCCCGACGTCTGTCCTTCCCTCCTGAGAGAACACACCAGTCGACGTGGACGGGCAGTCCCATGCTGATAAGGCTCAGAACTGTCCCGCCACAACCGATTTCAATATCGTCTGAATGAGCGCCAAGACAGAGCAGACGGAGTGGTTTTTCGGAACCAGTCGGGAGGTGGAGATGAATCATGACGCTCTGACCACACTGCCTGCACGACGCTCCTGCTTATGTTTCTTCCACGGCATATCGCCCTTTTCCACCATATCCTCCAGCGTTTGCCAATCGCGCAAGGTATCCATGGAACGCCAGAAGCCGTCATATTTGTAAGCCATAAGCTGGTTGTCGGCGATCAGGCGGCTGAATGGTTCGAGCACCAGCTCCTCCCCTTCCCGCATATATTCAAAAATTTCTCTGCGAAACAGAAAGAACCCACCATTGATCCAGATGTCAGAGGTATTGGATGTTCTGAATGCGCGCACATCACCCTCCTCTGCAATATCAGCGAGGTGATAGGTGAGTGGGGGACGAACCGCGAGAAAACAAGCGACTTTTCCGCTTTGCCGAAAACGCCCAATCATATCGTTCAGATCAACATCGCTGAGCCCATCGCTATAGTTGGCAAGAAATATATCTTCACCGGCGACATGATCCCGGGCGCGCCATAATCGTTCACCAATATTGCGCCAGATACCCGTATCAAGCAGCGTCACGCGCCAGTCCTGTCCGGTTTCTTCGAGCAGGCATACATTCCGCCCGCCTTCGGAGACGACGCAGTCGGCAAATGTCTGCGGTCGAATAGTCAGAAAGAAGTCCTTGACCACATTCGCTTTGTACCCGAGACACAACACAAAATCGTCATGACCATAATCGGCATAATATTCCATAACGTGATGCAGGATCGGCTGATGCCCCAGTGGTATCATCGGCTTGGGGACATTTTCCGAATATTCCCGGATTCGGGTTCCAAGACCGCCGCAAAACAGGACAACTTTCATGATCAGCGCTCCTCTGTGAGCAGTGCGGGATCGACAAGGGTGACATGTGGAATTGGTATAATGAACTTTCCGCCCCATCCCACGACATGCTGCATTTGTCGAATGATCTCGTCTCTGAAGTTCCATGGCAGGATGAGAATGTAATCAGGCTGATACTGGTCAATCATCGACGGGTCGTAGATTGGAATATGCATTCCCGGCGTAAAGCGTCCATGCTTGTAGGGATTACGGTCGACGGTAAACTCGAGAAAGTCGGTACCGATGCCGCAATAATTGAGCAGCGTATTGCCTTTACCTGGCGCTCCATAGCCGCAAATCCGTTTGCCTGCATTTTTCGCCGCTATGAGAAAGGAAAGCAGGTCACGCTTCGTGCGGCGTGTTTTTTCAGAAAACTGCTCATACGTCGTGATGTCAGCAAGACCGAATGCCTGTTCCCGCTTAATCAGCGCCGCGACACGCGGTCCGGCCTTTCGCCGGCTGGTATGATGGGCGAGGTAAACCCGGAGCGATCCGCCGTGGGTTGTAAGCTCCTCGACATCAATAACCTTGAGGTGATGACGATGCGCCATGTAGCGGATTGTCAGCAATGAAAAGTAGGAGAAGTGTTCATGATAAATCGTATCGAACTGATTGTGTTCGATCAGATTGGCCAGGTGCGGAAACTCAAGTGTTATAACACCCTCCGGTTTGAGCAGAAGCTGCATCCCGCGCACAAAGTCATTCAAATCCGGGACCTGGGCAAGAACATTGTTTCCGATTAGGAGATCCGCTCTGCCGCTCTCACTGACCAGTTGCGTGGCAAGAGCCGCGCCGAAGAAATCAACCCGGGTTGGAATACCTTTTGCGATCGCCGCCTGTGCAACATTGACGGCTGGCTCTATGCCGAGAACGGGAATCTTCTTTGGTAAAAAATGCTGCAGCAGATAGCCATCATTGCTGGCGATTTCCACAACATAGCTGTCGCCACCAAGTCCAAGCCTTTCTGTGATCTCGTCACAATAGGTTCTGGCGTGATCAACCCAACTGGTTGCGTAAGAAGAAAAATAAGCATACTCGGTAAAGATATCGGCGGGACTGAAATATTCTTTGAGCTGCACCAGAAAGCAATGATCGCACACAAGCGCATAGAGAGGATAATAGGCCTCCATCTGATCCCGCTGTCCGGCTGTTATGAAGCTTTCACAGGGCGGTGACATGCCGAGGTCAACGAATGTGTGTTTAAGGTGTGTACCACACAGACGGCAGGCTGCATGTTGCTCAGTCATGTCTGCACTCCGCGCCATGTCCGGCGTCTGGATAGTCATTGGTTGATACCTCGCCCTGCCTGGTCCCCTGCGGGACAGAAGTCTGCAATTGCTGTGCTGGCGGCTACGAATTAGCCAGGAGTTCAGGCTAAGCAGCTCACGCGATATTTCCGAGACTGTCATCGGGGTAAGACGGACATACGATCGGGCGTCAGCATCGCCTGTCGGGCAGACAGGGACAATCTTTGGCACGGCAACCAATACTGAGGAAGCGGGAGCATATACGTCTTCGGGATGAAGGAAGCCGACTTTCGGCTTGCAAGATAGCGCCAAAGAGCGCCTGCCGCCCGGGTGTGAAGCTGGCACAATGCGTGACGCAGAATAATGGGGTCAGCGATGGAATTCACGCAGCTCAAGATTGATGGCGCCTGGCTGATCGGGCCGGAGAGGCATAAGGATGAACGGGGATGGTTTGCAAGGGTCTATTGCGAAGATCTGTTCGCCGCACGCGGTCTGGTGACCCGATACCCGCAGCAAAGCCTGTCATTCTCGCGTGAAAAAGCCACGCTGCGCGGACTTCATTATCAGGCATCACCGCATACCGAAACGAAGATTGTCAGTTGCCTGCAGGGATGTGTCTGGGATGTACTGGTCGATCTGCGACCAGATTCGCCCACCTATCTTGAGTGGGAGGCCTGGGAATTGTCCTCTGAGAACGGATATCAGCTTTATATTCCGGCGGGTTGTGCACATGGTTTTCTGACGCGCAGCGGCGATGCGCTGATGCGCTACTTGATCTCTGAACCCTATGTTCCGGACTCTGCGAGAGGTGTCCGCTTTGACGACCCCGCCCTTGGCATTCCATGGCCCGAGCAGCCCCGGGTGATGTCCGACAAAGACAGAAGCTGGACGTGGCTCACCACCGAGCCTTAAATCAGCAGCCCTGCATCACGCAGACGATCGGCCGCATCGGTAAGCGCAGAGAATGGCAGATCAGCGCGCTCTGCCATATCGAGCAAAGAATGCTGACCGTCTGCGAGATTAAGAACCCAAAGAAGCGCCATCGCATTCCGGGCGGCATCGGGATTCCCGCCGGTTGAGCCGTATAAGCCACGGCGACCCAGCTGTGGCTCGCCTTTTGGGGAGGTGCTGCGTGGCGACCAGTTGCGCTCGACCAGATCGATGGCGCGCAGGATGATGTCAAACGATTCCTCCAGACACTCCGGGGAGACGAAGTCGAGATTGTCGGCTGAGGTATGGTACTGAGGGAAAGTGCCATAAAGGCTGCGCTGAAACAGACCGACAGGCAGATCGAATCCTGGCGAGCAGAACTGGCGCTCGTCATAACCGTAAGGCCAGAAATCATGCACTCTGGCATCGGCACACTGTGTAGTTTTGAGAATGTGTGCCATAGCCCGGTCAATTTCCGCGTTGCCACGGCGACTGTTTTTGTAATTGGGTCCGCCCTGATCCCCGACGCAGGAAAGCACCAGGCCATGTCTGACGCGGCTGAGCAGCGCTTCATTCTGGCTGAGCCAGCCGAGCGCGCCAAACGTGGCCGGGCCAAACAACAACCGGTAAGTGAAACGGGTTCTCCGTAACTTTAGTGTTTCACCAAGACGGCTCAGCAAAGCGATAGCTGAGCAATTATCATTGGCAAGGGAAGGATGGCACAAATGCGCGGACAGCAGAAAAATATCGTCGGTTTCTCCTGGATGGATGAATTCACCATAGGTCAGAAAGCCGTCGCGCCGTTCGGCGTCGATCACAACATGATACGTCTGTTCCGTGAGCTGCGTCATCGCGTTATGTGTCATACAGAAACCCCACTGCGGATTGTGATAGCAGGTGCGGTAGGGGATAAGATCGGGCTGATCAGGCAAGGTGTGGATGTGCTCTTTGAGCGCCGCCAGGGAGAGACTGGTGCGGATGGGTACGCTGAAATTGACAACATGCAAATTGTGCTGCGCAAAATCGACAATCCGGCGGCCTTCAGAATCCATGATAAAAGCGTCGCGGATGACCCATTCCTGCGGCGCTTGCCAGTCAAACAGCTGCGTCCCTGTGGCGATCTGATGGATCTCCAGCGGCAGGTGTTTGCAAATGATATCGAGAGTTTCAATGACACCAGGCCCGGCAAGGCTCCGACAGATCGGAAACAGCTCTGAGACGAGATCATAAATTCTCTGGCCGTTCGGCACTGCACGCGTCACAGGGTGGGGAAGCTGCGTGCCAGCGCGCCGGTCCATTATGCCGTGATCCTGTGTGTCTGTGCGACCTGCCCGGTTCTGCGAAGGCGGGCATCGAGCTGCCCCTCTGCAATCAGCTTGCGAATATGGGCGATACGCTGAAACCGTGGCCCCTCGAACTCCTCCGGAGTTAACGGGGAACCTCTGTAAGCTGCAAGAAGTTCACGCGTTCCGGCGACTGCATCCCATTGTGGCTTTGCATCCGGCAAAACCTGAGCAAGCTTCTCAAAACTCACGCGATAGGAACGCGTGTCCGGTCCGGCGTCATCGGCATAGTCTATGCGACAGTCAGAGACGTTGTCTGCGACGATCTCAGCAATATCGCGAATGCGATAGTTATGATCGGTGCAGCCAACGTTAAAAGCTTCATTATGAACCTTTTCACGCGGTGCTTGCAGCGCTGCGATAAAAGCACGCGCGATATCGCGGATATGAACAATCGGCCTCCAGGGCGACCCGTCCGACTTAAGGAATATTGATCGCCGGGTGACTGCCCATGCCACCAGATTATTGAGAACAATATCGAAACGGAGAAATGGAGAAACACCATATGCCGTTGCGGGACGCAGATAGACCGGACAGAAACTGTCATTTGCCAGGGTGCGGATGTCCTGCTCGGCGCGAACCTTGGACCGCCCGTAAGCTGTAACAGGGCGCAGGTCTCCGCTTTCATCCACCAGACCCGCATCGCTGATCCCATAATTGCTGCATGAGGATGCGAATAAGAAGCGCGAAACACCAGCGTCCCTCGCTGCTCTGGCCATCGCGACGCTCGCCTGATGGTTGACAGCGTAGGTGAGATCTTCATTGAGATTGCCGAGCGGATCATTAGACAGTGCTGCCAGATGAATGATTGCATCGAACCCCTGCAGATCCAAAGGCGTCACGTCACGAACATCCTTGCGTATTGTCGGCACCGCCAGAACCGGACCACCGTTTTCAAACAGGCATTGCTGATACAGGCCGATATCATAGCCAGTGACGTCATGCCCTGCACTGATCAGCATCGGGACCATCACCGATCCGATATAGCCTTCATGTCCTGTGACAAGTACCTTCATCATCAGTTCCCCGGTGTTCAGATAAAGTCAGACTAACCAGCTCGGCGCCAGAGGACGAGTTGACCGTTGGCATGTCAGCTTCGTTCAAGGGGTGATGGCGGGCACGACAGGTCGGTGACCTCTACCTCTTTTGCAGGAGCTTCATCCATCCGGTTTTCCCGATCAGCAGGAGCCAGTCATGGGGATCAGATATTTCCGGGGTAACTGGCGGAGAATAGGTCAGAATATCGCCGGTTGCCCGTGGCGATGGTGCCGCCAGCAGCTGACCGGAAACCGGGTTGGCCCACAGCGCTGCATATCCATCGGGAACCGCACGTCTGTTGAGGTGGAACGCATCCGCATCGCCGTAGAGGATGATCAGTTCCTGGTCCGGCAATGCTGCCGCATAGACGTTCTGGCTCAGGGTGATGGCACCGCTGTCTGGCACGAGCCGTGACCAGGGCAGTTTATCATACAATGCTTTCAGGACAGTCATGGATTTCGCACCGGGGCTGGATAAGGCCTGTTGCCAGTTCTGATCGGAAGAAAATACCCCGGGGCCGGAGAAATGCCAGACCGGATTGTTACCGAAAAAATGTCCCGCGGCACCTGCGAGAAGTGCGCCATAGGCATCACGGCGGATGGTCCGCGCGGTCGTCTCCCGCTCGTTTTCATAGGCTCCCTCCAGAAAAATGAGCGGCATGCGGGTCTTCCCGCGACGTGCCAGCACTGACGCATGCACATCGCCATACGTATAAACTGAATTCAGTGTCAGCCAGCTCTGATCTGTTGCGGCTGCAGTCGGGTCGGTATCGCGCGAAGCGTGAACCGTTATAATTGCAGAAGGAGAGACGGAGGTAATTCCCACCGCAAGCTGTGAGATCAGCGTTTGATCAGGCGCATCGAAATCGCCGCCCAGTACCCATACAATGTTAGGAATATCTGAAAAGCGGCGGGCAATTGCTGAACCATAGAGCCGCATTTTATCCGCGCCGGCGGAACTGGCGTCCCCAAACCACCCCTGATCGCCGCCGTTGACGCCAAGATAGGCTGGCGCAAGGAAGACGACGAAGCCAAGATCCCGTGCCCGCCTGATTACCCATGCTGCGTGATCAAAATAAGCGTGGTTGAGAGGTCCAAAGGTGTCTGTTTCAAACGGAGGTTCGCCATAGGCATTGCGCGGTGGATCACTTGAGAACTGATGTTCAAGCAGATTGACGAGAATGGCATTAAATCCGCGCTGCCGGCGGTCAATGAGATAGCGTTCAGCATCGCTGCGTTTGAGTTCAGCGATCAGCGACCACGCCGCATCACCCTGGATCAGGAATGGCTGGCCTGAGGCATCCTGCAGATGGCGCTGATCCGCAGCCACTTTGAGTGGAAAAATGTCCTGAGGCGGCGAAGCCGCGATGAGAATGAACATCAGGACGGTGAGACATGCGGTCCGCCATCTTTTCATGGGGCATCAGGGGCTGGTGGGAACGGATCATTGAAGCGACGATATACCACCTGGGACGGACGACCGGTAAGATAGGATTCGACTCCATCATTAAGCGCGCGGGTATAGATGCCCAGGGCGCCGTCAATTGCATCGATTGTGCGCGCAATATCGGTGTCGCTGTGAGTATAACTGACCACCAGCGACGGCATGAGAACGCCGCGCCTTATTGTTTCCTGGAGCAACAGTGTCCGGAATGCCTGCGAGGCCTGCCCATTGCTATCGCGTGTCGAATAGGCCAGGCAGCATGGCCGGCCAAGCAGACCTACATGATTTTGCAGACCATGGGCAGCAATTGCGGCCTCAACACCCAGCGCGAGTTTCCGACCCTGTTCATAAAGCCGTTCGATAACCGGCTCATCACGATACACTTTCATGGTTGCGATTGCCGCGGCCAGTGAGTGCGTTTCGGCGCCGTGGGTGGTTGAAAGCAGGAAGACGCGGGCGTAGTCTGTCTGGGTGAGCCCTCCAAGCTGCATGAATTCTGCTTTTCCGGCCAGGGCAGAAACTGCGAAACCGTTGCCCATGGCTTTTCCGAAGCAGGAGAGGTCCGGATCGATCCCGTAGAGTTTCTGAGCACCGCGCATATGCCAGCGAAAGCCGGTTATCATTTCGTCAAGAATGAACAGGGCGCCGTTTGCATGAGCGATTTCCTTCGCCTGCTGAAGAAAATCATCCTGCGGCTCATCGGTGCGTGCTGGCTCCAGAATGATGGCCGCGATCATGCCCGGGAAGTTTTCAAACATTGCATTGAGACCTGCAATGTCGTTGTAACGGAAACTGGTGGTCAGCGCCGACACCTGCGCCGGGATACCGGCATTCATTCTGGTGGTGCCAATGAACCAGTCATCGGTGGAGAAAAACGGGTGATCTGCACAGCAGGCAATCATATCACGCCCGGTATATGCACGCGCGATGCGGACTGCAGCGGATGTGGCGTCCGATCCGTCTTTACAGAATTTTACCATCTCAGCGTTTTCGATTAGCTCAAGAAAGCTCTCAGCGCAGGCTATTTCGATAGCGGCGGGCCGCGTGAAATTACAGCCGTCCTGCAAAGCGTCGCGCACTGCCTGAAGAACCGGCGGATAAGCATGTCCCAGGCCGACGGCACGATTGCCCATTCCATATTCGATATAGTGATTGCCATCGACATCGAAGACATGGGAACCGGATCCGCGCTGGATGAATCCCGGCGCAAGCACGGGGAACTGGTCGTCGCCTTTGGCGTAGGTATGACACCCGCCAGGGATGAGCGCATGCGCTTTATTTCGAAGCAGGAGCGAATTACGAAAGCGGGAGGTGAACAGGTTCATTGATCTCTCCGAATTGAACCGGTCTTTCAGGTTGCAGACCATGCTGTGTTCAGGCGCTCTTTGACTTGCCGCAGCCAGTTTTTGACCGGTGCCGGCAGACGGCTGCGCAAACTTGAATGCAGCCTGACCGGCATCCGCCACTGGTTCAGTTGCAGGGGGGCTGCGATAGCGGGAGGATCCACCGTGAGATCGCTGAGCAGAGCCGCGTAAGCCTCACCAACGCGATCACTATCAAAAGCAATAGCGACCTTCTGGCGGGCAGCCGCAGCCATCTGCGTTCGCATTGCGGTGTCTGCGGCCAGCTTATTGATGTGATCGGCCGCACGTCGACAATCACCAACCGGAAACAGCAGTCCGTCCTCTGCGTGGGTGACGATCATATCCGTCACGCCGGTAATTCTCGACGCAACGGGTATACAGCCCTCGCTCATGGCTTCAATCAGCGTCAGTCCGAAACCTTCAAAGCGCGAAGGCATGACCAGCACGTCATGCTGGCTGGCAATGGCCGGGACATCCGACGGGGCAACAAAGCCTGTAAAATCCACCTTTGCACCAAAGCCTTCGAAGCGATGACGCAGGGTTACAAGATCAGGCCCATCGCCGGCCACAGTCAGCCGGTAATCGCAGGTGAGCCCCCACAGAATGGCGGGGAGCCAGAAAACGCCTTTCGAG
>Ga0256901_1000979_pt1 | contig 14930 bp, 2 predicted proteins | sample MC6MC0689MT_FD_190200 | JGI IMG/M metagenome (GOLD analysis project Ga0256901, IMG submission 190200) | Metatranscriptome of enriched soil aggregate microbial communities from Iowa State University, Ames, United States - MC6-MC0689-MT... | ecosystem: Environmental > Terrestrial > Soil >... | reverse complement strand
TTTTAAACGAGTACGCATTTCAGCCATTGGGACTTTGGTAATATGGAACGTTGCACCTTTTTCACCAAATACATTAACATTATCAACTGAAATTAATTGACAAAAAATAACATAATCTTGATAATTAACCAATAATTCTTCTTTTTGTCCATCAGTAAGATGTGTAGATGGTCTTGGATAACCGCGTAAATTACCATCAGTATCTTGCCAAAATAAATACGAATTGATTAAACTACCGGGGATAATCCCACGCAAGACGTGATCAATCATTAACGTTTCTTGTGTCCCGGCTAAGTTTTCAACTTCACCTTTTGAACGTGTAACAACAACTGGATGTTGTGTGGGTTTAGCCGGTAAACGGAATGGGGTCTGATGACGTTCCCATTCAGCATACATATCATAACGTGGATCAGTTGACATATGAAGACGATGATGTGAATAGTAATAATTTGAGGAATAAATTAAACTACAATATGTTTTTAAATTGTAAATAATATATTCATACGCATGGATTAATTTACGTGAGCGGAATAATAAAATTTCCATTACTGGTACCATCCCTTGCGGTTTACATACTTGTAAACGTAAACAATCAGCAGTTGGTGAAATGTTCGTCTCTGGTAAGAGAATAACAACTGGGTCAAATGGGTTATTAAGATACATTAAACGGAATGGTTCAAATAATGATAATGACCAAAATTCATTTTTATGGAGGTTCGTTGTGTTATAAATTCTACCAGAAACAACAGCGGGATAAAATTCTTTCGCGTCGCTTAATGTATATTTGATTAAATTATATTCGGTCCCAATAACGCGCCATAATTGTAATTGTGAATTTGATTCTAATAATGCACCGTGCATTGATCTATGATTAAATACGCTCGTATACGCGCGGGAATCAACAATTGCCGGTGGGATATTTTCCATCTGTGAGTTTCTAATCGTAATGTTTAATGTTTGAAGGTTAATTTCACATTCAATCGCGGTGGAATAAACATCTAATGGGATTTGGCGATAATATTCAAGATATTCTTGCGAGTTGAGGACAACGGAGTCCATCATACCGACATATCTCCCTCTACTACCAGGTAATAAACCAAATTCGCGCACCATTTTACTCCCATTGGGCATATCGTGTGGGAGTGGAGTCATTGCGCCGGAAAGGGAATGGCGAAGGGATTGATCGTTTTCGACAAAACTTTTAATTGTTGGGAATAAGACATGATCTTTGGGTAAATCATCAAGTGTTGGTTCTTGAAGATTAGTAGCTGCTGGATCAAGTGTAATTTGTTGATATAAATACCAAATTAATTGTTTTGTTTCTAATGGTGCGATACATGTTGATACCTTTAAGATCTTTTCCATGACATGGTTTAATGCCTCTTGGCGCATATTATCAATAATGGAAACAAATTGACGACGATGGCGGTGTAAAACTTCATAAACATGATCAGATTTAATCGGACAGATTAAATTAAAATTGTTATGGGTTGATAGATATAATTGTGACGCGAGGATATTAGTCGCGATTAATGGTGTGATATCAGAATTGCGTAAAATTAATAATAAATGTTGGTGAATTAAACATGAAAACGCAATACCTTCAGTAAAATGGACCCCATCATTAACTGATAGTTTATAATCAGCTTCATTATGTTCATCACTTGATGTAACTAAACTACTACTACGTACGTCATCATATAATGATGGAAGAGTAGCACGTTTACGTTTTAATGTATTCACAGCACGTAATCTATTATCTTCAAATGCATATGTAATTGCTTCGTTATTATGTGCGACAGCTTCCTTAGCTTTTCTTTCATGACCATATGATGTGTGTAAATTATACGATGCTGTACCACCAATAGTACCCTTAAGGCGTGTTTTTACAGCCAAATCGTCAAATGTATTGAATTGTCTCGCTTTTAATAATTGTTCATTACGATGAATTTTTTCTTCACGTTCAGCACTAACTTGAATGATTGAATTACCATCGTCGTCATATTCATCTTCATCATAACTAACTGATCTTTTTGAACTTTTGGCATTTGCACTACGATCTTGTTCTTCATGTTCATCCAACGCGTCTTGAGCTTGATCTAAATGTTTTCTCGCGATATGATATGCATATTCACGTTGTTTAAGCTTCATGTGGAGTTCTAAGAACAATTGTGAGGACCAGCCGGAGAGTTTAGTTAAGACTGCATTTTGGGTGCAGTTTGAGAGAGAAGTCGCTGCGAGTTTAAGGACATCGTATTGTTGCTTCGTTAATGTTAACCCGTGAAGGGTATGTGGGCGATAGAGTTTAAAACGACGTGGTTTGGTAACAATGTCGGAATCTTCAGGTTTATCTTCCATTTCTTTATTATAATCTAATAACCATTCAACATAGTTTTCAACCTGTGCCAAAATACGACTAACATATAGAATAATATGTGTATTTGGTGAGTGTAAACCGACATCTAATTCTAACGAGCTATGGAAAATTTTGATCAAATTGTCGATAATTAATTGTGGGTTATGAATTAATTCATTAAATAAGAGACCATATTGGGTACCGATTAGTTTAGGATCTTCAGTAGGGACTTGTTGGGGTAGATATGCATCAGAAAATGGGACGAGATTACCTTGCTCGAAGAGAATGGATTCAAAAATAGAACGCAAAGTTGGGTCGCGGAGGGCATGGCAGCGGTCTTCGGAGGCAAAAAATGACGTAATTAATGGTAAGCGAAGATATGGTACGGTTAAATATGATAATAATTGTTCAGAATCTTGCTGGGAGAGGGAATTATCAAACGATGGGAGTGTTTTGCAGTGGAGGATATCATCTTCATTTTTAATCTCAACTGGGCGATAATTTTTCTTTTCAGAATTTGAAGCAAAATTTAAATAATTTTTGTATAAAAATTCATTCAAGACGAATTCAGCGCTGGTATAGGAGATATATTTTGGTTTATTTTTGGATACTTGTGGTAATTCTGACCCCCCAACAGCAACAATTATTGCTTGTCCACTTTGATAAACGTTCATTTCGGGGGAATAAGAGACGTTATCCCAAGTTGGTGAAGCATTTTGTGAATGTTGGCGATTAGAGAATGAGAACATCCCAACGGGGTTGGTCTGCACACATCTAAAGATTAACACAGCTTGTAATACTTGTCGAACCTCTTGGAATTTGAAATGTACCGCACCGCGAGCCCATTCCATTAAATTTGTCCCCAACATTGATGACGTCGCACCGGTAAGTGTTTGTAAAGTTGCGTATAATTGGGTATATTCCGGGCCCAAAAGATCATTGCTGAATGTTAATAATTTCTTTTTATAATGTGGTTCTGAATATGAAAAATATTCAATAACCTTTGCGCGACAAATAGCCAATTCTGGCAATTTAAACAACAAGCCTTGTGTCGCAACAATATAATGACCGAGTTCAAACCCGTATGAGCCGTGGTTAATAGTGTCAACAACTTGACTACGTTGATCTGCTGGTGATTTGTGGAGGATAAAATCAAGAATGGTGAAGATCACACCCATAACGACTTGGGTCTCGTAGTTATACTTGGCGTTCCCAGCATAGATAGCATTAGCATCATTAAGATTTGCTGGGTAGCCATTCGTTGGGACAATAATTTCAGTGGAGTATAAAACAACAAGAATGTTTGCTAATTTGTTTAATAATGAAATTAAATCTAATTGTTGTGAGTGTGTATATTTTTGAAAATAGAATGAATCATCAATTTGTTCTTCTTCTGAAGTCAAAATGGTTGATTCGATTGGTTTTTCATCAACACTTTGATCCTTTTCGATTTTATTTTCAAGTTTTTGTTGGAGAGTTTTTGAGGGGTTAATAATAGCTTCGATTTCACCAAAATCGATTGAATCCAATTCGTCTTTCGAATGGTTAGTGTTTAAAAGATCGGAAGAAAAAATTTCTGCAACTTTTTTCTGACTAACATTTTGAGCAGTGTTGTTGTTGTTGTGATTGTTGTTACCATTATCATTGTCATTATTTTCATCAACTTTTTTACTCTTTTTTTCCTTAACTTCTTTTTCCAAAAATGTCCCTTCATATTGGCGATAAAAAGTTTCTTGTTCAGCGGCTAATTCTTTATTCTTTTCAAACGCATGTTGATGCATTTGATGCAATCTTTTCTTACGAAGTACAGATAAACGTGCTGGTGAATATGCCGAAATTGGCACCGGGATTAATTGTGTAAAGACATGAAAGAGATAACTTCGGGCTAATAAATCAGAATTTTTAACAAAAGCACGTTGAACCCGTAACGAGACACAAACTGAAATAACATTACGAAGTGTATAGATTAATTCACGGTATGAGTTGATAGATTGGGGGAGGTTTAACGCATCAAATGATACAAAACCTTCAGTACCGAGGTTATCCAAAAATGTTTGATGGTTATTATCCAAAATAAACCGATCAGCGTTCGGAAATAATGAATATTGCGTCGATTTGGAAAAACCAGAATCATCTAATAATAACGTTGGCTGACGGGAGTTTGAAAATGTACTAATTTTTTGAGAAGACAATTCCTTTTCCAAACGACATATACCGCGATAAATAATAAATAATTGTCTCGAAGTTAAAATTGACTTCCCTTGTGTTTCTTGCTGTTGGGTAAACATCTCAACCAAACGATGTGAGTTATCATTACCATCATTATCAGTCGATAAACCAGATTCAAGACTAATATTGCTCTTTTCAAGCGCTTTTTCTAATTTTTTAATCGCCTTTAACCCTTCTTGTTGATTAATATGTGTTAATTGGACCCCATGGGAAGCGTAAACAGTATCAATACAATGAGTCGTGGTAAGGGCAACAGCACGTAATGCCATTTCAATTTGAGTCTTTTCGGATGGGTTTACGACGTTAACATATGATAAATCGTTCAAAAACATATCCAAAATACGTAATTTCATTGCCAAAATTAACGGTTTTGGTGATGGGACACCAGCACGTTTCATTAAAAATTCAGTCGCAATGGTTAACAATTGTGTCGTTGAGCCTTGTCCTAATACTGGGTAGTATTCACAATCTGCAAAACGCCTGAAGGTTTTTGGGGTAACAACAGCACCATGAGAATCGACCAAAACTTGTTGATGATACGAATATTCATCATCACGATCATTATTATCCGGCGTTTGGGTAATTGGGTTTGGTGCATTAAATTTGGTCATTTGTTCTTCAACTTTGAGTTGTAAATGTACAAATTCAATTTCGCGTTGTTGCGCATCAAAGAGGACCTGTTCCCAAGGCTGATCGAATAAAATTGATAATAATTTATAATAAACCATATCAATACTTAACGCGGCTTCAGTATATAATGTATGCAATAATGTAAACCACGTCGCATGACTCGTCACATGGGCTAATGGGATATCAAACGCACTAATACAAGGTTTATAATGCATTGCGGCACCATCTTGTTGACCAGCAGCACTCATGCCTTGATATTTAACACCTTGTAATAATGATGTATTAATTAAAGTTAATGAAACTGTAGTTTGGGAGGTAATCTCAACAACAATAAAGACCTGGACTTGATGAGTTTCTGGGTCCTTTTTGGAGTTAAACCGATGGACTTGGTGACAAATAATTAATGGGATAATGGTAGTATCACCAATAGTTAACGATTCAATCGTATTAATAACTTTGTTTATAAATAATGTCCCCGTCGCGGAACGATTCTGTGATGGGTGATTTTTAACAAGGGATGTCGCATCCATAAAAATTGTCGCAATGTTTGAATAAATTTTTTGACAATAGGTGATATTATCCGGTGCGGATAGGAATTGATTTTTATACGATTTATCAACCAAAACGTTACCGTTTTCATCAACAAGACGTGGTGGGAGTACCGAGGGGAACATATCGATTTGAGTATCACTAGTTTGGGTTAAAAGAAGTGAATAGAGATATGTTGTTTCAGGAGAAAGGAGGTTTTCCGCACCGGATATTTCAGAAGCATCAATTAACCCCGATAATAATGGATGTCTCCATGCTGGTGGTGGTTGCTTATATAATGGCGCTAATGACATTGCTGAATGCATACGATAGTTATGATCTGCTAATTCTTTTTCCCATTTTGAAAATGAACCGGAAAAGTCCGGGACGACTAAATTTTTAGAATCTAACATTTTGGCTTGGATAGAAACGGTACGAATTTTAACAGTTCGATTCATTGCGGTTGGTTTTGAACCGCCAAAAATGTATAATTTTTCTTCTAAAAATTTTTGTGTAATACCCATCGATGGAAGACAAAAGCCTTGGCGGTTATTAACAACTAAAATAGCACGTTGTGAGGATGAATAGCCACGTGGATCATACCCCATTGTGATTTTTTGCCAGTTCCCAGCAGTTAATGGGACATCCGATGCTTCTAAACCAGGTAATGAAATAATACCGCCACGTTTTAATAATAAATCAGATTGATTATCGCGGGTGATATCAGTTGAGATTAAAGTTGTGAGCTGTTCTGGTAACTTTTCAAAATAGACATCCATTGAGACTGTAAAATAGCCACGATCTAAGTGAAATTGGAGAAAACCAGGTGATAACTCGAGGTAACTACCGGGGTCTAATGTAAGTGTAGTACTACCATCATTTTCACGTTCATAACGAGCAGAACCGATAATGTTACAACCCGGTGGGATCGCATTTGTGCGAAAATCGAATAAAGATGAGTCTGACATCATATCCCATTCAGGTGCATCAATGGTTGATTTACCGGTAATTAATAAATGGGAATTATCCGTTGATTCGGATAAATCTTGTGATTGGTTTTGTGTATCTAATTTTGCCTTTTCAAATTCTTCTTTAATATCGCGTAATTCCTTTTCAATAACTTGATGATTACGTGTAACAAGTGTAGTTTCATTATGGTCATTAATTGCAATGTTATGTAACCAATCTGCGTTATTTTTTTTAATATTTTTGGGAGTTTTATTATTCTCCCCGCTTTCATCGTCTGTATTGTCCAAGCTCGGCATATCGCTATCATCTTCATCTAACGCAGGCATATCGCTATCGTCGTCATCAACAACATCATCAACATCATCACCATCGTCTTGTTCTGAACTAACAATTGAATTAATATCAGTTCTAATCTCATCACGGTTACTTTCATCATCTTCTTCTTCGGATGATCTTTTTTCAGCTAATAACGCATCAAAGATTTGATTTTTTGAAAATTCATTCAAAATTTTATTCCCGCTTTTTTTTTCATCGTCGGTTTTTTCACTTTTTTCAATTTCAACATCAGAAGTCGCTTCTTCACTTGATACGGAGGAAATATCGGACCAAATAGTAGTAGCCATATACCGATCTAATACATCTGGGTTATCAAAATCAACGTTTGGTAAACTTGCCTTGAGAATAGCAATACGCTTTGCCTTGACTTGTTGTTTTTTTTTATTCTTTTTCATGTTTAATTTTGCTTGAGTATTAGCGAATTGACGCGCGATTAATAATTTTTGTTGATCAAGTAAATCTTGGGATATTGTTGGTAATGATGTTTGTACGGATAGTAATTCATTTAATTCCTTTTTTGATTTTTCTAATTTTAATTCCTCTTCTTGGATTAGTAACTTTTTTTCATTCTTTTCTTTGTTTTTTTCGTTATTTTCATCGCTAATTTTTTCATCAACATCGTTGTTGTTGTTGTTGTTGTTGTTGTTACTATCATTCCCATCACTTTTTTTATCTTCCACACCACCATCAACAATTTCCTCTTCATCATCTTCATCATCTTCGTCTTCATCAATCTTTGTTTTTAATTCCGCGGCTTGCTTCATAACAGCACTATGCATGTTTTCAATATCATGTAAAGACTTGAAAATTTGTAACGATTTTGTATGAGTCAAATGGTCAAGTGTGGTTTGATCAAAAACGACTTTGGATTTTTTTTTATGACCATACATCCCCATCCCCATGGCATTACCATACCCATATCCAAACCCAAATCCGCCCTCATCCCCACGACCCCATTCATCATCGTCATCATCATCATCATCAAAAAAACCGACAAAATCAGAAATACCACTTTCTAAACGCGCTTCGTGCTTTTTCAACGCCGCAAACGCAGTTCGATGGTACTTTTTAGGATCATCCGATGGGGCTTGACTATTTTGGAACTCATCCGATGTAATGATTTCATAAGAGACATCATTAATTGAGTTCTGCGCAGGGGCTAAGCGAACTTGAGGGGTATCAATATCGGGCTTAGGAGCTTCTGGTGCTGCATTGGTCTTCTTTGACCCTTTTGCCTTTTTCGTTGACATTTTTAAAAACAAAAAACAAAAACTAAAAATAAACTGATCAATTCACTTTGTTTTTTGTGACGCAATTGGTGTTTAATAATTAACGCTAAAACAAGTCCAGATTGGTGTAAATAGGTATAATATTGTGTATATATGTGATTAATCTAAATGCGAGGTGGGGTGTTGGGGGAGTGGAACGATGAGGTGTTTCAATATCGGGATAAAAATGGGCAAAAATGGTAAATTTGAACCAAAGTGATAAAGCGGGGTGTTATGAAGGTGTGTAGGGTAAGTAAAGGTGATAGACGACGACAATATTACCAATTACATTGTTCTACCAAGTAGTATATCAACCAGATCATATCTGAAGCAAAAAGTAAAGCAAAATGCGAGAAAAAAAAGGCAAAAAAAGTAAAAAATAAAAATTGGGACAAATTGATAGTATGAGGGGGGGTGATCGCCATTATATTCCATCATCAAAGGTATAATTGTTAATAATAATGAATTTAGATGGATGTATAATAGTTCATGGTAATTACGCGGGGGAAAAGTATAAAAAAGTCAAAAACTTGAATTATGTAAAGTCTGCTTTAAGATCAGGGCTGAATGAATTTTAGCGCGGCAAGTGGGGAGTATTGTAAATTTTATTCGTAATTATCGACAATTTAACACACAAAAGCTCAACCTTGCAAAGAAATAACAGAATAAAGTCAAAATGGTCTTTTTTTGAGTTGTTTTTTTTTTTTTTTAACTCCACTTTTTTGAGAAACGAAATTGACGAAAATAATGTGTCTCGCTATAGCAGGTTAATCTCGCTGAGTTATTTCGGCATCATGCTTGATTCGGCTCGTTATTGAGCTTTACCCGTTGTTTACGCTCGGTATTCCCCATATGATTTGAATATTTCGGTTCTTCAAATTCAAGCTTTACTCGTTTCAAACACCTCCCCTTTCCTCTTCTTACCGATCTAACACGTTGCTTCCCATCAGTACTACATTTGCCTTCACCACCTATCATTCATTTATCGATATAGAGATAAACATTAACCATTTTCAACCCAACAACACAAAACACTCAAATTTCCCAAATCAACGACCCATCCCGAACAATAACCCCCCAAATGGATGAGTATGGTCAATTTAAATTTGATATAGAATCTCATTTTGAAAAATATGGTAATATAAACCATAAAATTCACGATGATGGGACACTTTTACATCATTATTGTAAGGCAATAAACGATACACCAATTGAGGTATTTCGCTATTTAATACAATCTTGCGGCGCTAACATTAATGTAACTAATAAAAAACAAGCACTTCCAGTACAATTAGCCCTGGACAATTTTCGTGTTGGAGCTGATGTTAATATATTAACCTATTTATTAAATCAGCCTAATATTAATATTAATAACGCTAACCAATACGGGCTGACCCCATTACATCTCGCATGTAGTAATATTAAAAACATCCCATTTGAAATTTTTCAATTATTAATTAAAATCGGTTCGGATGTAGATTATAAAGATGTTGATCGTTACACACCTCTTCACCGTGCTATTCGCTACACTACATTTAACAAACAAGAATATATTGACACATTTTCATTCTTGTTATCGAAAAGTAAATTAAATATCAACGCAATTGATGCCGAAAAAATGACTTTATTCCATCACCTCTGTACAGTTCCGACTCGTATACCCGTATCTATGTTTGAATTATTAATTAAACACGGTGCGGATGTTAACGCTGTTGATAAACGTCATTTTACACCACTGCAGTTGCTGGTGCATTTTTATAGGTCACATTGTGCCAATTGTTTAGATGCCGTAATGTATCTATTACAACAAGACGGTATAAATGTGAACCATAAAGATAATAATGGTCTTTCTTTGCTACATTCTATGTGTTTACGAACTGAAATGATCCCAGTTGAAGTCTTTAGAAAGGTTTTTGAAGTGATGAAATTGCGGACAAATCTTGATGAAAGAGGTGTTCAAAATAACGGTGTAAATGCTCAAGATTCAAAACAAAATACCCCCCTCCATCTTGCATTTCGTACATTTAAACCGGGTAATGATGCTGATATTCTGTATTGTTTATTAGAACATGCTGGGCGTGATGTCAATACGATAAACTCATCTGGTTACTCTCCCCTTCATACTGCTTCCGAAAACATCTCAAATATCCCCTTAAATGTGTTTAAATTATTAATTGAAGTTAACGGCGCGATTATTAACTTCCCTAAGCAGAATAATGGTCCGTGTAGTCGTGGTGATTGGGATCTGAATCGAACGGAGTCAAATTTGGAACACAATTCTGACAATGCAGATACCAATAACGTAAATAATAACCCTAACCCTACTTTGGGTCATCTACAACCCCAAATGACCGGATCAACTGATATCCCCCTAATCCATCTGGCTCTTCGTCATGCTGGGACACCGGAATCTCTTGATATAATTTCATATTTATTCGCATTGGGTATTGATACTGATAGTAGGGATATAACTGGACAGACTGTGTTACATTGTGCCTGTCGAAATTCGAAAAATTTATCACAAGATGTATTTGTCCATTTAATTTCAATACATCCGAATGATATCAATGCGATTGATCATCAATCTAATACACCACTTCATATTTCATTTAAACATGCCAAATCATGTGATGATTTTGATATTATTATGTATTTATTGGGGCAAAACGGGATTAATATTAACCAACAAAATAGTTCCGGGAAAACGATATTACATTATGCAATGGAAATGAATACATGTCCGTTAGACACAATTAAATTAATAATTGAATATAATCATGCTGATATTTATATTAGAGATAATAAAGGCAAAATTCCTTTGCATGGGTTATTCGGAATTTTCAATCCAAAAAACCTCAATCTTGATCGATTTTTGTTTATATTTGAAAAATACGGGATAATTTTTAAACCCATTCACGATTATGGTAATGATGATGATTACAATGATGATGTTGAATCCCATATTGGGAAGATTAGGGGGTTAATTAATGACCCGATGGGGTTGGTTGAATATGTTCTTAAAAATGACTTGATTGGTGGCAAATTACAGCAATATAATAACAACATTACACAAGATGTGATTGGGGTAGTTAAACAGCTCGGTGGTGGTAATGTCGATGTTAATAACACTGATTTGAAGACAGGTAAAATTGACCCGCCTTGTATAACTCGTTTTTTACTGTTATTAAGCAGTTTTCAATGCTTACATACTGATGCAATACTATATTTTTGTAAAAATTGTAATGTTATTAATGATTATAATGATTTTTATGATGATGTGGTCAAAAGCGGTCTTTTTCATAGAATTATCGGGTTGCGGGAACAACTTAAAGCTCAGTTCGTTCTTCGTGAGGAATATTCGCCGTTCTATGATGCGGGGAATAGAAATAATGATAATAATAATAATAATAATAATGAATGTGATGATGGGAATATTGGATTGTTGATGGAATATTTTATTGAAAAGAAAATTGATGGATTTTTTTGATCATAACAATTGCAGAACCCTTTTTGTATTTCTATTTTTTAATAAACCCCTTTGCTTTTGTCAAACAACAGTTTATTCTTTGGGTTTAGGGAGAGTAGGGAGATTTTGGATATTCCCAAAACTTGAATACTTGAGCTAAACTATTTTTAAAAATTTATTAATTTATTCGTTAATATAAAGTATTAAAATGGGTATAATTGTAGAATTATGTAAAAGTATGGATATAGAAAAAATTTCATAAGGTAGATAGTAATAAGTAAATAAACAAAGTGTTTCTGTGTGTGTTTTTTTTTTTTCCGATTTTTCCGATTTTTCCGATTTTTTCTCGGCATTTCAAAATCCTCTTATTCCCCCATACCACCAGCCCCAGCACCAATCGCTCCTAAAGTAAACGAATGCGTATGCGTGCTATGTAACCCGAAATAAACCTCACAAACTTCTTTGTATAGATTTAAATCCAAAAACAACATCCCATCAACAGCTCTAAGCCCGTGACTGTTAGCTCTTGAAGATAATACATAATGACGTTCATTATATTGATCAACATATGGAGATGGTATTTTTTTAATCAAGTTTTGATACGAAATAATAACTTCGCAAGTTTGAAGTTTTAAAAAGCAGCCAAATGGTCTTCTAGAACCACCATTACATATAATAGCATGTTGATTAAGTATCGATGCTGATAATAATGATGCATGGCTTGCTTGTTGTGCAAAAAATTGATTCAATAAAGGGTGATGTGAACTTGGCATTGAAGCGCTATGTAAATGCGATGCGTTGATTGTATTGTATAAATTATTATTATACACAACATTACTCATTGTATTTATAGTATTAATAGGTTGAGATGTTGTTGTTGTTGTGGTGGTTGTGGTGGTGGTTGTGGTGGCTGAAGTTGTTGCTCCATCGTTGTTATTATTATTATTATTACCATTATTACCATTATGTCCAATAAGATGAACCGGTATAGTAGAGCTTTGAGTTGCAGCAGTGGTTTGAGTTGATCTGCGTTGTGTTGGGGTTGTTGGGGCCGGTTTAGTTGCGGTTTTGGTTGATGATGATGATGTTATTGCTGTGGATGAAGAAGGTGATGCACCACTATAATTATGAGTATTGTATGTCGAAATAGCAGCTGGGATTGAACCATGGATTGGTAAGGTAGTATATAATTCCTCAAGAAGAGTCGATGTATCAATACTATTTTTACCGTCATTTTCATTTGGAAAATTATTAAAAAAATCTTCAATGTTTTGACTTTGATTAATTTCTGATTTAATTTGTTCAAAATTAAATTTCAATAACCCTTCTACTCTTTGATTATTTTGATACATTTTTGCCATCAAGTTCATTTCCCTAGCACATGCTTGTGCTTCCATCTTACCATACGCTTCGATATATTTACTACAGCAAACAGACATTTTTACATTTGTAGTAAACAATAACTCCCCACAACATAAACAAACATAGATAAAATGTGAGGCGGAGTTTCTACATAATGGGCATAATGTTAGGATTGTACTGTTATACGAGACACATAGATCTGCATATGATTTTGGTAGTTGAATCAGACTTGGTGGTCTAATAACCGGAAATAACGACAAAGAACGGTATAATGTTGATGTTTTTGAGGTAATTTGAAGGAGATAATTGACAAGAGATATCGGAGATAGTTGGGTTTCTTTAAATAGTGTTATTGAATGAGAAAAGATTTGGTCCAGATTAAAAGAGGTCAATAACAACCCATGATATTGCTGTGGAGTCAAAGAAATGCGCATTAAGTGTTGTGTATAGAGATATGTATCGATACGATGGAGCCAGGTTGATGCAAGAGTACCTATGGTAGTTTTTGGAGGAGGCAAAATTGTATCAAATTTTGAATCAAATTTCGAATCAAAAACTGGGATTAAAATATCAAAACCGCCAAATAATTGCGCTAATAATCTGTATTCATCTAAATACTTCGTCCACCCATGAACTGGACTTTTCATCACCCCGGATTGGGCAGTTTGATCAATAATTAACCCATATTGACGTGGTAAATCCATATGGCTATACCAAAGCTTAGTGTTTCTAATTGTGTCAATTTGACCCAAAATTTGTCCAATTTTTGTCTTATTTTTTTCACCGTTTCCACCATCAAAATTCCATTCATCTGGATCGATTAAGATAGTATCAAGTGGATATGGTACGTATTGACGATTATCATGTAAAGTTGATAATAATGAACCTTGAGAAATTGAAAATAATAGAGCAAATTGGCGAAAAAGTGGTAAAGCGAGTAAAATGTACGAAATGTATACGCATTGTGAAGTATTTAAAACAAAAAGATCACAAAAATCGTCCCCATAATCATCATTCATACTATTATTATTATTATTATTATTACTAAGTGTAGATGTTAATGATGTTAACGATTGGGATGATTTTGTAATATGTGGGTTGATATTGTACTGTGAATTGAAGAGAAAGTTGTTGATATTAGTTGCGAAACAATCGGGGTCAAATTGCACATGTCTGGGAGCAGTTTTATACGTCCCCATATGACTATTTGAACAACATGATGGGGTTGTAGTGAATTTTTTATTTTGGTTTGATGGGGATGATGGGGATGATGGGGATGATGGGGATGATGGGAGAGTTGTGGTGCTTTTATCATCTTTTTCATCATTTGTATTATTTTGCGATTGTGATAAATAATTCGATAATCGGTCAGAATAAAGTGATTTTTTACCAATAAATGGAGCATGCTGTGATAATGACATATTTAAATCACATAGCACGGTTTCAAAACCAGCACATATATTACACCTAATACTTCTCCCATCAGTTTGATCAAAATTGTCGAAATGTTGTTCATTTTGATAAATTTTGGTCCCATTTTGATCAATTTCAAAACCATTTTTATCCAAAATACTCCAATCATTATACCCACAAACAGCACAGCATGGGGTGTAATCACCATCTAATAAAATACTATCACGTACCGTTAATTGTTCATCATTAATAAGCGAAATGATATCAAATAAATGCGGTGAATGGAAATTTGAAAATAATATTTGTGATAAAATTTGAATATTATGCAAATTTAATAATTCGTTCAAAATAAAACGGTTTTCTTGGATAAAAT
>Ga0256901_1000977_pt1 | contig 14971 bp, 9 predicted proteins | sample MC6MC0689MT_FD_190200 | JGI IMG/M metagenome (GOLD analysis project Ga0256901, IMG submission 190200) | Metatranscriptome of enriched soil aggregate microbial communities from Iowa State University, Ames, United States - MC6-MC0689-MT... | ecosystem: Environmental > Terrestrial > Soil >... | reverse complement strand
ATTACGTTCTATTATGAAGAGCCCTTCTGCCGTGGTCTTTACTATTGCATTTCCACTTATTTTCATATTGGTATTTGGGTTTCTTGGTGGTAATGGTGGGTATAGTATTAAGGTAGCATTGGCTCCCAACTCAGATACTTTAAATCCAATTTACAAAGGGTTGCAGCAAATGGACTTGATAAAGTTCAGTGAATTAACTGATACTGCAAAAATTCAGGAAGCCTTCAAAAAAGGCGATATCAGCACTTTGATTCACATTGAAAAGACAAACACTACTCCTGTTTACACTGTCTCACTAGATGTAAACGCAGCAGATAAGGATAAAGGTGCGCAGCTGGCTTCTATTATTAAGGCTTTGGTGCTTGCGCAAGACGACGTAGCTAATGCTAGAGCCACGTCCTTATTGCAAGTGAAGCAGACTACTATAGCATCAAGAAAATTTGCTACAATCGACTTTATACTCCCTGGACAGCTTGGCTTTTCCTTATTAGCGGCCAGTGTTTTTGGTACCGCATTTGTGTTTTACAACCTTAGGCAAACCTTGGTATTAAAACGCTTTTTTGCAACACCTATAAAACGGCAATATATATTGCTGGCCGAGGGTTGCGCACGGATGATATTTCAATTGTTGGCAGCTATATTCATTATCTTAATCGGTCATTATGTTTTCGGCTACACCCTTATCCATGGTGCGTTTACAGTGTCGAATATGTTGGTAGTTTGCGCTATAGCGCTTCTCGTATTTATGAGTTTCGGCTTTATCATCAGCGGATTGGCTAAAAGTGAATCTACTATTCCGCCACTTTCTAATATAATTACGTTACCACAATTTTTGTTAGCCGGCACATTCTTTTCTATTGAAGCTTTCCCAAAATGGATGCAACCCATACCAAAGGCTTTGCCACTTACTTACCTCAATGACGCTTTGCGTGAAATAGCTTTCAATGGCGCTTCGCTATGGGACGTTCGGTTTGATATAGCAGTGCTTCTACTTTGGGGCGTAATTGGTTATTTTGTTGCTAGCAGGGTGTTTAAGTGGGAATAGATTATACGTCAAACAAAACATTTTTTTAATAAGCTATTGATATAAAACATGGAGCGTTGCAATTTGCAACGCTCCATGTTTTATATAAGAAAAAGATAATTCCTTTATTTCTCCTGAGACAATATCAGCTTGGCTTCGTTGTTGATCACCTCTAGCGCTACTTCGGCAGGTATGCTGTTTTCGTTGGCTACAATGAATTCAATCATCCTTTGGTGCAATTCCTTGGCAGAAGCTTCGGGATTGAGCTGCGATGCCAATTGATTCATCATGGCCATCTCTTGCTCCTTCACGCTTTGCACGGTTTTCCATACTTGTGCCGAAACATATATTTGTTGAGATAGATTATGTTCATATTCTGCACGTACCACTTCCAGCATCGCAGTTTGCAGGTCGCGTACGGTCATGCCAGTTTCATACACTCTTGGTATAAGCACGCGTGGGTGGATGCGCTCCATATACATAGCCAACCTTTCATAAGCTTGCAGACGCAGGCGCAGCGTAGTGTCCATTCCTTGTCTGAAAATGGCTAAGCGCTTGCGTTGCGTTTCATTAATCAAAAACTTATTGACAATTATAGTACAAGCAATAAGCACTACAATAGCAGGAATGGTGTATTTAAGAATTTCTAAAAAGGTCTGAAAGCCAGTCATTAATTTTTATTTTGGATGCAAATATACAATTTAGCTGAACGAAAAGGGCAGCAATAAATTAGCCTCGATAAGCGCCGCAGCAGGCTAATTAATTAATCTAAATTTCTTGTTATTACCGCAACATCTGTAGTAATTTTAGCATTTGTGCACAAGCTAATACATTATCTTTGCTGCCTTAATATTCATGCCCGCTGAAGCGCTTTTTTAAAATACTACGAAATTCGTTGCTAGGATTGTTGTGTGTTATCATATTGTTGATAGTGCTCATCAATCTCACGCCCGTACAAAATTTCCTGGCACAAAAAGCAGTCAATTATCTTTCTCAAAAATTAGACACCAAAGTTTCGCTTAAGCATGTACGCATAGATTTGCTCAATGCTGCTACTATTGAGCAATTATATATTCAAGATAAGCAGGGCGACACTTTGCTTTTTGCTGGCGAAGCCAAATTGAAAATAACAGATTGGTTTTTCTTGAAAGATAAGCCTGTAATAAGTTACGTAGGTTTGAAAAATGCTTATGTTAATCTGTACAGAAAGCGTGAATCAGAACTGTGGAATTATCAATTTGTAATTGATGCATTTGCTTCGAAGGATAAGAAGAAAAAGGATAGCAAAGGTGGCGAGCTGAACATGGACTTGCGTGATGTGATGCTACAGCAGGTGCGGTTTCACATGGTAGATGAATGGGTGGGTAGTGATATGATAGGAGAGGTTGACGAGTTTGTAATTAATGCCAGGCAAATAGACTTTGAGAAAAAAATAATAGATATAAAGTCTATAGCGGGTACTAAAGTACTGTTCGGGCTGCGTGATTATAAAGGTGGTCGTCCATCGGTTAACAAAGCTAAGAAGGTTGCTGAGATTGATACAACAGCTTTCAATCCCGAACTATGGAAAATTTCACTAGCAGCTTTGAAGTTAGCCGAAAGTGAATTTTTTATTGAAAGTCCTGATAGCAAAGCGCCTGAAGGTTTGTTTGATGCTGCACACATGAATGTGTCCAAAATCAACATAGACATTAGAGACGTAAACATAATAGGCGATACGCTCCGCGCAGATTTGAGAATGCTGCAAGGCGTGGAACGTTGCGGCTTAGAGATAAAGAAAATGTCTGCTGCAGTTACTGTTTCACCCAATATTTCGGAATGTAGCAATTTAGTTTTGCAGACCAAGCATAGCACGCTTACCGACTATTATGCTATGCAATATAAACGCTTCCCCGACTTTTTGGAATATATCACCAATGTGGTGATGGTAGCCAATTTGAAGAATGCAGAAGTTGGTATTCAAGACATTGCTTACTTTGCCCCAGCATTACAGCAGTTCAACAATATTTCTGTAAAGGTAAGTGGGCAAGGAAAGGGTACTGTAGAGAAATTGAATGTGCAAAACTTATCCCTGCATGATGGATTGACCTTAGTGAAAGGTGATGTTTCTTTCGATGGCCTTCCTGATATTGACCGTACTTTTATAAATTTCCAGAAAGCGAAGATACAGACCAACGGTGCGGCTGCTATGTTATACGCGCCCTCACTGAAGAATCAAGATGCCATAATGCTCACGGCGCTAACTCAGGTAGATTTTGAAGGCTCGTTTACCGGGTTGATCACCGACTTTGTAGCAAAAGGCGATATAAAAACCAATATGGGCAACGTTTCTGCCGATGTTCATCTGAAGATTCCGACTAATAGCGATATAACTTACGACGGTGCTGTAGTGGTTGATAACTTTGATTTGAGCCAGTTATTATATCAAGACTTTGTGGGCAGCGTAAGTGTAAACGCAAAAATAAAAGGAGCAGGTTTTGATGCCAATACAGCAAACATTAATGTAGATGGTACAATATCCGCTGCGGAAATTAATGGATACAACTACAGCAATGTAAAAGTGAATGGCGTGCTTGCTGCTAAAAAGTTTGATGGAAAACTAAAAGCTGCCGACCCCAACCTGGCTCTGGATTTTGATGGTACTATTGACTTTGCCGGCGAGAGTCCGCTGTTTAACGTTAAGGCTAAATTGGATTACATAAATGCAAAGGCGCTACACTTTACGCAAGATAGCATAGTGGGCAGCGCCTTGATGGATCTAAACTTTACCGGTTCCAATATTGACAACTTCTTAGGCTCGGCCTATATTTACAATATGAATTTGGTGCGCGATAGTACCAGGCTCAACATAGACTCCATTCAACTCATTTCGAAAATGAATGGAGAAGAAAAGCAATTGATATTTAAGACTAATGAGGTTGCCGCTGAAGTTGCGGGTAACTTTTCCATTATGGAATTACCCAATTCTGCGCAAATGTTTTTGTCTTACTATTTGCCGCAATATGTGAAGCAGCCTGCTCGCGTAAATGATAACCAAAGTTTGCGTTTCAATGTTTCGGTTAATAATACTGATGATATATTGTCGCTCTTTAGTAAGTCTATTCGCGTTGCGCCACAGTCCTATCTTTCAGGCGTTATGAATATGAAGCAGCAGCAGCTTGAGTTCTCTGCATCTGTTCCGTATTTTTTGCTTGGCGATACAAGGTTTAATGATATTCAAATAAGCAGTAAAGGCAACTATGAAGGCTTTAGTCTCGAGGCTATGGCCAATGGAATTTCTTCCGGCACCAACGACTTAGCCTCAACCGTGCAATTTCAAACCAACATATTCAGAGATACAGCCAAGTTTCAACTATTGACTACAACGCCTACCAGCATTGGTAGTGCAGAGCTCAATGGTATTGCATATGCACATAATGATAGCTTTACGTTTAACATCTTGCCATCTGAACTTTATCTAAATCAATCGAGATGGGAGATACCTAGTGACAATAAAATAGTATTTGCCAATGAGCATGTGGCTATTAGCAATTTAGTATTTCAATCTGGCCTGCAAAGTATCAGCATTAATGCCAGCGGAGCTGATGCTGCAGCCAATAATGCAACAGTAGCTATCAAAAATTTCGACATCGCTTCGCTAAAAAATATTATTGGTTTCGAAGAAAACTATATAGAGGGAAGAATAAATGGAACTGTCAAAATAGCGTCCTTACTTAAAGATCAACTTGTAGATTTTGATGTAGCTGCTAATAGTCTGCGAATTGACAAAGATACGCTAGGGGATGCTCGCGCCGTAGGCCAATACGATGTGGCAAAGGCTTTGCTTACTTTAGATAAGTCTAGCGGTTTAACGTATCATGATTCCAAAGCAAGTGTGTATGGCATCTTAAGCCTCAACGCTTCATCAAAAGAAAACGTTGATGCGCACATATCTTTAGAAAACGCCAATGTAAATTGGGCACAGCCTTTCTTGTTGAGTTATGTTCATAATTTGACGGGTACTATCAGCGGTGATATAGCTTTAAAAGGCAACGCTTCAGAACCATCTACAGTTGGCGCTATACAGTTGAACAATGTTGGCTTTACACCAGATATTACAGGCGCGCATTATACCATCAAATCTGCAAACATTAACGTAACAGATAAAAAGTTTGACTTAGGTTCAATAACCGTTACCGATGATGATGGTAGGGAAGGTATACTGGGCGGCAGCATTGTTCACGAAAGATTGGCGAAGATGAATTTCAGGATCAATATGCGTAGTGATAACCTGCAAGTATTAGATTTGAAAGACTATCAAAACTCTAATTTTTATGGCGATGTGAAAGCATCCGTACAGGTACGTTTGTCTGGTCCTGTAAACAATTTGAACCTCAACATTTTTGCAACGCCGCAAAAGAATTCAAGCCTATACATTCCCATTGGTTATGGTAGTGATATGGGCGACTACGATTATATTAAGTTTAAGCAATATGGCGCAGTGCAGGAAGAAGTTGCTGTTAGCAAGAACAAATTAAATATTAGACTTGATGCAATTGTTACGCCAGACTTGGCTGCTACCATCATTATTGACCCATCTACCGGCGATCAGATATTTGCTAAAGGAAGCGGCAATATAATATTAGAAATACCTGCTGACGGCGAAATGAAGATGAACGGTAACTATATAATTGATGAAGGAAAATACAATTTTTCGTTTAAACAATTGCAGGTACTCAACTACAAACGCCAATTTATTATCAACTCAAATAGTGCCATAAAATGGAATGGCGATGTAGCTAATGCCGACTTGGACGTAACAGCATACGCGCAAATCAAAGCACGTTTATACGATCTTATCATCAATGAGGTAGATAGAATTGGTCTGCAACAGAGCGAGATAAGGGATGCCCAAATTATGCAAATGGTGAATGTGGGATTAACGATGAAAGGCTCGTTGAAGGAACCTGATCTAGGCTTTAAAATTGACCTTGCAGAGAATAGATCTGTTGGCACTTATGCGTATCAAAAATTGCAGCGTATCAACAGCGATGATAAAGAGTTGTTTACGCAAGTGGCTTCGCTACTGCTTTTGGAGCAATTTATTCCACCAGAAGGCATCAACAATTCAGCCACAATTTCTACAGGTACTATCAATAATATGAGCGAACTCGTATCGTCTGCGGCTTCTTCTCAAATCACCAATTTTGCTAATAAAATTTTGGGAATGGAAGACTTGTACATTGGCGTTAAATACAAAAACTATTCGCTCGCTAATGCAGATCAGTTTACGCCCATAAACAGAAATGAAGCTGGGCTCAACCTGCGTAAAAACTTTTTTAAAAATCGTTTAGTAGTAGAGGTTGGTGGTGTATACGATTGGGGAACTAACAACTCGCAAAGCGATTTTACCACCAATCTCGCTGGTGACTTTAGAGTGCAATATCTGCTTACAGAAGATGGCAGAATACGTTTTAATATCTTCCGTAACTCAAGCTACGATGCAATCGGTCGTCAGAATATTGGAAGACAAGGGCTAGGCTTAAGCTACCGTAAATCATTCAATGGCTTACTTGATTTCTTCCGTACAGAAGAAGCTTTGCGTAAAGAGCGTGAAGAGCAAATGAGATTGCAACGTCAGCAAACCCTCAACAAGGCAGGTTTTACAGATACGGTGAAACCCAATGTTACTATGATAAAGTAGCGATTTAGGATGCCCATAACTTTTTAAGTTAATGGGAAATAGTAGTACAATGCGCACAATTTTTTTATGTACATTGTCGTTTTGTTATTCTATCATTACTTCCTAATCAGCCACCTATCAACTGAATGAGAAAATATTTATTATTATTTCTACTGCTTTTCTCATGCCAATATTGTTTCAGTCAATCAATGTTCAACATTTCTGGATCATTAGTAGATACTGTTAATTTAACCAATCCTGGCTATGCTTCAGTTTCACTTATCAGGGCTTCCGACTCAATATTACAGGGTTTTACACGAGCGAATGAGGAGGGTAAATTCGAGCTGGCCGTGCCAGCATCTGGAAGATATTTGTTGCTGACATCCCATCCTTCTTTTGCTACATTAATTGATGTAGTAGATGTAGTAGACAGCCATACTAATATGGGTATCATCTCACTTATGTCGCGTAAGCAGCTTTTGGCAGAGGTTGTAATTACTGATTCCAGAGCTATAATAATGAAGGGCGATACAGTAGAATATAATGCTGACAGTTTTCAAACTCGAGCGTTCGATAATGTAGATGAATTGCTCAAGAAGCTTCCTGGTATTGAGGTAGACCGTAATGGTAAAATAAAAGCTTACGGCAAAGAAGTAAAAAAAATGCTGGTAGATGGTGAGGAATTTTTCAGCGACGATCCTGCTGTCGTATCCCAAACCTTGCGCGCCGCATCTGTTGAAAAAGTGCAGGTATTTGATAAGAAAAGCGACCAAGCTGCATTTACTGGTGTAGATGATGGTGAGTTGATGAAGACTATTAATTTGCAATTAAAGGATAATGCTAAGAAAGGTTATTTTGGTAAAGTAACCGCTGGTGGCGGCTTACCCAACTATTGGGAAAACCAGGCCATGATGAATTCCTTTAAGAAGAAACGAAAAATTTCTGCTTTTGGTATTATGTCTAATACCAGCACTAATGGCTTAGGATGGAGTGATAGAAATAAATATGGTGGTTCAAACAGCTCCTTTTTTAATGATGAAGATGGTGGAGGAATGATAATTGTACAAAGCGACGATTCAGACGAGGATAGTTGGAATGGTCAATATAACGGGCAGGGACTACCCAAAACATGGACTGGTGGCGCACATTATAGCAATAAGTGGAAAGGTGACTCTCTAGGCTTTAATGGTAGCTATAGATTTGCTAAAGCTGTGGTTGAGGGTGTCAATAATTCAAGGACGCGGTACATCTTGCCCGATACCCAGTATGTAAATACCGACAAAAGTTCAAGTACTAAAGTTAATAATAAGCAATCTATTACTACCATAAGCGATTACCAAATTGATACTACATCTTCGCTAAAAATTACTTTGGGTGGCAATTATAACACGGGCAAAAGAAATGATAATAGCGTGAGTGAGACGGTGACTATGATTGGTGGTTTGCTTAACAGAAACAATAACAATCAGGAGTTTGAATCGGAAGATAAAACAGTAAATATAGACTTACTGTATCGTAAAAGATTTAAGAAAAAGGGAAGGTCAATATCTGCGGGTTTAGGTGGCTCTTGGCGTGATAAAGCAAATAATGGTTCTTTATACTCAGATTTTAATTTGTACGCAATCGATAGTGCTTATACAATAAATCAGCGGAAAGATAATAGTAGCAATGCTTTGATAGGCAAGGCAAAAGTATCTTACACCGAACCTTTATCAAAGGTGGCTAATTTGGAATTGAATTACACCTTTGCCTTGAATAATAATGACGCAAAGAATAATTCATTTGACAGGATAAAGAGTGGGGCAGAAGATGTGGAAGTTTTCAACCCGTTGTTCAGTAGTCATTATGTTTTTAATGCAGTGCAAAATCAAGCCGGTGCCAATATGAGATTTGATTTAAAAAAATTCAAATTTGGATTTGGCGGTAATATTGCTAATACTGATTTTAAGCAGGAAGATAAATTACTGGATACAACCTATAAGTATTCCTACCTTAATTTTTTTCCTAAAGTCAATTTTAGGTTTAATAAATCGCAGTCTACCAGTTTCTCCTTTTGGTATAATGGGCAAACACGACAACCAAGTATAGCGGAGTTGCAACCTTTTAGAAACAATACAGATCCAATGAACGTGGCTATTGGCAACCCTAATCTTAAGCAACAATTCAGTCACGATTTTAGATTAGATTATAATTCTTATAAAATGCTAGTTGGTAGAAACATTTACGGAGGGGCTACTTTTTCTGTAATACAAGATGCAATAAGTCAGGTTCAGAATGTGGACGAAAGTGGAAGGCGAACTTTTCAGGCAGTTAACGTAGATGGTAATTTTAATGGATTTTTATATGTGGATTATGGTAGGAAAATATACAAAGACTTAACGGCAAGTGCGGGTGTTAATGGCGGCTTTACAAGAGCTAAGAATTTTACGAATGGCCAGCTTAATATCAATAACAATTTAAGTATTGCGCCTAATTTAAGTATCTATTATTACAAAGACACAACCTTCAACTTTTCCTACAGATTTAATCCACGGTTCACATCCAATACCGCATCTATACGAAAGGATATTAGAACGCAATACTGGAGCTATTTTCAGGAGCTTGATGGGAGTGTAAACTTGCCTTTGAAAATAACTGTAGGCACTACAATTGACTGGAACATACGCCAGCGCGTAGACCCTAACGACAGAAACAATAATGTATTTAGATGGAACGCCTATGTGAGTAAGGCATTTTTAAAGGACAGGTCTTTAGTAGCTAAAGTTTTTGCGTACGATATACTTAATCAAAACGTAGGCTACACCAGGCACGAGAGCGCAGATTACATTTCTGAAAATAGCTACAACACAATTACCAGATATTTGATGTTTAGTCTCACCTGGAATTTCACAAAGACTGGTGGTGATGCGCCGCAAGGCGATGGAATAATTATAGCAGAATAACAATCAATTTCCCTTATCAAAACTTAAGAATGAAAACTATATTTTTTGTACTATCGGCAATATGTATATCTAATCTGGCCATGGCGCAGTTCTCATCGCAAGGCAAAATTACCTACGAGAGAAAGGTAAACCTAAAGATGAAGTATCAAACAGAGGAAGGTTATGAGTGGATAAAAGAAAGGATAGATCAGGTAGCACCATTTAAGGTGTCTATCTTCAATATGGTATTTAATAAAGAGCAGAGCAATTACGAGTTTGATAAAGATATTGAAATTACGAAGGGCAGTACATTTACCTGGGGCAAAGAAGCTGCATCTGAAAACAAAGTCCTTAATAATTACAAAACGAATAAGGTTGTTGCCGAGAAAGAAATTTTTGACGATGCTTATCTTGTGGAAGATAGTTTGCGTAAATATGAATGGAAGATAGAAGATGAGGTAAGGATGATTGCGGGCTACCCTTGCAGAAAGGCTGTCACTAAAATATTTGATAGCGTTGTAGTAGTTGCCTTTTACGCCGATCAGCTTATGGTGAGTGGTGGCCCCGAAAGCTTTAACGGCTTACCGGGCATGATTTTGGGCTTGGCTATACCACGTTTGTTTACTACTTGGTTTGCTACCAATGTAGAGATTGCGCCGCAGGAATTTAAAGCCTTTTCGCCTAAGCGAAAGTCAAAAAAAGTTACTAACGAACAGTTGTTAGAAGTTATAAAAAAAGGAACAGATAGATGGGGTAAGTATGGAGTGAAAATGTTGTGGCGCGTAGACATGTAATATAGTTCCGCTTAAAAAGCTATAGCCTCGCAATTGCGAGGCTATAGCTTTTTGGTGTTTCAGTATCTTATTAAGTAGGTTGTATTCTATTCTTTTTCAAAAAAGGCAATGCTAGCATTATGCTTATAAACATCAATATTGCTCCAGCTATAAAAGGTGCACCAGGAAAGTATATCGGCGCGTTTTTACTGGAAAAATAGGAGAATAAATTGTTCATAAATAAAGGTCCTACAATGGCTGTGGCACTCATCAAACTGGTCAGTCCGCCTTGCAGTTCACCTTGTTCGCTGCGGTGCACTTGTGTAGATATAATGCCTTGTAACGCAGGACCAGCAATGCCTCCCATGCAATAAATGGCAAGAATGCCAAACATCATCCAGCCTTCGCTAGCCAGGCCAAATAGCACCATGCCAACCAGATAAAATACCAAACCCAACACAACTGCATTGGCCTGCCCAAGTTTTGGTATTGCAACACGTATTAAAAGCCCTTGCACTAAGGCTATCAACAATCCTAACACGCCAAGTGAATAACCAACCATGCGCTCGCTCCATTCAAATTTAAACATCGTGTAAAATGTCCAGGTAGACTGTACAGCATGGGCCGCAAGATTTACCAAAATTAATGTTATAATAAGGCTGGACACAACGGGGTATTTGCGCAGCTGCATCAACGAGCCAACAGGATTAGCTCTTTTCCAGTCAAACTTGCGCCTATTGCGCTTTGGCAAAGATTCAGGCAGCACGAAATAACCATAAATAAAATTGAGCAAGGATAGTCCTGCAGAAATCCAAAAAGGAGCACGAGCGCCCAAACTGGCGCTCAGACCACCTATCACCGGACCGATGATAAAACCCAAGCCAAAGGCAACACCAATTAAACCAAAGTTTTGACCACGCTTTTCTGGTGTACTTACATCGGCAATATAGGCCGATGCTGTAGTAAAACTGGCGCCGCCAATACCCGCAATAGCCCTACCAATAAACAACCAAAGTATATCGGGAGCAAGAGCTAGTAATACATAGTCGACACCTAAACCAAAGAGGGATATCAATAAAATTGGGCGTCGTCCAAATCTATCGCTTAAGCCCCCCAATATTGGTGAACAGATAAATTGCATGAAGGCATAAGTGAAAATTAACCAGCCATTGTACCGCGAAGCAGTACTGATGTCGCCCTGTATCAACTGTTCAATAAGCTTCGGCATTACCGGTATAATAACACTGATGCCAATAATATCAATAAGCAATGTAGCAAAAATAAAGGCTAGAGCTTTGTTGCCTGCTTGTGGTTTCATGAAAATGCTGCCCTTCTTGTTAGGAAAAAGGGCAGCAAAGGTAGGGCATAAAATAAAACACTTAAAAAAAATATAGACTGTACAAGATAATATACAGCCCAACAATATTTAAGAGAGAAAAATTCTACCCGAAAATCAAAATTCTATTCTGGTCTTTCTCCAGCATTTGCACCGTAGGGAAAACTTCTTTTATATTGCGCATATACTCCACCATTTCGGTGCGGTCGTTTATTATGTAGTTCATTATCCAAAGGCCATTGGGCGCCATTAGGCGTTTGGTGTTTTGTAGAAATTCCTTCTCTGTAAAGACCGTTGGCACTTCCCTCCCATTGAAAATATCGATACAAATCAAATCGTACTTGCCCTTATTTGCTGCTACAAATGTTTGTGCATTGGCACATTGTGGCTTCAAATTTTTTATGCCTTTTGCGCTAAGATGCTCAAGAGCCCAGGCCAATATTTTGTCGTCATATTCCACAAGCGTAAAATTGGCCTTGCAATTATATCTGTCATGCAAAATCTCCACTACGCTACCCAGACCAGTGCCCAATACCAGGCAATTTGCAGTTTTAGCAAGCTTATCGGCTTTTACTTTTTTGAATGCCAGACGGAAAGGCTGATAGCGATTTCCATCAGAGTACAAGGCTTCTTCTGTAGCCAGTTGCCACTGGTTTCTGTACAGTATAAATTCCAGAAATGGATTTTGTGCACTGGAACTATTGGCTATGGATACCGGTACCACATAACTCAGTAACCTTTTCAGCGGAGATATTTTAAAAAATGGGTGCACCTGTCTTTATTGTTTTTTATAGTACTGCATAGCTTTTGGCAGTAAGCTTTTTATATTAGCAATTCTTGTTTGGTCGCTTGGGTGCGTACTTAATAGTTCTGGTTGTTTACCACCACCGCTTTTAGCCGACATTCTTTGCCAAAAGCCTACCGCAGCATTTGGGTCGTAACCAGCCATGGCCATAAATATCAAGCCCATCTCATCGGCCTCACTTTCATGTTTGCGTGAGAAAGGCAAGATAGCACCCACATTAGAAGCCACACCATAAGCCGAACTATATAGCGCTTGAGTTTCGGCAGGCTTGTTGGCCACTGCTACCGATACGGCTACGCCGCCTAGCTGTTGTACCAGGCCTTGGCTCATTCTTTCGTTACCATGCTTGGCTATGGCATGTGCTATTTCGTGGCCCATCACTACGGCAAGTCCAGCCTCGTCTTGCGTTATGGGTAAGATGCCAGAATACACCACCACTTTGCCGCCTGGCATGCACCAGGCATTAGCTTCGTTGGCATTTACCAGGTTAAATTCCCATTTGTAGCCCGATAGCGTTTTGCTTTGGCCTTTACTGGAGAAATAAGTGTTGACCGCGGCAGCCAGCTTTTCGCCTACACGCTTTACCATAGCGGCATCGCCAGTGCCTGATACCGGTTTGTTTTCTGCCAGAAAACTTGAATATTGTTGGTTGGACAAACTATTGATGGTGCCATCATCTACCAAATTAAGTGACGAACGACCTGTAACCGGATTTTTATAGCAGCTTTGTACTGCCGTTACACCCGCAACAGATAAGCCTACAATCGATAAAGCAATAATTACACGTTTCATAATCATTAATATTTTGTCTAAAAAACGTATTGAGCTATCTCTTGGTTCAATAAGAAAGCTAAACTGAAAACAAAATAAACAATTAAGTGCAAACTGAGTAGTCTTTTCATTAAAATAATAAGTCTTTCACCAACAAAGATGAAAGACTTATTTATTCAAAAATATATCAGAATAATTACCTGTTTTTTCGCTTAATCAAATTCACCTTACTCTCGTTGCCCGCGATTAAACGGCTAATGTTTTTATGGTGTGTAAGCACTACCAGGCAAGCCGTGGCTATGGCAAATACTTGATAAGAAGTTTCGGGAGCCTGCTCTTTAAATATAAATAGTATCAGCAAAGGGAAGGCAACACTAGCCGCCATAGAACTTAAGGAAACATACCTGGTAAGGAACAACATCAATAAGAATACGGCTACTAAACTGAAAGCAACAACAGCGTGAATAGCCAATATCATACCAAACAAACTGGCAATACCCTTGCCGCCTCTAAAGCCTGCCCATATTGGGAATATGTGGCCAACAACGGCTAGCAAACCCAAAGCTACCTGAAGATTGATGAAGGCTTCGGAGTCTATAGCGTGGTGGGATAGGTAAGATAATTTCACTGCGGCAAAACCCTTAAACATATCTACCAGCATAACACCGATACCTGCTTTTTTACCTAAAACCCGGAATGTATTAGTAGCACCAGCATTACCGCTACCATGGTCTCTAATGTCTAAACCGTATATTTTCTTACTTACCCATACCGCTGTAGGAATAGAACCGATAAGGTAAGCAAGCACTAAAAGGACAATAATTATCATTTAAAATTATAATTGGAATGCGCAAATATAAGAAACTAATTCAGCAATACATAGCCACATAGCTAACACAATGATGGAGTATTGGTTGTGCAGCCCAGAAAACTATGCTTGTTTTTACTGTTTTTTAAGGAAATATACTATGTTTTGCTCGTCTTCCAGCAGTATCTCGTCTTGCTGTTGCCTTAGCACTTTTAGGGTTTTCACCTGGTTCAAGCTGTTGGTATACCTAATGTTGGCGCCTTTTATGTCTTTAACCTTGCTACTCAAATTGCTGGAATTGGTAACCGTCCCTTTGCCTGCTTTGATGTTCAGGGTTTTCAAATACTGCACTGTTTTTACATCCACCGTAGTGCCTTCGCGCAATGTCTTTTTATATACCAGCCAATTGCCGTTCAGCATTTTAGCGTTTACTTTTTTAGCAGCGGCATCTGGTATTTTATTTCTTTCGGCAAACGTAGCAGCATCAGCAGCTACAGTACCTTTGGGCGCTCTGGTAAAGGTGTGGGTAAGTTTGGCAAATTTCAGTTTTATCTCCTCCGGCTCATTGCTTACCACATAAAAAGTGCGCTTCTTCACATCCAGCGAATCGTTGGCGATAGTGCCACGATAAGCGTAGCCACCTATTATTACATCTATCACCTGCCTGTCTTCCGTCACCAGAAATACCGTGTCGCTATAATGCACATCTTCTTTGTTTTGGTTGATGCGCCCGGTTTCTATCCATCGGTTGTGGGATAGCTCTTGTGCGGCAGTATCATTTGCCGTACCTATGGTGAGGGTAAATATTAAGCTGAGTAAAGTTCTGGTCATGGCTTGTGCTTAGGAATAGATGGATAAAGCATATTGTGCT
>Ga0256901_1000976_pt1 | contig 14972 bp, 6 predicted proteins | sample MC6MC0689MT_FD_190200 | JGI IMG/M metagenome (GOLD analysis project Ga0256901, IMG submission 190200) | Metatranscriptome of enriched soil aggregate microbial communities from Iowa State University, Ames, United States - MC6-MC0689-MT... | ecosystem: Environmental > Terrestrial > Soil >... | reverse complement strand
TGGGTGGTGTGTGTTGGGGGTGTGGGGTTTTGTTGTGGGGGGGTGTGGGGGTGGGGGTGTGTGGGGGTGGGGGTTGATTGTTATTTTTGTTCGTTCCGCCGAGAATTTCACACAAGTGGTTTAACGGTATATGCAAGTGCGGGGTTGAAATTTTCCGCAGTTTGGATAAAGTAACATATTGTTAAACCAATGGAGGGGAATTGAATTAATAGTAAAGACATGAGAAGGAAAGAAACGAAACACAAAAAAGAAAAAAATGATGAAATATTAGAAATACGGCATAAGTCAGCAATAGATATGTTTAAGTCGTTAGGTATTCTAATACCAATAACCGCAGGAGGTATTGATTGGTCGTATTGTCCAACGGTGGAGAATTTAAACGAGAGACAAAAAAAGGAAGAATTAGAATTTCAAAATAGGATTGCAATGTTGAATATGAAGAGTAAAAAGGGAGTCATAAAGACCAAGTTTGATTACGAGTTGATGTTGATGGGAACTGAACAATGTAGTCAGAAGGATGGTAATAATTTATTGTTGTTTTTTTTCCAAAAAACAGTTTTAAAAAAATTGCAAAAAAATTGCAAAAAATTGCAAAAAATTACAAAAAAATAAGTTTCGTACTCACATAGCTTTAAACCACAGACATTGACTGTTTTTATCGTTATTAACTATTTATCCGTCATCATGTTGATAATTTTAGATTCCTGCCGTAACTGTAAAAATATATTCAATTTATTATCTGAAGATCGTTTTTTAACACAAAAATTTAATTCCATAAAAAGTGATTTTTTTGGGGCATTCCTATTTGGCTATCACCTTGATGACTTACAAATTGAATAGCACTCAAATTTGGAATTTTTTAATAACGACTATATAACTCAATTCACATTGAATTGCGATAAATTTAATTTTTTTTTCATTTTTTGTTGATTTTTAAAATCTTAAAATAAGCACAAAAAAATTGAAAAAAATGTTATATTACATTCCCCACGATATTCTACCGTCATCACAATTTTTAATTTTATATTTCAACCCTTATATACGCTTCCATACCCACTCTTTCGGAAACTATTGCGCTTTTTTAACATATTGTTTTTTTCCTCACTTTTTCCCCCCCAACATTTCCCCTTCATGAAGTTAATATCTCTACAATACCCTCCATTTATCCTTTCAATACTGATTCTCCACACACTTTTACCGATTCTAAACGATTAACCATTGATCTATCCGGGAAAAAAAGCAAAAAAATAACCCCCACCCACCTTCACTCACCCATGTCAAATATCGGCTTGTCAATCCGCTTGGCATTACGTCGTCGTATTTTACACGATGTTTTAATCAAAACGGCGAAAAAACACGGTGTTAATAATACTTGCGTGTTGGTTTTGGACGAAAAAACGGCCAAAATTGTCTCCTCATGTCTCCGTGCTACAGATCTTATCGATAATGGCATTTTAGCCATCGAATCAATCCATCGTACTCGCGAACCGTTATTGACTTACCCGGCGATATATTTCTTATCAACTACACCGCAATCGGTCGATTTATTAATCAAAGATTTTACAAAAACAAAAGAAAAACCACATTATCAAATGTACCGCGCTGCACATGTATTCTTCACGACAAATCTTACCGATCAACTTATGGATAAAATTGAAAATTCAGATTTGGTTAATTTTTTGGGTACTTTGCAAGAGATCAATATTGATTTCACAACCGTTGAAAATCGTACCTTTTCCCTTGCGTCTGTGAGCAAATTGCCAATTTATTATTGGGGCCAACGTGAATTGTTAGAATATCGTTTAAAAACGGATTCGTTTAAATTGGTATCATTATTTTTAACCTTAAATGATTGCCCGGCTGTCCGTTTTGATTCCAGTAGTAAATTATCGACCAAATTCGCGGAACTGTTTTATAAAGATTTGACCTCAATTCGTAAAAATAGCGAATGGGTCCCAAACACACGTGGTTGCGTGTTAATAGTTGACCGTGCGATTGACTTAATCACTCCATTAATGCATGAGTATACTTATCAAGCCCTCGCGTATGATCTTTGCGGGAATAACAATGGGGAAATATTATACCTTAACAATGAATTAAATACCCGCGATTTGACCCCGGAGGAACAAGACAAAAAGCAGTTAATTGTGAACGAAAATGAAGATGATATCTGGAAGGAATATCGCCATCAACATATCGGCGTTGTTGCTCATCAATTAACTTCGGAATTAAAAGCGTTTAAAAAGAATAATAAAATGGCGCAATGGGAAGAGCGTAAAGCGAAACATGGTGATGATGTGCAGTTAGCACCGAAAGATATGGCCGTCGCTTTGAGGGATTTTGCGGAATATACAAAATTGGTCGGGAAATTTAGCAGACATATTGAATTAACAAAAGAATGTTTAAATAAGATTGAAACGCGTAAATTGAAGGATATTTCAACTCTTGAACAAGATTTGACGACTGGGTATGATGAAAGCGGTGATAAAATTGATAAATCGCAATGTATTAAGACTTTAAAATCAATTTGTTTGAATAAACACGTCGGTATTGAAGAAAAGTTGCGTTTAATATTATTATTTTTAATCACGCAGGGTGAATTATCGCAATCTGTTATCGATACATTAATTAACAGCGGCGGAAACGTCGATAGTAACGTCAAAACTGCAATTTATAACATTGATCGTGTATTGGAAAACAAAGTTTTTGGGAATAAAAATTATAAACCCCCATCGTTTAGTTCCGTACGTAAACGTGAGGGTGATGCACGTTCGGATAAGATTCAGTTTTTACGTTATGTGCCGTTATTATGGGAATTGGGTCATTTATTTGTGTTGAATAAATTATCAGAGGATAAATTCAAATATTGCGACCCGACAACTCGTTTTAACCCACAACAAGCGTATGGTAGTGGTGGTGGCGGTAACAAAGGCAAACGTTCGAAAGCCTCATCCAATGCGACTTCTGCCAATCCTGAACTGGAACAAAACACGAAGCCATATATGTGTATATTTGTCCTTGGTGGGATCACCCTCAGTGAAATGAAAGCTGTGCAGGAAATTGTCGATGAGCATCAAATTAATTTAATCATTGGTGGGTCGGAAATATTAACTCCGCGCTCATTTTTGGCAAACGTGGCGAATTCCACACAAGAGGCATGGGTTGAGTACTGCGGACCGTCATTTATTGCTGGTGCTCGTCAACAAGGCGCACAGCAGACTTTGATTACTTCGAATTATAACCCAAAATCGTACAAAAATACGTTGTTACAATTGGAAACTGAAGAGATTCAATTAATTGAAGGTACTAAGGTTGTTGTTGAAGCTGCTGGGAATAACAGCTCGGGTGAAATTACCGAACAAGATAAGAAAAAGAAAAAAAAACCGACCCGATTTGCAGGGGGTGAGGATAGCGATGATGATATTCCAGAATTGGATTTTTAAATTGCAATTTTGGTGTTTGTAAACAAAATGAATAACCAATCAAAAACCAATCAAAAACCAATCAAAAACCAAAATGAAAAAAAGTAAAAAATAATAAATAAAACAATTTTTATTTTGCTCGTCATTTGTCTCTTATTATCTTTATTCCCGTAAACAAACAAATCTGTGATTTTAAACCAATAAATGAATCATTTTATTAGCTCAATTCCAATTTTGGAGATAGCTTTTTCGGCGGAAATATTCCCAAATTTGGGCTTTTTTTGAAAAACTTCCCCAAACATTTTTCGTTTCAAACGACCGTGTTGGGTTCAACAATAATTCCCATCACGTATAAATTCTGAACCATTCACATCATCATTTTTATTCATCCATCCACCACAAATAATACCAAATTAACCCCGTGAAAAATATTTTGTATTTTATTGATTTCCCCAAGATGGTGCTTCCAGCTGATGACGGCTTTAAAATCCATCCCGAACTCCACTTCTCCCCTCTTTAAACCACTCATAAATGCCTCATCCATCGCAATACTCCTTCATTTCTTTTCCAGTTAAAAAATTAACCCTTTCTCGATGCCACCAAAAGCTAAATCTGATTCTGGGGCGACAAAAGGGGGAATAACGCTCCCATCTTCACCCATAGCCCTTCATGCGGACTATTCAGGCAAAATCATACGTGCCTTTCTCGCAGATTTGGTTCCCGCCGCCGCTGTTGAGCCAAATCCAACCACAAATAACTCCGATCGTCCCAAGCCACCATCATTTTTGGATCTGCCAACCCAAACTGAAGCCGATCTGATCGTTCAAACAAAAGTCTTTGAAGAATGGCTCCAATTTGTTCATCCGAAAATATCCCCCTCATTTTCTCCACAAAAAAGTACCCAAATTGAATGGAGTATGGATATATTATCCCTAGGTTTATTAACCAAGCAGCCAATCCCTATTATTGAAAGGTTATTGGGTTTGCTACAAGAACAGCTTCATATTATTAACGTTATTAACATTCAAAACCAAAAAAATCACGGCTCACAAAGTAACCACCCGTTGTTTGTTTCCCACCGTGATTACTTCGCAACAAAATTAAGAACAATCATTGTTCCAACCAAATCCGAACAAACTCTTTTTGCTGCTCTTAATTCGTCTCAATTTATCCCACCATTTGTGATCCAAAACTTTCTTAATCCGTACGACACATCATTTTTTTCCGTTTATTGGTCCCGCTTCCAAAGGTTTATATTTTTATCCATCTTTATCCATTATCCAACATTACTTTCCCTTGCAATGTCGATTCTCTTTGAGAGCGATTTTGAACTCCATACTGATAATTTTAACCGTTTTTTCTCTCCAAAGTCTTCAGTTCAAACACCGTCATATGATGATCAACCCCTATTATCCCGCAACACGCCATCCTACCACAATTACGATCAGTCCATTTCTGAAATAACCCTATCCCTCTTTAATTTGGCCCTGAAGCACTCATATGACGACATTAGACGTCAATACGCAATTGAGAACGCTAAATTGGTCGGCAAAACTACTGGGTGCGAAATGAAACTTTTTTCACAATTTTATTCCGCAAATTCGTTTTTTTTACCACCAATTATGCCAAAAGCTGGTGGGTTTAAACACGATTATGAACAACATTTATTAGTCGGTAATGAGCATTTTTTTAATATTTCCCACATCTCTAGTAATCTTATTTCACAAAAACCAAGGTCAAATACTGGTAATAATTCTGCAAAATTTTTGTTTGGAAATGAAGCACAATTAGAACGTCTTGGTTTTCGTTTCGTTTCAAACACCGATACAAATTTATTATTTCAATCCAAAACTAGAGCGCTATTAAGCGGTGTGTTTACCTCATCGTTACTTTATTATCGTCAAGCTCCGACAGAATCTTTGTTTCAAATTGTCTCACCATTAACCACCTATCTTCAAAAAATCTATTCAACCCCAATTAATTCTCTTACTTTGTATAATATGTATCGTAATGGTATGATTCCTTCTATTATGAATCCACGTTTATTTTGTATCCATCCAAGCCATGTGCCTTTCTGCGATCACACCGTTGTGACAAATTACCCAATTTTTTTTTCTGAACAAATTTATAAATACCAACCAAGTCCAATCAAATCATTAAATCGTCCAATATTATACCCAATTTTTTATTTATTTTGTGACTATTTGAAACAAAAATATAAAAGATTATCACTCACGCTCCAAAACGAAAATGATATTGCAAATTTTACTTTTTCATTTCTCCCACAGGCAATTTTAACAAACGATACCTCTTTGAAGAACATCGATCGTGATCAATTATCGACACTTAGTTTCATTCTGGGACAAATCCACGCCTCCCTTAACGATCACCAACTCAATTCTCATTTTAACATCGTTATTGATACTTTACTTCATACCACCCTTCCTTTTTATACCCCCTACAATTCCCCTCCGTCTTTAATCCCATTTGTGATATTTTCCTTGGTTACATTATTACCACCAACTGATGGTTATATTATCCCCTACTTTTCCCATTTACTCCCATATACATATCCCGAAACCGGGGACATCCTATGGGAAATCAACCCATCTCCACACATCCCGACCGTTTCTGAAGTCTGCTTAGCCGTGTATGCCTGCATGGCAGATATGATTTCATATCCGAGCCTTTTTGAACAATCCAGTGTTGTGTTTGAGCATGCAAATTTGGTCAAAAATTCCCGCAATTCGACCCAGATTGATGCGTTATACTACCGTTCCCAAACTGTCCCTTTACATTCGCGATTACATACGACTGACGTGGACAATAACGGGACGAGTGGGAATGTTGAGAATTCATTTAGTTTGTTAAGTTATATTTTATCGCATTATAATATTGACAATTTTGATGTCTTTTTTGATCTGTTTCAAACCACGCAACAATTCGAACTCACACAACCAATTTCGTTTTGTTATATCGGCCCAGAAGCGGCCAAATCGATATATTATAATTATAACGAAACTACGTTTATTCATACTTATGCTGATTTGTTTAAAACGACCCAAAAGGGACAACAAGATGACAAAAAACGTTATTGGACTGCAAAATTTGCAAAAAAAGACAAACATTTGGGAAATGGTACCAAAGACCCAAAAGTCATTGAGACCCCAAAATCGTCGTTATTGTTATCAATCCTAATCTCAAGACGTTACCATGGGACGATTTTACAATTTTTTCTTAGTTTGGATGGGATTGATTATGACTATGTTGATGATTTTGGTATGACTGTATTGGATTATTGTATTTTTTTTAACACATTTTCATATGCCCCCGATTTCGTCCTTGGTGTTGTCGAAAGGACTAGATGTTCATTTTTTAAATACAACGTTGATGGGTCAGCAGTAATTGCTAATTATGAAGGCGATCAGGCAAAATTGCAAGATGATGATGCAAAAAGTGAAACTTTGTTACGATTAAAAAAACGTCTCAAATTGATCTGGAATCCAATTTTGTACAAATTGCGTTCATCATATGAACTCGAAAGGGTTAATATTTTTAAATTCCCAACATTGTTTTCTTATTTATTTCAAGTTTTCTTATTCCTCCCTGTTGATTCACCAGTACCACTTGAACTCATTGACGCTATTGCGCGCAAAGAGTTTAGTGAACAGTATGGCGAGACTTCAGGCCAGGATTATGGACGTGAAAGTGTTGGTGGTGGATTTACAGATCAGATCCCGCCGGGGCAATCAATACCAGTTGAATTGGATTTTGTTGGAAAAGTTAAAAAAAGTTTTATTTACCAAAATTGTGAACAATTATTACCGTTAGTTTTGGTACTATTTCTAACTCGTTGTGAGAATTTAATGGAAAACAATTTCAGTCAAACCTTTTTGAGTGAAATTTTGACCAAATTGTTGCAAATTAATTATTTTTCCCAAAATGATGATAATAATATTACCTATCAAACCGATGAAGAAAGACTTGAGCAGATGAATATAACAATTATTCCACGTTATATTGATGATCAAAATGGGTGTTATGAAGACCAATTCAGCTCAGGGTCATTAAATGTGCTTAAACCTATCCCTGTTCAAGCGATGCAATTCGATGAAAATGGGTCTACTATTCATTTATTACCGGTGGAATTTTATCAGTATACATATGATACGTTTTTAAATGAGTTTAAGGATAGACATAATGATCAGAACCAAATTGGTGATAAAGTTAAAAATAATAAAAATAATAAAAATAATAAAAATACTTTTTGGACTATTTTTGATCGCATTTATTTAATACATTTTTTAACAGATTCAAATTTTGATGTTGAATTTTTAACAACGTTATACCGTACGATCCCATCACAATTTGTCTACTTTCTCTTTTATTTCTATCAACTCCCTCCACATTTAGCACTGCAACATTGTGATCCAACAATATCATCTCTTCAGCAATTCCCAGTAATCCCTTTGAATTTGGACGGTGCAATTCAAGAATCATTTTTGGAACAATTCTCTGGCTCTACATCCACTCCAAAACCCCTCCCTCAAGACTCTTCAATTAGTCCCTCACGTGAATACCTCAATCACTACATTTCGATACTCTCAGCGTCAAAAGCTGGGATATCATCATTTTCGTTCATCTGGAGTAAGCCTCTTTATGTCAGTTCCATTCATGATGGCTCGGGTACCCGTTTCTCCAATACTGTATACTCAACTTATCTACCTCGTCTACGTTCTGTTGAGGAACATTATATTGATATGGTCCTACAAGGTGAATTACTTGGTAATAACGGTGGTGGCTCAACAAATCCCAAAAAAACTCTCCCCAAAACTGAAAATACCCCGCCAACTCGTGAACAATACGACAATATTTATAATATATTAGAATTGTTTAAATTATCTTGTTCTGACACATTATATTCAACTGAATTAATGAATCCAATATATCGCCAAGCAAATGAACCAACAGATACTACAATTCCCCCAAATTACCAACTTTTTTTCCCCGAAACGTCTTTTAACGTCCAACCAGAATTTCAATTGGGTGAGTATTGCATCAATAATTCAACCTACATTTCCTCACCACATCATCGCGTTGAATTTCATTCTCCATACACTCAAACTCCATATTTTTCACAACTTGTTGAGTACAATGATTATGATGGTGATGCTGGTGCTCCCAAACAGTCACAGACAGTTACACTCCATCAGAATCGCTCTTCTTCAATCCGAAAAGGGGTCTATTCTCGCTCTATTAGTATCGATAATAATCGTAAAGTAACTATCCAACAAGCATACTCCACTGTGAAGGATAACATTTCTCCATCATTTTTAGACCTAATTTTATCAAAACCTCAATATTTATCATATTTTGACATGTGTTTAGCCCCTGCCATTCCTAACAATGACAAAAATAATAACAAATCAGACCCATTGCTATTAAAAATAATCGATTTGGACCCAATATCACAACAATCCCCAATAAATCTCTTACATTCATCATATTTAATCCAATTTTATTCACAAATTCTATCAGATTTACACTCCACTGGGAATTATTTCCATAATTGTAGCGTCTTTCACCCCCCACAAGCTGCTTCCAATATTTGGAATAATTACAGCGTCTTCCTCTCCCCTTCTCAGGCTCAACAAACACCAAAATCAACCACACCACCAAATTCACCCCCTATATCACCTACATGTAAGCAAAACAATATGTTCTTTTCAATATTAACTCGTCTTCATCGGGTTGTTGTGAAGTTATTCCCAACTCTTGAACTCCAACCACACATTTTAGTTAAAATCCCATTACCTCCCACCGCTATGCCAATTAGTAATAAATCAAACGTTGGTAAACCACACAGAGCTCTACTACATCATCTTATTACCCATTTAGTTCGTTATGTAAAGGATACCACACTTTTAATCCCAAAAAGCTCAAATAAATATCTCCAACCACTTCGTTTGCCACCATTTAATGCTCTTCACGATGAGGCTGCAAAATTGCTTGGTAATACTACAAAGAAGCAAATTATAGACCTCGCCCATGCTGAATATGTTAAATCTTGTCAAGTTCCGCGTTATAAACAAACTAATGTTAGCGCTATGCCTCACCGGATTCAACGAAATCTCCCTTCAAGCACGACATCATCAGGCTCTATTGAGCAGAATGAACTGTATTTAACCGGTGGGATTCGAAGAACTGGGAAATAGGCGAGAATTGTGCTCTTTTTTTCTTCATTTCCGATGGAAATCTTCCCCCTGCAGAATAAACCATCCGAAGCGGATAGTAGTATAATAAAACAATTACATTACTGGATGATAGATTATTCTTTTTGAGGTGATTGTTCTTGTAAAAAGTGTATTAATATATTAATCAGAAAACGTTTAAAAACAGAATAAAGAGAGAGGGAGGGAGAGCTGAAGGATTGAATAAAAGAGGAACTGTCGTTGATGTAAAACAGAATAACCCAGCGGAGAAAGGTATCAGTAGAGATGTATGAAACATTAAGAGGAAAAAAGTTTTTTGGGGGGAAGAGGATCAAAGATTACATTTAGAGTGGTATAATACGTCCACTCCCAATAGTACTCTTAGACGTACCGATTTTAAGCACATTATTCTTAGAACGACCTTTGTAAACAGCTGGGGTAAGGACAAGACCTTGTTCATCATAATCTTCTTCATCTTCATCAAACATATTAACATTAGAAACCATATTAACAGTCGGCTTAGCAATATTAGCCAATTTGTTACGATATCTGCCCTTATTATTCATATAATTGGAAATTTTTTTTTTTTGACGAAATTCAACAATGTCTTGATCTTCTTCAGCGACATGAACGCGTGCCATTTGACGTGGATGTGATGCATTAACGTAGTAAATTTGTTCACTATTATCAGCATCATCATCAGCGTCTTCACTCGCAATACCATGGGAAGTCCCACTTTTTTGGCGAGACCCGCTCAATCCAGCATGTTTATCGTTTTGTTGTTCATATTCATCATCTTCATCAAGATAAGCGGAACGAATTGCGCTTAATTTTGGTGAAATTTTCAAAATTTGGGGACTTTGGCGAAGTGATTGTTCAGAAAAGAGATCGTTTTGGATATCTTCATCGAGTAATTCGCTTTTACGTGGTTTAAATGGGCCAGCAGCGCTACTATATGGGGTAGCTTTAGGGAATAACCAATCCCAAGCTTGTCCAATGATGTTGGATTTTTGGCCGTAGCTTTGTGCAGTAACTTCCCCATCAACATCATCATCATTAATACTATCATCTTCATCACTAGCGGTGCGGACAGGATTAAGGGTACCATAACTACCACCGCCTTGACGAGGGGTGCTGTTTGAAGCTGTTGGTGTACCCTTTTTGACTTTAAACCAGTCAAAAATACCTTGTTCTTCATTATCTTGGCTATCGTCTTCAAAACCATGAGCATTATTTGTCGAAAATGAACGAGCTTTAGCAACACTTGCTTCTTCAATATTATCGTTGGTGGTGGTATTTGGGACAATTTTTTTCTGGCTTTTTTTGCCATTCTTTTTGTTTTTATTATTTTTTTTGCCAATTTTTTTGACACTTTTTTCTTCATTAATTTCATCATTATCTTCTTCATAACCGCGAACTGGGTTAAGAATGACGCCAATACGTGTGGTAGAATTAGTAGCACCAGTGGGATTCGTACTATTAAGCTTTTTATTCGGGAAAACTTTCAAAAAATCAAACCAACCTTGAGAAACGTTCTTTTCGTTATTATTATTTTCATCATTTTCTTCAAAATTAACACTTTTTTGAGTTGTTGGTGGTTTAACTGGTGGGACAACAGGAATAAGAGTGCCATATACACCACCAAATTTGTTACTATTTGATGTAGAAGCACGGAGATCATCGAGTTTAACGGAAAAGATAGATTGTTCCCCATTTTCATCCTCTTCATTCAATTCATTAGACCAGTGACTATTTGATGATGATGTGCGCGGTGGGATTGCCTTTTTTTCAACAAAAGGTAACCCTTCATTGTCTTCTTCAGATGTTTCCAAATCTTCGCTTGATACAGCCAAACGTGCTCTTTGACGGGCTTGAGTGGCTTTGTGAGACACTGCGCGGAACACTGGACCTTCATCAGTCTCCAAAATTTGTTGTTCATCTTCAGAAGATAATAAAACTTGCGGAAAAAAAAGTTTTTTTTTCGGTTCAACAATTGCGCGTTTAATAAAATAATTATTCGATAATTGTTCAGTATTCCCATCATTATGAATAGCCTTATTGGTAGCATGAGTAAAAACGTTGTGGGAAGCTTTTGGGGTCTTTTTTAATCGTGCAGATTGCGAAAAAGGTGATGGATTTCTTTCTTCACATTGTGACGCTTTTTGCAACCATTTGCAACTATCGTTTTGGTTACAATGATATTCTTGTTTGTATTGATGACACGATGTCTCATCAACTTCAAACGTTTTGTGAGATTTGTACATTTGAGGTCCTGCATGAGCGGGGTAAAATAATCCGCACAAAACAGCCAAAGAAAAAATGGTTTTTGCCATTTTCTTCTTCTTTTGTCCAATTTGCATTGGCGGATTGATTTGGTCTTTTAAAGTGGCGGGGAGAGGGATTTTATACGTCGTAGAAGTGATTTTGTAAGGTGAGAGCCGGATGGTGGACGTAATTTTGGGAGGTAAAGTTGAAAGGAAAAGTTACAAACAAGTTGATTAATTCAATATAAGGGCGTAATAGGTGGTATCAATAGGTTAACAATACTGACATTGCCGCGAACTCGTAATCTAATTGCAAAGTATACTTATTAATGACGAGATTTCGACAAAATAAAAATTGGGATTTGGGAGAAAAAAAGAGGCAAAGACAAAAAATAACGACTTGGGTTGATTATAGATTATTTTCCAGATCAAAGCAATGGATGGCATAGATATCGGTATTTTCAACCCATAGGTTGGATAATTCATTTTTGGGCCTCTGCAACGTTGAGAAAATTCAATTTGGGTGTTTTCAATTTTGTTTTTTGTTTTTTTTTTGGTTTTTGGTTTTTGTTTTTTTTTGACGAAATAAAATGCGAAAACTTTTTTTTTTTTTGAAATTTTTTTTTTCGTGTACTTTTGAATAGTTGGGGTGCTATAATATAGTTACCCATTCAATTGGTTTTATTTGTTGTTAACTACTGGTCCCCGACTTTTAACCCCCCCATCATCTTAAATCCATCTAAAAATGACTTGTTATCTCAGCGAGTTTCGACTAAAAAAAAATTGAACAAAAAATTCAAAATTCTGGCGTTTAAATCAGCTCTAAACAGAGCTCTTCAGGTTATCCATTCAATTGCTGTGTTTAGAATTTATATATCTCTTCAATTCCCGTGTAAAAACTAGTAATTAATTCGTATACCCAAACAAAAACTGCTGAACTAAGTTTTTTGTTTTTTCTTTTGTGTTCACAATTTTTTCCAATTTTTTCCATTTTTTTCCGCGCCCAAATTTTCAACCCTTTTTCGTCCCTCAGCCCCCCTACTCCTCTGATACAGTTAGCCATCATTAGTTACAATCCATTTACCCCGCTGAAAACTACATTCTATTCCAATTCGAACTCAAATAATAAGATTTCAAAAACGATTTTCAATAACAAACTATTTCTCTTTTTTCGGAATCTTAATCTATCATTTCAACTCCATTCACCCTACCCGGTATAATGGCATCTACACCCACAACATCTACAATGGAAACCCCAAAAACTGCGAATTTAGACCCGAAAAACGACCAAAGCCCCCAAAAACCCTCCCCCTCCTCCACAAATCCCCCAACCGACCCCACAACCAACTCAACAACTCAAAATCTAACACTTATCATCAATTCACGCGATAATACCCCCACACAGACCGGGATTAACCCAAAAAACCAACACAATTCCCCAAACTCCCCACAAATCTCCCCCCTCACCGTTCTCTCCCCAAACAGTACCATTCCAACCCCATTCCAATTAGATTCGTCCCAAAACTTCATACCGATGCATGTACCGTTGTTTTTACCATTTAAACCCCATCTACGCAATGCTTTTGCCACAATGGTCGGGTCTGATTTTATGTACATTGTCACCTCTTCGACCTTAATATTAATCTCAACCCTATACGAATTAGGCACGAAAGAATCTATTACTGGTAAGAAGAGTCAATTTGTTAAAACACCCAAGGTGTACGTCCTCACGGCTGAAATGACACCACGACAAGATTTACTTGTAAAAAAAACTTGTATTTCTGTACCTCTACCGTTTGGTATTACAGATCCAATTGACCCACATCAAATTCATCATATTGGGAATAATCCCCCACAAGGATTAGCTCCTCCGCTTTTAACAACGTATCCAAGTGGGAATGAAGGGGCTCAACAAATCACCTCCCCTGGCGTTCCTGGTCTGACAAAGCCACATCAATGTCTACCAAAAGTAACACCACATAGATCATTACATTTGGATGCAAACAAACCGGATTTAATTATCCCACCGAGTCATTATCAGGTTTATATCCCGCAGGTTAATTTAAGAGTGTATTCACAATTCCCGTTAAATCATTCCCAATGGCGTAATCCTTTAGAAACAGTAAAGATAAACCCGCCAGCATTTTTAATGAAGCCTCAACATGTCTCTCAACATAAAATGTTATCAGAAAAAATACAAAATAATACTCAAAACTCAACACAAAATCATCATCATCATCATGATGGTTCTATTGACCGTGCCTCGACATTGATTTGGTCTGAGGATTTACTCTGCCCACCTCAACATCCAGTTGGTAACCAAATTGATGCTCCACCATCAACTCATGGACCAAATGAGGGGATTAAAAACTTTTTTTCCTTTCAGCTACCGATGTTGACCATACCAACGACAACATCCAGTACAAATTCTACAAAAAATATCCCAAATGAACCCCAAACACCTGTGAATGGTATGGCTTTGGGGGAAAATACACCGGTTGTAGGGGGGAATGAACATGGTAATTCTGTTGCGGGTAGTCTGGGTCAAGGATCGACAACGATATCAATTGAGAATAATATTGGTAATAATTCTCTATCGGGGACTCCATTACATGGGGCTATGACACCGGCAATGTCAAGTTTGGAACAAAATAGTGAAAGAATAATACCTCGCCAAAAAATTTATGAAAAAACAAGTTTTGATGATTTTTGTTTAGATGAACGGCCAAAATTGATACAAAAATCATCAGATGGTATTACACCATCATCTACTACTGTCCTTCCAACCCCGATAAGTATTTCTTCCAATACAACCTCTACAATGACCTCAACCCCGTCAAAACCCCATGCATCTTCTTTGCACAGTCCGTCAGTAACTCCAATGAAATCCAATCAACCACCACCGCCGCCACCACCACCACTACCACCACCAAACCCACCAAACCCACCAAACCCACCACAAAGTGCTCAAAAAGAACCAAAAAGTGAAAAAAAGGACTTTTTTTCTGCGACTTGGGGGGCTTTTGCAAAGACTATGCAACCGATCACAAAAGCAGCTCCGGCAGCTACACAAC
>Ga0256901_1000973_pt1 | contig 15011 bp, 25 predicted proteins | sample MC6MC0689MT_FD_190200 | JGI IMG/M metagenome (GOLD analysis project Ga0256901, IMG submission 190200) | Metatranscriptome of enriched soil aggregate microbial communities from Iowa State University, Ames, United States - MC6-MC0689-MT... | ecosystem: Environmental > Terrestrial > Soil >... | reverse complement strand
GGGCTTTGGTCTCCCGCGCTATTTCCTGCTTGAGACGCTTGGTCGTGTATCGTGGCTTGTCTTCATCATCGCCCATCAGGTTGGCGTTGATGTTCTCCAACTCCTTAACCCGCGCAGTCAGCGCCGCGTTGAATAAAGAAAACAAGGTGACAACTTCGTCCGGTGTAGCCGGTTCAAAAGTGAAATTTTCAGTGCTGGCGCTCCAATGTTCTTTACCAACACGTGGGTACTGACCAGGCGCATGCGGTTTCTGAAGCATCTTATTCCAGACGAAACAGATTTCGCCTTCTTTGGTCGTATCCTTCCAGCCATCGCCAGATTTAAAAGCCGTGCCTTTCAAGATCGGGATTGCCGCCCGTTCCGCCGCAATGATGGCCTCGGCCTGTGAGCGGGCAACTAGGCTTCCAAGATATGGCCGCTCGAGTACCGTCTCCAACCCTTCGACCGGCGCGACTTTCTCTGACGGCAAGCATTCAAGCGCCATAAGAGCGCCAGCTTTGGCGGCGTTGTAGGTCGGTTCATGTAAACGGCCTGATTTTTCGCACTTTGAAATGTGACGGGCAATGTTTTCCGCCGTTGCCTCTTTATCCAGTTCCAACTCTTCGACCGGCTTCAATTCATTCGCCATGGTTGCTGCCTCCTGTCGAGCGGGTGGCGAACTTTTTATAAGAATTGCGGAGTTTTTCGCTGACATGAGCGGCAAGCTCGTTGCCGTCTTCGCCTTCCTCAAACGACGCGCCGAAGCAATTGATAAGCTCCCATAGTTCGGGCTGCGTGAATGAAATTCTTACTGTAGATGTCTTGCTCATACCGACGCTCCCGGAGAGGCTGGGAGGGGACGCCAGTGGGTGGGGATCAAATCTGGGTTTAACATCTCTGCAAGGTCGCCAATGAGCCATCCCCTACCGTTAAATTGCGCATCAGGCGCTCTAATCTCCCCGTGGAGAACGTGCTTGCACCAAATGTCAATAACAGTTCCATCCTTCGGCGCTGTCTCAATCGGCAACCAGCCGTCCGCTACAGGCTGAGACGAGAGGGCGCGCTCTGCGGCTTGGATGTTGCCGACAAGATTTTCTGCCTGCATCGTTAGGTCGAGACACGAAACATGCGCCGCCCTCATTCGAGCAATGGACGTGAAAGCAAGTTCTTTTGCTTCGTTTAAAAGTGCCGCTTCCTCCAACGCCTGCGCACGCGGGGATGGGGCAGCCTCGATTGCGGACAGGGTGCGAGCCTCATAGTCGGCCTGTGCTGCGGCTTTGGCGGCTTCGATAGTGTCGAACTTTTCTTTCGACATGTTGCCATTGATGCGAAGCGGGAACTCGCCGTACATTCTCGCTCGTCCCTTATCTATGACGGCCTCGAAATTTGGCATGTAGGCTCGCCATGCCGGATAGTTCCCGTACTCCTGCTTCCACTCCAGCGCCTTCACCTTCACCCCCGTAAGGAAAGGCAGGGCGCGCTCATTCCAATGAGAAACGGCGTCTTCAACTGTCTCTGCTTCGTTGCAGGTCAGGTTGATCCCGCAATCGTTACACCCAATATGCACCGGGAAAACCCACTGGCTACCGCTGCCGCGTTCATCTGGCTCGATATAAACGTTTGCACTGGCGCAACGCGGACACGGTGCCGCCTGTACTGCTTCATCTGGGATGGTCATGGGCGCTTCCTCGCATTCCGAATAATAACGATTGCGGCGTCATCGTCGCCGGATACGCCATGCAGGGCTAAGGCCACTTGGCACGGATCGATTTTGTGCTGTTCCCAGAACTTCTGCTCGTTGGTGTCATGCTGGGAGCGGTGCATTTCAGGGCTAAGGGGAACCGTCCAACGGTCATCCGGCTTCTCAGCCTTCCCGGTTTCTCGCTTGCCGTATGCCGGCGCTGCGTAACGGATATGAGCGGCTTCAACGCCATACTGACTAGTTACCAAGCAGGGCAGGGTTCTAATCCATGCTAGGTGCTTGCCGTCCTGTTTCCTTGGTCGTTTCTGCCCCTTGGAAGGGGCAGTACTGAATGCTTCGGGGTGTCTGCGGACTGCTGAGGCCATCACTGCACCTCGCTTGGATCGATGCCAATCACGCCACAGGTGTAGGAGATTGCAGCCTCAATATCGGCTTTGCCTTCACAGACAGATTTAAACGACCGTGTGATTGCCCCAGCTTTGTCTCGTGCAAGCTTGCTGGTCAGGCTGCCGCCCGCATCCAGACCTTTGGCAGAATTGACGATATCGGCAGGATTAAGCTCGTAGCCTTCTGCAGGTGTCGAAGCACCAATGCAGCCAATAATGAACTGCTTCAATGCTTCCCGTTCGTCGCTGCTGAGGGTGGTTTCTTCTGAACTAACCTCTGGTTCTGATGCTGACTGTTCGCTCGTATCTGGCTCGCTGGCTGGCGTTTGTGTCTGTTCTGGATGATGGTCGATCTGGAAGCCTTCTTGCATCTGCTGGCCAATCTGTGCGGTATCTGGCTTGCTCTGCAAAAGCTGTGAAAGGGTGCCACGCTGCTGGATGCGGTTCTGCTGCGCGTCCACATCGTTACGGCGACCACTGAAATCATAAAGATCGTCATCGCGACGCATCAAATCATCAAGATCGCTCGACATTGGCAGGCGCTTGGCAAGGCGGCGAATAACCGTCTTCTTAGCCATTTCATCCCACCAGTCAGCCCACGGTCCAAACTTGCCAGTCTTGGATACGGCCCGAACCTTCTCCACGTCCTTCAAAGTCATGATTTCGCGATAGATGCCGCCGTCCTTGGTCTTGGCGATTGCATAGACCAGCTTCGCATCGCCTCGGTTGCTGTCGAGGCAAGGGCGGTGAACGATGGTTTCTTCGTCGCCAAGCGTGTACTGGAACTCATCGTTCTCGTAGACGACATAGGCAGACAGGGAGAGGAGTTCGCCAGAGTTGCGGATTTTCTTGAGGATGCCGCCAACCATGGGCATCCATTGGACGGCCTGAATGAACTCTTTTTTCTCGTATTCGTGGCCGTGTTCGTTCCTCACCTTTGTCTTTACAGATTTATTGAATATCACGAGCGCGCCATCGCGACCGTCTGGCAGCAAGCCGTCCTGTGCGGCCTTCATAGCGCTTTCAAACAGGGAACGGCGGTCAGCATTCATCAGGTCAGCATTGCCGCCTACAGCCGTCATAACAACGCGCATGAAGCGCTCTACAGGGATATGAGGCGGAAGGGCGACGGCGACTTCGCTTTCCTGCTTGTTCCACTGGTCGCGGAAGCTTTCAGCAGGAGTGCGCGTTTGATTGGTCTGGGTAACAGCGTTCATGTTTCAACGCCTCCTATGCTGCAATTTGATGTTGATATGCGATGAACTGATCGAGCGTTTGCCGCGACCATGGCTTCATCTTGATAAAGCGCTCGCCTGCGCTGAATGGGAGCTTGCCGGGCCAGTAACCGCTATCTAGACATTCGCGGATCGTGCGCAGCGCATACCGAATGATGTCTTCGCCTCGGTCGATGTCTTCTTCGTCAATCTCGACGTGAGAAGTGTCCGGCACATCGTCATTCAGCACGTAAAGCAGAACAAATGTCTTGAACGGTAGACCGAGCCCACGGCATGCCATGCGCGTCATTGCAGCCTGCAGATAATAGCTGGCATCCACGATCTGACGGGACAGAAAGTCCTCATCAAAGCTGCTGGCTGTTTTCAGGTCCGCATAGACTGCATCGGCATTCGGGATCACGTCAGGACGCGCCTTAAGCCAGATGCCCGTTTCTGGGTCTTTCCAAAGCATCGACCGTTCAACGCGACCAGTCATCAAGCCTTGCTGAACAAGCGGGTACTGGTTTGCATCATCCCGCATACGCGCAATGCGTTCGAACTGTTCAGGCGTGACGATGGTCTTGCCTGCCGCGATCTGATCAGATTTCCATTCCTGCGCTTCCTTCTTTTTGTAATCTGGAAACCGATCTGGCCGGATCACAAAAGCCGCATCGAAATCTTCATCGCCAAGAAGCAAGCAATGTGTGGCCTTGCCGAAGTCCAGAGCGTCAGACGGCTTTGGCTTCACATGATCGGGGTTGAACTTCCAACGACCCCAAAATGCTTTCGGGCTGCTGTTCTTCTGGATCGGATCCAGCCATTTCAATGCGCTTTTGGAAACAGCCGGCGCATCCAACAAATCGAGATTGTTGTGATAATCGTCCAGGCTGATGCCGCGATAGATGCCGTTCTCTGAAATCGGTGTCTTGCCGTCCCAAGTTTTCTCTGGCGACAGGCGGTCAATGATTTCATTCACAGGTTCGCTGATATGCTGGAAGGTGTCAGTCATGCTGCCACCTGCACAATCGAAAGCTCATTGACGAAGGCCTCAGCCGCGTTGACGGCATCGCGCATAGTCGCACCAGTTAGCGTCGTGCTGACACTAGGCTCATGGGAATGAACGACCACACCCGGCAACTGTTCACCACCGCCAATGACTGCACTAGCGAATGACCACTTGTAGCCCTTTGCCACCAAGATGGAGGACAGAACGGATACTTCGTTTTTGATTTCCTGTTCGTTCACTTCAACTCTCCCGGAAACTCTTGTGCCAGTGCCACTGTGACCGCGAGAACAAAGCTTGCGTCTATCTCGGTCTGTATCTGGCTGGCTGTTGCGATCTGTTCTGGTGTGAACCGTGGGCGCTTTTCATCGACCTTGGCTGACTGGCGGCGCACATAGCCGCTTACTTGGAGGAGGGCGGTCATGCCGCCTCGCTCTCGGCCTTTTCGATGTCAGACATTGCCACTGCAACTTCAGCCTTTGCATCGATCAACGCGGCGCTCTCGGATGCCTTCAAACGCTTCAAAACTTGATCGCGAAGTTCGTCAAAATTGTCGTGGATCACATCGAGAAGCACACTGTTGAACGACTTCGGGCTATCCCAATAGTTCTGACCACCTTCTGAATACTGTCCTGCCACAACAAGCTTCACGACTGCATGGGCCGGTGACAAACTGAGAATGTCTGTTCCACTGGAGTGTCTGCGGCCTGTAGCACCGATATGCTTGATCCAAGCTTCAACTTCTGAACGGCGTTGCTTCGCGTTCTGATATGCTTGCCACTTAGGTCCCATGTCACTCACACTTTCTCGACCAGATACCCGGCCCATACTGCAAACGTTGCGATGAAGGTTGAAACGGCAACAAAGCCAGCGATGTCTTCGATAAGGTCACGCATGGGTTTCACCCAATTCTGGCTCTGGGAAACACTCTGAAAGCTTTTCTCTCCAGAAAGACCGGCTTTCTTGCCAGTTTTCACCAACACTCTCCCGTGTGACAGGGTCAGCTATTTCAATCGCGCGTTTCTTTAGATTTTCTGGTGCGGTATGAACTGAAAGGCGTTGCCGGACGCCGTCGTCATCAAGCTTCCCTGCTTCATGAAGTTCGTAAATTGCCGCTTGGTAGCGTTCATACAAACCTTCATAGTGACCACAACTGAATGCTTCCCATCGTGACCGGTTTGACTTGGCTCTAAGGTCGCTTTCAAGATTGTTGAGACGCTCGATAGCCCTGTCGATAGCCTTGGCGTAAATCTGTACCTGAATATCATTCAACAGCTTGCGGCGGTCTCGGTCTTCAATCGGACCGGAGAAGCGGCTCGACATGCAGCAGACGAAGCGTTCACGCACCTCTTCATCGCGCCACAATCCTTCCGCTAGTTCATCCGCTGGAACGCGACGAAGTATTAGATCAACCAGATCCTCAATCGGAATTCGCATTTCCCCATCGCTGAACGACATGTTCGGCATAGGGTTCTCTGATGCTCCCCATTTGTTGTAGGCGTGCGCAACTTTCGCAGGTTTAGACGGGTCATCTGAAACAGTGATGCTATATCCGCCCACCTTGAAAACGCGCTCTCCGTTCTGGATGGCATCAGGCTCTTTAATGCTCGCACGGTTTCCCCAAGCATCATAAATTTGCTGAACATGCTCGCTCATGGAAAATATCCTTTTAGTTCTGGCAGAGCGCGATGAACGCGATTGAAAGGTTGATTGTGATTAGTGTCAGGACTGGGTCGGGGGGGGGGCACGCTGCCCTCTGTTCGATTGATGCTTCAATCAGACCGTTAATCGCGTCCCAGGCTTCGTTAAGAGCATCAACCCGCTGTTGATCCATGCTGTCGATAAACGAGGCTCTACGGCCTCTTGGGTGGCTGATACGGTCGCGGATTGCTTCGATTTCGTTGAGTGCGTCTTGAAGCGCGTCGGCTCGTTGTTTCGTGACCATCACGCAACCTCGTCACGTGAGCCGTACTTCGCCCATTCACGAGCATCAGACAGCAAGTCGTCCCGGTCATCGTTCGTCTTTTCACGAAGTATCTTACGGTCTACGCGGGACATGCCTTGCTGGTTGCCCCAGCCGAGTGTTTCATCAATCAGACCGATACGAGCGTCAGTGACGATCTCGTCAAAGGCCTTCAGATAATCTTCAAACTGAAAGAAGCTCTCAGCCTGTGCACGGTTGTCAAAACAGGCTCCCGGCTGGATACGTCCGCTAAGTGCTTCAAGGCGGGCAATCGCAGTTTTGATAAGTGCCTGTGTGCCTGTCTGTGACATGTGAATTTCCTCTCAATGGATAATGAGACGCCCCGTAAGGCGGAAACCGGAAGGCTTAGAGGTGTTCGGCATACGCCGCCGCTGCCTCAAGGGAGCGGAAGGTTTTTGGCGTGAGCATGTTCCCATTCACGTCAGTCAGGCGATACGTGCGCTTGTCACATGGGAGGAAGATGTTGACGCTTCTGTCGTCATTCCCCCAAGTGCGCTGGCTAATTTGCTTGAAGTTCATTTGCGTTGCTCCCAACTCGTTTGTTGAGCAGTTTCGAGACATGCTCAGGTCCGTACTCTCACTCGTCGCATTTCGTGTGTGTTCAAGGTTTGCGCGCACCGCGCCGCTATTCACATGACCCACCTCCCTGCCTGATCAGCTTCGGGTTTCTTCCAACTTGTCCAGATCTGCCGGTTGGCGTCTTCGTGGTCCGTTGGTTGATGATCCAGTAATAGCGGTAGTTTTACCGCCAGTCAACAGGAAACGGTAATGCTACCGCTTTTTTTATTGAAGGCGGTAATGCAAAGCGGTATGACTGGGTATCTTCAAAACAGTTGCGAGATGGATATGCAGGAAGATCAAGCGCTCACCGAGGCCGGTAAATGGTATCGAAACAGGGATGAGTGGATACGGCACGTTGTGTCCCGTCCGTATCTCACCGACGCGCAAAAGCTGGTCGGGACGTTCATCGCAATGCACATGAACAGAACGGACAATCACACCAAGCATCAACAGACAACGATTGCCAAAGACATCGACGTTCATGTCGATACGGTAAAGCGAGCTGTGAAGAAATTGCGGGAAGAGGGGCTTTTAGATCGGGAGCAGGTTCAACGAGGACGCCGCAATCGTGCCGTGAATTTGTACCGGCTTATTTTCCCGTGGGAATAGCTCAAAGTTGCACTGGTGCCACTTCGGCAAAGTGGCACTGGTGCCACCCCTAATAACGTTAGCCTAATAACATTAGTTATTATTATTTATATAAGGCTCTGAGGAATGAATTATATCTACAGGGCTGAGACTGAGTTTTTCACAGGCTGGAATTGGTCGCTTGTGTCCAGTCCGATAGCATACCCACAAGATATAGCTGGCTCGAAAAATAACTTCTCGTTAACCATTAATTCGACTCGACTCTCCTGACAGAAACTGCTTTCAAATGAGAACAGAAGTAGAACAGATGGAGAGGAATATGTTGAAGAGTGCTCCCATTAATCACCCGGACGCAAACCGCTTAATCGTGGAATTGTCGAGTGTTTACGTGGCTTGTGATGATTGCGGACACTCGCGCATCCTCTATCGTTCAAATCTGAAAGTTGCAGGAGGGCTGGGTGTCCATAACTATGCCCAGCTGTGCCGTAAAATCCGCTGCAGTGTATGCCCTCGGCAGCCTTTATCGGCTCGAAACCTGACGATTAAGCCAACATGGAACTGCGACGAAGTCAGCTCAAGCGTTGGCCTTGAATACGATCTTGTGTACTGAAAACACCTTGTCAGTATCGAACTCGAGTTCTTTTTCTTCGCCTTCGTCCGGATTGTATTGGAATAGGCGGAGAACCTTGCTCGACTGAGAAGTGAAGCGCTTGATGTAGCTTTCAACTGGCGCGTCGTCGCCATTCTCAATCAGCTGCGCAATCACATCGTCGCCGGATCTCACGGGCAGGTGAGGATTAACCCATACGGTCTCGCCAGCGAAATAACGCGGCTCCATTGATGTTCCGAAGACCATCACGGCATAAGCTCCTTCGACGCCTTCAAGCATCGGAGGGCAGAATACGCGACCGACTTCTGTGCCGTTCAGGATAAACCGGCCATTGGGACCGCCCGCCGTTTGTCCCAGCAGCGGAACCGTTTGCCCTTGTGGGAATTCCTGGTAACGGGGAGGGAAGCTGGCATTCGGCTTTGTTTTGACCACAGACGCACTTGGCTCGTGATCGCCGTTGTCATTTTCACCCGTCAATAGCCAAGACACAGTTGTGTCTAACACCGGCGCCAACGCGGTAATCGTTCGCGTCGATACTCCTGCGCGGCCCTTCTGTTGGACGGCACGCTGCATATTTCGGATCGCGTCTTTGCTAAGGCCCGCTTTAAGAGATGCTGCCTGCGCAGACAAACCCACGGCCTTTAGACGCTGTTCGACTCTCTCAAGGACATCATCAAGCATGGCGGTAAAATGACCGTTTGAACTATTTTTAGAAAGCGGTAAGAAAACCGTTGACATTAGCGGTAATCCTACCGCATAGTGCATTCATGATGATGAACACCTCACACATTCTCACACTTGCTGATGCATACAAGAACGCTCTTGGTCTTGAGGACAAGACCGTTTCGAGCCGATTGTTTGATGATAGCAAGAAGCTCACAGCGATCAGGTCTGGTTCTGATCTTACGGTATCGCGGTTCAATTCTGCGATCTGTTGGTTTGACCAAAATTGGCCGGATGGAGCTGAGTGGCCTGATCATATTCAGCGCCCTCTGACGGCTCGACGCTTTGACGCGATGTGCGAAGAAGCAGGTCTCAAGATCACATAACACTTCGAAATCAACTGATTGTCTGCCGGGTTTACCCCAAGCCCCCACCGCCTGACCCCGCAGACAACGCCCGATGCTTATCAATCCCCTGAGTGAGCATCGGGCAACCTATCAGCCAGTAATGGCGAACGTAATTGTGGGCGGATTTCCGGTAACTGCAGCGCAATCAAATGCGGAGGAACCGGGGTGTGGGTTGGCCGTCACCACAATAGGCCAAACTTTGAACGCCGGGAGTGCCGAGGCGCGACAGTCGGGAGAGACCGACACCGAATTTCAATTTTCTGAGGATCGTAACCGTGAGCAATTTCACAGCCGAAATGGGTCGAGAGGATCATGCCGATGACGGCCTGATTTCTTTGGCTTTTGGTCGGTTAGCTCCGGCCACGTCCAGAGAACCAACTGGATGCCCGTATCAGTTTTCCAGGCCTTACGGGCGATCCGTTTCATCTTCATCACAAGAGTTCCTCTGTTCTGGACACCCCGTCTTGGGTGCGTCCCACGGTTCAATAAATAGCCGTGGAGTCACCCAAGATGTTGGAAACATCATCCAAGAACGTGGAAATTTCACCCAAGCGCATTTCGCAGGATCGTACCTCAATGTCTGACGCTGATTTAGCTGCCGACCTTCTGGATGAACTGATTGGCTATCGCGGCGTCCGCGAGCCGATCAAGAACATGCTCGATAGAGCCTACGTCAAGCTCTCCAGAAAGAGCTCTAAATGGACGCGCCGCCGGGTGAGGGCAATTTTCAACAAAGAAGCCAACCGTATCGATAACCGGGAAATCGCGGAGATGGAGGCGGTCATCGAGGAGAGAAGGAACCATGCGGCATACAAAGAAGAAACCGCCCGTATTGCTCAGATGGCTGCCACTCCGGCGTCGAATATTGCTCGCCGCTATGCTCCGAGACAAAGCAGCGAACTTAGCTGAATTCGTCTGCCCGGAGTTGGCCGATTACCCATCGATTGAAGAACAATTCAACATTCCAACATCGGGAGAACGGAAATGAACGCAGGACATAATTCAGGTGAAACCGCATTACAGGTGAAAGCTCTGCATTTTCGGCACTTCAATTCGATTGAAGAGGCGAAGGCGATTGTTAAGGAAGCCCAGACGGAGTTGAAGCGCCGCCGCAAGTTAGCGAAGTCTGATGGAGTTGTTCTTGCAAATCTGGATTACATGGCTCGTTGCGCCAATCTCCAAGACCCTGAGATTGTGCCGGAAGAGCTTCGTATCCGTGCAGAGATTGCTTACTGGTTTGCGCTGCCAATGAATTATCAGCGGGAAATGTTCACAGACCGCACTCCGATGGAAGACCGTGCCTTCAACGAAGGACTTGTAGCTGGCTTCCTCGGCAAAGACCCTTCATCGCCATATGAAGGCGTAGTTGGGCAGAAATGGATGGCTGGTTGGCACGAAGCGCAAGAACAGCGCCGTGAAGAAATGCAAGCCGATATGGAAAAGAAGAACGCCGTCCAGCAGCCAGACCACGGCGAGCCTGACTTCCCAGACAGTGAGGCTGCGTGATGTCAGAGATTAAAACAGGCGGACCGGCCTATCCTTTCATTACATGGCAGAGCCCGCAAGGTTTCTGCATCGGCAGCCTGCATGAGGGTCTAACAATTCGCGACCACTTTGCAGGCTTGGCGATGCAAGGATTTGCTCAAGTTTCAGCGGCGCAAGATTGGCCATTCAATCCGCAGCAGTTAGCGAAAGAAGCATACGAATGGGCCGACGCCATGATCGCAGCCCGAGGGGAGAGCGCATAATGGCCGATACAAAGTTCACGCCGGGGCCGTGGGAATGGGAAACCCCTTTAGGCGACGATTGCTATTCGATCGTTCAGGCTGGGGTAGAAACCCATAAATGGCAGTTCATAGCCCATATTTCCGTGGGGAAACCGGAAGAAGGTGAATTCCCTCGCCGACAGTGTAAAGCCAACGCCCAGCTAATCGCCGCAGCGCCAGAGCTTTATGAGGCTCTCTACCGTCTCGTCAGGGATTGCGAGATTGCAGGCCTGCAAGAGCAAGCCGGTTTCGATTGCTGGATCAACATGGCTAATGCAGCCCTCGCCAAAGCTCGCGGGGAGGTCACTTGAATGACCTCCACCACACCCCGCCAGAAACAGGCCTACGACTTCATACGGTCGTTCATCGATAAGGAGGGCTACGGCCCTTCATATCAGGAGATTGGGGAAGCATTGGGCATCACATCCCGTTCCAGCATTCACCGGCTTGTTCACGGTCTCAAGGAACGCGGTCTGATCGAACTGATCCCAAACCGAGCCCGCTGCATCGCCCTGAAACCAGACTTTGATGCTGCATATCACCTTCGCCGGGTACTGAGCGCAATAGATGGCTCCCCGGTTTCCGACAATGAAGCTGTCCAAGAAGCAGCGAGATATTTAGCCGAGGCCGCGGAATGACACCGGAAAAGAAAGAACACTTCCGAGTTGAAGCTGTACGACTGAAAGCCGAAGGCATCACCAACAAAGATATTTCAATAAGGCTTGGGATTTCAAAGTCGTTCGTTTCCTGGCTGTTCAACCCTGAAAAGCACGAAATAGCCTTGGAACGCTCCCGCATCCGTCAACGTGAACGGGCAAAGCTGATCAAAAGCCTCGATCCTCTTCCTATAGATGACGAGACCCGTCGTCGCCGCGCTGAAATTGAAGCGCTTATAGATGCCATCCCTCAGGACACTCGAAGCAAAACGGCAAGGTTGGCCGGTGATCCTCTCCCAGGACGTTCGGCATTAGACCAACGGCGAGCGGCTGCACAGAAGCCTCGAACAGACAACATTATCGAGTTTCGGAGGGCATCATGAATGAACGGCTTTCCAGATCACTTATCAGCTTCGGCTGGGCCTGTTTCGCTCTCGCCGTAATTCTCGCACCGGTGGCGTACTTCTTGGGGAGGTTTTAAAAATGAATGAGATTTCACTCGGTCGCCGCCTCTCTGATGTGGTCGAAGAATATGAATTTAAGAAGGCCGCTATTCCCGAAGTGCTGGAAACCTTCAACAAGGCTGGTACAGCGCTGAAAATGGCGTGCTCGATTTCCGGTACGTTTGGTCAAGAAAACCTAGAGACTGGCCGCGTTCATGACAGCGCGATGGCTCGCAACCTCCTGAAATCTGCGTGGTTCTTCGTTTATGACAAGCTGCAGATTTCATATCTGGCATCGGCAAACGACAAGCGCCGGTTTGAGCAGAGCATGGCATCCCAGCCAGAGTTCACGATTGACAATCTACGCGCCACCTTTGGCGATTATTTGCTGGATCCTCGTGGAAATATCCTGCGCGGTTTGGCTGAGGTGTTCTGTGAACTCGATCAGGCTTACAAGAGCCACGACAAGGTTAAGATCGGCGTCAAGGGTCTTCCTAAGCGCGTTATCCTGTCCAATGTCGGCGGATACGGTTCGTATGGACGGGATCGTTTGATTAATCTTCTGAATGCTCTCGCTGCTTATCAAGGCAAGGCGCTTGTCGAACCAAACGAACTAAAGGCCGTTGACAATTACCATAGCTACATAAAGGGACACAGCGTCGGCCAAGTAGACATAGAAGGCCGTGGCGTAAGTGTTCGCAAGTTCATGAACGGCAACGCGCATGTTATTTTCGATGAGCAGGCATTGCGCGACATCAACAAGGCATTGGCCGAATACTACGGCGATGTGCTGCCGGACGTGAGCGAAGACAAGCCAGAAAGGCGCAAAGAAAGCACAGCAGTAGCCAAAGACCTTCAATACTACCCAACCCCACAGGCGGTTGTGGATCGCGTTGTATCGTCCATCTACAGCTTGAAGGGCCAGCGTATACTTGAGCCTTCATGTGGCTGCGGTCGTTTCATGGATGCTTTGCGCTCTGCTGGCGCTGATGTTGTGGGCTGCGAGATTGATCCAGTTCGCGTTTCGATTTGTCAGGCCAAGGGCCACCGCGTCATGCGGATGAATTTCCTTGAAACTGTGCCGAAGCCAGAATTTGACCGTGTGATTATGAACCCGCCATTCTACGGGACGCATTATGCCAAGCACGTCAATCATGCGCTGCGTTTCCTTAAACCGGGCGGTACACTGACAGCCATTCTCCCTGTGACGGCGCGTTACGACCACGGATTGCTTGACGGTCGCTGGGATGACCTGCCGGTCGGCTCTTTCCGTGAGAGCGGCACCAACATCAACACAACAGTTCTGACGATGAGGGCGGCATAATGCACAAGAATATCAGCCTTCTCGATGGCAAGATCAGCATCATTGTTGACGACTGCATTTCTGCTCTGTCGACTCTACCTGAAAACAGTGTCGATTGTGTTGTTACCAGCCCGCCTTATTGGGGACTCCGAGACTACGGCGTTGATGGTCAGATCGGCCTTGAGGCGACCTTAGACGAACATCTTATCAAGATGGTGGCTGTGTTCGAAGCTGTACGGCGTGTTTTGAAGCCGACCGGTACATGCTGGATCAATTATGGCGATTGTTATGCAACAGCGCCGAACGGCCGCAGCGCCGCTGACAAGAAAGCCGACGGGCTTGATGATCGAACTTTCAGGGATAAGCCATTCTCAACTGTCGGAGGCGGGTTCAAACCAAAAGACTTGATGATGATCCCAAACCGTTTGGCTATTGCTTTGCAGGATGCTGGCTGGTGGGTCCGTTCGGAAATCATTTGGGGAAAGACCAACCCGATGCCGGACAGCTCTGGCGCTTATCGCCCATCAACGTCGCATGAGAAGATTTTCATGCTCACTAAAAGCGATGTTGGCGACGTATGGCGTGCACGCGATACAGGAGAGGTATCGTTCCAACCTGATCTTTCAGAACGCTGCCCACTGGTTACAGACCCGAAGCGGGAAGGTGCACGTTGGCTCCGTATCGGTGCATTTTATGATGCTGAGATCGTCAAGCAGGGAAGAACTTCAGATGAAGACGCTGCAACGTTTCGTGGCGGCTCATATGTCGGCGGAGAGCCGAGCAAAAGGGCTGTAACCGGAAACAAACGCGTGAAAATGCCAGACGGATGGGACACTGGCGCTGGCGGTCATGGTTCAAGACACCGAAGAGGACGAGAGTCCGGAAAGATGATTGAAGTAACGCCACGGCATCAAGGGCGCGTCAATCATACTGGACTGGATGAGCTTGGGCAGGGGGAAGGTCGCTATCTCAGGAATTATGAGCCAGCACCTCTGACAGTATGGGGTATGGCAACTCAGGCTTTCTCAGATGCTCATTTTGCGACTTTCCCACCTGAATTGGCAGAGAGATGCATTCTGGCGGGATGCCCAAAAGGTGGGATCGTCCTTGATCCTTTCGGAGGAGCAGGAACGACAGCGCTCGTGGCCGCCAGGCATTCAAGACAGTCCATTCTGATCGAGCTTAACCCGGAATATGCGGCAATCTCACAGCGCCGCATCGAAAAGGAATGGCGCGTTCAAAAATCCAGTCCAGTCAAAGAAGACTTTGGACCTCTCTTTTCATCGGAGGCGGCAGAGTGACCATGCACAAGCTCACAATCGACCCATCCACAAAGGCAGGCTTCTGTCTTCTGCTTGATGACAGTGAAAAGCCAAAGGAACTGCAGCGCTCAGTCGGCGAACGCCTCTCATATGGCACATGGGATTTAACTCGTGACATGGAAGGCAACAAATGCACCCGGCGCGGTCAGTATTATCTCAACCTCTGGGACAACATCAGCCAGCTGCGCAGGCATCACGGTATCGAGGAAGATAACCTTGAGATCGTAATTGAAGCGGAAGCCTACTCAGCGGCCCGTACAGAAGCATCAGCACAGTTGGCCGGTGGCTGGCTGGCAACGCTCGAAATGATGTGTGAGCGGCGCTCTCTGGTCTATCCACGCACGGTTACAACCTCGTCATGGCGTAAGTCATTCATCGGAGTTGTCAGAGCGCCGAAGGAAATCACAAACGCGGATGAACGGCG